>Ga0315542_1001564_pt1 | contig 14244 bp, 10 predicted proteins | sample SalMarSW160120MG_FD_202541 | JGI IMG/M metagenome (GOLD analysis project Ga0315542, IMG submission 202541) | Salt marsh sediment microbial communities from the Plum Island Ecosystem LTER, Massachusetts, United States - Salt Marsh Sediment SW1601-20 ...
ATCTCATAGTTTAAGTATAATACTGGTAGACTTTTTTTGTTTTTTTCATGTTAAAGACATCATTACCAAAAAAGGATAAATAAATCATTTAATTGATAAGGAATCAAATCCTCTATCAAAAGCATGAATATTTAATTTAACAAATCGTGAATGAACAGAATCAGCGATTGATTTATGGATTGACTCCTTTGAGACTAAATTAGTCAGCTTAACTAGACTTCCAAGCATTATCATATTTAAAATTTTCTCATTATTTAATTCTCTAGCAATAGTACTAGCAGAAATTTTAAAAATTTTGTCAGAGTTAGTTCTATTTTCAATTAAATCTGAATTTATGAAGATTAAACCATCTTCTTTAACTTTTTGCGAAAAATAATCATATGCATTTTGACTAAATCCAATTAAAATATCTACTTTACCATCTGTAGGGTAAGATATTAGGGGATCATTGGAAATGATTACATCACTTTTAACCCTGCTACCTCTTTGCTCTGGACCATAAGATTGCGTTTGTATTGCATTTTTGTTATCGTAGATTGCAGCTTTACCCAGAATAATGCTGGTTAAAATGACGCCCATTCCCCCAAGTCCACAAAACCTAATCTTGATCTCTTTTTTGCCGTTCTTCCCAAAACTCACTTTGACTTCTCTCCTTAAGTTTTTTATACAATTCACTAAATGATGGTTTTTTTTCCACGTCCGCGATCTCACCGACTATAATTTTTCCAGCATATTCTGCCGTAAAACATTCATTTAAGTCCTTAAAAACACGAGCAGATGTCTCATCTTGTACTTTAGGTGAATATCTAATTGTTTGATCTAGAAAATACCGTAAATTTTCTCGAGGATTTCTGAATTGTTTTTTATTAACTGGACAGGCAGATATAATTTCAATAAAGGCAAAACCTTTTTTTTGTAAACCTTTTTTCAATGATTTAATCACTTGAATTGAATGGGCAGTTGTCCATCGTGCTACATAACTAGCTCCCGCTGCTTTTGCTAAGAAAGATAAATTAAAAGCGAATTCAATATTTTGATATGGGGAAGTTGTGGTAAAGTATCCCACAGGAGTAGTAGGGGATAATTGACCTCCTGTCATACCATATGTTTCATTATTAATGCACACTACTTTAATATCGATATTTCTTCGAACAGCGTGTAGAAAATGACTCAAACCTATAGCAGCTAAATCTCCATCTCCCGTAAATACAATTACTGTTAACTCTGGATTAGTTAATTTTATTCCCGTAGCAAATGCAATTGCTCGACCATGAGTCGTATGAATACCATCAGCTTCAATATAGGCTGGTAACCTTGAGGAACAACCGATTCCTGAAACAAAAACTAATTTGTCTTGTTCTACATTTAATTCATCAAGAGCCCTAATCATATAGTTTAATACTTGACCGTTACCACATCCGGGGCAAAAAAGAGTAGGAAGTAAATCTTTTTTTAAATACTTTTCTCTTAACTTAATAGATGAGCTCATCACTAATTCTTCCTCCTTTTATTTTTTTAAATATTTCTTTTGGTTGAGGGATATTACCCCCGATTTTATTTAATCGATCTACATCACAATTCCCTTTTGAATGTTCCTTAATTTTATGGTAAATTTGACCTAAGTTCATTTCAACAACCACGTATCTCTTTATTTCTTGGGAAAGTTCATAAATTATATCATGAGGAAATGGCCATATTGTTATTAAACGTAAATAACCTACTTTAAAGCCTTTATTTCGCGCTCTTTCAACCGCCATAAGCGTTGTTCGTGATGATATTCCATAAGATACGAACACAACATCTGCATCATCAATATACTTTGCCTCATAAGCAATAATATCTTCTCTACTATCTGCTATCTTTTCATAAAAACGTTTTACCAATTGCTCATGTATATCCGCTCTATCTGTAACTGGATACGCCCTCCAGTCATGAGTTAATCCTGTTAAGTAAGTATGATATTTATCTCCTAATTTATCCATCTCAGGAACCTTAGTTGGATGAGTATAACCAGTTCTAAACGGATGGTACTTCTCTTTATCAATTGTAACGGGTACTCTATTTATGATATCAACATCTTTTTGTAAAGGAATAACTAATTTTTCTCTTGTATGGGCAATGGCAGCATCAGAGAGCAAGATTACAGGAACACGGTATTTATCGGATAAATTGAATGCCCTTATCGTTAGCCAAAGACTTTCTTGAACACTATTAGGATAAAGGGCTATAATATAATGATCTCCATGGGTACCCCATCTTGCTTGCATAATATCTCCTTGAGCTGCCTTTGTTGGCTGACCTGTAGAAGGACCTGATCTTTGTACATCAACTATAACACACGGTGTTTCTGTCATACAAGCATAACCGATGTTTTCTTGCATAAGAGAGAAGCCGGGACCTGATGTAGCTGTCATTGTGCGATAATTATTCCAGCTTGCTCCAATTATCGCTGCTAAGGAACTAATCTCATCTTCCATTTGTAAACAATATCCATCTTCTAAAATAGGCAGAAATTTCATCATTAGTTCTAAAATTTCAGTTGCTGGAGTAATAGGGTAACCTGCAAAAAAACGGCAATTTGACAATAATGCTCCATACACAATTGCCTCATTTCCAGTTGCGAATTGTAACTTTGGTTCTAATAGCTCATCTACTTTCGGTGCTTCCATCCTTTTTTTCCTCTTGTTCAATAAATATTGCCATTTCTGGGCAAATTAATTCACATCTTTTACATTGGGTGCAAGAATCAGAATTATTAATTTCTGGTAATGGATAACCCAATACATTTAATCTTTTTGACTCTTTAAATATCTCTACAGGACATATTTCTATGCAGTAACCACAACCTTTACAATAATCTTCCAAAATTTTAATAGACATGAGATATTTCTTTTTTAACTCCTAAATTAAGATATAATACTCATATATTTCTTAAGATCTAATACATTAATATTTATCTAAGATTATTAGATTTATTTATTAATTGAAATGCTAAAATATTTTGTTAAGATCTAATAAAAAAGTGATTATCTAAGATGAATAAAGTTGCTATAATTGGGGTAGGTCATACAAAATTTGGAGTTCTAGAAAATAAAGAATTGTTAGATTTGTTATGTGACGCATCACTAGATGCTCTTGAAGATTCAAATACAAGTGAGAAGGATTTTGATTCTGTCTATGTAGGGGCCATGAGTCCTGCTATTTTTAATAATATATCTGGAATAGCAAGTGCCTTGGTAGATCGCATTAGTCTATTGCCTGCTGCAGCTGACCACATTGAAAATGGACCAGCAAGTGGCGGTTCTGCCATAAAAGCTGGTTTCCAGGCTATTGCATCTGGAATGAGTGATCTAGTTCTAATTGTAGGCGGCGAAAAAATGACTCACATCACTACACCCGGTCATGTTACGTCCGTGGTCGCTACTTTAACACATCCTCAAGCTGAACGTCCTTATGGTGTTTCATTACCCTCTTTAGCTGGCATGTTGACTCGATCATATTTAGAGAAATATAACGCCAAATTAGAATGGATTTCTGATATTGCTATTAAAAACCATCGGAACGGTGCATTAAATCCAAATGCACACTTTCAGAAGACTATAGAAGAATTTATGAAAAGTGCGATAGAGAAAGGGAAAGGAAATTGGAATGATATTTATGAATTTTTAAGAGACGATGAGAGAAATCCAATAATTGCTGATCCTTTACGATTATTTCATGTCTGTCCAATATCTGATGGAGCTGCTGCTCTAGTGTTATGTAATGCTGAAAAAGCAAAAGCATATTCCGATTCTCCAATTCTAATTAGTGGGATAGGGCAAGCAACTGATACTCATATTGTTTTTGAAAGGGCGGATATCACTACTTTAAAAGCCTTAAAGCTAGCATCCTCTCAAGCATATAAAATGGCACACAAAAAGCCAGAAGATATTGATGTTGCAGAATTGCATGATGCTTTTGAAATTTTAGAAGCAATACAATCTGAAGATATTGGTTTTTTCAAGAAAGGAGAGGGCGCTAAAGCTGCACATGAAGGGTTAACAGAAATAGGTGGAAAAATACCAATCAATCCATCTGGGGGACTAAAAGCTCGAGGACATCCTTTAGGGGCTACTGGTGTTGCTCAAGTTGTTGAATTGGTTTGGCAACTACAAGGAATAGCAGGAAAAAGACAAATTGATGGTGCTGAAACGGGTATTACATGCAATTTTGGAGGATTTGGGAATAATATTTTATCAATATTAGTAGAGCGGATATAATAATACGAAAAAAGACAAGTTGAGACTATAATAAGAGTATTAATAGAGAGGAAATAATTTTTTTCAATCGAATTTAAACTCAAATATCAAAAATCTTCAGTAATCGCTTTAATCTCTTCGATAAAGGGATTAGCATAAGAGTGCCACATCTGTTTTGTAATGTCATCACCTAGAGTTTGTTCTATAAGCTCTTCACCTTTCATTAAATGTTTAAGTGCTAAATCATAATCTTCCAACTCCCTATAACAAATTCCAAGTTTAATGTGTGTTTGATAAATATACCAACTATTTGGATTCAATTCTATCGCCTTTTGAAACTTGCTTATTGCTGATTTATGATCATTGAAAGCCATAAGAATTTCACCATATGAGTCTTGATAAATTTCATTATTTGGCTCTCGTTCTATGAGATCCTGGATTACATTTAAAGCTTCTTCCCTTTTATTTAAATATTGATACCATAGCGCTTTGTAATTGAGAAGATCGTTGTCTTTGGGGTATTTTTTAGTTAATTCGTCTATTATTTTGAATCCTCCAATAAGATCTCGCATATTTTTTAGAATAGATGCTTTTTTCAGTTTGAGATCTTTTTCATTTTCAGGAAAATCTCTTAGCATTCCATCAAAAAGGATTAAAGCTTCATTGTATTTATCAAAATAAAGTAGAATCCTGCTTTTAATATAATATAGATTGAGTTCTTTAGGGTTTTGTTCAATGGCGTTATTTATTTCTTCCAAAGTTTCATCAAAACTCTTTGCAGGGTCTATATAAAAGCTATGCGTAGTTATTTTTTCGGACTGCTCTTGTGCTTCAGAAGAACTGAAGATCTGGATTTCTTTCCATATTAATCCTTCTAATTTGTCATAAGTATCTAATAGTTTTCTTTCTTTCTCAATTTTGTATGCTAAATAGTTGATATAATCTGGTAAGAATATTTTTAGAGCTGGTCTTAAACCCGGTTTAAACAAATTTTCAATAATCTCCTCTAATATTGCATTAACAATACTTTCCATGGTTAATGGAGAGGTTCCTTCTGATATTTCTTCATTTAACTTATTTAAATATGTAAATTTAATAATATGCTCTTCCACAATTACATTAAGCATCCGTTCTAATTTCCCATTTACTTGAAAATAAAAAGTATTTCCATTGGCTAAATCTAATTTAAAAAATTTTATTGGAAAAATATTTTCTTCAACAATACAAAGAATGACAAATTTAAGTTTAATCAGATTGATTTCGTACTTTTTAGAAAACGCCTCTGGAGATAAATAATGAGGAAATTGGTCCGGATGATTTATAGAGAGATAAAGTAAAGCTTTATCGAAATTTTTTTCATTTTTTAAAGTGGATTTGACCTTTTCATATGGTAACTTTAACTTATTGTTTAAAAACCGAAATTTGATATCAACATCTTCTATTTTATACTCTTTAAAGAAAGTATTTATGCTTTTAGTAATTTCATTTATCCTCTTACTTTCTTCATCTAAGATTGATTGTCTATCTAAATCATACAATTTTAGTATATTTGAGTATTCAATTTTACCTAATCGAGTAACTCTATATTTTCTCTCTTCCTTTCTTATAAATTTCTTGTCTAATAACGAATTCAAATTTTTAGATAAAGAAGATTGATTGATCGAAAGAGGAGACTCAGAAAAATCAGGCCACTTACAATAATTATTGTTAGACACCATCCAAAGAATCCAATGGTCATAATTTCTTGTTCTACGTATAGCTTCGGGAGGAAAACTTATTTTTCTTATTTTTTGCTTTGCTTCAGATAACTTATAAAATCTATCCTTACCCTTAGAGGTAATTTTATACTGATTGAAAGTGCTCTTTTCAACATAGTCTTTATCCCTTAGTCTTTTTAGGTAGTTTGATAATGTGGAATGCGTAATTTTTTCTTTCAGGTTTGCCCATGTGCACACATCATTATTGTTCAAAATCCATAATATGATAAATTCGTAGTTAGGCTTACCAAAAGTAGGTTTTATAATCTCTTCAGGAGGATAATTACATGTAGAAACCACAGTTGTTACTCCTTATTTAATGAACCTTAGATGAATAATGCATTAAATTCTATTTATACTTTATGATCCATAATTATTCCAAGACTCCATATAAACTTCACTAATTTAAACTATATATGCAATAATAACTTATTTACTAATAAGTAAAAAAAAAATAAAAAGGTGAAAAAAAAAAATGGTTGAAGCTTATGAAAAACTTATTTTTGAAAATGAACTAATTTTTATAGAAGAACTACTCCCTGTTAAACAAAAACTGATTACAATAAAAGAAACAAACCAAGAAAATGATACACAATTAGGTAAGACGCAATTACTTAAGAAATGGAAAAAATCAGAAGGGAATTATTATTTAAATCCTAAAAAATTCGAATTTAGTTTGAAAAATTTAAAGTGAATTTTTTAGGTATAACACCCAATACTTTTTTTATATCTTATTTTGAATTTAACAATTTTGAGTAATATTTTAATAAATTCAATTATCGTTAAACCTTTTATACATTTATAAAGATAGCATAGAAGAATTAATCAATTAGCGTAATTTTTTCGGGTTGCTAAGACAAATTTAAACAGTTCTGCAACAATTGATGATTTTTACGTAAATATGAGGCATTATTAGAAGAATTATACCATCTTATCAGAAAACCTTTTATACTAACTTAACTTCTTTTTCGTAAATCCAAATAGATGCTCAGTTCATTTCATTAAAAATTAAATTACGATTGCGTTTGGAATGATATTAAATTTTAAGATTACTGTCATCGGTGATGGAATGGTTGGCAAGACCTCAGTCATTAAAAAATTCACAAAAGGCATGTTTAAGAAGGATTATATTAAAACTATTGGAGCGCAATTTTTCGTATTTGATCAAGAAATTAATGAGGATAAAATTAGATTATTATTTTGGGATATTGCTGGTCAAGTTGACTATAATTTTTTACGACCCTCTTTTTACAATAAAAGTGACGCGGCTATAATTATCTATTCTCTGGAAGATAATGATCTTGGAGAAAAAAGTTTTAATCATATTGTCGATTGGTATGCTGATATCTCAAAATACTGTAGTAAGATTCCTCTCGTTATATTTGCGAATAAAGTAGATTTAGTGGACCAAAACAATTTTGATGATTCTAAAATCCAAAAATTAGTAGATAGATACGACTTTCTTGGGTTTTATAAGACAAGTGCTAAAACTGGGGCTGGAATTAATGAAGCCTTTAATGCAATTATTAAAAAACTATATTATAATTATAAAAATCTAAGTGCTTAAAATGAGTTAATTGCCAATAATATAATCTATATATTAGTTGAAAGAACCTAATCTAATTAAAAATCAGAGCTATCAAGAACTCTCTTTTTCAGTCTGTTCTACGCTTTTAAGTAGATCTTCCTTTCCAAGTTTACGAAATATTACTTTAGCCTCCTGTAATAACGAAACTATTTTTTCTCTTGCAGACGACACGTAATTTTTCTTAAGAAAAAGAGCATAACCATAAGTTAGCTTCCCCAAGTATTCGGTAATTTCAGGTTTTAATTCTACTAATTCTTTAGCCATCCTTAAGGATTCTTGATACAATAACTCAGCATCATCAAAACGATTCATTTTATCCAACAATTCGGTCAATTGAACCGATATTCTCAACGCTCGTGTTTTCATATCTGGTGTTTGTTCCATTTTTCCAAAAAGATTCATGACTTCTCTATATTTTGATTCTGCTTTTTCATGCTTTTCAGGAGGACCATACAAATGTAAAGAAGCTGCAAGAAAAAAGATGCACTCCCCTAAATTAACCATTAATCCTGGCGTTTTCTTTACTTCTTCTTCATAGATCTGAATAGTTTCATCCATCAAGGATTCGATTTCATCAATTTTATCATTCTTTCTTGATTTGATCTGTGATGATAATGCTTGGGCTAGTTTATGTTGTACATTTGCTATGTTTATGCGCATCTCTGGTAATGTTTCATTCATTTTTCTTAAAATAACCAAAGCATCACGTAAAAGTTCTTCAATCTCACTCAATTTTTCCGTATTCCCTAACAACGTTAATACATCTGCCAGTTTTACTTCAATATTTACAATATCTGAATTAGAAGTAGTGGATAATTGTGAATTTGTTCTAAGCATGATGAGAACTTCTTTATATAAAATTTCCGCTTGAATTAATTTATCTTTAGTTCTGAATTGAGTTGATAATTCTGCCAATGAAAACAAGCTTTTGAGATATTCTGTTTTAACATCAGGAAAATCAGAAGCAAGTTTTCTTTGGATATTAATCGCGTTTTTAAAATGATCTTCTGCTTCAATCAAATTTTCTCTGGTTCTTAAAATAGTTAATACAAACGCTAATCCATACTCGATACGTGCAAAAAGGGCTTGAAATTGAGGTGTATCTATTAAATTTGTCCTTGCGTAAGCTAAAGCTTCTCGCAAAATTAATTCTACTTCATTGTATTTCTGATTACCTTCACCTAATAATATGATATTTGCCAGTTTATAGGATGTATCCATGATTGCAATTTCAATACCGGGCATGTCGCGTTGATTTTTCAAATATGTAAGAGCATCTCTACAATAGATTTTTGCTTCTTTTACCTTCTCCTTTTTAGCTGATTGCTGATACAGTTCAACTAACGCAATCTTGGTTTTATATAAATTCATTTCTGCATTTGGAATATTGCTTATATTTTCTTTAAAAATTGATAACGCTTCGATTAAACATTTCTCTGTTTCTGCAAATTTCAATGGATTTCTTAACCTTAGTAAAAAGGATGAAAAATTCAATAATGATATTGCTAGATCACCCTTGCTCCCGGGAAATTCTTTAATCCGTTTTCTAAACATATCAATAGAATTAGTATAAAATTTTTCTGCTTCAATTAGTTTCTCAGGAACATTAATCTTACTTAGAAGATCTGCTAAAACTCCCAATGTCCGGGCGAGATTAATCTCGGCTAAGGGATTGTGTTCAATTTGGTCTCTATTTATTTCTACAGTATCACGCAATAAATTTTCCGCTTCTGCAAAACGTTGTACACCGCCTAAATTGATTAAAATATTAGCTAGATCGGTTGCTGTAGTCGTTATATCAATTTTGAGTCCATGACTGGTTTTATTTAATTCTTGTTGGATGGATAATGCCTCTCGATAACACTTTTCTATCTCACTTAAATTCGTTGAATCTCCCATCATTCTTAAAATGCTTCCCAAACTGGTCAACGCATTTGAAAGATTTACCTTTAGGTCTTTCGATTCTTGGGTAAAATCTCGGTAAATTTGTATGCTTTCCCTTAATAAAGATTCTGCCATTTTCATGGATTGAATTCCACCTTTACTTGCAATAAAATTAGCATAATAGTATAAAATATGTGCCATGAGTCCACGTATTTGGGGATTCAATTCCACTAATGCTTTGGTAGTTTTGAGTGCATCTTGATATAAACTTAAAGTTTGATTGTAGTAATCTTCTCGACCAAAATTGTGTAGAAAATTTGCATAGTTTAGTTTTATCATCGCAAGATTGATTTTTAGTTCCGGAATTTGATCCATTAGATCCTCTTGAATTTTTATGGATTCTTGATAAAGGGATATGGCTTCTGTGAGATTTTTCGCTCCACCTTTTATCATTATTAATTCTGCGAGAGTTACGTTCATTGATGCAATACTTAATCGTGATCGTGGCAAGTATTGAGCTTCTTCTCTCATTATATTAATAATTTGATGATAAAGATCTTCAGCTTGATCTAATTTCTCTGTCCCTCCTATTATCCTAAACAATTGTGCAAGTGTAAACAAGTTTTGAACTTTTAATTTTGAAGTAGATATCCCCATTTCTTCTAATCTGGTAGTTATAGATAATGATTTTCTAATTAACGATTCTGCTTCACTTAATTTTTCTTTATCACCGTAATCTTTTATAAAAGTAGCTAATTGTATGAGATTATAGGCAAGACCTTCCAATGCAGAAGGCATTTTCTCCGAAATATCCTCAAATATCATTAAAGCTTCTCTTTGGAGTGTTTCAGCTTCTTTAAAATAGTGCTCTCCTTGAGTCCTCAAATGAATTGCTAACGAATATAATGAAGAAGCTAAACCTCTTTGCATTGACGGTTGAGTTTTTACAATCTCTCTTTGGATCTTAATCGCTTCTCGATACATTTCTTCAATATCTTGAGATTTTTCTACTTTTTTCTGAAGTACTAATACGTTAGCATATTGTACTAATGATTCTACTAAAGCAGTTTTTGCTCCAGGGATAAAAGTTGCAATTTCTTTATGAATTGTCAAAGCCTCTCGACATAAAGTCTCAATTTCAGGCATTTTTTCAGCTTCTCCGTACTTTTGCAACAATCTTGATAAGGATAACATGGAACGAGCTAAATTAAACTTTAAACGGGAATCACCCTCAGCTAATTTCTTATTAATTGCATATGATTCACGGATTAATGACTCTGCTTCTCTTAAATTAGTTTCACCTTGGAAAATTAATAAGAGATTAGCTAATGCATCAGCAGTTTTAGCAATTTCCCGTTGATCTTCAATCGAATTATTATCATATTTTCTCTTCATTTGTAATGCGTTTCTGAAGAGGATCTCTGCTTCTTGTAAATTTATTTTGCCCCCCACATTCATTAAGAGGAACGCGAGTGAATCAGAAGCTTGAATTATGCGTTTTCGAGACAATGAAGTTAATTCAGCAACTTTATCATAATGCTCTAATATCCTTTTATATATCTTTTCGGCCAATGCATTATTTTCCGGACCGCCAAATCTTGCGAGGTTATTGGCAAATAGTATAAGTATGCCAGTATCATGAGAAGAAATAACCTCACTTGTATAAACCGTTCTTATCCATCGAGTTGGATCTTCTAATAACCCCGCCCAATCAAAAAATAAGCATATCGCTGGCGTCAATTCCTGTAATTTTAAATGATCGAATTTCTCAGCTATATTAGCACAAGCTGAAATGTTTGCATACTCTTCCAATAAAAAAGTAGCATTTGAAGGTTTATATATGCCCGATCTCATCTCATTTTGAAAGGAATTTATCTCTTTTAAATAAAAATCAATAGCCTCTATTAAAGTCTTTCTTGTAATCTCATCTGAGGAAATCATCTGTCGTATTGACTCGATGCTACGATATCGACCTCCTGATCTTATTAACAAACCATTAGTTAAAGCGGGGGCCAATAATTCAGTAAACTTATCTCCAATCTTAAATTGAGCAACTTTTGGGGATAAACCAGCCGGAAAAGCTAGTGCTATTTGTAACGCTAAGCGAGAATCTTCCGGTAAAAGCTCAAACGTCGTATTTATTACAGCTTTAGAGGCTTTTTCTGGATCTTCTAATAAACTTTTATATAAGTTCTCTTTCCCCTCATCTGATAATTTTGCTGCTCGACGACCAAGAATTCTTATAGAACCGGGATTTGTGGAAAGCCGATTTAATAACTTTTCTCCCTTTTCTGAGATCGCCTCTGCTTTTGATTCTAAAATGAAAAGCTCTCGTGCTTCTTCATAATTAAGAGGTCCTAAGTTAATAGTTAGTGCATTTACGTTATCTAAAAAATCAGATCCGACTTCTTCGCTAATAGATGTTCTTGTTGTTAAAATGAGTGCACCATTACCCTCTAATTTCATGAGTAATTGGAATAGGGTGTCTAAAAACTCAGTCTTGAGTTCCTTTTCTTGCCTTAAAGGATCCTCAACATTATCTGCAATAATTAAAGCTCGACGAGCGCTAACCTCATTAAAAATTTCGTCTTTTTCTGTTATTTCCTCAGATAATCCTAATGCGTCTCTGATGCCAAAAATTAAGGAAGACGCTCCCTTCTGATTTCTTAAATCCACAAAAATAGACGTACTAAAAGTATTATTCATGCCTTGTTCTTGTCGTATGTTCTGAGCAGCAGCTCGTGCTAATTGAGTTTTTCCAATACCCGCAGGTCCAATAATTTCAACTAAAACTGCCTTACTATTGACTAATGCTTTATTTATCTGTTCTATTTCGATAATCCTTCCTTGAAATCCAGATTCTGGGGCAGGGATGAAATCACTTGATTCTAATAAAGCCAAAAATGCATCCACTGCAGAATGAGCTGTTATTCCTGTTCCAACTGCATAAGGAATTACACGTACTCCGATTCGCCTCAATCGTTTCTGTAGTTCAAATTCAGCATCTGGTAAAAGAGCAAACACTTCCAATTCATCAACGAAATTTCTATGTAAATATTCTAAATTTTTTAAAATGTAGGTATCAGTTATCGAATAACCAACAAAAATTATCGCCCATCGTAAAAAAATTTGTTTAAGGACTTCTTGATATGCTTTATCATCTTCAAGCGCTTGATATTGTTCTTTTGTAAACACCATGAGATGAGGTTTAGTAGGATCACCATGAATCTTAAATAAAAATTTTCTCTGTTGGAGATTCATCAGCACATCTTTATAATCTCGATATATGATTTCTTCAAGCGTAAATCCACAATGATCTTCCAAAATTGTATCAAAATTAGTAGTTACTACACCAGGTAGATCATCGCGGAGTTCAGACACTACTTTATATCTTTCAGGCATATCACCAGAGATCTCTGGTTTTAAGGCTTCTTGAAGGAAATTCATAAAAACTTGAATATCTCCTGAAGCTATCGTCAATTTAGAAGCAATATCAGATAATTCCTCAAAATTTGTATCCCATTCTAAAGAATTAATTCTTTCCTTTAGATTATCGGAACAATTGATTTTTTCGGAAATTGCTTTTAATAATCGCGCCCAAGATGGAACTCCTAATGCAGCGCTTACACCAGCGCCGAAAAATGGTAAAAGAGTTCCTGATTTTTTTGCTCTAAATAGTTCTTCTGGAACTGTAACTTTCATCAAAATAACAACGTTTTATAACTATAATTTTTTTTATTTGGACTTATTACGTTGTTTAAAACGATTATAAAATTTATTACTTTAGATTTTTTTTAAGTCATATTTTATGGACTTTATGCTGATTATTAATTCCAACGCTATAGAATTAACAATTATAATAAATATGAAATCATTCAAGCTCTATCCTATAGTTCTCATCCAGTATATGACGGTTCTTTTTGAATTTTATTAGATATCTGGCTCACGCATCTAATTCTTTTAATCTAACTGGCGATGATTAAATTAAACGGTTGTTTGATCAAACTTTTGGTTTTACCAATCTTTATATTAACCTTCACTATATTTCCTTTGTGGTATATGTATGCTAGAACAAGATCTTTACAAGTTTAAAATTGTATTAATTGGAAATGGTGGTGTAGGGAAAACATCCTTGATTAAACGTTATACACAAAATTCATTCCAAAAACAATACATAAGAACCATTGGAGCTCAATTTTCTTTTCATGAGAATGAAATTGAAAATGATCACGTAAAATTGATTTTATGGGACATCGCTGGTCAAGACAACTTTATTTTTATGCGATCACTGTTTTTCAAAGATAGTAAGGCAGCTATTATTGTATATAGCCTTGAAATGAACAAATTAGGTAAAAAGAGTTTAGATGATATAAAAATTTGGTACGACGATATAAGAAAACATTGTGGAAGTATACCAGTTGCTGTTTTCGCGAATAAAGTGGACTTAGCATATGAAAATGTTGTCGATATTGAAAAAGTAAAAGATATCATTGGAAAAAATGATTTTCTTGGATATTTCGTTACCTCAGCAAAAACTGGTCAAGGAGTAATAGAAGGCTTTGAATCTATCTACGAGCAAATGTATTATAAGTATCGAACTTAGGTATTATCTAGTTTTGTTAGAAAAATAAGTAGTATGATAATTAATTGCGCTTGAATTCCTTTAATTCTTCAATAAAGGGCTCAACGATCGATAACCATTTTTGTTTAGATTCCTCATTGACTTCACTTTTTTCAACCGCTTCTTTCCCTCTGAGTAAATATTCCATCGCAATCT
>Ga0315542_1001566_pt1 | contig 14241 bp, 12 predicted proteins | sample SalMarSW160120MG_FD_202541 | JGI IMG/M metagenome (GOLD analysis project Ga0315542, IMG submission 202541) | Salt marsh sediment microbial communities from the Plum Island Ecosystem LTER, Massachusetts, United States - Salt Marsh Sediment SW1601-20 ...
CTTCCGGTAACTCTTGTGATAAATAGTATGACAAAAAAAGCATTTATGAAAAACATGGAATCTTCGTTGAACATTATCGGACACATTACCGCCAAAGCAGTGAGTGCGGGTCTGGAATTCAACGATCGTGATGCGGTAGCCAATGCAGCGACGGCCTTAACGCAGGAGGATATGTTCTCATATATTAGTATCAAAACACTTGAAGGTGAAGAAGTCTTTCATTTTCGAAAAGAAGGATTTCCTTATATCCAAAACGACACAGAAGAGGCTCCGGCCAATTTCAAAAATGAAATGTTCATCAATGTCCCGGTGGAGAGCAGTCGCGGCAAAGTCGGGAGCCTCGCCATAGGGATAACCCTGGAAAAAGTAAGACAGCCGCTGATAAAAGCGGAAATGATCATCTTTGGCGTCGGGCTGGCTGTAGTAATACTCTTTATTCTGATCACCATGTTTCTTGCCAAAAGATTTTCCGATCCCATTAGGCGATTGACCCACATTGCAGAAAAGCTGAGTAAAGGCGATACGCAGCAACATATCACAGTTGAAGGGGAAGATGAAGTTGGGCAGCTTTCGGCATCTTTCCAGAAGATGATTTTGTCCATCGATCGGAAAGCGGAAGCTGCACGTCAGATTGCACAGGGCAACCTCGACGCTGAAGTTACAGCCGATTCTCCCGAGGACGTTTTGGCACTGGCAATGCTGAGAATGAAAGAACGGATTAAAGCATTGACAACGGACACCAAACAGTTGGTTCAATCCGCTTCCGCCGGCAACCTGAAACAGCGTGCCGATGCTGCAAAGCACGAGGGAGAATTTCGAAAGATCGTGGAAGAAATAAACGCCATGCTGGACGCTGTGGTGTCGCCGTTGGAGGTGACCTCGGAGTATCTTGCCCGCGTTTCCAGGGGCGACATGCCACCCAAAATAACGACCAAATACCAGGGCGACTTCGAATTGATAACAAACAACCTCAATGTTTGTATCGATGCAATCGACGCCCTGATTTCAGATGCAACTATGCTGGCGAGGGCTTCCGCAGATGGTCATCTGAGCAAACGGGCAAACACTCAACGCCACCACGGAGATTTCAGGAAAATCGTGGAAGGAATGAACGACACCCTGGATGCCATAGAAAAACCGCTCCGCGAGTCCGTGGACTGCCTGGTTGAAATCTCGTCCGGCAATCTGGCGACCAGCATAAATTCCGACTATCGCGGAGATTTTTCGAGAATGAAAGATGCACTCAACCAAACAATTGCATCGCTTAGCGATCTACTGGGTCAGGTGGCAAGGGCGGTTGACCAGTTAGCAGACGGATCGCAACAGGTTTCGAACGCCAGCCAGGCTGTTTCGGAGGGAGCCACCGAACAGGCCAGTTCGCTGGAAGAGATTACTTCATCCATGACACAGATCGGATCACTGTCCCGCCGGAATGCTGAGAATGCAGCCCAGGCGAACCAGATCGTTAACACTGCACACAGTTCCGCAGAAACCGGCAATACCCAAATGCAGCAAATGTTATCGGCAATTGGCGAAATCAATGAATCATCCGGGCAGATCTCAAAAATAATAAAGGTGATTGATGAGATCGCATTTCAAACCAATCTACTCGCATTAAATGCCGCGGTGGAAGCTGCCCGGGCCGGGGTTCATGGAAAAGGCTTTGCGGTGGTTGCTGAGGAAGTCCGGAATTTGGCACAGCGCAGCGCAAAAGCGGCGAAAGAGACTACTGCTTTAATCGAGGGCTCGGTTAACCGTGTGCAGAATGGAGCAAAAATAGCACACAAGACCGCTGATGCGTTAAACGAGATTATTGAAGGGATCAATAAGGTCACCGACCTGATTGGAGAAATTTCCAGTTCTTCGAGAGAACAGGTAGAAGGAATGGAACAGATGAACCAGGCACTTGACCAGATCGGCCAGGTCACGCAGAGCAACGCCGCCAATGCCGAGGAAAGCGCTTCCGCGGTCCAGGAATTGTCCGAACAGGCAATTCAAATGAAAGAAATGGTAGGCAGGTTCAAGCTGAACAACTCGGCTTTTGGCGCCAACTCGGCATCAGCCCTCCTCTCGAAAAAGCAGAGGCGCGCTGGAAATGAAGTAGCCGTCGTAGGGGAATGGGAAAAAGGAAGGATAGTGCAGGGATAAATCCTAATGATGTAACCGTTTTGGACGATCATGATTCGTGAGGTTCTTCGGAGACCTCCGGGAATTGAATCGGGCGCTTTAATGTCTGGCATATAATTCAAAATTTTACCGTGTAACCCGATAATAAATTATGAAATAATAGGATGTAATATTGCTGGAAAAGGAAGTTCTCCGGTGAATGAATTAATTTCAATATCAGCGCAGGAATATAAACTCATCAGTCAACTGGTTTACGACCAGTTTGGTATCAATCTTGGCGACAAGAAAAAAGCGCTGGTACTGGGCAGACTGAACAAGGTCGTTAAGCAACACGGATTCCAAAATTTTAATCAATATTACGAATATGTGTTAAACGATGCATCCGGCGCAGGACTTAGTACCCTGATTGATCGTGTTTCGACAAATCACACCTTCTTCAACAGGGAGAACGAACATTTCGATTATTACATGACAAAGGTGCTACCGGAAATGCTCACCAAACCCGATGTCCAAAAAAGTAAAACCATACGCATCTGGTCCGCTGGCTGCTCATCCGGGGAAGAGCCATACACACTGTCCATGTTGGCTTTGGAATATTTTGGCATGAAACTTTCCGATTGGAAAGTAAGAATCCTGGCAACCGATATTTCGGTGCGGGCGCTGAACAAAGCACAAAGCGGTGAGTACAGTGAGGAAAACATTGCCAAACTACCCAAGATGCTTCAAAACAAATATTTTTCAAAAGACCGGGAGGGCAACCGGGTAGTCAGCGACAAGATACGAGAAATGGTACTATTCCGGCGAATGAACCTGATGCGCGAAAAATTCCCCTTTCGGAATAAATTCCACATCATTTTTTGCCGCAACGTTATGATCTATTTTGACGGATCGACACGCGAGCGGCTTGCCGAACAGTTTTACAACAATATGGTGCCGGGGGGATATCTGTTTATAGGGCATTCGGAGAGTCTTGGAAGATCCAATCAACACTTCCACTACGTCAAACCGGCTATCTATGTAAGAAAAGGATAAAAGGTAATGGTTCGGGTACTGGTTGTTGACGATTCCGCGCTTGTAAGGGAGTTGCTAACCCGCGGGCTATCCATGGACCCCGACATTGAGGTCGTGGGCGCTGCCAGGGATCCGTACGTTGCCCGGGACTTGATAGTAAAGCTCAATCCCAATGTACTCACACTGGATGTGGAAATGCCCAGGATGGATGGTCTGGAGTTTCTGAAAAAACTGATGCCACAATATCCGCTGCCGGTAGTTATGGTAAGTGCTCTCACGGAGCGGGGATCGCAAATAACTTTCGATGCGCTGGCGGCAGGAGCAATAGATTTCGTTGCTAAACCTTCGATGAACATTGCCCGCGGTTTGTCCGAAATGATGGCGGAATTGCGTGAGAAAGTAAAGATGGCTGCCACAATTGATGTGAGCCATTGGAAGAACAGACGTCCAAAAATTGAAAACATCAAACGCGTGAAAATAGATTCGCTCTCCAAAACAACCAATAAGGTAATCGCTATTGGTGCATCAACCGGGGGCACCGAGGCCATCCGCGAGGTTCTCTCGGCTTTGCCGGGTGACACACCCGGTACCGTTATCGTTCAACATATGCCGGCTGGTTTTACCAGGATGTTTGCAGAAAGGCTGGACAGCCTGTGCGAAATGGATGTAAAGGAAGCACAATCCGGTGACCGGGTATTGACCGGCAGAGTGCTCGTTGCGCCCGGCAATTACCATGTGAAGCTTATTCGCTCCGGCGGAATTTACCAGGTGAGTTGCGAATCAGGGGAGTTGGTTTGCGGGCACAGACCTTCTGTGGAAGTGCTTTTCGAATCCGTTGCCCGTTTCGCGGGTTCAAACGCAATTGGGATTATGCTGACCGGGATGGGATCAGACGGTGCGGATGCAATGGTAAAAATGCGTAATAACGGGGCCCGTACACTTGCGCAGAATGAAGAGACCTGCGTCGTCTTCGGAATGCCAAAAGAAGCGTACAAACGTGGGGGGGCAGAGCGATTGGCGCCGCTCGATAAGATACCGGAAATCATTCATGAATTTTTAGGGGCGATGTCCTAATGTCAACAAAATTAGTTGGTATCGGGGAGATCGGAATTTCAGCAAATCCCTCGGACATTGTTAAGACCATGGCGTTGGGATCGTGTGTTGCAGTGATCTTCCTGGCTCCCAAAGCAAAAGCGGCAGGTCTGGCACACGTGGCACTTCCCGATTCTGCCATCGGAAGCCAGCGAACCCAGAACCTTCCCGGGTATTTTGCCGATACGGCGATCCCTAATTTGATAGCAGGTTTTAGAAAATTTGGCGCTACCAGGAGTTCAGATCTCATCATTAAGCTTGCTGGGGGTGCCAGTATAATGGACCCCAACGGAATATTCAATATTGGAAAAAGAAATGTTCTTGCTATTCGCAAGATATTATGGCAGAACCGGTTAGGCGCAATTGTGGAAGATGTTGGAGAAAACTTCAGCCGTACAGTTTGGATCGAAGTAGGCACCGGTAGAGTTTTTGCCTGTTCACCAAGAAAGGGGACCTGGGAATTATGAACGACATACTCGAACAAATTACCCGCAAAATCGATGAGATGCCGCGCGTCTCGGAGGCTCCTTACCGGCTGCTGAAAGTGGTTTCTAAACAAGACTATGCCATCGGGGAAGTTCTCGATATAGTGGAAACAGACATTTCATTAACCACACAATGCCTGCAAATGGTCAACTCGGCGGCGTTTTCCCTCCCGAACAAAGTAAGTTCCATCAGACAGGCAATAGTACTTCTTGGCAGCAATGCCATTGTGCAAATCGCACTCGCTCAAGTGTTTAAAAGTATTTTTGCAACTTCCATGAGGGGGTACAATGCCCAACCAAATGACTTCTGGGAACATTCAATACGCACCGCGCTTGCTTCCCGAATTATTGCTCAGAATCATTTGAAAGGGATTCCACCGGATATGGCCTATACCGCCGGCCTGTTGCACGATATCGGGAAAGCAATAATTTCCGAATTCCTGGAGAGATCCAACGAGGAGCTTACGGGCAAACTTAGAGATTCCGAGATGAGCGATTTCCTCGATATCGAAAGAGAATTATTGGGAACAGATCACACTCAGGTTGGCGAGGCGATGGCGAGGAAATGGAAATTCCCGGAGGCGCTTGTTGCCGTGAATCGTCATCATCACCATATCGTTAACTGCCCGGAGGAATTTATCGTGCTCGCTGGAGTCGTCCACATAGCTGACCTGCTTTCAATGATGGGCGGAAACGGCACCGGTCTGGATTCCCTCGCGTATGGCATCGACCACCATGTTAAAAATTATATTAAATTTGATAGGACAATTCTCGCCGAGGTCATGCTCGAAATCGATATGGAATTCATTAATATTAAAAATAAGTTTAACATCTTTTCCGGAGACGAACATGTGGAATAACATCCTAATTGTCGACGACTCTGCAATTGCACGTTCATTTATCCGAAGGATACTGGAAATCAGCGGATTCCTGAATGTGAAAGTGGTCGAAGCCGCCAATGGGAACCAAGCACTCGAAATTCTTAAAACATTAGAAATTGATCTTGTTTTAACCGACCTGAATATGCCTGAAATGGACGGCGAGGAGTTATTGAAAAGGGTGAAAAGATCACCCAAATTAAACCACATACCGGTTATCGTTATCACAAGCCTGGGCAGTTCTGCCAGACAGCAAAAACTGGTTTCCGAACATGCCATGGCGGTCTTTACCAAACCACTCTCGCTGCCGGAGATTTCACAGTTCTTGAAGAGCCATTTTGATGAAAATGCGGAGAATAAGTATGGAAATTAAAGAACAGGATATCGTTTCTTCCCTGAAGAAATCTCTTTCGGAAGTTTTTGAAAATATGGCTTTTACGGAAATAGAGACCTTCGATCAAATCAGCACACCGCCACCAGTAACGTCCAGAAGTTTTGCCGGATGGTTAAGCATCGAGGCTCCCCTCAAAGCGGACTTTGGTTTAATTATCCCGGAGAGATTCCTGTTCAATATTTTGCAATCGACATTGGACGAATCCCAACTAAAAGATTGGCAAAAAATGGAAGGTGATCTCATTTCGGAATACTGCAATACAATTGCCGGCGACTTTATGAAAAACCTGCTTCCACCGGATAAGGATTTTGATTTAAGTTTGCCCAATTACAAAAGAGGTGAATCGCCTGCATACTTTTATGAAAAAAGAGAAATGATCACCCTGGCGCTAACCGTTGAGTCGGATAAAATTTATTGTGTGCTTGGACTGGAGTAGAATACCTTTTTGGAATGATACAGTGCTCAGTATAATGAAAAATCATTTTGGGAATATGGTGAATCATATAAGATTGAAATCATTTTGAGGTTGTCATGGCAGAAAATAATAATGAGTTTACAATTTTTGAGCGAATTCAAAATTTGAAAGACCTGTTTAAATTTGGGGGCGAAATTGTGCCGTTCCTCGAGGAACTGTTTTCATTTCTCAAAGATGTGCTTCCTCTGATGGATAGGGTGAGCGCATCGCTCCAGGAAACCACTGCCCATATGCCCAAAGCACAAAACAGAATTGCGGAAGCAAGTCAAACCGCCGAAGCAGCCACACAGCAAATCATGGATAAACTCGAACATATTAACAACAGCCTGGCCAACCTCTCCGCCCAGATGGGCGAATCAAATGGAAATGCCAACATGAAAACAATCGTGGAAGATATCCAGAATGATTCCTTCGAAATTATATATTCACTGCAATTTCAGGACATCACCGCCCAGCAGCTCGGACACGCACAACAAATTTTGCAGGCCATCAACGAAAGATTCCAGAAGCTTTTTGATGCGATTAAAAGCATGAACATTGATGAAAATCTGAAACGTCAGTTTTTCGGAAGGCTTTCCGAAGATATCGCTGCCCCGGAAAAAGATAGCATCGACGAAATCAGCCAAGACAAGATCCGCAACTCAGGCATTTCACAATCGGACATCGACAAACTCTTTGAAAAAATGTAAGTTTGCTAATGCCTTGCCCTTGCCAGGATCAGACATGGTTTCATTTGCTTACTAAGAATACCCTACTCTTGCACACAAGTATTTATCGTAGGAGTCCGTGCGAGAAACTGCACCAAGTGCTCCGCCATTCTTTAAATTCTTGCCAAACCCCGATTTTTTATTTGCCTCAGGAATTCTGAATCTTAAATTTGATGCTAATTTTTTAGAGCATCTAATATTCATCCTGGAGGTGTACATGAATGATTTTGATATAATTATTGTCGGCGGTGGACCGGGCGGCAGCACAGCAGCAATGATGTCGGCTAGAAAAGGCCTGAAGACAATGTTAGTCGAGAAAGCCAAATTTCCCCGCGACAAAGTCTGCGGCGACGCAATTAGTGGCAAAAGCATAAATATACTTCGTGATTTAAATCTTTTAGATGAAATTGAACTAATACCCCAGTTGCGCGCCAATGGAGTTCTTTTTTCTTCCCCTAAGGGAGAATCCATTAACATCCGGTTTCGATCCAAGACGCCCGGCGAGCATCTGCACGGTTATGTTTGTCAACGGATGGAATTCGATAATTTTCTTTTTGAACACGCCAGATCCGAGGCACAACTTTGCATGGATGGATTTAAGATTACAGAGCTTTTGATGGATAACAATCAAGTTGTTGGAATCCGCGGTATTCCGCCGGGCGATAAGGAAGCGACGGACTACCGCGCAAAAGTCGTGATTGGTGCCGATGGCTACAAATCCTTCGTCGCCCGCACCCTGGGAATCTACTCGTACGATTCGGCCCACACTTTGGTTGCATTGCGCGCTTATTACCATAATGTGAGCGATATGACGGATTTCATTGAGATTCATTATGTAAAAGAATCGCTTCCGGGATATTTTTGGATTTTTCCGTTACCAAACGGCCTTGCCAATGTCGGAATCGGGATGCGGCACGTCGATATCAAAAAACACGATATCGACCTCAACCAGGCATTGGAAAACATCATGAAGTCTGCTACTTTTGCGCCCCGCTTCGTGGGTGCGGAACTGGTGGACAAAATCAAGGGGTGGAATCTTCCCACCGGCAGCATTTTTCGGCCCAATTATGCTGACGGGGCGCTTCTGGTTGGAGATGCAGCGGGTCTGATCGATCCGTTTACCGGCGAAGGAATCGGGAACGCCATGCTCTCTGCTGAGATTGCAGTGAACGTTGCGGCAGCGGCGATCGCTGAAGGGAATACCGGCAGGCAGAGGCTTTCGGAATACGACAGCTTGCTCAAGAAGGAGATTGGCAGCGAACTCTCTTTGAGCTACCGTCTACAACGGATTGGCACCAAATTTCCGTTTTTGCTAAACCTGGTAATCGGGAAAGCTTCCCGCAGCAAAAAGGTGGCAGAATGGATCTCCGCAATGATTGCCGATGAGGAATCCAAACAAGATCTGACCAGCCCCCTCACCTACCTTCGCTTGTTGTGGGCATGATTTATGGCAGATAGTCTATCGGCTGTTTTCCTGGGCACAGCTCGAAATAACTAAATGGTTCGATCTGCTTGATTCATCATTGATTTCCGGTAGCATTCTTTCTTTCGGCCGATTTCTCCATCAGAAATCGAGTGCAGGGTTTTTGCTCTCCTCCATATTTTTTTCTGCGATTCCGTGAATTTGAAGGATCACAGATTTCTGTCAAAGGCGCTGTTTGTTTTGAGAATGCGGATTTCGCAACTACGCTTCCGGTCTTGATCTTAATGTAAATTTACTGCACAAAAAATATTTATGCTATTATCTCCTCCCACAGCCAGGCTACTCGGGATCATTGAAAATTGGTGCGTTTAAACGTCTTGCTCCTGCCAGGAATGATATTTGTATCTCTGCAGGCAGAGTCCATAGAATCGGTTATGGAGGTCCGGAACGAAAACGAATCAAATCCAAGGAAAGAGGTAAAGATGAAATTAGGAATTAACAAAGGACAACATAAAAAACAAAAGAAATCCCATGAGAAATTTCACCTGGGACGGTCTTTCATTTTGCTGCTTTTCCTGGCCTGCCTTGTTTCCGCCCAAACAGGAAACAGCGTGCGGTTTGCTGTTATTGGTGATTATGGTGACGACGGCACCCCGCTGCTCGAGGTCAGCAATCTTATCCGAAGTTGGAATCCAGACCTGATTATTACCACCGGAGATAACAATTATTCTGACGGCTCGGCATATACGATCGACCAAAATATCGGGCAATATTTTCACGATTTCATCGCCCCATATACCGGTTCCTACGGGCCCGGGGCAAACGAAAATCGCTTTTTCCCCTCGCTGGGAAACCACGACTGGAAAACGACCGGAGCACAGCCCTATCTTGATTATTTTACACTGCCCGGAAATGAAAGGTATTACGAGTTCACGTGGGGACCGGTGCATTTTTTCGCCATCGACAGCGACGACCATGAGCCCGATGGCTACAGGGTCAATTCGGCGCAGGCGAGTTGGCTGCAAGATGCCATGACCAATTCTACATCAATATGGAATATCGTGTATATGCATCATCCACCGTATTCATCGGGTGAATCGCACGGTTCCACGCCAGAGCTGCAATGGCCATATCGAAGCTGGGGCGCCTCGGCGGTATTGGCCGGTCACGATCATACCTACGAAAGAATTCTCCAGGACAGTCTGGTCTATTTTGTGAATGGATTAGGAGGAAAAAGCGTCCGAAATTTCGGGACACCTGTAGCCGGCAGCCAGGTGCGGTACAATGGCGATTACGGCGCGATGCGGGTTGATGCCAACCAGGATAGCATGGTTTTCAGATTTTATGCGCGCTCCGGCGAGCTGGAAGACAATTACAGGATTGTTCGTGGTGCTTTGACCTCCGCAAGCGGAACGACAATGGCCCGGCCGCTGCAATTCGAACTGGGACTGAATTATCCCAATCCTTTTAATCCAACTACCACAATTCCATTCCGATTGAATTCGCCGCAAAATGTTGTGCTTACGATTTTCAATATTGCGGGACAAAAGGTGAAGACCTTGGTGCAGGGAGAGCTTGCCGTCGGAGATTACACCATCAACTGGAACGCAGAAAACGTTCCCAGTGGTGTTTATTTCTGTCGGCTGGAATCCGGGAAGAACGTTTTAACCAGGAAACTTATCCTCATGCGGTAAAATCGCCAAAGCGAAGGAGATAGAAACCAGCATCAGGCAATCAAATTTATGGAAGGTGATTTGTTTTCCAGCGCTTGTGCATCCAGAAATACTGCTCGGGATGCTGACGGACGGCATTTTCCAGCAGCGCCGTGTGCGCGGAAGTGATATCAATAATAGCCTTCCTGGACTCCTCCCCCGCTCTGCCGTCGGGAATTTGCTGAAATTTCAATGTGAAACCACCACGTGCACCGCGAATGCAGGTCCCAAGCAGCATTGGCGACCCGCTTTTCAGGTGAATGGCTGCCGCGCCGATGTGTGTGGATGAAAGCCGGTCAAAGAACGGCACGAATACCCCGCGCCTGCCGGCATCCTGGTCACCAAGCAATCCTACCATCATTTTTCTGTGCAGCATGTGAACGCACTGGGAAACAGCGCCGCGTGGGTAGACAATTTCCATCCCCCATTTTTCACGCAGAAGCTTCATGCGGTTGTTCACCAGCCGATTTTTTTGCCGCTGCTGAATAATCGCCGATCGGATTCCTTGTAGATGCAAATATCCCATCGCAATTTCCCAATTTCCAAAATGGCCGGAAACCATGATCGCGCCCCTGCCCTCTTTCATTGCATCCTGAAGCATTTCCAAATTTTCCACAGTTACCATTTGTCGCAAACGGTCCGGTGGCCATTTATTCATCTTCATAAATTCGAGGATCATGAGCGCAAAATGGCGGTAAGACGAAAAAGCGGTCTTCTTCCTCCACGTTTCCGGTTTTTCTGGAAAAGCGTACTCCAGGTTTTGAAGCGACACTACGCGGCGTATTCTCAGGATACGGTAAGACAGGAATGCCAGAAACCTGGCGACGAGACTCAGGGAGCCATCCGGCAATGCGCAGATCAGTCTCTCCATTGAAACATACGCGATGTATTCAAGTCGATGCTGAAAGCTTATCTTTTCCATCTGCTGCAATCTTTTTGCGTTTCGAAGCCGTTTCAGCCGGGTCATTCCAGCCAAGGGCCAGTATTCATTATCCCTTAATAACACCCAATGGCCGCAGGCGGGCCACCTTGCGGCTGATTCCGGCATGGTGCATCACATCCACAACATCAGCCACATCTTTGTAGGCGTAAGGCATTTCTTCGGCGATGGTGCGCATCCCATGAGCCCGAATCACAACCCCTCTCGCCCGCAGATCGCCAACCAAATCTTTTCCTTTTCCGGCTTTCAGAGCCTGGTGCCGGCTTTGCACCCGGCCAGCCCCATGACAGGTGCTGCCAAAGGTTTCAGACATGGCCAGTACCGTCCCAACCGCAACATAGGAATAGCGCCCCATGTCTCCCGGCACCAAAACCGGTTGTCCCACCTGTCGATATTTGGCAGGAATATTCACACTGTCGGGGGGAAAAGCACGGGTTGCACCTTTCCGGTGCACGCACAATTTGGTTTTGCGCCCCTCCAGCTCATGCTCCTCAATTTTTGCAATATTGTGGCAGACATCGTAAACTAGTGAAAATCCCAGCGAGTCGGCAGAAAGATTAAATGTTTCCATCAGGCTTTTTTTTGCCAGCGACATGATGACCTGCCGATTATTCCATGCGAAATTCGCAGCCGCGGCCATTGCGCCAAGGTAATCCTGTCCCTCGCGGGAATTGATCGGCGCACAAGCCAATTGTTTATCCGGCAGTAAAATGCCGTACCTGGGAATTGCTTCCACCAACACTTTCAGATAATCATCACAAACCTGATAGCCCAGTCCCCGCGAGCCAGTGTGGATGCTGAGAACAACCTGCCCCTCAAACAGACCAAACACTTCTGCAGTCTGCGATTCATAAATTTCGTCCACCACCTCGATCTCTAAGAAGTGATTTCCGGATCCGAGCGTGCCGGCCTGCACCTGTCCCCGCTCGATGGCGCGATTGCTGACTACATCCGGATCGGCGCCGGCAAGACAGCCTTTTTCCTCGGTGAATTCCAGATCTCGCTCCTCGCCAAAACCCTGTTCCACTGCCCAGGCCGACCCCTTCTTCAGAATATTCTTAATCTCTCTTGGCGACAGTTTGCGAATGGCTCCGGACGATCCAACACCGGTCGGAATATGCTGGAAAAGCTTTTCCACCAATTTTTCAATCCGCTTATCAACATCACCCTTAACCAGGTTGGTGCGGATCAGGCGCACACCACAATTGATGTCATATCCTACGCCGCCCGGCGAGATGACGCCGCTCTCCAGATCGGTTGCCGCCACGCCGCCAATCGGAAAACCGTAGCCCCAGTGAATATCCGGCATCGCCAGGCTGTATTTGCGAATGCCCGGAAGATGAGCGACATTTACCACCTGCTTGATGCTTTCATCATTCTGTAAAAACTTTTCGATCATCTTTTGGGACTGGTAAATCCGACCCGGAACCTTCATCCCATTTTGAGGCGGGATCTCCCAGATGTAGTCATTGACGCGGTTTAACTCAAAACCACCGGCGTGCATATTCTCCCCCAATCTTCCCATCGTTTTTCAAAATGCTGACCATCCGAATCACGAAAAAATTCCCTAATAAATTTTGCTGAAATATTTTTGACAGTTTCCGGATACGCCTTTGTAGATATCCGGCAAACTGCCGGCCTCATTTCATTGAAACGTGCGTCAAAATCCCAATTTCCCTCAAATATCAAAAACGATTCGCGTATGAAACACCCCGCCTTCCTCCACGATATTCATCTGGTGAAAGGTAATCGCTTTAATTTCCACATTCACTTCCTGATGCTCAGGAATGAACCTTGCCCATTCCATTTCTCCGGTCAGCCACCATTTGCCGTCTTTCATGTTAATTCGCAACTGCCTTATCGTCTTAAATACATGGCTTTTTACAGTGAACTGGTAGTTTAGTTCACTCAGGAAATCCACCAGCAACAGTTCCCTGCTGTTTGCGGAAACCTCCATGGTTGCTTTTCGAACCGCTTCGCCTGCGACTTCTCCAAATACAATATGCTGCCACACCCCGGCGGCAGTGAAGAAGAGATCTTCAAGGGAAATCCCCTGAATCTCGGCAGCAATATCCGCAGTGTGATCGATATATTTAAAAGAACCCATTTGGTGAACCCGAAATATTTATGGTTAAGAAACAGGCAATCCTCAAACAATCATTGCTGGCTGCACACAAATCTTCACCTGAAATTTAAAACAAAATGCAGTGGAATCGATAGTATTTAATTATCCCGGAACAATCGGGGCCGCGGATTTTATAATGAATTGAATTTAGGAAGTATCAAACACGGGGAATCAGTAAGTCTCTAATTATTATTTTGTTTGATTTCAATATGCATCAAAACTAAATTTGGTGCTTATTTTTGTAGCCTGTTTGATATGAAAATATTAAGGAGAAGTGTGCTTTATGATGACCAAACTGCGTGAGATGACTTTTATCTTCATCTGGATTCTGGTTTTCGCCTTCGTTGGTTTGATGGTCTTCGAATGGGGTATGGATATTACCGGCATTCGCAGCCGGCCGAATATCGTGGGCGAGATAGATGGGCAGAAAATAACCATCCAGGATTTCCAGCGGGCGATGCAAAATGCTTATCAACAGGAAAAAGAGAAAACCGGCACAGAGCCGGACGAAAACCGCATGAAGCAACTGCGGGACCAGGTGTGGGAGATGTATGTGCAACGGGTGCTTTATGGTAAGGAAATCCGCAAACGGCACATTACAGTTACCGACCACGAAGTGTTTCTGCAACTGACGCAGAATCCGCCGGAACAACTCCGACAAAATCCGAATTTCCAGACGGATGGAAAATTCGATATGCAGAAATACCAACAAGCACTGCAAAACCCGGATGTAAATTGGGCACCCGTGGAAAATTACTTTCGAGATATATTGCCATTCCAGAAATTGCAGGAACTGATCACCTCCTCTGTTATTGTCACTGAGGAAGAAGTCAAAGACGATTTCATTGAAAATAATCAGAAGGCAAAAATCA
>Ga0315542_1001568_pt1 | contig 14234 bp, 15 predicted proteins | sample SalMarSW160120MG_FD_202541 | JGI IMG/M metagenome (GOLD analysis project Ga0315542, IMG submission 202541) | Salt marsh sediment microbial communities from the Plum Island Ecosystem LTER, Massachusetts, United States - Salt Marsh Sediment SW1601-20 ...
AGCAGTACGCGATGAAAGTCGCAAGTACGGTTCTCAGGAAGGTAATGCGGGGCAACCCGCCTGACCTATCCAACAATAAAATTGAGTACTATGATTTAAGTTTAAAAATGTAAAGCAATTATGAAAAGTAAAAAATGGATTTTCACATTGACAATTACAGGGATATTAGTAATACTGGCTACTTCTTGTAAGAAGAAAGAAAGTAATGAAAATAATGATGATTCGTCAGTTCAGGAAACAGGCACCGTCACTGATGTAGATGCTAATATATATAAAACTGTAAAAATTGGAAAACAATGGTGGATGGCAGAGAACCTGAAAGTTATCCATTATAGTAATGGACAAATTATTCCAAATATTACAGATTCAATAACCTGGACTAATATATTACATGGAGCATTGTGTTTCTATGAAAATGATTCTCTAGCTTATGCATCAGATTATGGTGCATTATACAATTGGTATGCCGTCGGTTCAAATAATTTATGTCCTTTAGGTTGGCATGTACCTTCTGATGCAGAATGGACCACCTTAGAAACGTATTTGGGAGGATCTGATGTTGCGGGTGGAAAAATGAAAGAATCAGGAACTACTCATTGGGCGCTTAATTCCGGTGCCACAAATTCAAGTGGTTTTACAGCACTCCCGGGTGGTTCCAGGGTTCTTCTTTTTAATGAACCATATTATTTCTTTTATTATTTATCATATGATGCTATCTTTTGGTCTTCGACCGCGTTTAACGCTGAAAATTCAAAAGGTTATGTTCTATATTACGGTGACAATGTTTTAACAATGGGGTTATATTATTCAAAAGAGGGATGTTCGGTAAGATGTATAAAGGATTGATAAAAGCAACGAAATGATAACAGCGGCTTTTATACGATTTTACAATGATTAAAATTTTGCTTTAAAATTGTTCCGGGATTGGTAATAGATTTTTTGTAAACTATAAATTCTAAAAAAGAAAGATCATGAAAAATAATCCTGAAGCTTCGTCGACTGAATATGAAATCTTAACCTTCAGACGAATAAGGAAAGCAATCGGCTGGCTTGGTATCAGTCTCCCCTTTGCATTGGTGATACTCTCATTAATTCCATTTTTTAAAACAAATGTTCAGAATTCCATAAGCTATTATTATTACACTAATTTAAGAGAAGTACTTACCGGCGTTCTGTGTGCAGTCAGCCTCTTTTTAATCCGATATAAAAGCTTTGAAAACCCCGTATTCTGGAAAAATGATGATAAAATGACCAGTCTTGCTGGTGTTATTGCACTTTGTGTGGCACTGATTCCTACAAACCCGGATAATTGTTCTGAAAAAATATATACCCTTATACCTGTATGTGCCAACTTGTTAGGATGGCTCCACTATATCTTTGCAGCTATCTTTTTCGCAATCATTGCTATTATATCAATCAAGATTTTTACAATAGGGCAAAATGTCGACAAAGACATTAAGATTAGTCGTTTTAATGAAAATAATATTTACAGGATCTGTGGATGGGCAATCATGGTTTTTATAATTATGATCCCGATTTGTGATTTATTAAATCTATTTCGCAGGTCCACTCTCATTCTGGAAGCGCTTTCTCTTATTGCTTTTGGGATTGCCTGGCTTATAAAAGGCAGAGCCCTTGGCGATAAAGGTAAAATTGGACTGATGCTTTACAGAGAAAAAAATTAACGACCTTTAAATGGAATCACCTGTATTATACCTGGTTTTAACATTACATTCCGCTCCAATATATTAATCATTGATTAATAAAATTCTGTCCAAAAAATTCATTGCAAGGATCTTCAAAGATTGAATGTCGTGCGTCGAGCGTCGTGTGTCGTGTGTCATTAAAGATCGAACGATCATACCTTCGAACCGTCGTACCTTTGAACCATCGTACCCATTACCCAGTACCCAGCACCCAGCTTTGTCAGCCGTAGCTTTAGCGAAGGCTGGCACCCAGCACCCAGCACCGAGTATGGTAACATTTCCCCCCCCATTTCCTGTATAACCCAATATGTCCTCACTTCACCCAAGTGAGTGACGAGGCGAAAACATGACAGAAGGGGAGGGATTTGAGTTTTATTTAAGAAATAATGGTTTGTTTGTAAAAAATGTTTTGCCCAAATTAATGTTGTATAATCTACTGTTAAATACGAGTTAACTGTCACGTATGCTTACACTGCCCCTATTAAGTTTAGATATAACAAGTTAACTTACGGCCAATAAAAAATTACCGAAGTACTTTTAAATAAATGACTTTGAACAATGAGCTTATTCCCTGTGTTTATTAGGGTACATCTTGACCAATAAAATTCATGACAATGGCAGCGGAACAAGGCACAAAAGAAAATCCCTGGACACTTAAAACTCCATCACTTTCATCTGACTTCACGATGCACAAAGAGGTAAAGGACAACAAAGAAGTGTTAGTATGTACGGTTGGTAAAACAGTTTTGTACTATGACTATCGATGTCTGGCTGACCTCAATGCTATGCTTAAAAAACATGGTGACTGGATGGAGCTTGGTAGCGCTGATGAACAGAAACCTGCTAAAGAGGGGACAGTTGAAGCATGGGGTCGCTCTAAGAAAAACCCTGTTGGAGGATGGTATGGTCTTAAAAAAGGGCTTCGTGGACGATTCGGCATGTATGTTCCCCCTTTAATGGAAAAACTTGGACTGGCAGATCTGACCCATGATCCAAAAGGGAATAGAATGAGAGCTAAGTAAACTAACAAAACAAAACACGAACAGCTAACACGTACAATAAAGGTAATTATTCCGGTGACCGGTAGCTTGGTTATCCAATGCCAGCGCGGCAGCCGGGCTCCTTCCTTTGATCTTCACAGTTTTGCCGAAGGAGATGCTAAAAATGTCCGCCGGGCTATCGCTCAACCTGGCCCCTCCATAAAATTAGCCAAAGGGCTAATTTCTTAAAGATCGGTACTTTAACGCTAGGCCCTGTTGTCGGGCTGTTATGTGTCATTCACCCTATTGATTTGACTCTCAGTTAAAACCGCAAGATAACGAGACAAATAATTAAACCGTTTGTTAATATTACATACTGCACTGAAAATTAACTTATGATAATTACCAAATGATAAACTACCTGTTCAAATCATCAACAAAAGTGAATCGAAAATTGTTATCCTGATAATTACAATCTGAAAAAAAACACTATGGCAGAAATAAAAACAAAACCTGTTGATTCAAACATCGATAAATTTCTGATGACTATTGAACCAGAAAAGAGAAGGTCGGACAGTATTAAAATAAAACAGCTTTTTGATTCGGTTATTAAAGAAAAAGCAAGCCTATGGAACAATAATATGATAGGTTATGGCTCTTTTCACTACAAATCAGAGCGCAGTAGACAAGAAGGAGATTGGCCATTAACAGCATTCTCACCACGCAAACAAAATATCACAATTTATATAATGTCTGGAGCTAAAAATTATGAAAACCTGCTCAAGGAGCTTGGTAAGTATAAAATTAGCTCAGGATCATGCATCTATATAAATAAAATTGAAGACATCAATCTCGAGGTATTAAAGAAGATTATATCAAGTTCTGTTTCTGATATGAAAACTAAGTACAAGATCAAATAAAAAAACGTCTTATAACACGGACAATAAAGTTAAGAATGGAGGCAGAAGGTTGACGAGCATCGTGAGTAAATCCCGCTCTGCGGGGCCCGTCATTCATGGTCATAAGGCCTTCCACCTCCGCTAAAGCTTCGGTGGACAGGTCGGCCGTAATTCATGGTAATTCGCTTCGCTGTAATTTGCGCTACGCGCGTAATTTGGCCCTGCGGGCCGTAATTCATAGTAATTTGTTGCTTCGCAACGTAATTCATAGTAATTAATTCAAATTCAACTGGATTACTATTGAATTACAACTGAATTACTATTGAATTACCACTGAATTACCACTGAATTACCACTGAATTACAACTGATTAACAACTGAATGACCATTGAATGACCACCGAATGACCATTGAATTACTATTGAATTACCATTGAATGACCATTGAATGACAACTGAATGACAATTGAATGACCGCCAGCCTTCGCTACCGACTTCGCTAAAGCTTCGTCGGTCAAAGAAAGCTTCGGCCGGCAAAGCAAGACCGCAAGATCTGGAAGACTGCGAGCGCAGCCTTAGCCTTAACCTTAGCTTTTCCCTAAACATGACCCTCTTTATTGCCGGGCCGATAAGCAATCCGGCTTGCTTGGCTAGTCGTCTAAAATTGACTAATTTTGAATAGAACATTATCAGATTTATGCAATAATTTGAAAAGATCTCAGACAGATGTCAAGCTTAATTGAAGGTTATACATATGACGTATTTATAAGTTACCGACAAAAAGACAACAAATATGATGCCTGGGTAACAGAGTTTGTTGATAATCTAAAGAAGGAACTGGAATCTACATTCAAAGAAGAGGTTAGTGTTTATTTTGACATCAATCCTCACGATGGACTTTTAGAGACACACGATGTAAATGCCTCCCTCAAAGAAAAACTCAAATGCCTTATTTTTATTCCAGTAATCTCGCGAACTTACTGTGATCCCAAGGCTTTTGCATGGGAACATGAGTTTAAAGCATTTATTAAACTGGCTTTAAATGATCAATTTGGGCTGAAAGTAAGACTTCCAGGTGGTAATGTAGCTAATCGTGTTCTCCCGGTTCGAATCCATGACTTAGATAATACCGACATAAAAGAATGTGAATCAATTTTAGGAGGATTTTTACGAGGAGTTGAATTCATATATAAATCAACTGGTGTAAACAGACCACTTCGATCAAAGGAAGATAAACCGCTGGATAATTTAAAAAAGACTATTTACCGTGATCAGATAAATAAAGTAACTCTTGCAATAAAAGAGGTTATTTCGGGATTGAAAGGAGAGCCGAAAGAATATGGGATTGAACCAGAAAAAGTAGTTTCAATAATTGAGAAACCAGTCATACGGGAAAAATCAATTATTGTCTTACCATTTGAGAATATTAGTCCGGATCCTGATCAAGAGTACTTTAGCGATGGTTTAACAGAGGAGATCATTACCGATCTTTCATACATAAAGAGTCTGTTGGTGATTTCAAGAAGTTCTGCAATGACTTTCAAAGGAACAAAAAGCACTGTAAAAGAAATAGCTGAAAAGGTAAATGTTCAGTATGTACTTGAGGGAAGTGTCAGGAAAGCAGGTAACAATATTCGCATAACTGCACAGTTGATAGATGGTATGACCGATTCGCACCTTTGGGCTAAGAAATACAGTGGGACACTTGATGATGTTTTTAACATCCAAGAAAAAGTCTCCCGTTCAATTGTGGATGCTCTTACACTGGAACTTAGTCCTACAGAATATGAAAATTTAGGTAAACGGCCAATCAAAAATATGCAGGCATACGAATGTTATATAAAAGCCAGGCAGGACATATATACTTTTACCAAAGATGGACTGGACCGAGCAGTTAACTATCTGCAGCATGGTCTTGAAATTATTGGCAAAAACGCATCCCTTTATGCTGGATTGGGATTTACCTTTTCCCAATATGTCAATATTGGCATTGGTCATGAAGAATATGTTGAAAAAGCAGAAAATTATGCCAGGATGGCTTTGGAGTTGGAGCCTGATTCCTCTGATGCCCATTTTGTTCTCGGTTTTCTTAATTTGATATTTCATGGGAATCCCAAAAAATCGATTCACCACTTCAAAAAAGCTCTCGAAATTTTCCCTGATGATATTAATGTGCTTTTTTGGTTGACAGCTGGTTATGGAACTAATTGGGGAAAGCCTAAGGAAGCTAGAGAGTCATATAATAGACTATTAAAGTTGGATCCATTTAATCATTGGGCCTATTCTGGCTATATATTAGATGTAATGGCGGAGTATCATCTCGATCTTTCTGTCGATTATCTAACAAAATGGGTGCGCATAGTGCCCAAATATCCTGTTGCTCTTTTTTTTAGTGCACAATTTCTAGCCTATTGTAATCATTTCAAAGAAGCATCAGCTCTGGTAAACAAGAATGTTCAACCAGATATGAAGGATATATTTACTAAACTTTGCCTTTTTGTAAAGTACGCTATCGATAGCGACGAAAAAAGGATACATGAGCTCTTAACAGTTGATTTTGTAATAACTACAAGAAGAGATTGTCAGAATTCTTACTTTGTTTCTGGCCTTTTTGCTTTATCAGGAATGAAAGATGAAGCAATTGATTGGTTGGAAAATGCTGTAGACAGAGGCTTTATAAATTACCCCTTCATCAGTGAATATGATCCTCTCCTGGTTAGCATCCGCAGTGAACCTCGATTCAAGAAGCTAATAGAGCACGTTAAATACGAATGGGAGAATTTTGAGTTATAAAACAAGTATTCATTTACAGAAACTTATTTTATAAAAAGGGCCTGCTTATAACACGGACAATATAGGTAATTATTCCGGTGACCGGCTGCCGGCAACCGGTAACCGGATTAGAGCCATCTTTATTGCCGGTTAGCATTCATTGATTATCCGATTTGACAATCAGTTAAATACGTAAGGAAACGATTTGTAAAAGTAACAATTAGTTGATGTTACAACAAAATCTAATTTATTAATGTTATATAGATGAATAGATAGAAAAATCTGGTAATCAGACAACCTTAATATTTAAAAACATGTCACTGAATAAAATAATACCAAACCTTTGGTTTTGTGAAGATGGAGGTAATATTTCAAAAATAATTGAATATTACAAAAGCATTTTTGGCAAAGACTTTCAGAATGGACAGATAATACCTTTAGGGGAGACACCCAGTGGAAGAACAGAAATGTGTGGAGTAAATATTTTTGGGCAAAAATATTCTCTTATGAGTACTGCTGAAGAACATCATCCATTAAATGACGCAATATCATTTATGATTAATTGTGAGGATCAAAATGAAATTGATAAATACTGGAACTATTTTACCCGGGATGGTGAAGAATCTCAATGCGGTTGGTGCATAGATAAATATGGACTTCGGTGGCAAGTGTTACCTCAAAATCTCAATGAGCTAATGAATCTGCCAAACTCCTTTAAAGTGATGATAGGACAGAAAAAGATCGTGATTGAAGAATATTTAAAATAACAACGAAACGCTAAAAACAAGTTAGCGGGCATTGCAAAAAGACTGTTACAAACCATAGGCAATAATAAAAAATAGAATTATATGCGAAAAATAATTTCATTTATGCACATTTCACTTGACGGTTTTGTAGCAGGACCGAACGGAGAAATGGACTGGATTAAAGTTGATGAAGAAATTTTTGATTATGTCGGTAGGCGGATAAGCGAAACCAACACTGCATTATATGGACGAGTAACTTATCAGATGATGGAAAATTACTGGCCAACCGCAGGAGACAAGCCGACAGCAACCAGACACGATATTGAGCATTCAAAATGGTATATCAAAGCTCACAAAATAGTCTTATCAAAAACGTTGAAAGAAGATGATTTGACTAACACGAAAATTATTAGCGACAACCTTAGGGACAGAATAAATGAAATAAAACAACAGGAAGGTGAAGACATCTTGCTTTTTGGTAGCCCGGCGGCAACACATTCACTTATTCAATTGAACTTAATTGACGGCTACTGGCTATTTGTCAATCCAATTATTCTTGGACAAGGCATTCCATTGTTTGTAAACATCAAAGACAAAATAAAGCTAAACCTATTGACAACCCGACAATTTACTTGCGGGGTAACCGAACTGAATTACACGGTAGACAGACAATAATAAATAAACGCTAACATGGACAATAAAGATATTTTGTCCAACCTTCGCTGCATTCGGCAAGTTCGGGGTTGGCTTCGGTGGCCAACGCAGGCCTCATACGACAGGAATTTGCTCTCCGCGAACCTCGTACCGCGTACCGCATACCGTAAAAATTACAACTGAATTACTATTGAATTACCACTGAATTACCACTGAATTACAACCGAATTACTATTGAATTACCGCCAACCTTCGCTAAAGCTACGGTTGACAGAGCAAGACTTGCGAGCACAGCGAGCAAAAAAAGGTAACAATTCCCGCCCATTTCCTATAAAATTGATAATAGAGCTAATAAACCCTGCAGCCTCCTAATTCCTAAAATAAATAAATTATTAAATTGCAAGAGTAAAATACAAGCTAAATTCGAATTAATGATTGATATACTAAGGACAGCAGAAGTAATTGAGGCGTGTGAAAATCTTCTACAGAAAAGGAGACCACCTGAAGAGATGCGTCATCAGGTTGATTTGGCATATAGAATTGATAATCAAAGCGTATTGATTTATGAGATAAGATGTCGATGGGATAGAAAGGATGAATTTTTTGAAAGTCCTATAGCAAAAACCACCTGGGTTAAAACAAAGAACCAATGGAAGGTATTCTGGTTGAGGGCGGATTTAAAATGGCATATATATAAACCTAAAGCATTAGTAGATACAATTTACGATTTTATTAAGCTTGTAGATCAGGATCCTCATGGTTGTTTTTGGGGCTGACTTGAAGTAGACCTTTTTGCTTTGTTGTCATTAGCGCTTCGCACATCATATGGCCCTTACACCTTCGCCCCCTTCGGCAAGCTCAGGGTTGGCTATGGTGTACAGAGTCGTGCCGTCATTCATAGTCATTCGGCCTTCGGCCGTCATTCATGGTAAGTTGCTTCGCTGTAATTCGGCTTCGCCGTAATTCATTGTAATTCGGCTACGCCGTAATTGATAGTAACTAATAGTATAACAAAGAATTACGACTGAATTACCATTGAATTACTACTGAATTACTATTGAATTACTATTGAATTACCACTGAATTACCACTGAATTACCACTGAATTACCACTGAATTACCACTGAATTACAACTGATTGACAATTGAATGACAACCGAATGACTATTGAATGACCACTGAATGACCACCGAATGACTATTGAATGACCATTGAATTACCACTGAATTACTACTGAATTACTATTGAATTACCCAGCACCTAGTACCCAGCACCCAGCACCGAGTATGGTAACATTTCCCCCCCAATCCCTATATAGCCATATCTGTCCTCATTTTAGCCGTGAGTGACCAGGCGGAAGCATGTCCGGAGGGGAGGGATTTTATGTTAGAATGAGACTTTGTTGTAGTTATAGAGAGGAGTTATTAAACAAAGATTATGAATTATACTGCTAAACGAGAGTTAGTGCAAGGCGGTATTTGTTAATTGGCCGACGCCCTAATGAGCCAAATAAGAAAGGTAATCCTATATTTCAAAGCAGGTGTTTTAATTGTTACCGTTCGTTTTTAACTATTTATTATATTAGTATATAAATATTTTATTAATTAATCTAACCTATCTATGAAACAAAAACTTACAGTGATTTGCGTATTAAGTATCTTATTCGTAAATGTAAATGCACAAAAGATTGGCATTAAAGCTGGATTATCATTAGCAAATGCACAATATGAGTACTCTGGGACTAGTATTTCCACTTCTAATTTAATTGGTGTACAAGTAGGTTTAATTGGTGAAGTGCCAATTTCCAATGAAATTTATTTTAATTCTGGTATACTCTTCTCCCAGAAAGGGACTAAAATGAGTCTATTAGGGGTAGAAATAGATTTCCCTATTAATTATTTGGAAATACCTCTGAATTTAGCCTATAAATATGATTTGGAAACTGTAAAATTATTTGCTCAGGTAGGCCCATACTTAGGTATTGGACTATCTGCAAAAATGAAAGGGGGTGGACAGGAGGAAACAATAGATTTCGGATCAGAAACTGACCAAATGAAAAGATTAGATCTCGGTATAAACTTTGGAGCCGGATTAGAAATAAAAAAAGTTCAAATTGGAATTAATTATGGATTAGGGTTAACTAACCTTTCAAATGATTCTGATGAATTAATGAAAAATGGTGTATTAACTTTTTCAGTGGGTATATTTTTTTGAAACTTATAAATTCTGAAAATATTGAGACAAAAATAAAAAAACCTATTCTTATTAATCTAATGCAACTAAAAAATATTTTGAAAATAGCCCAGCACCTAACACGGACAATGCAACAAAGAGATTTTGATCTGTAAAATCAATTTTTTTTGTAACTTGTGTTTGCATAGTCTCTGTGTATTTAATCTATTTACGAACGATAATTTACAAAGTTATTGATATCGTACCGTAGACTATGCTTTTATCATAAGTGCTAAAGGTAAGTTGTTTGTCACGGTTTTTGCAAACTGCTCCTGCACGTATGACAATTTCGTAATGAGAGTTAAACCCGGACAACGCTCATCTGCACACTAATAAAATCCTACTACCAAGACAATTATCAGGCTTCGAGACAATTTAAACCGCGACACTGCACCAGTGCCCATTTACATCATTCTTCACCGGGACAGTTAATCGTCCACTTATAAAAATTCTACCGCGACACTGCCTTTGTTCTATAACCCTTGTACCATAACTGCAAAAACACGTGCCATACCCTCCTTGTCCACCGGGACTATTATACGGCTAAAGCATCAGGACCGTAACGGTGGACGTCGGGTAACACAACCTCCCTTTATTGCCGAGCCATTAGCGTTCATTTGTGACTGTTTGACGACTATAAAAACTCAATAATTTTTAAAAAAGTATCATACAAAACGAACGCTAACTTATTTAAATTGTTTAGTTTTTAATTGTATAATCTACTATATGGAGAACAGTACCTATGGATCCTATAATTTCTAATACTATCAATGAAAATCTTGATGCACATGTGAAGAAACCACATGAACAAAAGTGGCTTCGTATTATTCTAATTATTGGCGCAATATATTTCCTTGATGGATTCGTTTTCGGCTTATTCGCTGGATGGTCAAAATCTCATACAACGGTTATTATTTGGCGTTTGGTCGCATGGCTGACAAGTGCAGTGTTATTTACAGGTCATATTTGGTATGAGCATTATCGATTTAGTTGCTCACCACGCAAAACAGCATTGCATACATCTTCTGCAGCAGCCGTTGGAATCTTTGGGCTTGCTGTGGCAGCTAACATACATGCACAATTCGTTTCATCTGCCAACCAAATATTACTGGCCTTGTCATTAGTAATCTGGCCTATTTTAACTGCGGTGCCAGCTTTTATTGTCGCATTTGTTATAACGTCTGTTCTTCAGCATTATCATAAAAAAGTACTTCCGAAATAATAGTTTTTTCAATAAATATTGTAACCACTTCATAACGAAATACTAAATAAATTTCATGCTCATTGTCAACAACATACGTAACATGAATTAATTCTAACATATGCTTGAAAAGAAACTTTATGCAAATGGTCAGCCAGTTTATGAAATGGTTGATGATAAGCTTATCCATTACTATAAAAACGGTAAAGTGAAAGCTCAGGGACTATTTATTAATGACCTTATGGAAGGTGAATGGATTTTTTACCGCGAGACCGGACAACTATGGCAAATCGCCAATTTCAAGAACAATAAAAAACATGGATCCTGTATTCGCTATGACAGGAATGATATGATAGAATATCAAGAAGAATTCGAAAATAACAAAATAATTAAGAAAAAGAAGGAAACCAGAGCTACTGGACGATCCAAAATAAATTAACACAACGAAACACTAACACGGACAATGTAAGTTGTTAAGCCTTCGGCCGTAATTCATTGTAATTCGGCTTGCACCTCCGCTAAAGCTATGGTGCACAAAGTCGCCGTAATTCGCCTGCGGCGTAATTCATTGTAATTCGCTTCGCTGTAATTGATAGTAATGTATTGTATAACAAAGAATTACTACTGAATTACCACTGAATTACCACTGAATTACTACTGAATTACTATTGAATTACTATTGAATTACCACTGAATGACCGCAAACCGGTCGCCGGTCGCCGCCCGCCGGCCATGGTAACAATTCCCCCCATTCCCTATATAACCCCATATCTGTCCTCACTGCTCCCCCGTGAGTGACGTGGCGGGATCATATCCGGAGGGGAGGGATTTGGGTCTAAAAGTGAATGCATGGTTCGTTTATGGATATTGCTTTATCTGAATTTGGATTATTAAATATAATGATAAATGTGAGTTAGCAGCAATGGACTGGAAATTCATGACTACATACCACAACCAATGGTAACTTGTCGAAAGAATACTTTCAAGCTAAGTTTTATTCATCAGTTTATAGGCATTCTATCAAGTAAAACATAAAACCGAAAACCACAATACGCCAGTCAGCGGGCAAAAAGCCTGCCTGCCGTAGGTAGGTGCGCCATACCTGTCTTTCCGCCGGGACAAATTTCTGGCTAAAGTACCAGGACCTGTGTCCGGATGGCTGCGCCAGGTAATACATCCTTCCTTTATTGCTGGATCGTAAGGCGATGTCAGAAGCCTACTTGTTAAGAAGAAACCTGACTTCGAGCGGAGGAATTATGGCTATGAAAAAAACACCTCTGTGATTAAATCTCTGAAGAAGAACTTCGAAATAGATGAGCCTACAACAGATTGGGCGAAGATTAGAGCTGGTATATATCAGAGCCAGAAAATAGCTGACTCGCATTCCATGTAAATCCTGTTGTACCTCACCGTTGAATATGGTCTAACCTAGGCATTTATTCAATAAGACAGCAACCGCTTGACTTTTACTCTCTTAAAATGTATCTTTGAGTAATTGTTTGATGTTTCCTCTGCCGACTTCACTTTATTACTATGCATTTTGCATAGAGTCGTATGGCGCTAAATGCTAATCACTCTCTTAGAAGTGAGATGGCTGATATGCTTTCAGAAGCATTTTTCCCTGCCTGACTGAAGAAGAATTCTTCATGGTTAAAATTTCAAATAGAGAAAACGAGGTATTAATCCTGATCTCACGCGGTTTCACCAATAGTGAAATAGCAAAACAACTCTTCATTTCAGAAGAAACAGTTAAGTCACACCGGAATAATTTGTTAGCCAAGTTTAAGGCTAAAAATTCCGCCAATCTGGTTTTCAAAGCATATAAAGCAAGACATTTCGAAAGGGAAATCCCCTTTTAGGGGGATTGACCTGAATAAATATTTGTCATAACTTGCGGTAACAATCTGGTAAATCATATAGTGAGTAATGCATTAGTGCAATCATTCAACACTACTTCAAAATGTTAACACTATCGATCATGAAAAGAAATTTAATTTTTTTATGTTTAGGAGTTTTTGTCTTAACTGCCTGCCGTCCTGTGGTATATCTAAGTACGATACACCCTGATTCTGATAAGGAAATTTCTTTCACGGTTAATAAAGGGACAACACGTGGAACGGTTACTGAAATGCGTTTAAATATAGAAGGAACCATTGTTGCCACTCAGCCCGGAACAACCCTGACCTATACAGGGGGCCCTTACCCTGCTTACTCCAATTTAAAGATGAATTTTGCTGGCATAGCTGTTAAGTCAACCGGATCAACCGCAACCAAACCCGGGTGGGTTTATGTTGTCAACCCCAAAAACGTATATACTTTTATTACACCAAACGGCAGTAATAATGGTTATCCCAACGCTACTTCAGAACAAACGGGAGCCAATCTGTACCAGTTGAATAAAACAATTGTTCGTTCTACTGCCCAGGATGCTTTATTAGAATTCGCTAATTTTCGGGGAACTACTATTGGTGCTATCAATAATATAGCAGATAGTCTGGTCGCTGCGGTTGCTTACTATGTTGATGAGCATATGAGCTGGAGAAGTGATTCCCTGAATCGAATTGTTTTCGCAAACAACGGATGGGCAAGCTACTCTCCGGGATGGGATTTTCCACAACCCGCTGACCTTACTCTGACTATTTCAGGAAATTTAACCAATGCCTCTCCTAGCGACGACTATCAGGGAGATTGTGAAGATCATGCCATTCTACGCGCAGCACTGCTCCGTGCATTGGGATTCGCTCCATGGGGTATATGGGATGTAATAAACAATCCTGTTACTCATGAATACAATGTTGTCCTTTTTGAAGGAGCCTACAGGATAATGGACTATGGTTTGATACAAAGAAGGCTAAATTCGGGTACGATTAATTCGTATTATGGATGGAACGAAGTTAATGGCCCGAGAGGAGCCAATAATACTACTCATAACTACCTGAAAAACAATACAGATAACTTCCCTGGAGGCAAAGACTGCCCAGCAGAGTGGAGTAATCTTATCTATTATAGAAACACCTGTAAATAGTTTAATACTGAAGTCATGAA
>Ga0315542_1001569_pt1 | contig 14229 bp, 13 predicted proteins | sample SalMarSW160120MG_FD_202541 | JGI IMG/M metagenome (GOLD analysis project Ga0315542, IMG submission 202541) | Salt marsh sediment microbial communities from the Plum Island Ecosystem LTER, Massachusetts, United States - Salt Marsh Sediment SW1601-20 ...
GGTCGGGTATTCCAATAAGTATCATCTAAAGGCAAGTTTACTACTAAAGTAGGGTTAATAGTATCCTTATGAATTGTTTGAGAATAGAGAGAATTGACATTCCCTGCCGAATCATTGGCATAGAAAGAAATTGTAAAAGTTTGTTCTGCAGATAAAGAATCCCAGATACTCTGATCAAGTAATTCTGAGAGTCCATTTTCTAACATGATTTTTGTTCCAGAAACTTCATACCATATAGAATCCAAATTCGTATCAGATGCAGTGGCTTGAATGGAAGGTCGAATGTTCCAATAAGTACCATCTATAGGTAAATCAATTATCAATGTGGGATCAATGATGTCTTTATGAATGGTTATTGAATGAAGTGAATTTATGTTCCCTGCAAAATCATTTGCAAAGAAATTAATCGTGAAGGATTCTTCGTCTGATAGAGAATCCCATATCTCTTGATCAAGCAACTCTGAAATGTCATTATCCAATAAGATTTTCACACCCCCAACTTCATACCATATAGAATCTAAATTGATATCACTTGCAGTAGCTTGAATATTTGGTCGGGTATTCCAATAAGTATCTTCTAAAGGTAAGTCTACTAGTAAAATGGGGTCAATAGTATCCTTATGAATTGTTTGAGAATAGAGAGAATTGACATTCCCTGCCGAATCATTGGCATAGAAAGAAATTGTAAAAGTTTGTTCTGTAGATAAGGAATCCCATATCCCTTGATCGAGTAACTCAGAGATCCCATTTTCTAAGAAAATTTTCGTTGCATCGACAATGTACCAGACAGAATCGAGGTTTGTATCTGAAACTGTCGCTTGAATATATGGTCGGGTGTTCCAATATGTATTATCAAAAGGTAAGTTTACTATTAAAGTAGGATCAGTGGTATCTTTATGAATAATTCTTGAGTAAAGTGAATTCACGTTTCCTGCAGAATCATTAGCAAAGAAGTAAATTGTGAAGCTTTCTTCAGATGATAAAGTATCCCATATCCCTTGATCAAGCAACTCTGAAATGCCATTATCCAATAAGATTTTCACTCCCCCAACTTCATACCATATAGAATCTAAATTCGTATCCGATGCAGTTGATTGAATCAAAGGCCTTGAGTTCCAATAAGTATCGTTTAAAGGTAAATTCACTGTTAAGGCAGGATCAGTAATATCTTTATGAATAGTTCTTGAATTAAGGGAATTCACGTTACCTGCTGAGTCATTTGCATAGAAATAAATCGTGAAGGTTTCTTCAGCTGACAAAGCATCCCAGATCTCTTGATTTAATAGCTTTGAGACACCATTTTCTAATATAATTTTGACTCCCCCTATTTCATACCATACTGAATCGAGATTGGTATCGCTGACAGTAGCTTGAATATTTGGTCTGGTATTCCAATACGAGTTATTTAATGGTAAATTAATAAGTAAATCAGGATTTAGAATATCTTTGTGAATAGTTCTTGAGTTAAGGGAATTAATATTGCCCGCCGAATCATTCGCATAGAAAAAAATCGTGAATGTCTCTTCAACTAATAACGCATCCCATATGTCTTGATCTAAAAGTTTTGAGACTCCATTTTCTAATATAATTTTGACTCCTCCAACTTCATACCATACAGATTCAAAATTGATATCACTAACGGTAACTTGAATATCGGGTCGAGCATTCCAATAGGTATTATTTAATGGTAAATCCACTGAAACGGAGGGATCAGTTATATCCTTATGAATAGTTCTTGAGTGAAGAGAATTGATGTTTCCTGCTGAATCATTCGCAAAAAAGAAAATCGTGAACGTTTCTTCATCTGACAAGGAACTCCAAATCGCTAGATCTAATAACTCAGCTACCCCATTTGAAAGAGAAACCTTTACCCCATCTATTTCATACCAGATTGAATCAAAATTGGTATCGCTAGCCGTTGCTTCAATATTAGGTACTGCGTTCCAATAGCTATCAGCATCCGGTGAGACAATTGTCAAGGTAGGTGATAAAATGTCCTTGTGAATTGTCCTTGAGTAGTAGGAATTTTCATTTCCAGCGGAGTCATTTGCAAAGAAATTAATCGTGAACGTTTCTTCGTCTGACAAGGAACTCCATATCCCTGAATCAAGAGGACTAAGAACGCCATTTGAAAGAGGGACCTTCACTCCATCTACTTCATACCAGATTGAATCAAAATTAGTGTCGCTAGCCGTTGCTTCAATATCAGGTACTACGTTCCAATAGCTGTCAGCATCCGGTGATTTAATTGTTAAAGAAGGTGCTGATATGTCTTTATGTATGGTTCTTGAGTTAAGGGAATTAATATTGCCCGCCGAATCATTCGCGTAGAAAAGAATCGTAAACGTCTCTTCATCCAACAATGAATCCCATATTCCTTGATCTAATAGCTCAGATATGCCATTATCTAATAAATTACTCAACCCATTTACTTCATACCAAATAGAATCAAGGTTAGTATCTGAAGCTGTTACTTGGATATTAGGTCTGATATTCCAATAAGTACCATCAGCAGGTAAATCAATAGATAAGGTAGGATTAGTGATATCTTTATAGAGAGCTAAAGAATAGGAATCATTTATGTTTCCCACAGAATCATTGGCATAGAAATTAATTGTAAACGGACTTTCGTCTGGAATAGATTCCCAAATTGTAGTGTTAAGAATTTCACTTACTCCATTGGTTAAATTTTCTTTTTGACCATTGATCTCATACCAAACGGATTGAAAGTGAGTATCGGATACTAAAACTTGAATTGTCGGTCGATGATTCCAAAAAGTTTGATTGATAGGAGATATTATGCTTATGAAGGGAGTAGTAGTATCCTTATAAAGATCAATTACGAGAGCATCGTTTTCATTTCCAGCGGTGTCATTAGCATAGAAACTGATGTTGAATGGGCCCTCCCCAAGCTCACTCCATAACGAGCTCGGTAAATATTCCGCAGTTTCATTTTGAAGTTCTGTAATTTGTGCAGAATCATTAACGAGATACCAAATGGTATCCAGATTGATATCATATGCACTTACATTAATTAAAGGGGCAGTGGACCAAGTCGTATTATTCGAGGGGGCTAACACTGTTAATGTAGGATTTATGTCATCTCCATCATTCCAAATAGGAAAATTATCCTGAGAATCGCTGTCAATGATATAAGGATCATCTCCTATCTCATCATCATCTAAATCATGACCCCCATAATCATCCCAATAATTACCTATTGAACCATTATCCCATTCATTATCCGCAGCATCGTTGACATTTAGAACATTATTGGAAAAATTATTATGATAGAAGAGGTTTAAATCAGAATTAGGAGTGCTTATATCTACACCCACGATATTATTATGAGTGATGTTATTTTTATAGAAATTACATTCATTTGTTTTTTCTAAAAAAATACCTATTTCATTATAACTTATCGTATTGAAAGTAAATGAGCAATTATCGGTTTTTACTAATTGAATTCCGATTTGATTATTGCTACTTAGATTACATTCGTGAATTATTCCATTATTAGAATTTTGTAATATGATTGCTGGGAAACTTGAACAATTGTAGAACGTGCAATTTTGTATGACAAAATAATTTTTATCGGAATTATTAATTGAAAGCCCAGATGACTTTTCTTTACAGTTAAGTTTGATATCTTTAATTATAAAAGGATCACCATAAATACCCGAACCAGAACACCAATCATAAAATGCTTCAGTTTCAGTCCAATTATCGTCAATATTTATAGGAGAAATATCAGTAGGATAATTAGCTTCTTTTAAAGAGCTTAATCTATTTTTATTATTGAGATTCGTAAAGTCATTATTAACTGGTATTGAGAAAATAAAACAGCAAGAAATTAAGATTAGGAATACTGAAATTGAACTTAAAATTAATTTTCTAAAATGAGTAATTACAACCCTCTTCATGAGAATACCACGTGAACAATATTGGACTTGTTAAGCTATTAACAAATAATTCTAATTAAGTCAAGTGGGCTTAAATAAGTTTATACTATTCTTTTTTTTCACGTGAAAAAGGGAAAATTACTTTTAAATATTTTCAACTTTATTATTTATTGGAAGTATGATGTGGAAATGTGATACCTGTGGAGCAATATTTGATATAATAGACATTCCTCAAGAGTGCCCGGAATGTGGTGCTGATGATGGAACATTTAGTCTGATTGAAGATTAATCTGTCAGTTTAGAACCACAATTTTCACAATAGATTGCTTTTCCATCCATAATGGCACCACAATAAGAACAAGTCTTTTTCTCAGAAACGATTTTTACAGGAATTGACTCTAAATTTGCAATCTTGGCATCTAAAATACGTTGGTGTTTCTTATTTTTGCTAATCTTCTTATTTACATTCGTTTTCATCAGTTTCAACACGATCAAGATCACGATTATAATAAAAAGCACGGCAAAAATGAGTATGAGTAAGAAAATAGCATTAAAGAAGTCAAAAATGGTCCTTAAAAATATGATGTTCATTTTTTACCTCTCTATGAGACTTATCTTGCATTACCTTAAAAAATGTTTCGACATTGACTAACTCTCTCATAAGATTTAAATATAGCATATTGCTATATGTCTCTTGAAATCTAAAATACCAAAATAATGAGATATTATGATTTTTCAAGGATTTGACATGTTATTTGTGATTCTGCCAATAGTTATTTTTGTGGTGATTTTCTTCGGTTGTTGGTTATTAGCAGGAATAAAAGTGATATTAGAATACGAAAGATTGGTGATTTTCAGGTTGGGAAAATATAAACGCACGATAGGACCTGGTGTTGTGTATGTTTTACCGGTTTTTGAAAAATCGCAGAAAGTCAGCTTGAGAATCATCACTGAAGACATCCCTCGGCAAGAAGTTATAACTAAAGATAACATTCCAGTTTTAGCTAATACCGTAGTTTATTTCAAAGTAGAAAGACCAGAAGATGCAGTAATCAAAATAGAGAATTATACCTTTGCAGTAAGACAATACACTCAAGCAGCATTGAGAGATGTGGTGGGTAACATGGAATTGGATAGTGTCTTATCAGAAAGAGAGAAAATTGCTACAGATATACGCTCAATTGTTGACCAAGAAACGAGTGAATGGGGGATCGATATCAAGAGCATCAAGATTCAGGAGATTGAACTTCCAGCTGAAATGAAAAGAGCGATGGCTAAGCAAGCAGAAGCAGAAAGAGAGAAGAGAGCGGCAATTATTGCTTCAGAAGGAGAACTTGGTGCAGCTAAAAACTTGACTGAAGCTGCAGCTATGATGGCTGTAGAACCGGGGGCTCTCCAAATTAGAACATTACAAACCATTCGTGACATTTCACAAGATCCTTCAGAAAAGATAGTAATTTTCATGCCAGGAGAACTAGGAAAAATTCTGAAAAAACTATAATCTAAAGTGGTGATTTAATGAGTAAAACTTTAACACCTAACAAGCGATACGTTCAAATTGCGTTTAATCATACTATTCGAGATGTCCAGAGAATAATTCCTCAAATTCCATATGATCCACGGATAATTATTGAAGCTGGAACTCCTTACATAAAAAGAGAAGGATTAATGGGCATTAGGTTTATACGGAGAATATGGAGAGGAATCATGGTTGCTGATCTAAAAGTAACCGATGGAGCATATGAGGAAGTAGCCTTTGCTCATGCTAATGGGGCTAACGCGGTAACTGCATTAGGAACTGCTCCGAATGAAACACTTGATCAATTTAATAAAGCCTGTACTGATTTTAAAATTTATTCAATGATCGACATGCTTGGACAAGATAATCCATTAAAAAAAATTTTTAAATTAAAATATAAACCCAATGCTGTAGTAATTCATAAAGGACGCGATGAAGAAATCAATCCAAGGAGTATCATTCGTTATAAAGACATCAATAAAGTGCGATCAAAATATGATGTTTTTATTTCTGTTGCTGGTGGTTTAAATTATACAAAAATTCGAAAAGCCTATTTTAATGGAGCAGATATCGTAATTCTTAATGTTGTAAAACCAATGGATGAAAATGAAGGAATCTTGGATACTACTAATTTTAGAGTTAAAATACCTGCGATCTTAAATGAAATTGGTAAATAAACTCTTATTTTTTTTTATTCTAAAGTTTAATTGATAAAATTAAGATCTTTAATTATTATTCTATATTTTTAAGTGGTGTTGAACATTCTTACAATTTTTTTGAACATTTTGCGAAGATAATATTAAAATATAAATTTGTCTTTTAGTTTCATATTAGATTAATTATTTAACTTAAATGTCCAAATATCCTTTAAATTTAAAGAAAGAAGGTTTTAATAATGTCTAAGGAAAGAATTAGTTGGTATACGAAAGGACTTTGGTATGAAGCTTGTGCATCTGAAGGGCATTGCTCATTTTATTTTGGCCGAGACCGAAAGGAACCCTGTAAATCATTTCAATTATTTCAAATTGAAGAGGGAAGAATCGGAGATGTAAGTCTCGATGGAGTACTTGCAATTAATGTAGTAGATTTGTATTCTAATAAAGCCGCAGATCTATTGAGTAAAGGGGGTGAGGGAGGTCTTTACATTAGTGAAAAAACTGATGAAGAACAAAGAAAATATTTAAAATCATTTTTCATTAACAACATTCCTGGAAGTATTTTACTGAAGAAGCTACTGGATATCAAGTATGTAAACATTGAACTCATGAGAGAAAAAGATACTTTCCACGTAAAGATGCCCTATGGTGAAATGAAGCTTTCGTACACTCCAGGATTAGATGGAAAAAATCCCCAGAAGCTCGAAAATTCTCCATTCGGAATTTATTTTTCAGAAATCAAAATTTGTAACACTCATTACTGGAATTATAATGATCTCGGAAAAAAGTGGGAATTTGAAAATAGAAGTGGAGCTATTGCAAGTTTTGATATGAAAGGGAAATCTAAAAATTTTTAATAAAATGTGACACCTGGAATTTATACCCACCCTTCTGTTAGATATCCGGTCACCCAGGTATCCATGGGGCATCAAACTAAGCGGTCTACCTAAAGCATCGTTCCAAACGCTCATTGCTTTCATTTGGCCTTGCACCAAAGGTTTTAGCTCGTTCCAACCATTCCTCCCGTTCATTTCTTCGGCTTAATCCCGAGTCATCAATATTGGACAAGAGGCAGTGTCGTTTCAGTTGCTAAAACATGGTTTTCACCATGGTAGTTCTCTACTCCTTCTTTGGAATGGTGAGGTGAGGTTCCTCAGCAGCTTAAAGCTACCGTCAGCCCCAAATCCATTTGTCACGTTTATAAATAAGAGTTTTTAATTTATTTATTTTAAGGTTTCTAATAGATGCTTTAAAAGCTAAATGAGTAAAGAAAAATTATAATCATGCACTTAATTAAAATCATCGATTAATAATTAATCTTTAAAAACAATGTGCTACTGACATTCTTAATAAATTTTAAAAACACATCCTTATAATCGTTTTGGAGTTTTTAAAATAATATTTTATCCAACCAAAAAGAGAAAAAGTGGTTATTTGAAAGAAATTAAAGATAAAGATTTGCCGAAAAATCCTATTGAAGCCCAAGGAATGTTAATTAAGGCAACCTATCGAAAATTTGGAATAGACGTGCTACCTATTATAAGAGAATCTTGTAAGAAACAAGGACGTGCGCTTGGTTTGAAGGTTAGAAAAAAATTAGCAGATAATAAATTATCAACAGTAGCTAAAGCATTCTCCAAAAGTTATGACCCAAAAGATGTTAAAATAATCCAAATTTCTGATGAATTGTTCCAAATTCAAGGAAATAAATGTCCATTTGGTCTTGAAAACACATCAAGAGAATTATGTGAAGCGGTCATGGAAATTGATGCGGAGTATTTCAGAACCGCTGTAGACAATAGTATTGAATTGAAGATTTTTAAAACCGTCGCAGAAGGGGATGAGTATTGTGATACGATCTACAAGCTTAAACAGAACAAGTCCAATGATTAATGCAGTTGAAAAACTTAATACTCCAAGAAAAATTTCCATTTCTATGTTAATAATTTCAAAATTTTGTTTAAATTTTAAAGAGAAATATTTTTTAATTAGAGTATTAAAATTATAGGTATGAAATGAAAGGTTACAAGAATAATTTTAATTTGCTTGAAGAGGAAAACGTGTTAGTTGAGACTCCACATGTATATGACCATAAAGGCTTTCCTTTCAGGATATTGGGTAAAATCCTTGTTATAGTGATAAATTTTGGACTGTTTGTTGGTGCTTTTTTTCTATTCACCCTTGCTTTTCACCCTTCAATTTTAACATTTGCATTTTTAATAATGGGAAGTCTTTTACTAATCATTGGAGTATTGTTAATTCCGTTACTTCTAAGGGCGGGTTATTTCTCCTTTTTCCGAAAAAAAAGAACTATTTTTTATGTCACAAACCAGAGAATTGTGGAGCTTATTAGAAAAGGACTCTTTAATAGAAAAAATCACTTCAAGGAAATTAAATATAATGAGTTAGATTACTTAATCAAAAATGTAAAAACTCTGTCTTTTCACAAGAAAGTCATTTTTCAAGTCCCTTATTACGCCTTGGAGGATGAAGTGTATAAAGCAGAACCAAAAGAACAAGAAAAGATAGAAATACATTTAGAGGGAACTAAAGGAAAGAAGAAGTGGGACGAAATAAAGGCTTTTTTATTTCCAATGATACCTTTAATCCCACATCCACGGTTGAAGTTCATAATTTTGAATAAAAATTTAGTAGTCCCAAAAGACAATTTATAAGGATTATCTCTTGAGGTAATTTAGAGTTAAGCTAAAGAATCCTAGTGAGAATCTTTAATAATAGAACTTTGATAAAAGTTAATTAGAAGCAAGTTCTATAGACTAAAAAAGAATAAAAATTGTGTTTGTCAAATGAGTCTACAAGAATGTTTAGCGAGTCGTAAAGACTGCTCAGGAAACGGTCGAATTTTATCAAAAAGAGACATTTTAGAGATATGCGAATCAGCTAACCAAGCAGCACCACTAAAAGCTTTATTTGTTGTGTTACCAGAAGGTAATGAATATTCAAGTGGGATCTATAAGTATGAAAAAGGAGAATTAGGATTAATTTCAGGGGAAATAAAAACCAAATATTCAATGGAACTTTATCCATAATTAATTTGGAAAGAATCAATCCCCCTGAATGAACTTATTAAAATAGGATCAGTCTTGCAGTATCTTTCTCTAAAAGTAGGAAGTTTAGGCCTTGGAGTGTCCCAAAGAGCGAAAGCCCCCAAAGCAATTAACAAGATTGTTAATGAAAAAGTCAATGAAAATCATACTTTTATTTATTCAGTTGCAGTAAGAGAAAGAGATCGAGGTGATTTAATAGAAGATAAAGCAGAACCTCCAGCAGTAGAAATACAGGAGGATCAATATATACTTTCCACTCCATCTTGCTATGAGGGACATAAATTATATAGGCATAAATATGAGGGAACTCCTCTAAACTACGCTATTTTTAATAAAACAGAAAAAAAATTACCCGATTATACAACTTTACAAGAAATCTCTCAATTGCTTTGGGCTTGCGAAGGAGAAAATGATCATGCAACTCATGGAAACAGGGATGTTTTAGAAAAAAATGGTTATGGGAGAGTTCATGCTTCTGGGTGTGCGGGTTACGCGGTTTATCCAATGGTAATTGTAGAAAATCTTGCTCAACTTCCTAAAGGTTCTTATCTATATAACCCAATTGGATATTCTGCTTTAAATCGATGGATTATTGTAGATAATGATACAAAATATGACCACTTCCTTCAGAAATACAGTTCTGATCTAGATAAATCGCAAATTGAAAGCGAATTTGACTTGAAATTAGGGCATTTTGCTATATTATTATGTATTGATAGAAAAAAGCCTTGTTCTGGAGCTTTTCACAAGTTATTTAACCTTAAATATTGGGCTGAAATTGAAGTGGGGATGGCATTAGCTGGACTCCAATTGCAAGCAAATGCCTTGGGTTTGAAATGGCAAGAATACGTGATTTCCAATCCAGATGATCCTAAATATCGGAACCTTTTTCATCTTGATGTTGCAGAAAATGTTGTCAATAAAATGGCAAAGGACTTGATCCATCCCGCGAAAAATGAACGATTATCATTAAAGGGAAACCTAATACCAGCTATCTTGTTTACCTTACAAGGTTAAAGATTTTTAAGTCAATTATACAACAATGAAAGGGAATTGAGATGGATTTGCTGATCATTGTGTTAATAGAATATATAATAACAATAATACTATCTTTAATATTTGCGATTATCATTATCGATAAACTTTACATTGCTAAGAGAATTTCTAAAGTAGCGCACTTCCATCGCTATAATGATTTATTTTCCTGGGAGATCTTCTTTTTCAATATCGCGATTATTTGTATATTGCGATTAATTGCCCTATTTATCACATTGAGCCCTTTAGTCTCATTCTGGATAGGTAGAATAACTATTTTACTCTACTTTTTTCCCGTCTGGAATAAAGTAATTCATTTAGAAAAAGTCATGAATAAAATCACGTACGAAAAGCATTATTTTGCTGGTATAATTCCTTTAGCTTTAGTATTAATACTAGGATTCGCTCCCATTTCTAATTTTGTGCTAATTGTTATATTTTTACTTTCTACAATTCTCCCATATTTTGTTCTATTTATCTATTCAAAACATCTAACGGTTAAAAAGAAGAAGATGATAATCATGCTCCTTGGAGTCACCTTCATTATAATTGGTTTCGTATTAATTCCCCAGACATTCGAATTTTTTGGTGTTGTAGGTGCTCTTATAGCCAGTTTAATTAACATTAGCTCGGTTTCTTCCCTCATAATTGGTGATCTATTGATCTTTAGCAGCTTTAGAAGAGAGTTGAATAGTCAATCAATTCCAAAATGATTATTTCTTTTTTATTGTCCCAATAGGTTGCTAGTGGTTTTTAAATTGCCAAATATTTTTAAAATTTGGAGATCAAATGACAGAACCGATTAAACCAAAAGTAGCTGCTACTGTAATATTGCTTCGTCAAAAAGTCCCAAATTTGGATTCTCAAGATGATAGTGAATTTGAAGTATTCATGGCGAAAAGAAATAGTAATACAAGATTCATGAGTGATCACTATGTTTTTCCAGGTGGTGCAATTGAAAATCAAGACTTAACAGACTACTCAAAAAAAAGAGTTATTGGATTTGATCACTCCCTAATTGATAATTTGAAAATCGTGCATGACTCTCCCCCAGTTCTTTGGATAATCGCAATCCGAGAACTATTCGAAGAGACTGGAATTATTTTAGCAAGAGCAATGAAAAAAGATCCAAATAACTTAATTGAAAAAGATCAAGAAAAACTTCAACAATATCAAGGGTAACTTCAAAGAAAGGAAATAAAAATGACTGATATTTTAGTTAAAGAAAATCTCTACTATGATGCGAGTGATTTAAGTTATTTTGGACGATTTATTACACCTAAAGCATCCCCTATTCGATTTGATACACAATTTTTTCTCTGCGAATATCCTCAGAATCAAAAAATAAGTTTGTTTAAGGATGAATTGACAAAAGGAATTTGGGGTACTCCACAACAACTTATAAAGAGACACAATAAAAAAGAAATAAAAATAGTATTTCCTCAATATTCTAATTTGAAGAGATTAAGTGAATTTAGAACCATCCAGGAAGCATTTAATTGTTCAAAAGAGGTTTCAACACGTAATCGAGCACTATTCTTATGAGAAGAAGCAATATTTTTCTCCAAAATTATTATATCTAACTTAACACCATAGTGAAAAAACTTCATTCAATATGGATCAAGTAATTAAATGAAATGATGAGAATAAGTAAGTGGATTTTACTCGCAAGACATATAAGATGATATAAAAGTTTACTTCGGTTTATTAAATTTAAATATTTAAAAAGGAATCAAATTTGAAATCCAAGACAGTTTGTTATAGTTTAATTGTTTTCTTACTATTTAGTGGAATGTTTATCTCTAAAAGAGAATCTATTAAAAATATCGAAAATGGTGGTTTGAATGTCGCGGTTCATTTAAAGAATTCAGCAAATTCTGGGAAAATTCATATTAATAATAATTGGACTACCACAAAAACGGCAGGTATATGCAGTGGTGAAGGTACTGAATCTAATCCTTATACTCTTAAAAATTTAATCATAAATGCAGGAGGAATGGGTAATAGAATCCATATTGAAAATACCACTGAGTATTTTAAAATTGAAAACTGCACGCTTTATAATTCTGGAGGAGAATTTCATAATGCTGGAATAAAAAAACGTTTGAGTAGGTATAATCATAATTTTATTACTCATACCTCTTCACATTCTTTTTGTAAATAAAATAAAAATGAAACTCTTACTTTATGCAAAAACGATTAATCCAGCTCCTCTGTTAATAATTGTACTGTTCTTAAAAATATAGACCATCAATTTAAATTTACAATATAACTATTTGATTCAGCTGAATTTTGAATTGTCATAAAAAAAATAAAAATAATAGGTTGTGTATTAAATGGTTAAAAAAGTAATTATTGTGGGGGGTGTGGCCGGCGGTGCATCTTGTGCGGTTAGATTGCGGCGTTTGGATGAAACTGCCAAAATCATTATGTTAGAAAGGGGAGATTATATCTCTTTTGCTAATTGTGGATTGCCTTATTATATCGGAGATGTTATTAAGGAAAAGGAAAAGTTGATAGTTGAAAGTCCCCAACACATGCATGAACGTTTTAATATTGATATTAGGAATAAAAGCGAAGTGATAAGCATTGATCGCGAGAATAAATCTGTAAAAATAAAGGATCTACGGAACAATAATATATATTCTGAGAGTTTCGATAATTTGGTTTTATCACCTGGTGCAATACCCGTTCGACCGCCAATACCGGGAATTAATCTTTCAAATATTTTCACATTACGCAATATCCCGGATACAGAAGTAATAAGGAATTACATCGATTTACATAAGCCTGTACGTGCAGTAATAGTGGGAGGCGGATATATAGGCTTGGAGATGGCCGAAAATTTGGCAAATCGCGGAATAGAAGTAACTATTTGCGAATTATTAGATCAGGTAATGAGTCCGCTTGATTATGAAATGGCAGCTTTTGTACACCAGCATTTAAAATCAAAAAATGTTGAACTTTATTTATCTGATGGAGTGAAAAAATTTGAAAAAGAAACCGATATATCTACCATTGTTGAACTTCAAAGCGGAGAGAAATTACGTGCAAATCTTGTTATATTCGGTGTGGGTATTAAACCAGAAATTGAACTTGCAAAAGAATCCGGTTTGGAAATTGGAAAATTGGGCGGAATCAAAGTCAATGATCATCTTCAAACATCGGATCCTGACATATTTTCGATAGGTGATGCAATAGAAATAACAGATTATATTAATAAGAAGCCCGCAATTATTGCTCTGGCAGGACCTGCGAATAAACAAGGGCGCATTGCAGCTAATAATATTTGCGGCAGAACTAAAGGCATAGATAGTGTTTATAGGGGGACCCAAGGAACTTCAATTGCTAAAATTTTTGATTTGACGATTGCAACTACGGGTAACAATGAGAAATTGTTAAAAAGGTATAATATTCCATATTTGAATTCATATACTCAGAATTCTTCCCATGCTGGCTATTATCCAAATGCAATTCCTCTTTCCATCAAACTTATTTTTTCACCTGATGATGGTAAGATTTTAGGCGCTCAAATTATAGGATATGAGGGAGTGGATAAAAGAATTGATGTGATTGCAACTGCAATTCGTGCTGGGATGACGGTCTATGACCTTGAGGAACTAGAACTGGCATACGCACCTCCTTATTCATCTGCAAAGGATCCGGTAAACATTGCGGGTTTTGTGGCATCAAACATATTAAAAGGAGATACAGATGTCGTTTATTGGGACAAAATTGGTTCAATTAATCCTAATAAAAGTGTGGTTTTAGATGTGAGAACTGATGAGGAAGTCAAATTAGGTGCAATAAATGATTTTATGCATATACCCTTACGAGATTTACGATCCAGAATGAATGAATTACCTAAAGATAAAGAAATTATAGTATACTGCCAAACGGGACAAAGGGCTTATTATGCTGAGCGCATCTTGAAGCAAAATGGATTTAATGTTAAGAATCTAAGCGGAGGTTATAAAGCGTATAAAATGACGACAGAAATTCAAACTAATGAAGGTATTTTTGACGATCTAGAAATTCCGACCAATGAC
>Ga0315542_1001571_pt1 | contig 14214 bp, 14 predicted proteins | sample SalMarSW160120MG_FD_202541 | JGI IMG/M metagenome (GOLD analysis project Ga0315542, IMG submission 202541) | Salt marsh sediment microbial communities from the Plum Island Ecosystem LTER, Massachusetts, United States - Salt Marsh Sediment SW1601-20 ...
CGTTGTTTTGGGGTCTGAAACCGCCGCTGTCCTGGGCCTGAATCAGGGCAGCCCTGTGACGATAAAAGGGAGACAACTCATTGTTTCCGGAGTTCTGAAACCGACAGGATCCCAGGATGACCAGTTGATTTTCATGCCCCTTAAAATAGCACAGACCATTCTGAACAAGGAGGGGCTTATTTCTATGGCGGAAGTGGCCGCCCTGTGCAAGGATTGCCCAATCGATGCCATGGTAAAACAGATTTCGGACGTGGTTCCAGGGGCCAAGGTCATGGCCGTCCAGCAGGTGGTGAAGGGCCGCATGGAGGCCCTTGCCCAGTTCAAGAAGTTCTCATATGGAGTTTCTATCGTGGTCGTGCTGGTGGGCAGTCTGGTAGTCCTGGTAACCATGATGGGGAGCGTCAGGGAAAGGACGGAGGAGATCGGAATCTTCAGAGCTATCGGGTTTCGGAAAAGCCATGTCTTCAGAATCGTGCTCCTTGAGGCCGGTTTTATTTCTGCGGCGGCAGGCATCCTTGGCTATATGGCCGGGTTTGCCGTCACGAAGGGAGCCCTCCGTCTCTTTTCAGAAAGCGGGGGCGCCTCCATTCAGCCAAGTCTTGAACTGTTAGGCGGATCCCTTGTCCTGGCCGTTTTGGTGGGTCTTATGGCAAGTGTCTACCCCGCCTATCTGGCTTCACGTATGGATCCCAATCAGGCGTTGAATGCAATTTAGGAGGTGAAAAGTGAGTTACATAAGTGCTGAAAACCTTTCAAAACAATATGGGAACGGGGACGCGGCCGTAATGGCCATTAACAATATGGACTTTACAGTGGAATCCGGTGAATTCGTCAGTATAATGGGGGAGTCGGGTGCAGGGAAATCAACCCTCCTTTCTATAGTGGGGGCCATGACTCCCCCAAGTTCGGGCAAGTTCGTGGTAGACGGGATTGACGTCTATCACTTAGGATCTGAAAAGAGAACGGATTTTCGGAGAGAGTTTATCGGGTTTGTGTTTCAGGGCTTTCACTTAGTACCTTATCTTACGGTTGTAGAAAATGTCATGCTTCCGCTGACTACCGTAAAGGTGAGTAAGAAAAGGAAACGCGTTCTTGCTGAGGAAGCACTGGATCAGGTAGGGCTGGCAGGCAAGGAAGATCGTCTTCCAGGCCAGATTTCAGGAGGAGAAAAGGAACGGGTCGCCATTGCCCGGGCAATCGTGAATGACCCGCCAGTGATACTGGCTGATGAGCCGACCGGGAACCTCGATTCTTCAACAACGCAAGAAATTATGGGCCTTCTCCAAAGACTCAACCGGGAGGGCACAACCATACTCATGGTAACCCACAGCCAGGATTGTGCCGCTTATGCAAAAAGGATTTTGCGGGTATCAGACGGTCGTCTAATTGAAAAGAACGGTTAGGGTTTCTGGAAGTTGGGAGGGGCCTCAAGTCATCTTTCCAATTGGACATATCACTGAGAAAGATTTCTGGCATCTGCTGGGAGATGGCGATGTGCCCAGAACCTTCCTTATGCGCGATCGGGTGGTAAAAGAGGTGTGGAATACTGAAATCCCCGATGAAGACACAATTAAATCTATCGTAGCCGTTCATGGGGAACCTGTGTAAACGCGTATAAACTGCCTTGGAGGTGGTATGGTCAAGAAAAAAGCAACCGACGGACAATACGTAAAAAAAGAGACCATGCTGGTTGTTGCTCTTGTTGCTCTTATAGTAGGTTTTTTAGGAGGAGTCGTCTTTAACGCATATAAGTCCGGTCCAGGATTGAATGTGCCGGCATCGGGTCTTGCGGATCAGGCATCTCAGAGGCAAGGTATTTCGAAAAAGCTGGCCCAGGAGATCGCAGACCTGGAGAAGGAAATCTCGCTTCATCCTGAAAATGTAAAGGCATTGATCCGATTAGGCAATCTCTGCTTTGATGCCGATCAGCCTGAAAAGGCTATCATGGCATACAACAAAGCATTAGAACTCGATCGCAACAATCCCGATGTATTGACCGATTTGGGGGTAATGTATCGCCGCAAGGGACAACCGTTAGAGGCGATCAAGGCCTTTGATAAAGCCATCATGATTGACCCCCGCCATGAGGCCCCCCGTTTCAACAAAGGTGTTGTTCTGCTTCATGATTTAAACGACTCGGAGGGGGCTATCAGGGCCTGGGAGGAACTGGTTGAGGTGAATCCATTCGCCAGGGCCCAGGGAAATGAGCTTGTTGTGGAAGTACTCAAAAAGCTCAAAGGAAAGGATAACCCTAAACAATGATGACCGGGTAATCTGAAATCCCTTTTCAAGAGGGCGCCTCTCGATGCAACAATTTACCCATTTCCTTAACAGTGAACTATTGCCCAGTGAACGCCTACGATTATCACAAAGTGCATATAATCCGAAATGGACAAAATCTAAGAATAATTCCACTTCGGTTTTAAGCGGGACACGCCTTTTGCCAGCCTCACCTTAATTCTTTCCAGAAGTTTTTCTCTATCCACAGGCTTCTCATAGTACTCATCAACTTTGAAATATTCGTCTTCACCCCACTTGTCAAGACGGACACCCAACTCATTACCCATGCCGGAAATGCCTATAATGGGAATATCCTTGAGTTCTGGATTTGATCGCAGCTGTTTGCAGATCTCCAGGCCCGAATAGGTGCTTTGCATCATGACATCTAAAAGAATCAGGTCAGGGCGTTCCTTCTCGATCAGATCCAATCCTTCTTGACCCTTCTCCGCAGTCAGGGTCTCAAATCCATTTCGGTTCAAAAACGTCTCCATGGTGAAGCGATAGTCAGAATCATCGTCGATAATAATTATTTTCGCTGCCTTATCCATAGTGTCCTCCCCTTCTATAGAAACAATTTGCCTGCTTTTACAAGAGCACATCACCTATTCATCTGATCTCAAATATGACCCTGAATGTGCTGCCCTTACCCGGGGCAGACAGTACTTCCAACCGTCCTTCGTGGGCTTTGACGATCTTGTCAACCACCGAAAGCCCTAAGCCTGTCCCACTTCCACCCTTGGTCGTAAAGAATTCCTCGAATATTTTATTCAATGTGGCATCATCCATTCCCACACCATTATCTTCCACTTCAAACATGAAATGGGTCTTATCATAGAACTCCGCCCTGACAACCACGGTATGCAGCTTGCTTTCCCCGTCGTTGCTGCATGCCTCTATTGCATTCCAGATAAGGTTGGTTAGCATCCTGCTAATACTTGACGGGTCCAGGCTTACCGAGGGGAGTGCAGGATTAGTCTGAATTTCAAGCTCTATATCCATGGCCGAGGCCTTATCGAGAAGAAGACCCACTGCACGATCAACGATTTCTTTCGGTAATACCAGCTGGTTTTTCAATACATCTTTCTTGGCCGAATATAGGATGTTTTGAGTCATATTTGAAATTTCGGTGATGTTTTTTTTGACAATTTTCCATCCTTTGCGGGCAAGCGCCAGGTCATCTTCCTTTATACCTGTGTCCACGACATACGCTCCCCCATGAAGGCCTTCCAAGATGTTTTTTATCTCATGAGAGACCATGGCCATCGACTGGCCCAATGATTTCACCCCTTTCTCCGTCTCTTTGATCACGGTGATATCTGATGAGAGTTCAATAACGGCTGTTACATTGCCCAGTGCGTCCAGGATGGGAGTTGAATAAACGACCATCTGAGCCATTTCGCCAGTTGACAGACGAACAGTTTCTTCACTGGTATGTACCTTTTTGTCCTCAAAGGTCTTCTCCACGGGGCAGGATTCACATTTTTCATTAGCCCTCTTGTAAACTTCGTGACAGAGTCTTCCGATCCCATCCCCGAAGTCCTTCTCAAACCTCTTATTGGAAAAAAGGATATGTAAGGAAGGGCTCTGTATGGAAATGCAGCATGGCAAGAGATCAAGGATATACCTGTAGCTCAGATCACCGATCGTCCACTTTTTGTCCGGGCGGTTTTCGGAATTCTCTATTGGTCTACGTTCCTGCGACACTGTCATTTCAATTTACCAGAGATGTTAGCAAGCTCATTTCAACTCAGTTCGGACACAAATCTTTTACCGGCAGCCGGATAATGAACTTTGATCCTTTCCCCCTTTCGGAACTACATTGCATAACCCCGCCATGTTCATCAACAATTTTCTTGGTGACCATCAAGCCCAGACCTGTTCCCCGGCTCCCTTTGGTACTGAAGAACGCTTGAAATATCTTGGCCCTCGTCTCTTCTTCCATCCCGCACCCATTGTCCATTATCTCATATTGCACAGCCCAATCTTTTTCTCTGAGCGACCGTATTATAATTTTCCCCTCCTTGTCGGAAGAGGAGACATCTGTGCAGGCATCTATGGCGTTGGTTACGAGATTCAAAATACAGCGGTTAATCCCAACAGGGTCAAAATATACATGCGGCAATCCTTTATCCAGGTCTACCTCAATGGATACGCCATATTCGGTGGCAGAGGGAAGCATTAGCTCCAGAACTTCCTGGATGGGTCTGTTGGGATCGCACAACTGGTAGTCAGGTTTTCGATCTTTGGCAAAATTGAGGAGATCCAGGGCCAAGCTCTTTATTCTTTCTATGTTGCGTTTAAGCATGTCCCACCCCTGGTGAAGGTATTTTTTGTTGTCCAGTTCAATACCCTTTTCTAAGACAAATGAACCCCCTGTCAGACCTCCTGCTATATTCTTGATGGCATGCGCGAGGCCCGATACAGTTTGCCCCACCGCCGCCAACCGTTCTGCCTGTAGCAGTCTTTTGGTTTTTTCATCTACCAGTTGCTCAAGGTTTTCCGTGTACTCTTTGAGCTTGGTTTTGTAAAATATCTTTTCTTTGGCCCTTTGCAGAGCAATTTCCAGTACGTCATCGTTTATGGGCTTGGTAACAAAATCAACCGCATCGAACTTTAGACTCTGTATCGCCAGTTCCATGTCACCGTGCCCTGTAATCATAATCACTTCGGTGTCCGGGCTCTCTTCTTTGATCTTTCTGAGGAGCTGAATGCCATCCATCCCCGGCATCTTGATATCGGTCAGCACAATAGCCGGACCCGTTTCTCTAAAAAGATCAATGGCTTGTTCTGCATTTTCTGCCGTTATTACCTGGTATCCACTATCTGCTAAGGATATACTGAGAACCTTCCTGATACCCTCCTCATCATCAACCAAAAGAATTTTTTCGTCGTCAGCTTTCATGGGGAATGGGAAATTGAATGATAAATGTGGCTCCTTCGCCTTTCCGACTTTTTACACGAATAGTGCCATAATAGTCCTGCACAATACCATAACTTATGGAAAGTCCAAGCCCGGTGCCCATACCTACCTTCTTAGAAGTAAAAAAGGGCTCAAATATCTTATCAAAGATAGACTTTGGGATACCCGTGCCCGTATCCCCTACCTCAATGATAACATTTGAACCTACGGCGCGCGTTTTTAGAAATATCTTCTTGACGGCGTCTTTTCTGTCAGTTTCTTTCCACCTTTCTTCTATGGCATCCCTGGCATTTATGAGCAAATTGATGAAGACCTGCTCCAATCTGTTAGAATCGGCCATGACGTTGGGAAGATCATCTTGCAGATCCTTGACCACCTCTATCTCTCTCAGTTTTAACTGCTGGCTGAAAATATCGAGAGATCGGTTCATCACCGCATTCACCTCGACCTTTTTCTTCCCAACATCTGCCTTGCGGCCGAATTCTCTCATATGCGTTATAATTCCTGATGCTCTATCCACCTGGCTGTCGATCTCATCAACCATTGTTCCCAATATTTCCTCTTCAACCGGCTCCTTTTTTCTAACTTTTTTGGCAAGGTAACTACTTGCGGTCTTAATTACAGAAAGGGGCTGGTTCAGCTCATGTGCGACACCGGTCGCCATTTCGCCAAGGGTAGCCATTTTGCTTGCCTGTATGATTTGTTGCTCGGCCATCAATCTTTCGGTAATATCATTTGTGGTGACAAGCAGGACGTCCTGATCGAGATACTCTGTGGAGGACATCCGTATGTTTACATAGATAGTATTTCCATCTTTTCGTACGTGCCTGACTTGATTGAGTACACTGGATGACACTATTTGTTTCGCATATAACTCACGATCACCTTCCTCGAAGAGATCGAGGAAAGACATTTTTCGCATCGAATCCTTGTCAAACCCATATACGGCCGTCGCATTGTCGTTACTGTCCATTATAACCAAAGACTTTTTGTCCAAGACAAACACCGGACTGGGTATTGTCTTGAAAATGCTCCTGTATTTTTCTTCTGACTTCTGTGCTTCATTTTCCAAGAACTTCATCCGGGTCACATCGAGACACATCTCCATGGCAGCCGTGATGTTCCCCTGGTCGTCTCTAATAGGCGCTGTTCTCACCAACCAGTAAGATTTTGTGCCGTCTTTATTGATCCCCTCCTCTTCACTGTAATGGGATTTTCCGTCTTCAAAGGTCTTTATAACCGGGCATAGCTTACATCTCTCAGATCGGCTTTTATAAGCCTGGTAGCAGTAGTCTCCGAGTTGTGGATCAAATTGTCTGGCAAATTCTCGGTTAAATTTTGTGAGCTTCAAGTCCCTGTCTTGAACCGTGATATAACAGGGCGCAAGCTCAAAGAGATTCCGATATTCTTCCCTTTGTTTTTTAAGGTCTTCCTGATTTTCAGATATTTTGTCCATTATTTTTAATTTCTTGACCGAAAAAGCGGAATTTTCGGTCAGATGCAAATTAGGTACCGGTTTGCTGGATGGCCGCTTTTAAGTACATTAGGTAAATCCAAGGCCAGACCTGAACTCTCTGAAAACTTACCGCAAAACCCTCTAACAAGTTGATACTACAATACTTTTTAAGACAAATGATATAGTCGAACTAACCGTTTTTGTCAATCAAAAACTGGTTCAGCTCGTCTGAAGTAAGAGGGAAAATGTTAGGCGCCTGCCCCTTCGGATCTGCTAACCGATGACTTCAATTTAAAGACCCAACCCTACGACAATAAAACAACCGGTTTACTCTGCCCTTTCCGGTTTTTTGTTGACGAATACTGCCACGATGTGGTAATTTTGTCAAGATAGATTAAAATATTAAATTTTTCTCCAGGCCAAACAAGAAATACATAGGCTAACCGCCCTTCTTGCAGGCATAAAGTGCAAATATTGGACTGGGGGAGATGACAGTGCAAAACGCCTAACCGGTAATTACTCACAACAAGGGGGAATATAATGAAAATCGGCATTCCGAAGGAAATCCATGCGGGAGAGAAGCGCGTCGCCGCTACCCCGGAAACGAGCAGATGGATAAAAAAGCTCGGCTTCTCAGTGGTAATTGAGGCTGGGGCCGGCGTTGCGGCCAGTTATGTCGATAATGCCTACCGGGAAAAAGGCGTGGAGGTCTTGGATGATGCCCGAGAGCTTTGGGCAGGATCAGACATCATTTTGAAGGTACGTGCCCCTGAGTTCCACCCTGCCTTAGGTGTACATGAAACAGAGTTGCTGCGTAAAGGGGGACATCTCTTCAGCTTTGTTTGGCCAGGGCAGAACAAGGAGCTTATGGAAAAGCTGGCGGCGCGCAAGGCAACCGTCATTGCTATGGACTGCGTCCCACGGATCTCGCGGGCGCAGAAACTGGATGTCTTGAGCTCCATGGCTAATATTGCCGGCTACCGCGCCGTGATCGAGGCGGCCAATCATTTTGGACGGTTTTTCACTGGTCAGGTGACTGCGGCCGGGAAGGTATTGCCAGCAAAAATTCTGGTCATCGGTGCCGGGGTGGCTGGCCTAGCGGCCGTTGGCGCAGCCGGTAGCATGGGGGCCATCGTTCGTTCATTCGACACCCGCCCGGAGGTAAAAGAGCAAGTTGAGAGCATGGGTGCAGAATTTCTGGTTCTGGATTTCGAAGAGGACGGCGCCGGCACGGGCGGATATGCCAAAGAGATGAGCCCAGAATTCATCAAGGCGGAAATGGAGCTCTTTGCCCGTCAGGCCATGGAGGTGGATATCATCATTACCACCGCCTTGATACCAGGCAAGCCATCCCCAAAACTGATTACCACAGGCATGGTGGAGTCCATGCAGGAGGGTAGCGTTATCGTGGACTTGGCGGCGGAACAGGGCGGCAACTGCGCTCTCACCGAACCCGGCAAAATTGTTACCAGACACGGTGTTACCATTGTCGGCTATACAGATCTTCCCAGCCGCATGGCCACCCAGTCCAGTCAGTTGTACGGTACCAACCTGCGCAACCTGCTCACCGATATGTGCGGGGAAAAGGATGGCAGGTTAACAGTGGATATGGATGACGAAGTGATCCGGGGCGCTACGGTTATTAAAGAGGGTAAAATCACCTGGCCACCTCCCGTTCCCAAGCTCCAGGCCACTCCTCCACCCAAGGAAAAACTGGCTACCGCAGCGCCGCCTCTGGTTCAAGAGCAATTAGAGAAACGATCCCTTGGCTGGAAAATCCCCGTGCTGATGGCCGTGGGGGCACTGCTGTTATATGGCATCGGCAGTGTGGCGCCACCTGCTTTCCTGGCTCACCTTACTGTGTTCATGCTGGCATGTTTCGTGGGTTATATGGTGGTCTGGAATGTCACCCCGGCCCTCCATACGCCTCTCATGAGTGTAACCAACGCTATCAGTGGCATCATCATCATTGGCGCTCTGATCGAGGTATCCAGTTCGGATAAGCTGGTGCTGGGCCTTGCTGCATTTTCAATCCTGATCGCTTCTGTCAATGTCTTTGGTGGTTTTTTCGTTAGCCAGCGCATGCTGCGCATGTTCAGGAAGTAAAGGGGGAAACTCGCAATGACTGAAGGGCTACTCACTACTACATACATTGCAGCAAGCATCTTATTCATTCTTGCCCTGGGAGGGCTGAGCAATCAGGAAACCGCCCGCCGCGGAAATATTTACGGTATCATCGGCATGGCCATAGCTCTGATAGCCACCATAGCGGGCGCTCAAGTAACCAGCTACGGCGTGGTGGTAGTCTGTATGCTCATTGGTGCCGTTGCAGGGATCATTGTGGCCGCCAGGGTACAAATGACCGCCATGCCTGAACTGGTCGCCATCCTGCATAGTTTCGTGGGTCTCGCGGCGGTGCTGGTCGGTTTTGCCAATTACCTCGATACGGGAAAACACTTCGCCGGTGCGGAAAAAGTCATCCATGAGGTGGAGATTTACCTGGGGGTTTTGATCGGCGCTGTTACCTTTACCGGCTCCGTAATCGCCTTTGGCAAACTGAGTGGTAGGATAGGCAGCAAGCCCTTAACCCTTCCTGCACGCCATTGGCTAAATATGGGACTGGGGATTATCTGCGTGTGGCTTGGTTTCGTCTTTGTGGGCGCTGAAAATGCCAACGTAGGGTTGATAGCGCTAACCATAATGACATTCATCGCCTTTGCCTATGGCGTACACATGGTGATGGCCATCGGCGGTGCTGATATGCCGGTGGTGATATCGATGCTTAACAGTTATTCCGGATGGGCAGCAGCAGCCACAGGCTTTATGCTCTCCAACGACCTGCTGATCGTTACCGGGGCACTAGTGGGGAGCAGCGGGGCGATTCTCTCCTATATAATGTGCCGCGCCATGAACCGACAGTTTTTAGCGGTAATAGGCGGTGGTTTCGGCACCGGAGGCGAAAACACTGCGGGTGTTGAAGGAGTTGAGCAGGGGGATGTAGTTGCTATCTCCGCTGAAGACACAAGCCAGCTGCTGAAGGACTCAAAAAGCGTGGTCATCGTGCCCGGGTATGGGATGGCTGTGGCCCAGGCGCAACATTCTGTCTTTGAGATCACTAAAAAGCTCCGTGAAAAGGGGATCAATGTGCGGTTCGCCATTCATCCGGTCGCTGGACGAATGCCGGGCCACATGAACGTGCTTCTCGCTGAAGCCAGGGTACCCTATGACATCGTGCTGGAGATGGATGAAATCAATGAGGACTTACCGGATACGGATGTTGTCATGGTCATCGGCGCTAATGATATCGTCAATCCATCGGCCCAGACCGACCCCGCCAGCCCCATCGCAGGCATGCCCGTGCTCGAGGTGTGGAAAGCAAAAACCGTTGTGGTGATGAAACGCAGTATGGCTACCGGCTATGCCGGCGTTCAAAATCCGCTGTTCTTCGAGGAAAACACGCGGATGCTGTTTGGTGACGCCAAGGCCAGCGCGGATTCCATCTCAGGGAGTATTTAGCGGTTCATTTGAGTTTAAACCTCGTTAAGTGGTTAAGTAGTTTATACTTTGGTAATTTTGTATCTTGGCAGTGAAATTTCTTTTCAACATCCTTTACAAGGGGCCCTGGGGCATATAAAATGGTGACTGTTGAGGATAAAGATGTGATGCATCTGCAGGTTTACTCAGGCAAGTCCCGGCCAGGTTACAAAGGCCCTATGAGGGCTTGCGCAGATTCTTGAACGAAACGCAGGTGCAGCTTTCAACAAATTTGGGAGGAGTTCATCATGATAGAATACAAAAACATACTGTTCTGTACAGATTTCTCCGAAGACGCGAACATTGCTTTTCTTCATTCCCTTGATCTGGCCAAAAAACATAATGCAAAGCTACACATTCTGCATGTTCCCCACTCCTCTTACGCCTATTGCAAACACCCGGTGCATGAACGTGACCTGGAGGGTTCGCACGGGGAGGGGGACGGGGTTTCTGGCGATGAAATAGCAAAAAGGGCCAAAGAGGCACTAACGGAGCAATATCAAAAAAAGATGGGCGATTTCGAGGACTGCCTGTTTGTGATTAAAGAGGGATCCCCTGATGTAGAAATAATCCGGTATGCCAAGAAATGCGATATAGATGTAATCGTCATGGGAGCCATGGGTAAATCCGAACAGGAAAGAATTGAACATGGAAGCACAGTGAGCAATGTATCCAAATACGCCCACTGCCATGTTATTGCCATAAGAAACCCTGCCTCACAATTTACTTTACCAGGTAGTATGTATTAGAATTATATGTCTGGGCCTAAATCAAGAGGGCTTCATGCCCTTATCCATGAAGGAGTATGAAAATGGCAAAAAGAATCCTCGTTGTTGACGATGAGTTGGATATGAGAACCTTTATCACGACCCTATTGGAGACAAATGGGTATAAACCACTTTCGGCTGCAGACGGGAAAGAGGGGATGGCAGTTGCCCGTGAATCAAGACCTTCTGTTGTTATATTGGACGTGATGATGCCAAACGAAAGCGGCATTAATATGTATCGTGAATTGAAAAACGATCCCGGGTTAAAGGACGTTCCCGTTATTATGGTATCAGCGCTCTCGAAAAAAACGTTTCGCCACTCTCAAAAGGTTTTGGACGAATATAAGGGCGAGACACTCCCCGAACCGGCCGTTTACATCGAAAAGCCACCAGAACCGGATGAACTGTTAGAGGCAATTGAAGGCTGCCTGAAATAAGCGGCATCATTTAACCCCAATCATTAGCCTGAGATTTCCCTCAACTCCTCTATTTAAGACCGGACGTCATTATCAAAGTATTGCTTCCCATAAATAGCGATTTTTCTGTTGACGGTGAGTGCCACATTGTGGTAATTTGAGTGCTTAGGCATGATACACTTCACGATTTCTGGTTTAAACAAGAAGATAACAGGCTAACTGCCTTTTTTTATATCTCGGGAAAACGAAAGGCAATGGTTGAAAGCTACACGGAGGAGTATTATGGAGCAGGCCATTCCCTTGAATATGAACAAGGATCGAGACAAAGGGTTTATCAATGGCATGTTTTCGTCGATCCAAGCGCAAACCTCTGCCTCTTGCTTCCAATGCATCACATGCACAAACGGGTGCCCCATAGTCTTAAACTACCGGGAACAGGCTAAGGAAAAACTGGACCTTTTGCCACATCAGCTTATGTATGCGGTGCGTCTTGGCTTAAAGGATTTGGTCTTGGAGACGCAGATGCTCTGGCTTTGCACGGAATGTTATATGTGCACGGAATATTGTCCTCAAGGAGTACACGTATGCGATGTTATTTATGAACTCAAGAATTTGGCCATTAAGGAACGTAAGGACTTGATGCCAAGGGGTCTTCGCCTCTTTGCCCATACCCTCCTTGACAACGGGCGCACGGCTGAGATCATGGATTGGGAGCGCGAAGACCTGGAACTTCCGGAGCTTAGCGGGGCTGGAGATGCTGATCTCCAGGAGTTACTGGGACAACTGGGCTTGCCTCAACTGATTGAGCAGGAGGGATCGTGATAAAACCTGCGACCATGTGAAGTTGCGTCTTATAAGCCATGTGCTGTAATATCAAAGCCTTATAGTTCTTCAAAAAAATGAATGCCGGGGGTTGAAATTTGCAATCATATGCCATCTTCTTAGGGTGTTCCATCCCTGCCCGTGTGAATCACTACGAGGCATCCTCTCGAATGGTTCTAAAGGAATTCGGGGTTGATCTATTTGATATCGAGTTGTTCAGTTGCTGTGGACCAGTACCATTGCGGTCAATTTCATTTGAGATGTTCTTGACGGTCGGCGCCCGCAATCTTGCGCTGGCTGAAGCGGAGGGCTTGGACATCATGTGTCTATGCAGTGGATGCTTCAGCACTCTTAGTGATGTGAACCATCAACTACGGGAAGACTCTCAACTTCGAAAAGACATAAACAAGAAGTTGGAGCCGGCAGGTATGGCTTACGGCGGAAAGATTGCGGTAAAGCATTTCCTTAACGTGCTCCACCAAGACGTGGGCATAGACACGATAAAGAAGCGAATTGTTCGACCCTATAAAGACCTGCGGATAGCCACACATTATGGCTGTCACACCGTGCGACCGAGTAAGATAGTTCAAAGCAGCGATATTCCTCCTGTATTCTTTGACGAACTCGTGAAAGCGACAGGGGCTGAGAGCGTAGAGTGGAGCGCTAAAGCGGCTTGCTGCGGTGGGCCCGTCCTTGGTGCGGATGAAGAACTGGCAATGGATCTCTGCGAAAAGAAGCTGGCAGATGCCAAGGCCTGGAACGCAGATTTTCTTTGCACCTCCTGCCCCTTCTGCCAGGTACAGTTCGACTCTATCCAGGCCAAGATTGCCTCGGATCGTGGCAATACCTATGACCTGCCCTCCATTCTCTATCCTCAACTCCTGGGGCTCGCCATGGATATGGATACCGATCTGCTCGGCATAGACAACAACCGGATTTCCCTCGATAGCATCAATACGTTCTTTTGACCGGCTATGCTGCCCAGGCAGAAGAGCTCGTGAACGCATTGAAAGACGCAGGGATTGAGGCAGCAGCCCAAATTGGCACTGTGCTCCCAAATAAGGAGCCCTGTGTCAGCGTTGTATAGAAAGCTCAATAGCTTTTTGAGCAGCACGTCTTGTAAAACTCTATATCCAAACCCATTTCCCATGCCTTTTTCAAGGCTTCTTCAGAGGGCATGGCGATACGATTTATTCCCGCTTCCAAAGCTAATGTGTCTGTTTCCACTCGATGGGGGCCCGGAGGCCGGGCGCAACTCAGGGCAAAAGGCACTTGGGGGATCCTCAGCCGGGCAGCGGAAATAAACCGTGCTACCGTCTCGGGTGTCGGGGGCTGAACACTTTCCATGGGCGTCTGTCGCATGGGTTGAAGAACCACAATAACCAGTGCGGATATAGAATGTTTCGCCACCATCTCTAAAGCATTCATTTCCCCCTCGATTTCACCATAATGAAGTCCCACAACGATATGCGGGATAAGAGGTAGTTGTGTAGTCGCCAGGGCGTCCAGAGAAGATGCCATTCCTTTAAGGCCACCAGGAAGGTGATACACCTGGCGCATGGTCTCCTCAGACCCGACAACATCAATGAGTACTTCATCTACGCCCACATTTTTGAAGCCTTGGGCCGTTTCGTGATCAACAAGCCCGGTATGTATTGATATCTTGAGGCTGGTATGCTGTTTGATCCATTCAATGGCCTCAAAAAACCTGTTCCAAGGGAGGGCGCCCCGGCCATCTGATCCTCCGCTGAGGAGTATTCCCAAACTGCCCTCTTCATCGAGTCGTTGGCAGACTTCCTGCAAGATATAGGGTTCTGGAGCGGAGATCATACCTTCCAGAATCTTCCGATGGCAGTGATCGCAATTGAGGGCACAAGATTTGCCTGTTAAAGAGATGGCAGGATATTTTCCCCTTTCCCCCATATAGAACATTCGACCTGGGATAAAGCACTTAATCTCCTTGCCGTGAATCCCCCATGAAAGCCTGCGAGCCTTTTCTAAAAGCGCTTTCAGGTCCCA
>Ga0315542_1001572_pt1 | contig 14212 bp, 7 predicted proteins | sample SalMarSW160120MG_FD_202541 | JGI IMG/M metagenome (GOLD analysis project Ga0315542, IMG submission 202541) | Salt marsh sediment microbial communities from the Plum Island Ecosystem LTER, Massachusetts, United States - Salt Marsh Sediment SW1601-20 ...
AGCCGGAGAACGCATGCGGTCGGCAACAACTTCGAGGGTATTGATGGTCGCCTGACGCCGACTGTCGGGTTCAGAGCTCCACTCGGCTGGCAGGTTGAAACCCTCCAGCAGGCTGACTACTTGGGCTAATAAGGTGCGCGTGTTAGGCGGGCTGCGAGTAGGGATGGTCAGGGCAAGCAGCAATCCGGCGATGGTTGGGTGGATGCCCGATTGCAGGAACGCCAGCCAAAGGCCGATGCCCAGCAATGCGTAAGGCAGTGGGGCGTAGACGCGCGCCCGGTTGAGACCGATCAAAGCCAGCAGAAAAACCGCGCCCACAGCCAGGCTGATCCAGGATATTGCCGCGGTATAGAAGATGGCGATCACCAGCAATGCTCCCAGGTCATCGACAATCGCCAGAGCCGTGAAAAACACCTTCAACGAAAAGGGCACCCGCTTGCCTAGCAGGGTGAGTACTCCCAGCGTGAAGGCAAGATCGGTGGATAGCGGGATACCCCAGCCATGCGACCCAGGTCCGCCTGCATTAATCGCCAGGTAGAACAGTGCCGGAAAGATCATCCCCCCCAGAGCAGCAGCTATTGGCATCGCCGCCTTGCGCGGGTTGGCAAGCTCACCTGCGGTGACCTCACGCTTGATCTCCAGCCCCACCACGAAGAAGAAGATCACCATCAGCGCCTGGTTAACCCATTCCAGCAAGCTTCTAGAGAAGATAAAGCTGCCCAGCGTGAAAGCCAATTTCGTTTCCCACAGCCGAAAATATGCATCGGTCCAAGGAGAATTTGCCCACAGCAAGGCCAACAGTGTGGCAATCAGCAGAACAATGCCTCCCGAGGCTGCCAGGCGAGTGAACTCCTGGGCCAGCGAGCTGACGCGCCTGCCCAGCGGCTTCTCGATAGCTTCTGTCAGGGATTCGAAATCCCAGGCGCCATCATAGCGTAAGCCATCGATGAAGAATGTAGGGGTGGCGTTGGCCCCACTGCGCACACCGCTTAAAAAATCTTCTCGCACCCGTTCAGCATAAACGCTCTCTTGCAGTTCCCACCGAAAGCGGTCCATATCCAGGCCGATTTGGGCTGCGTAGCGCAGCAAGTCCGCCTCCTCCAACGCCTCCTGGTTGGCAAATAAGCGGTGGTGCATTTGCCAGAACTTGCCCTGGGCCGCGGCTGCTTCGGCAGCCTCGGCGGCTTTTTGGGCGTGGGTATGGGTTGTAGTGATGGGAAAATGGCGGAAAACGTACAGAATTTCTCTGTCCAGGTGCTCCTGCAGTTCCGTGATGATGGGATCGGCGCGCCCGCAGTAAGGACACTCGTAATCGCCAAATTCGACCAATAAGACAGGCGCATTGGGCGGCCCTTTTTGATGGTCTCGTTCGCTAACCGGTGGTTCAAGTCTGGCGGGTGCTTCTGTGGACATCCCTCAGCGCCTCCCATCCGAAAGATTTTCCAAGGCATTCAAGATACCATTCGCACCAGGATTTACATCATCCGGGGAGACATGGCTCCAACGGATCATACCCTGGTCGTCCAGCACGAACAGTGCCCGGCGAGCGGTGCCTTCTTGGGAATTGTAAACACCATAAAGGCGTGCCACCTCCCCTTTGGGCTCGAAATCCGCCAGCAACGGGAAACGCAGATTGCGGCTGTCCGCGTAGGCGCGGTGAGACCATAAGCCGTCCACCGAGATACCCAGCAACTGCGCCCGGTGTTCCTCGAACAGCGACAGGGCTTCATTATATAAGGTCAATTGGTCACCACAAACCGGGCTCCAGTCTGCCGGGAAAAAGGCCAAAATCGATGGCCGGCCGCGCAGATCACTTAATGCCAGATTCTCGCCTTCTGTACTGGGTAACCGGAAATCCGGCGCAGGATTACCTGGCGATAGAATTTGATCAGGATAACTTAACGAAAGCCTATTCCCAACAGTATCGTTAATTGAGGTCGTATCAGATTTTAAGAATCGGAACATAGGTACCACATTTCTCCTGAGAAAGCGCACCTGAAAAGATCACATTCTGCGTAATTCAGCCAGCTTTTCAGTGCGCAGCTTGTAGACGGTCAATCGCAGCGCGCATTACCCAAGTGATTCGCCCGTCGCGCTGTGAACGGGCACGTTTTTCTCCCCTCCCACTGCGCCAAACCACAGTTGGTGATGCTTCAAACAAAATAACCAAATCTAAGGCCGCGATGAGTGTGGGAATGGGGAACACTGTGATGTGAAATCGCCCCCCATCTCACAGCTACCCCGGATATCTCGACAATTATAACCCATTTTGGCCTTATTTATCCGTAAACTGCTACTTGAGTTTTAGCCAGATTTCCTGTATTCTATCCACAAGGTCTCCTGACCACCCTATCGCCGAGGAGGTGCACAATGAGCGTTTCGACCGCCGCAATACCAACAGCACAAGTCCGAACGGACTGGCTGCGCAGCCAGAAATGGGACCTGGTGTGGATCAGTTTAAGCGTCGTTCTGGTGGCCGGTCCTTACCTGGCCTATCTGGGGATGCTCGGCATGCAGTCCTCCCTGCAGCCGCTCGCGAATTTCTTCGGAACTAACGTTGACGACCTGGCGCGCAATTTGATCAACGCCTTCGTAGCCCTTTTGGTTGGTGGACCGCATATGTACGCCACCTTCACCCGCACTGCATTGGACCACCGCTTCGCCCGGCAGCATCGACGCCTGCTGTGGTCCTCACTACTGATCCCCGTGATCGTGGTCAGCGGGGCACTGCTGAACCTGTCACTCCTGCTGACGTTCTTTTTCTTCTGGGCATCGATCCACGTGCTGCATCAAATTGTCTATATCGTCGAGCTGTATAACCACAAACGCCAGAGCAGCCTGTCGCGCTTCTCGCGTCTGGCAGATTACGGGGTGGTGCTCACGGCTCTCTACCCGCTGGCCGCCTGGAAGATCGCCAACGGGAATTTTTTCATCGGCGCCAACGATCTGGGATCCGTGGTCGGGGATTTCATCCCGACCGGCATGTGGATGGTCTGGTTGGCGGGCGGCGCGTTTGGGATTGCCCTGGCATTGTGGATCGCCAAAACGCTGGCGGACCAGGCCCAGGGACGCTTGAACGAGCCTAAGACATTGTTCATCGCCCTGACGGTGACGGCGGCCTTTTTCGTACCGGCATTGGGCAACCTGGATACGGCCTTTCAAGGGATGAATGTGTGGCATTCCTTGCAGTACCTGGCATTGACCTGGATGCTCAATCGGCTGCGCCAGGAGCGCGGTGAACTCAAGGATTCACCCTTCGTCGAGCGACTGTCCAATCAGGGCTCAGCCCGTAGATTCTACCTGTTCAATATCGGCCTGACGTTCGCCGACGTGGTGCTGGCAGGCGTTATTTTCGTAATCTTGCTGAACACGCTCAATAAGCCTTTCAATTATGCCTTCGACCGGGCGTATTACATCGCCGTGTTGAGCTTCCTGTGGATTCATTACTACCATGATCATTTTCTGTTTACCCAACCACAGGTGATTCGGGCACAGGCATGAGGGGTGCGGTCCATGCAATTGATCTACATTAAGGAGGGTGAAGCATTTTCTCGTTCGGGCGAACGAGAAAATGCTTCACCCTTACTACAGATTCTGCAAGATGGCGGCGGTGACCTGTCGGGTGGAGGCACTCCCGCCCAGGTCGGTGGGCAGCACGCCATCCGCCAGGATGGCATACACAGCCTGGCGCACGCGCTGCGCATCAGGCTCATGACCGATATGTTCCAGCAGCATGGCGGATGAAAGGATCGCCCCAATGGGGTTAGCAATTCCCTGACCGGCGATGTCAGGGGCTGAGCCGTGTACCGGCTCGAACACCGCTACGCTCGGGCCGATATTGGCCGAAGGTGCCACCCCCAACCCACCGATCAAAGCGCTGGCTTCATCCGAGAGAATATCCCCAAAAAGATTGGTGGTCACGATCACATCGAAATTTTGCGGGTCGCGCACCAGGCGCATGGCAGCTGCGTCCACCAGCAGCTCGGATGTCTCGATCCCCGGAAAATCTTCGGCTATACGCAGACAACACTGCCGAAACAGGCCATCTGTGAGTTTCAAAACATTCGCCTTGTGCACGATGGACACCCGCCCTGGCCGGTTCGCACGTCCATCGGCGCACGCTACACGCCGCACAGCCTGCTGGTAGGCAGCACGAGCGATGCGCTCGGAACCTTGCACGGAAATCAGGCGCTCGGCGATGGCGGTATCGCCATCGCGGCGCTCACGCCCACTGTACAGGCCCTCGGTGTTTTCACGCACCACCAACAAATCGATCTCCTGACGCGAAAAGGCTCCCGGCAAAGACCGCACCGGCCTGAGATTGGTATACAGATCGAAGGTCCGGCGCATGACCAGGATCGGGCTGCGATAACCGGTCTCTCCACCCGCAGGAGAAGATGTGGCGCCGAAAAGAGCTACGCCGACATCAGCAATCGCCGCCAATGTGGCATCCGGAATGGCATCCCCGGTGCGCTGGAACAGTTCGTAACCAGCCTCCGCCTCCACCCACTGGATCCCCAGACCCAGGGCGCTCAGCACCTTGGCTGCAGCCGGGATGACCTCTTTTCCCACCCCATCGCCGCGGATCAGGCAGATCTTCTGCTGGCTCATCTCAACCAGCCTCTCCGGAATCCCGTTCAACCTGGGCGGAGAGCTCATCAACTGTTATTGACAGCTTTTTGCGCAAGTAGGGGATCAACCCGCCGGACTCCAGGATCGCCAGTGCTGAAGGCGAAAGCGGGGGAAAAGCATATTCCACCCCATGCAGGCGGATCAGGCTATGCTCCAGGTCGATTTCAACCCGCTCACCGCTTTCAACGGCATTGACCGCCTCGGGGCAGGTGATCAATAGCAGGCCCTGGTTAATGCCGTTGCGGAAATATATACGGGCGAAGGATTTGGCAACCACTGCAGCAATGCCGCGATACTTAAGGGTGGTGACCGCTTGCTCGCGCGAGCTGCCGTTGCCCCAGTTTCGTCCCGCCATGATCACGTCACCGGCCACAGCGTTTTGGGCGAAGACAGGATCCAGGTCTTCCAGAGCGTGGGCAGCGATTTCCTGTGGCTCTTTCAAGGTGTAAGTGTATTTTCCGGGGAAGATCACATCGGTATTGACCCCGTCTCCATAACGCCACACCCGGCCGCGAATCAGGTCTTTCTTCATTGTAAAAACTCCCGCGGATCTACAATCATGCCCGCTATGGCACTGGCAGCTACCACCGCCGGGCTGGCGAGATAAATCTCCGCCTCTGGCTGGCCCATACGGCCTTTGAAATTGCGGTTGGCGGTGGAAAGGCACACTTCGCCAGGTGCCAACACGCCCATATGGTTCCCCATGCAAGGGCCGCAGCCCGGGGTGCCAATGGCCGCGCCAGCCTCCAGGAAGGTCTGGATATAACCGGCCTGCAAAGCCTGGGCATACACCTGCGAGGAAGCAGGAATAATCAGCAGGCGAGTGCCGGGTGCTGTTTTATGTCCCTGCAGCACCGCGGCAGCAGCAGCCAGGTCTTCCAGCCGCCCGTTGGTGCAGGTGCCGATAAAAGCCTGCTGCACACGTGTGCCAGCAACTGCGTTCAGGGACTGGACATTGTCCACCGTGTGCGGGCAGGCGATTTTCAGCTCGATGGAGGCGGCGTCCAACTCGTAAACTGCAGCGTAGCGCGCATTTTCATCCGGGTAGATCGCTCCTGCAGCGATCTCCTGCCGGAGTGCTTCGATCTCCGCCGGACTCGTCATAGGATTGAGGCGGCGAGCACGGCGTTGCGCCAGGTAGTCGAAAACAGCTTCATCCGGCGGCAGATAAGCGTTCTTGGCGCCGAATTCCGCCATCATATTGGGGATTACCGCCCGGCTGGCGAGCGACAGGCTTTCGATCCCTTCACCCGAAAACTCGACAGATTGGTAAAGGCCGCCATCGGCGCCCAATGCACCGATCAGGTGCAGGCACAAATCCTTGGTGGTCACGCCGGGCGCCAGGGTGCCACTCAGCCTGACCTGAATGCTTTCCGGCACCCGCAGCCAGAGCTCACCCGTGGCCCAGATAGCGGCCATCTCGGTGCGCCCAACGCCGGTCCCAAAGGCGCCCAGCCAGCCGAAATGGGTGGTGTGGCTGTCGGCACCCAGGATCAGCTCGCCCGGTAAGACGAGCGCCTCCTCGCTGAGCACCTGGTGGCAGATGCCACGCCCTACCTCGAAAAAATGCCGGATACCCTGCTCGGCGACGAAGGCGCGCACATCGGCGTGGTTTTGGGCATGTTTCGGAGTAGGCGCAGGGACGGCATGGTCCAGGTTGATGCACATCTTCTCCGGAATCGCCACCCGTTCCATCGGAATAGAGCGGAAGATACGGGCGATGGCAGCCGTATTGTCGTGCGACAGGGCAATGTCCGGGCGAGCGTCCACGACCTGCCCGGCCTGGACAGCCGCGAGCCCGGCGGCACGCGCTAATGCCTTTTCGGCAAATGTGAACCCGGATATAGAGCCGTCAGATTTGAAGTCAAGCGCCATCTAGCCCATCTCCTGGCGTTGTTTCGGCAGATACACACCGTTCGGGCTGTGTGAGTGCCCATTGGTTGGGACACTGGGGGTCGAATCCAGGCGCTGCACGATCTGGCTGCGCGGTGCCTTCGGCAGATCCAGGTGCACCAGGCCAAACTCTTTTTCGGCAATGTCGATCAGAACCTGCTCGGGGGATATATCCGGCGAGCGTTCATAAACGCGCTCCTTGAAAACCGCCGTGATCTTCCGAGCGAGGGCCTCGTCGATCTGGTAGTAGCGGATTTCTCGCAGGAAATAATTGATGATATTCCAACCGGAGAGCGGTCCGAGCAGTATCTCGGTTTCAGAGACGCCGAACAGGTCCAAAGGGTGGGCCTCATAAGTGGCGGTATCTTTCAGCACAGCCTGCTGGTGAATCCCGGCCGTATGGGTGCGGTTGGTCAGGCTGACAGGCTCTTTGGAGGGCACCAACATATTGAGCTTATCGGCGGTCAGCACGTTGATTGGGTAAGAACCACGCAGATGGTAGCCTTCCAACAGATCAAACTCACGATCGATATACAGGTTGAACAGCAAAGCTGTCATGCTGGTGATTCCCGAACGCTCGGCAACCCCCAGGATCGTGGTATCCATAAACTGAATCCCATGACGCAGAGCTTCCAGCGAGTTATAGAGCGCAAAACCACGATCATCGTGAAAGTGGCCTTCCAGGGCTAATTGCGGGTAGCGCTGGCGCAGTTGCCGGACGCGCTGCTGAACGCTGGCCGGAGTTGCCACACCGACCGTGTCTGGCATGCCCAGGCGGTCGACGTAAGGCGCCACAGCGTCGTAAACAGCAAACAGATCTTCCAGGCGTGTACGGAAGGCATCCTCCCCGCTGAAGCGCAGCAGCAAATTTGGGTAACCGCGACGCACATCCTCGAGCAGCGGCACAACCTTGTGGATGATCGTATCCAGGTCGTTGCCGTGATTGTAGTGCCGGGCGGTCTCCGAAGTACCGATGAAGAAATTCAGCCCATCCACGCCGGCCGCAATGGCGCTCTCCACATCAACCGGATGACAGCGCACGTGGGCCAACAGGAACGTGTAGCCTTTTTGAGCGATCAAGCTGTCGCGCACTGCGCGCAGCGCCAAAAAATCTTCATGCTCTTGCGGGCTGACGACCGGGGCGAACAATTCCACAAATTTCACCCCATAGATGATCAAGGCGCGCAGGATCTCTTCTTTATCTGCGCGTGTGAAATAATATTTGTAATGGTCATGCAGCAGAGAGGTCTGCTGACCATCCCGCAGCGTGGTATCAACGATTTCCAAAGCTCGCGGCTGGTAGTCATGAAAAGAGAACTGCTGCGGGGCTTGAAGATTTGAATTCATGAGGTTGTTGCTTGTGACTCCTTTAATTATTCTGTTGAAACGGTTTGATCCAATTGGCGTCTTTCGGGCTCGATTTTGACGAACCACTCCTGCCAATCCGTGATCAAGCTTGAGATTGTCCTTGCAGCAGTATGCTGATGGCTGCGCGCCAGTTCTTCGGCATAAGTATGTAACAAATACAGCAAATTGTCTTCATCGCCACTGTCGACTGTCTGCAGAGTCACTTTGGCACCGCGCGCGATCCGGCGCCGGATGGCGTCCAGGTCGAAGTTCAAACGCGGCTGCAGGCGCAGATAAAGGATGCCACCGGTCATCCCAGAGCAAATCCATGGACCGGGGTCGCCTAAAACCAGGACACGGCCGGCGGTCATATACTCGCACAGAAAGCCTTTGACATTGGCACGTGCACCGATGCTGCCCAGGTGGTCGCTTAGCGGCTGGTTTATCTCCCCACCGATGATCACATCCGCGCCAGACAGGCGCACACAGGCGCGCGAGTCGGCATCCCCTTGTACGATCACCAGCCCACCGGTGGCGCCATATGCCAGGCTCTTGCCCACTGAGCCATCGATCAAAACACCGTCGTGGTTGGAGCCCTTGAGGATGATCACCTGTCCACCATGCATACCTTTGGCAACTCCATCCTGTGCACCACCCTCTACCACGATGCTTAGCGGTGCAACGTTATAAGCGCCCAGGCCATTCCCGGGGACCGAGCTGGCGTAGAAACGCAGCGCAGCTTCACGTACGTGGTGACCATTACCGTTGCTGCCATTGAGCGGCACGCGCCAGGATTCCTGGTCACCGCCTACACCGCCGTGTCCTGGGGGCCACATCCAGTTATGCTGGTAGCGGGTCAGAGCACCGGTCAGGTGCGTGCCCAGCGCCCGGTCAACCGGGGTGACCTTATCATCCTCGAAACTGACCTGTTCTTCCCCGGCCACCAGGGTCTCCATGACCATATTGGAGATCACAGTAGTTAGATGGTTACGCGGTCTGCGCAGGGGAATACTGCCCTGGCTCGCCAATTCGAGGGAAGGACTGGCTTCAGCCCGGTTAGCCAGGTACTTGTCAACCGGCAGGAGCATCTCGCTCAAATCCAGGCGATCGTTATATGCGCTTTGAACCAGCAGATCGGAACGCCCGACCAGGTCCTGGGTACGTTCGAAGCCCAGGCTGGCAGTAATCCTGCGCACACCCTCACCCAGTCCCGAAAATACCCTGAGCAAGCCATTTACCGCCAGTTCAGCCTCGCGCGGCTCGAATCGCCGCAGGCCAAGCGCATCTGCCTGTTCTTTACTCTCGATCTGGGTGGTAATTCCGACATGACAGGTCCCGGTCTGGCAGGCGCGGCAGATGGTGCAGCCGATAGCGACCATCGCCAGGGTCCCAAAGCCCACCCGGTTGGCACCCAGGCAAATCATCTTGACCACATCGGACGCAGTGCGCATACCTCCATCACACCACAGCTCGACCCGGCAGCGCAACCCGGCTTCCACCAGGGCCCGGTGCGCTTCGACCACACCGATCTCCGCCGGTAAGCCGACGTTGCGCAGGGAATGGGCGCGCGCTGCGCCTGTTCCGCCATCATAGCCGCTCATATTGATGATATCCGCGCCGGCTTTGGCGATCCCTACAGCGATCACACCGATACCCGGCACTACCGGCACCTTGACAGCGACGCGCGCCTTGGGGTTAGCCGTCTTCAACTCCTCGATGAATTGGGCCAGGTCCTCGATCGAATAGATATCGTGGTTATTGGAGGGCGAAATCAGGTCCACCCCCGGTTGGGCATTGCGAGCGGCTGCTACCTTCCTGGACACCTTGCGCCCCGGCAGGTGACCGCCCTCACCGGGCTTGGCACCCTGACCAATCTTGATTTCAAGCAGATTGGACGAATTGATCAACTCGGCGCTCACTCCAAAACGACCGGAAGCGATCTGTTGGCCGCGGTTGTGGGGATACTTCCCCATCATATCTTTGATCTCGCCGCCCTCGCCGTTCAGGGCAATCATATTCAGCCAATAAGCCGCCTGGGCATATGCCCGAAAAGCGGTCTCGCCTTGCGAGCCGAAGGACATGGAGGCGATTACAAATGGCAGAGCATGCCCGGTCAATCCGGCATCCACCTGATCTGGGCTCACCCGTACAGTCTCTTCTCCTGGCAGGCGAAAATCCAGTACATGCCGCAAGGCCACCGGCTGCTTTTGTGCTTGTGCTCCGGCATACGCCTCGAAATCGCCTGGCTCGCGCTCGCCCCGGCCAACCTGGCCGGCAACTTTCCAAACTTTGGGGTAAATATGGTTCACACGCCCAAGCTGAACCCTGGTTTCACCGCAGTAAATGGCAGTACGCTCGCGCGCCTCACGATCCAAATCCCCCCAGTTCAATCCAGTCTCTGCCGTTCCACCGAAATTGGTAATGCCCATCTCGGTGGCAAGCGGTTGGCCGAGACCGATACTGGCGAACAGGCGTCCATAACCGCGCAGTTCGTGGATCCCCATCGTGCTGATCACTTTTTCCAAACCGACATTCAGCGCGCCTATGGTGTTCTCCAGGCGCTTTACTCTGTTTTCGGTTTCATCCGGTACATCCAGCGCTGTTTCGAACAGAAGATAAGGAGCGACGGCATCTGCTCCCAGGCCGAAAGCCATTGCCAGGTCATGCAGATTGCGGATCGCTCCTGAGCGCAGGATTAAGCCCACACGGCGGCGCAGACTTATGGCAGGTTCCGCGATGACCCGCGCCAAATCGATCTTTCCGGAAGCGTCGATTGGCAGAGGCAGCGGCGCATCGCCTTCTCCACGCTCCCAAAAATTCTCCTGTAAGGCTCGGTCGATCACGGAGACCAGCAGGTGCGGATCCAGCCAACCATGCCCATCTTCGAAGGTGTCGATATCATCGATCAAGATAAAACTTGCGCCATCTCGGGCAGCATCCAGCGCCTCATCCACCAGGCGCGCCAGGGCGGTTTGAACGCCTTCGCCCGGAAGCGTGACAGCCCGCAGGTGAGCAACCTGGATATCCCCAATCTGATCGAGCACATCTTCCAGCCACAGGCCAGCCGGAAGGTGGGTAATTTCAATCTGTTCCAACTCCAGCGAAGATATCTCGGACCGCCTTAAATCCAAGAGGATTGGGCTATCCAGCACCAGGGAAATGCCGGGCGGCATTCCTGATGGCTGCAGTTCGGGACGAGGCCCTACGACCGTCTGTATGGAAAAATGCTCCATCTCGCGCTCGCGGTCGATAGACGGGTTGGTAACCACCGCCACCGCTTCTTTGAAATAGTCAGCAATATTCTGGCGTTCATCGGAGAGCGCAGCCAGAGGGCCATCAAACCCAATCGAAGAAATCGGTTCGTGCCCGCTCTCCGCCAGCTCTTGGACCCATTCACGATCCTCGCGGCTCCATCCGAAGGCAGCCAGCAGGCGCTCGCGCTCCACTTTCGCGGCTATGGGTTGGCCGTCATCCTGGTTGGTGCCCGGCTGTGCTGTGGAACCATCCTTCCCAACTCCCGCTGAAATCTTCCCGCGAGCGCCATTTGAACCCTTTATCTCTTTGTGGGCACCCGCATAGACTGGCCCAGGGATGCCGGGGAGTTGGTCTGAGCCTGCAAAGCGCGCCCGGAAGCGTCCTAGCACGTGCTGCTGAATATCCAATGAGCTACATACCTGAACACCTTTGCCGCGCTGCAGTTCCAAGCTCATCTTCTCACCCGGGGAAAGGGGACGCGGATCGCTCAACAGGGTATCCAGGTGAAAGACGCCTTTTTCGGAAGAGAAGTAATATTCTTTTTCAGTCTCGCCGTACCACAAGGGCCGCAGCCCAAGGGCGTCGACGCTGAAAACGCAATCATCTTGATAACGGGAGATGATGCCTGCCGGTCCCTGGGCGTAAGGACCGAAGGCCAGGCGATAATAGCGGTAAGCCCGCTGCAGTTCGGGTGAGAGCTTTTCGACTTCACTGAGAATCGGCGGGAACAGCAGTTCCAGCGCTTCCGCCAGGCTGAATCCATAAGTATGGATCAAGCCGGCCAGAGAACGATCCAAGTCCTGGGAATCGCTCCCCTTTTCAACCAACTGGATTCCCAACATCTGCGCCTGTTCACGCAGGCGAGCGATGGTGTTAATCTCTCCGTTATGACCCAGCAGGCTGAAGGGTTGAACCCGCTCGAAGGCGGTGGCAGTATTGGTGGAGTAACGGGCATGACCAAGTGTGATGGCGGTGGTGTAGTCCGAGCTGCGCAGCTCGGGATAATACTGATACAGAGTCTCGATCGAGCCGCGCACTTTGTATACCACGCTGTAGCTGGACAACGATGCCACGTGTATCCCGGTCTGGTGCTCGACTGCCAAACCCAGCTCAAACAGACGATGCTCGACATTTTCCAGAGAACAGCCCTGCACCAGCCCGGCGATCTGCCAGATAAAAGGCACCTGCGCCCGGGCCATACGGCCCAACGCCAGGGGGCGAGTCAACGCGGCCCGCTCGATCAACAATGTGGCACCGGCTCGATGAACCAGCTCCAGTACCTGGCTCTGCAAGGAAATCCGTCGTTCTTCAAGCCGGGCAGGCACCATCAAGTGCCCCACAAAGAAGCGCCGATCCTCCGCCAGCCAGGCAGGTTTGCCTTCGGCCTCCAGCACCTCTGCCCACAAACGACGGGGGATATCCGTTAACACACCGCAACCATCCCCCTCGCCGTTGACATCACCCGAGCGATGTCCCATTTTGCTCAACGCATCCAGGGTGCGTTTGAGGTTGCCATGGGTCGCTTCGCCAGTTTTACGCACTGAGGCAACGATAGCACAGGCGTCGTGCTCATCCAGCCAGGGGGAGCGCCTCTCAGCGGCCGCCCAATTGCTAAACCCGGCTCGGTTTTGGGATACATCCGCCTGATTCCGAACTTGTCCGCTACAGGCAGGATCCTGTGCTGTGGTCTGTGAAGCGCCTTCGATTTTCTTCATCTTGACCTCCGATCTATATAAACAAAGAAGCTGCCCTGATTAGGCAGCCCCGTCTATCCTTGAGGTGATTGTGCGCTCCGCTTATTGATAAAAGTTCACAAGAGCTGCCCGCAAGTACGACGGGAACCCGATCTTAGTGGAGCGTTCGCGCTTGGCGCGCATTACTGAAATACCCAGACAAGTCATCATCGTTAATCCAATTTATCCAATATTCAAACTAGTGTACACAGCCTGAAGGTGAATGTCTACCGGCAATCTGAACAAAATATTTATTGTCATGTTTGTACACTTTGTCCAACGCGCAGAAAATTAAGCGCCCACGTCCAATCCACCGCTGATGGCCTTCGCAGAAGCTGCGGCCCGCGTGCGCACGTCAAGCTTCTCGAAGATTGATTTTAAATGGCGCTTGACGGTGTTCGGCGTGACGAACAAAGCGCTGGCGATTTCTTTATTTTTATAGCCGCGCGCCAGCAAACTCAGCACCTCTTTTTCTCGGTGGGTCAGATTGGCCAGTAGCGGATCTTCAATCCGAGCAGCTTGTGCTCGCCGGATAGTTTGCAAGAAGCCGTCCCGATCGAAGGCTTGTTTTTCGAGGCAGGCGAAGATATTGTGCTCATTGTAGGCCTGCTCGATACGCTCCGGATCCGCATATCCGCTGACCACAATTGTAGGCAGGTTAGCGGCATGGGTGCTGGCTAATAAGCGGTAGCCATCCAGGTTGTCGTCCGGATCGAGTGAACTTGCCAGGGAAAGATCGACGATCGCCAGATCGTAATTCCTGTGTTTCAATAACCCCAGGGCCTCTACATAACTCCTGCTCTGATGGACGCGATAACCGGCATCCACCAGCAGTTCGTGAAGGAGGCTTCTCCAACCTGCATCGTCCTCGATTACCAGGGCCAGCCCGCCCTGCTCCTGCGTATCCACGCCACTTGCGCTCATCTCTACAGGGGCGATATCTTTCCGTTCATCAGGCACGGCAGGCGTCTTAAGCAGGGAGCGCGGCGGGGATAACGCCAGGGCCTGCTTGATCAAATCTCGGAACGCTGAACGCCGGAAGGTCTCTTTACGCAGGCAGGTAAAGGCGCCATATTCCTGAATCAGGCTGACGGCCAGCTCGACCGTGGCGTAACCGGTCAAGATTATAGCCACGCAGCCCGGATCGTGGCGCTTGATAGCCGCCAACACCTGCAGTCCATCCTGGTTGCGGTGGTCGCGCCCGGCTAAAGACAGGTCCAAAACCGCCAGGCGGTGCGTACTACGCCGGATTTCGCCCACAGCGCGCTCCACACTGTCCGCCAGATTGACCTGAAAACCCGCATCTGTCAGAATCTCTTCCAGGAGCTGCCCCCAGGAGGCATCATCTTCGA
>Ga0315542_1001573_pt1 | contig 14211 bp, 11 predicted proteins | sample SalMarSW160120MG_FD_202541 | JGI IMG/M metagenome (GOLD analysis project Ga0315542, IMG submission 202541) | Salt marsh sediment microbial communities from the Plum Island Ecosystem LTER, Massachusetts, United States - Salt Marsh Sediment SW1601-20 ...
TTGCATCTTCTTTCCCGGTTAATCTCTTTGACGTATAAGCTATATACTTGCTGTCGGGGCTCCACGATACTTCTCCTTCATCGAAGTAGGGAGCGAGGGGAGATTCGAATTTCTGGCCCTCCATAATATCTTTCTCACCTGAAATCTTTTTCCCGTTAAAATCTGCAACAATAATATGGCTGTATGAAAAATCTCTCCAGTAGTCCCAGTGGCGGTACATGAGGTCGTCAATTATCCTAACTTTAGCTTTCGGTAAGCTATATTTTTCATTCGCGGTCTGATCGAGCTTGACTCTCCTGGTAAAATAAATTTTGTTCCCTGACGGAGATATATTAAAGATCTCAAAATCTCTCAGGCTTTCCACAATCTTTTTCTCTGATCCGTCAGCATTCATGACTATCAGGTTCGTATCGCTGACATAAGCCACAGATTTGCCATTATTGAACCATTGGGGAGATGTCCCGCCATCTGCTGTGAGCTGGACTGCCTCGCCTCCTGTAATGGGTATCTTATATATATTGGTTATCCTGGCTTCAGTCGGGAGATCTATATCTGTGAGTGTATAAAGTACCTTTGATCCATCGGGAGAGAGGGCTATAGTCCCGAGCCGTCTGAATTTCCACATTATCTCCGGTGTCATAACTCCACCGGCTTTTTCTTCTTCAGTAAGCTGGTTGGAAAACCGGGTTACGGGTTCCTTTATTACAGATTTATTCTGTTTGCATGAAGCAGAAAAAAGCAATGCCAGAAGAACTATCGGAACAAGAAATCTTTTCATGAGGGATTTGTTTATTTGGTTTATTGTTTTTTAAGTGCTTCCTGTACTTTGGCTTTGAGTTCGTCATATAGTTCAGGATTATCCTTTAATATCTGCTTTACAGCATCGCGTCCCTGTCCTATTTTTGTTTCACCGTAGCTGAACCATGATCCGCTCTTCTTTATTATGTTAAAGTCGGTACCCAGGTCAACTATCTCACCTAACTCGGAAATTCCTTCGCCATAAAGTATATCAAAATCAGCTTTTCTGAAGGGCGGTGCGAGTTTGTTTTTAACTATCTTAGCCCTGGTACGGTTTCCGACAACCTCATCGCCGTCTTTTAGCTGGCTTGTGCGGCGTATGTCTACCCTGACTGATGCATAGAATTTCAGTGCATTTCCACCGGTTGTGGTCTCAGGATTTCCGAACATGACCCCGATCTTATCTCTGAGCTGGTTTATGAACACACACGAAGTGTTCGTTTTACTGATGTTAGCAGTAAGTTTTCTGAGTGCCTGCGACATAAGCCTTGCCTGAAGTCCCATTTTTGAGTCACCCATTTCGCCTTCTATCTCTGCTTTAGGTGTAAGGGCTGCAACCGAGTCGATAACAACAATATCGAGCGCTCCTGATCGTATAAGGTTATCTGTGATTTCCAGTGCCTGCTCACCATTATCGGGCTGCGAGATAAGAAGATTCTCAACATCAACACCCAGTTTTTCAGCATAATTGCGGTCGAAGGTGTGTTCAGCATCAATAATTGCGGCGATTCCACCATTTTTCTGAGCCTCGGCTATTGCATGAATGGCTAGCGTGGTTTTTCCTGATGCTTCCGGGCCATAGATCTCTATAACCCTTCCACGTGGAAATCCACCTATACCAAGAGCTGCATCAAGTCCAATGGAGCCGGTAGGAATAACCTGGATATTTTCGATGGCAGCATGATCGCCAAGTTTCATGATCGTCCCCTTGCCAAAATCTTTTTCTATTTTTCCGAGAGTTACTTCAAGAGCTTTAAGTTTCTCTTTATTAATTTCTTTTCTTTCGTTGCTCATATTACTGGTTTTATTTTTTGTAAACATTGAATATCTGTTCTGAGTGCGCTTTTGTATCGACTTTTGAAATAATTTTTTCAATGATCCCTTTTTCGTCAATAATAAAGGTAGTCCTTGCTATTCCCAAAAAAGTTTTACCATAAAGACTTTTTTCTTTCCATATTCCATAGTCTGAACATATTTTTTTTGTAGTGTCAGCTATCAGCGGGAAAGGCAATGAATACTTGCCTGCAAAGTTCTTATGTGATTTCTCACTGTCGATACTCACTCCAACAACTGCAAATCCTTTCCTGAGCAATAATTCATGATTATCACGAAGATTACATGCTTCAGCGGTGCATCCCGGAGTATTGTCCTTTGGATAAAAATAAAGTACAACCTTCTTTCCTGAGAAACCAGTCAGTTTCACATTATTACCGTTCTGGTCAATCCCCTCAAATAGCGGAGCTTTCATTCCCTCTTTCAATTGTGCCACAGGTTTGTTAATTTTGTAATTATGGGTAAATTTACGAAGTTTGAATTGTTTTCTGAAGTTAATTTACTTTTTTGTTATTAACAATCAATCGTTTTCAGTAGGCTGGTAACTTCAATTAATAGTTTGGAAATTAGTTATTTGTGATGATGGAGAGAGGCAACGGTCTGATAAAGGTAAGCAGGTATTTTTATATCATGATATTGATGAGCCTGTGCTATTCAGAGGGTACTCTTTTCTCGCAGAATATTCCTGAAAAACCTTTAAGGCAGACATCCATAGAAGCATTTAATGCCGGCAATTTCGAAAAAGCATACCAGGGATTCACCGGGCTCCTTGCAATCTATCCAAAGGATCCTCTGTATAAATATTATTCAGGGGTATCTCTTGTGAATCTGAACAGGGAACCGGAACAGGCTATAACACTCCTGAAACAATCTTTACAAGGTACTTCGGTTGCCAGGAATATACCTCCTGACGCGTTATTCTGGCTGGGCAGAGCCCAGCAAATGTCGGGAAAGTTTAATGAAGCCATCTTTTCATTTGAGACATATTCGCAACAGGCTGGTAAAAAGGCCTCGCGAAATTCAGGTGTTCCTGAATATATTCAGCAATGCAAAGACAGTAAAGGAGAGCTGGTGAAGTCTGAACCTGTAACTGAAATAAAGAGTAAAGAAACAGCTCGCGCTTTGAAGCCGCAAACCATGACTGACAAGAGTGAAAAGAATGTAAATCAGGAGTCAGTTACTGAGAAACAGGAGAAAGAAGCAATACCCGATGACTATGATAAGATCTTATCGGAGGCCATGAAATACCAGGTGAAATCAGATTCTCTTTACAAAGCTGCTGAGAGTATGAAGAAAAACCTTGATAATCAGAATTATAAAGATAAGGCCGAATTAAAATCATCGATTACTCAAACGGAAAGCATGGCAGCCTCTTTTCAGAAACTTGCTGATCAGAAATACGCGCAGGCTCAGGCTGCAATGAATGCCCGGCCCTTTGCAAAAGAAGACACTCCTGTAATTGTTACACAGGCAAAAAATGACACATCAGGAACTTTAAAACAGGAAATTGTTACTCCTGTTGTCGAAAAAGGAGTCGATGAAAATAAAGATGCTGTTTTACCGGCTCATGATCAGGTTCAGGTGAATAAACCTGTCGAGGCACCGACTGCTCAGGCAGTTAAAAACATAAAACCTGATGATTCAAATGTGGTTGGCCAGACAATTAAGAAAATATCAGAAACATTTTCGGTCTTTGAGGTTACGGAAAAACCTGTTTATAAAGCTACTGATAAAATCTCCATTAATCCTGAGATACCGCAGGGACTGATATATCGCATCCAGGTAGCAGTATTCCGCAATCCGGTTTCACCTTCATATTTTAAAGGAATAACTCCTGTTTATGGCTTTAAGGTTGCCGGTACCGACAGAACAAATTACTATGCCGGGATGTTCCGTCGGCTTGCCGATGCCAACAAGGCTCTTGCAATCGTTCGCCGGAAAGGATTTAAAGATGCCTTTGTAATTTCGCTTTCAGGAGGCAAAGCAGTGTCAGCCGAAAGGGCAGCAATCCTTGAAAAAGAATGGGGGAAGAAACCTTTTATTACAGAAATAAATGATAATTCCCGTGCACCTGCTGATACCGTTCCTCCCACACTTTCTTTCAGGGTTGAAGTTATGAGAGCTATGAAGCCGCCGAAAGATGATGTCCTGGCGGGATTGAATAAACTGGCCGGAACAAAAGGCTTAGATAGTGTGACACTTCAGGATGGAACCATCGTTTACCTGATTGGGAAATTTATTACATTTGAAAGCGCAGTAGAGTATGCAGATCTGCTGGCAAGAAACGGTTACCGTGAGGCCAGAGTATCTGCATGGCTTGGAATTAAAGAGATACCTGTAGAGACTGCAAAACAGCTTTTTGAAAGAGTTGAATGAAAGAAAACCCAATACATAAGGATGACAAACTGCAGGAGGGCAGTAAAATATATTCATTGATTTTATTCAATGACGATATTAATACTTTCGATCATGTAATAAAACTACTTGTGGAGGTATGTGGTCATGATATAATACAGGCAGAGCAATGCGCACTACTTGTACATTTCAGGGGAAGCTATGAGGTAAAGAAAGGTTCCGAGGAAGTACTTACCGCAATGAACAGATTGCTCAATGCAGGAGGACTTAATTCTGCAGTGTCGCTTCTGTAAGGACGTTGCATGCAACGTCCTTACCCCTATGACATTTATCACTTGATATAAAATTCGATCATTTTCTTAACGGCCTCGCGGCATACGGAACAATATCCTTTAGGTCCGTTGCCCTTCATCCGGCAATCCATCTCGGGTCTGTAAATACCTTTTGCGACGTAACCGCCACCTTCAAATACTCCGGTAACATTTCTGTATTTATCCTCAGCAGGAGTTGGAACAGGTGTATCCCTGGCTATCATCTTTTTCCACTTGGAATCAAAGTTTACCAGGGTGGTAATATTGGGTTCCCAGGGTTCTACATTCAGCGGATAAAATTCTTCATAAGCAACCTCAGAGGAATAATACTCATCGGCAAGGCCCGCAAAACCGTGTCCGAATTCATGAATGAATACCTTTGGTGACAGTCGGTTTCCGACAGATGTTCCGCTGTAATAATTATAGACACCACCGCCTCCGTATTTATCAGTGTTAATAAGGACAATTATATTATCGTGAGGAACAAGGGCAGCATAATCGTTCACAGATTTTATATCCTGGGTTGTCAGGTACCGATCGAGGTCGAATGTATAGAAGCTTGAATTCAGTGCCGTATTTACATATATTTTTTCACCCGGGATATCGGTCCCGGATTCTTCAGATATTGCCTCAACAGCAAAGATATTGATCCTGTTTTTATATTCATTGAAGGGAGGTTCGGCAAACAAAATATCAGCCATCTTCTTTACATCATCCATGAATTTTCCCATCTCTTCAGCTGTGTAGCCTTCTGCAATAAATGCAAGGTCGACACTTGTAGCCGGATCTCCTGCAGAATAAATTTTTGTAACGGCAGCATTCACAGGTTTTTCTTTTCTGATAAAATAGTTTGTGGGATCTATTTTTGTCTCGTAAATTTTTTCAAATGATCCGTCTCGTTTCCGCATGCTAAGTACAAAGTTTACTTTATTTTTAGGGTAGGGCATCGTTGCAACCTCATAAAAACTTCGTTCCATTATTTTGGCTTCAGGAGTGGTCTGCCATTCCTGGTAAAGCGTGCAAAAGCCTCTAGAATAGAGCAGAATAGTGTCCACTGCATCAAAAATCTCATATTTCAGATTACCAAAATGAAAAGGATCAGTCAACTGAGTTTTGGAGCCGCCAAAAAATGGCTCTTCCTTCATTCCAACAGGGTAAACAACTGTTTTACTACTGTTGCCGGCAAGCATATAATCAAACCTTAAGACCTTATCGGTAAAGTATTTATCAAAACTGACCTGTGCTGAAGCAAATGCAGTAATAAAGCTCAAAAGCAATAAAACTATTCGTCTCATTTTACAATATTTTAAATTTTATATGTAAAGCTAAAAATATTCAATGTCACCGATTAATAAATTATATAATTTTGCCAGAAATTTTATGATAGGGATTATTTTATTCTCAATTTTACCGGCAATATGGCTGAAAAAGTTTATACATGTAGAATTATCCTTTAAGCATGTGCTGATAATACATAGATCCGGACTCAAACTGAATTACCTGACCACATGTGGTTAGGCACACGCAATAGCAGAAACAAATTGGATTACTAGTTGTTATATAACAAATAAATAAATTATGGCAGATCTTAATACCCGAATCAGCGACTTTGTGTGGAAGAATATAAATGAAAAGCATGTAAATGGCAGAATTGATCCTTTTTGGGAATCTCTCCGTAATACAGGTACTGAACTCTGGCTGGATACTGGTGATATGGATGAGGCGGAGGCCAACTGGTCAGCCGAGATGAGTGCTCTGACAACCAATAACACATTGTTGAACAATGAGATACAGAAGGGTATCTATGATGTTTTTATTTCTGAAGCAAAAAGCATTGTAAGAGATCTTCCGCAGGAGGAAAGGGTTAAAGAGATAGCTTTCATCCTAAATGCCAGGCACGGATTGCGACTTGCCTTAAAATTTGGGGGTCTGGTAAGTGTGGAACTTCATACCGACGCTGCACATGATATTAAAGCAATAGAATACTATGGAAAAAGGTATCATGAGATTTGCCCCGACCAGTTCATCGTAAAGGTACCATATACAGCAGAAGGATTAATAGGTGCGAGACACCTAAGGGATGCAGGTGTGAGGATCAACTTCACACTGGAATTCAGTGCCCGTGAGAATGTAATTGTAACCAGGGTTGCCAGGCCTGATTACCTGAATGTATTTCTTGGCCGTATAGGGGCATTTATGAGCGACAACAAGCTTGGCGACGGCACCGGAGCAGGTGAGATGGCTGTAATAGCTTCGCAGAACTGGGTTACGGGTCTCTCTGCAAAAAACCCCTGGCAGACAAAACTGATTGCAGCAAGTCTCAGGACCTATCAGCAACTCGATTTGCTGGCTGGAACAGATGTATTTACTATGCCTCCGAAAGTTGCAGTTGCCGGGCGCAAAGAGCTTCCCGGAAATTTCAGCTCGCGCATCCACGAAAACTATGAAGTTAGCATGTATGAATCAGCCAGAGAGGCTCATATTGAAAAATTCTGGACAGTCGACGATAAAGTATTAACTCTCGCTGAAAGGCTGGCGTCAAAAGTTCCGGACACAGGTGCTGAGCTTATCCACCTGGCTTATGAGGCAGGCTGTGAAGATATGTTCCCTGCGCTATCTAAAGAAGAAAAGGCATATATAGCTTCTGACGGTAAAATACCTGTTTATTCACGATGGGAGAAAAAAATAAAGGAGGATAAAATTGCTCCGGATACTTTGCTGACCCTCGCAGGACTGGCATCATTTACGACTGATCAGATGATGCTGGACAACAGGATAAGAAGCATTATAGAATAATTACTTTGACCGTTGCCTGACAATCTCATAGGTTAAGATCCCCGCAGCCACTGAGACGTTAAAAGAGCCTATGTTTCCAAACATGGGGACCCTTACAATATCATCAGCAAGAGCTAAAAGCTCACGGCTGATTCCTTTATCTTCTGAGCCGAGAATAAGAACTAGAGGATCTGTAAGATCAACTTCAAAGACCAGCCTGCCAGCCTTTTCTGCAGCACAAATAACCTTAAGTCCTGAATTTTTAAGTAATTCCACTGATCTGATAACGGACTTTTCGCGGCAAACCGGCAATGTATGCAGTGCGCCTGCAGACGTTTTAATTGCATCCCCAGTAATTCTTGCAGAACCCTTTTCCGGGATTATTACTGCATGAACTCCCAGACATTCGGCACTTCTTACTATTGCTCCGAAATTTCTGACGTCGGAGACTCCGTCAAGGGCAATTATTAAAGGATTTTCCCCTTTTTCAAATATCATAGGAAGGAGATTTTCAATATGCTGATATTCAATACAAGAAAGCCATGCAAGAACGCCCTGATGGTTTTTCCTGGTCACCAGCTCAATTCTTTCCAGAGGTACAATCTGGTAAACGATGTTATTGTTTCTGACCTCGACCATCAGCTCATGATATAATGCTCCCTGAAGACCTTGTTTTATTAACAGCCTGTCGATCTGCTTACCTGCTTTAATTGCTTCAATTACAGGTCTTAATCCAAAAATACATTCAGATTCTTTAAGCATAAAGTGTATTTATTACACTTAATTTTATTCTTAGAACTCCTCAGGATTATCCAGCCTGAATACAATACCTTTTTTCCAGCAGGCAACAGCCTGGTCCCAATATGTTACCAGGGATTCACTTCTGCTGAGGAAAAAATCGTTATCAGAAAAAATGCTCTTTTTCTTCTTAAAAACGAAATACAGATATTCTTCTTTAACCTTGTACCTTGTTCCCCATGACGACTTGAGCACAGGTTTGCGATAACCCCAGCTTTCACCTTCGGAATCCATATAGACTTTATCGGGTGGGCCATAAATAAGGTAGATCATCCCTCTTTCTGTTCGCCACCCTTCCTTGTATGATGTGAAATAGTGATTTGTATAGATGACTCTTGTGTAATAGATCCTTATTAATTCACGGGCTCTTTCGACATTCCCACCGCATTTAATCCAGAATTCATCCAGCGCAACTTTTTGTTTTGGAGCTGAACGCATATCGTCTAGCTCATCTTCTGAAGCCAGGTATGCCAGAGGTTCAATCATGGCGGCCGGATTATTCATATTGGGGTAAGTCTCTCCAAAATTAAAGAAGGTGAATCCCTCATTCAGATCTCTGCTAACACTGCAAAGGTAGATCCCTGCTCTGGGAAACATCATCGGGAGAGTGTCAGAATAAACAAGAGCTATTGTTGTATCAGGTCCGTAATCGATAGCTTTTTCAGGCAGGATCATAGAGGGAGGATCAGGGATTAACCTGAATGGCTTATAGAAAGAGATATATACAGAATCAATATGCCCCCTTAAGTAGTCCAGGGTGACAAATTGATTTACTTTCAACACCGGGTCAAAGAGCATATTTTTATCGAAATAACCCTGAGCCATGAAATTATATCTGTTTGTAATTGTCAGAGTATTAAAAGGTATAAATTCCTGGACTACCAGGGACCTTAATCTATCCAGTATCTTTACTTCAGCAACATACTCCAACCCGCTTTTAACTCTTAGAGGTATATTATATATATAATCCGCTTTTCCTTCTTCCTTTACAATATTGAGATTGTAATAGGCTGTGTCGGCAAGTATTCTACCCTGGGAGGTGTTGAACAGTTTTACAGATACCAGTATCCCAGCAATAGGAACGCCTTGAGGGTTGGCTTCAGAAAAGAAGAGTTCCCTGGCTAAAAACCTGACAGCCAGAACAGACTGATCGTCAGAAATATTAGTGATCTTATACTTGGGAGCTATCGGGTTTTTCGTTGGATTGTACAGGTATGAAAGATCTTTGGAATCAAAAGCAGGCTGGGTGGTTTTACAGGAAGTGGCAAAAATCGTTAAAAAAGTTAATATGAATAACAGCCTGGAGATCATTATTATGTGACTTCTTTTCATTTTATACGCCTGTTAAACTTCAGTGAGCCTCTCTTTTTCCCATCCAAGTCTTATCCTGCATAGTTCTTTATTATCAGAGGTTCTGAAGACTGAATGGTCATTAACGCCATTTTCTCCCTGTCGCGTAAAGATCACTATCTCATCTTGAAACATCGACTCGGCAAGATAGTTTATTTCTACTGAACAAGGAAGATGATTAATTACGAAATTGAGGTCATAAGTGTCATAAATCCATTTAAGATAATTCACATTATTTGTATGAAGGTTTATATCAAGATCACTTATCTTAACCCTGAACTTTGATGAAGGTTCTTTCCCGTCTCCGCATTCGCCAAGCTTTTCTGCACTCCTTACAGGTGAGATATCAGACTGGAATAAAGAACCGAACTGAGTCAGCATCTCTCCCGGTCTCTGTATTCTCTTTGTTGTACGATCAATAATAAGCCAGGAGGAAGTTCCGGCGGCAATATGTCTTCCATCAGGAAATTCTGCAAGATAGTTTCTCATTGCAAACAGTTTATCTGTACCATTAGGCCAGGTTTTCATAATGATCTTCTCTTCCCAGCGGGGCCATTCGGTTATTTCTGCGTACATCCTCGACAGTACCCAGAAATGGTTATTTTTCAGCAGGTCGTCTCTCCCGAATCCCAGCATTATTGCATTCTCAGATGCAATATCCTGCATATAATTGAACAGGGAATAAATGTTAAGTCTTCCATCAGGCCCCGTTTCATAAACATGTACTGTATATTCCTTTTCAAATTGATGCAGTTCCATTATCGGGGGTTATTTTGTAAGAAAACTTCAACATCGTGAGTATATTGTGTCCATCTGTTCATTTCATGATTAAGTCGTTCCGTCAGGTCATTATGTCTGATGTAAAACTCATTGGTTTGAGCTGCTGAACTACCTGGTGAGCTGAGGGCTTTGTCAAGGGCTGAAATCTCAGTTTCAAGCTTCTCAATTTTAGTTTCCGTCTCTTCCAGTCTTTTGCTCAGTTTCCTAAGGGTCCTGTCATACTCCTTTTTTTCAAGATATTTCCGTTTGGCATTTGAATATTTCTCTTCACCGGAGGATACCCACGAAGTCTCTTTCCTTTCAATTTCCCTGAGGTTATCTATCTTTTTCTTCCTGAGAAAATCATAAATACCACCTATATTTTCCTTTATAATGTTATGCCTGAATTCAAAGATCTTCTCTGCAATGCCATTGAGGAAATCCCTGTCATGCGATACTACTATCAATGTGCCATCGTAATTTATCAGTGCTTTCTTCAGTATTTCTTTTGAGCGCATATCGAGATGATTAGTAGGTTCATCCAGGATAAGAAGATTATAAGGTTCAAGGAGCAGTTTCACCAGAGCAAGTCGTGAACGTTCTCCTCCTGATAATACTCTGACCTTTTTGTCGATATCATCGCCGTGAAAAAGGAAAGCTCCCAGCATGTCGCGGACCTTTGTTCTTATGTCCCCTTTTGCAATATCATCAACAGTTTCGAACACTGTCTTCCTTTCATCAAGGAGCTCATCCTGGTTCTGGGCAAAGTAACCTATCCTGACATTATGCCCGATCTTCAGTACTCCTTCATATTGCAATTCTCCTATAATGAGCCTTGAGAAGGTGGTTTTGCCTTCTCCGTTCCTTCCCACGAAAGCTACCTTTTCTCCGCGATGTATCTTGAAATCGACATTCTTCAGAACCTGCAAAGGTCCATAATTTTTTGATACTCCTTCAGCTTCAACAACATTGGTTCCGGATCTTGGTGCCGGGGGGAATCTTAAATTTATCGTACCGGAGTCTTCCTCATCGACCTCAAGTCGATCTATTTTATTAAGCTGCTTTATCTTCGACTGGACCTGAACAGCTTTTGTGGCTTTATACCTGAACCGTTCAATGAACTTTTTAGTATCCCCGATCATTTTCTGCTGGTTTCTGAAAGCAGCGATCTGCTGCTCTCTTCTCTCTTTTCTCAACTCAACAAATTTAGACCAGGATGTCTTATAATCATAGATTTTTCCAAGGGATATTTCTATGGTCCTGTTAGTTACATTATCAAGAAACGCTTTATCGTGAGAGACAAGAACCACCGTTCCGGGATAGTTGGCAAGAAACGTTTCAAGCCACTGAATTGACTCAATATCAAGGTGATTAGTAGGTTCATCAAGAAGAAACAAAGATGGTCTTTTAAGAAGTATTTTGGCAAGTTCGATCCTCATGCGCCAGCCACCGCTGAGTTCTTTGGTATACCTGTCAAAGTCCTTTCTTTCAAAACCAAGTCCAATAAGTGTTTTTTCCGCCTCAGCCATGTAGTTGTTTCCTCCGAGCATCCTGTACCTTTCCTCAACAACTGTGAGATGGTCACATAATTTAAGGTATTCATCAGATTCATAATCAGTCCGTGTGGCAATCTCTGAGCTGCATTTTTCAATTTCTGCGGAAAGGCTTGTGATTTCTGAGAAGGCAGTAATAACTTCATTTATGACTGTTGTCGAATCGTCAACCTTCATCTGCTGGGGCAGGTAACCTATGGTGACTTCTTTCGACATATCCACCATGCCTGACGAAGGGTTCTGTAAACCAGCTATAATTTTTAGAAGGGTTGATTTTCCTGATCCGTTTTTCCCGGCAAGCCCTATACGATCCTGATCATTAATCAGGAAAGATATATTTGTCAGCAGGTCGAAACTGCCAAAAGAGACCGAAAGATCCTGAACAGAAACCATATTTTATAAAACTGAGGCAAATATAGGAAAAGTATGGCATCCAGAGAAAGGAAGGTCTCATAAGAAAAGCTATCTTTGCTGAGGCAAAAAATAATTAAAATATTATTTTAGTAAAGTGGGGAGGAAGAGAGAATTACCATTGCTTGAGAATGTCAGGATCACCGATATAGGCGCAGAGGGGAATGCTCTTGCAAGGGTCGATAACCAGGTAGTATTTGTGCCAATGCTGATCCCGGGTGATGTGGTTGATATTAAGATCCGTAAGAAAAGGAAGAAATATCTTGAAGGGAGTGTAGTAAGATTTCATGAATATTCTACCGACAGGATTAAACCTGTTTGCAGACATTTTGGGGTATGCGGAGGATGCAGGTGGCAGCATCTTCCTTACCATCTTCAGCTGAAATATAAGGAGAAACAGGTAAAGGATAATCTGGCGCGGATCGGGAAAATTGCTCTTCCCCCGGTAAAACCGATAATCGGATCGGAGGATCAGTTTTTATACAGGAACAAGCTGGAATATACTTTTTCTGACAAACGATGGCTTACCAGGGAAGAGATTAATTCTGACTCCGATTTTGAAAAGGAAGATGCTCTTGGTTTCCATATACCGGGTCTGTTTGATAAAGTACTTGATATCAGAGAGTGTTTCTTACAGCCCGAACCATCCAGTACGATAAGGGACGCAGTCAGGAGATATGCCCACAAAAAAGCTCTTCCTTTCTTTAATTTACGTCAGCAGAGTGGTTTCCTTCGTAACCTGGTTATCCGTAACACTATTGACGGGAAGCTCATGGTAGTGGTGGTATTCTTCCTTGATGAGAAGGAGAGGAGGGAAGGATTACTTGATTTCCTCTCTTTAGAGTTTCCGCAGATCAGCTCTTTATATTATGTGATAAACTCTAAAAAGAATGATTCTTTAACGGACCAGATACCGGTGCTGTACAAAGGCGAGGATCATCTTATCGAGAACCTTGACGGACTTAAATTCAGGATAGGTCCAAAATCATTTTTTCAAACTAACACTGCCCAGGCTTTAAATCTGTACCGGGTCGCCAGGGATTTCGCCGGATTAACAGGAGAGGAGGTTGTATATGATCTTTATACCGGAACGGGTACAATTGCGAATTATATAGCTTCTCAGGCCAGTAAAGTGGTTGGTATTGAATATGTTGAAGATGCAGTGGCAGATGCCAGGATTAACTCTGAAATAAACGGGATAAAGAATACAATTTTTTTTGCAGGTGATATTAAAGATATTTTATCGATGCAGTTTTTTGAATCGAACGGAGCTCCTGATGTTATTATCACTGACCCGCCCAGAGCAGGAATGCATGAAGAGGTGGTTAAGGCAATTCTTTCGGCTGAGCCTGTTAAGATTGTATATATCAGTTGTAATCCATCAACACAGGCGCGTGACATTCTTCAGCTTTCAGAGAAATATGAGGTAGTTAAAGTACAACCTGTAGATATGTTCCCTCATACTCATCATGTTGAAAATGTTGCTCTTCTGAACAGGAAAACCATGTAAATGAATCAGTGACATTTGCATAAAAAAGTAAAATTAATGTATCTTTAGCATTTGTCTGGAAAATAACAGGGGATGGCTACTTATAATCAACAGAATTCCGAAATTGTTTCTTTTATGCAGCTGGAAGGAATGGATGATCATATATCCAGCCTTCGTTATGCCGGAATTATACAGAGAGCCCTGATGCCTGAACCCGAACTGCTCAAATCACTTTTTAAGGATTATTTTGTTCTTTTCCTGCCACGCGATATTGTCAGTGGTGATTTTTACTATGTATTGCGTTTTCGTCAGTATCTTTGTATCGCGGCTGGCGACTGCACCGGACATGGTGTTCCCGGAGCCCTTCTCAGCATTCTCGGTATAAGTTTTTTGAATGAAATATTACAATCCAAATGTGAGCTTAAACCTAACAGGGTACTGAACCTTATGAGGGAAAAAGTTATGAAGTCGCTTCACCAGACAGGAGAAAAGGCTGAAACAAAAGACAGTATTGATATTGGTCTGTGCATTGTTGACACTGCAACCGGTTTGTTCCAGT
>Ga0315542_1001574_pt1 | contig 14210 bp, 16 predicted proteins | sample SalMarSW160120MG_FD_202541 | JGI IMG/M metagenome (GOLD analysis project Ga0315542, IMG submission 202541) | Salt marsh sediment microbial communities from the Plum Island Ecosystem LTER, Massachusetts, United States - Salt Marsh Sediment SW1601-20 ...
GGCCCGGAAATCGGCCAGGTGCTTATGCTGCTTTTACTCTGGCTGATGCTGGCAGCCAGCGAGTCCTTTGTCTCGAACAGGTGGACGGGCTACTTCCCGATCTACCTTGTGGGACAGACGATTCTGGTTCTTGTACTCTTGACGACGGTGGACTCCCCGGATTTCTTTGCAACCTTGTTCAATATTCTCAGTATGCAGGTCATGCTGCGCCTCAACCCCAAGGTTGGGGCGTTGTGGATTGGTCTGTGCGCACTGGCCATGGAACTGCTGCTGGCGCCAGTCTATGGTTCTCAGGCAATTGCCCTTACGCTGATCTACACTGCCGGGAACACCATTTTTGGCGCATATGCCCTGGCAACCCGGCGCGCCCAGAACGCACGCAATCAGAACCTGGCATTCATCCGGCAGCTTCAAGAAGCAAATCGCCAGGCGCAGAACCTCTCGATTCAGCTTGAGCAACTGGCAGTGGAGCGAGAGCGTAACCGCATGGCGCGCGATCTGCACGACTCGGTCACCCAGGCTGTATTCAGCATGACACTAACCACTCAATCAGCCTTGATGCTGCTCGAACGAGACCCTGACCGTGTGGCAGCGCAATTAGAGCGCCTGAGCCAACTGGTGAAGAGTGCCCTTTCTGAAATGCAGTTGCTGGTCTCTGAACTGCATCCCGTAAAAGCCGCGGAAGGCGGGTTAGTCTCTGCTCTTCGCCAGCATCTCGCCGCCTCTCGATACCCGGAGAGTCTCTCGGTTTCCTTAAAGGTTGAAAGGGGCGGGACCCTGGAGCCTGCAGAAGAGCAAAATCTCTTCCGTATCATACAGGAGTCGTTGAATAATATTGTCAAGCATGCCCAGGCATCTCAGGCACACATTCAATTGCACCTGACTGAGCCTTTCTGGATTCAGGTGGAAGACCAGGGTCGAGGCTTTGATTTGCAACAAGGCCTGGCCGGCGGCGGCGTTGGCCTGGCGGCCATGTGCGAACGGGCTACAGACATTGGGTGGGACCTGCAGGTCACAACATCTCCCGGTGCAGGTACGCGCATCCGGGTTGAAAAAATGCCCTCAGGCAGGAGACTAGCATGATGGAACAGGCAGAAAAAATCAAAGTCTTGATCGTGGACGATCATCAAGTCGTCCGCCAGGGTTTGCGAACCTTCCTGGAACTGCAAGATGATGTAATCGTGAGTGGTGAGGCAGGTGATGGGCTGGAAGCTGTCGAAATGGTCCGCCAGCATAAACCCGATGTCGTCTTGATGGATCTGGTGATGCCAAGGCTGGATGGGATCTCAGCCATGCGGCAAGTCATGGCGCTGGGCCTTTCGACTCGGGTGATTGCGCTGACCAGTTTTACTGAGGACGACCAGGTTTTTCCGGCCATCCAGGCGGGCGCCTGCGGCTACTTGCTCAAGGATGTTTCTCCGGATGACCTGGTGGAGGCTATCCGGGCTGCCCACCGGGGAGAAGCCACGCTGCATCCAGACATCACCCGCAAACTGATGCAAAAGGTCGCTCGTCCAGCCATATCTGAGATCCAAGTGGAGGATCTCACCGAACGTGAACTTGAAGTCGTTCGCCTGGTAACGCAAGGTCGCAGCAATCGTGAAATCGCCCAAGAATTGGTCATCAGCGAGAAAACTGTCAAGTCTCATATCAGCAATATCCTGGGAAAGCTTCATCTGGACGACCGGACACAACTGGCAATTTATGCCATCAAGAAAGGTTTGGTGGGCCAGGAATGAAACTTGCCAGGAGCTCTGTCGTGGCGGAACGAGCGGACAATGTTAGGTTTCCGTTAAAGCCAGGCTGGATTGGGCTTGCCGCAATCTACCTGGCTTTCGGGGCGGTGGTGGCGCGTACATTGGCTGTTGAAAGCATCAGACCTTATATAGCGGAGTATCTGGGTTTCGAACTGGTCTATCTCATCTTTTTTACTGTCTTGTTTATCATCCCCACCACCCCGGGCTGGCTGCTGCATCTTTACTTTGTCCTCCAATCCGCGCTGGTCTTGCATCTCCTATCCTTATGGCCGGAGTTTGATTTTGTCATCGTGCTTTTCTTATTATTGAGCTACCAGGTCTCGCTGTCTTTCGCTGGACGGATGTGCTGGATCTGGATCATGGCACTTGTCTGCCTCACAAGTGGATCATTGATTTTCTATATGGGGTTTTTCCGAGGCCTGTCTCTTTCATTGACGACTATGGCTGCAGAGATCGTGATCTCTGCCTTTCTGATTGTGAACCAGGAGATCGAGAATGCCCGGGCGGAGAGCCAGCTTTTGATCAAGGAACTCGAAGTTACTCACCAACAACTGGAATTGTATGCCGGCCAGGTGAATGAACTGGCCGCCATCCAGGAGCGCAACCGCCTGGCGCGTGAACTGCACGACACCGTTAGCCAGTTGATATTCAGTATCTCTTTGACGACCCGTTCGGCGCAACTGCTCTTGGAGAGAGACCCGGAGCGGGTTGAGGAACAGCTCATCCGCTTGCAGGTGATGAGTGCGGATGCTCTAAGTCAACTGCGTTCCTTTATTAAACAATTGCGACCTCCACAGAAATCCTGACAAACAGAATTCAACATTGAATCTTTCTAAAGTCCTACAACTTTGGATGGATCCCTCCTACCCTGGTTGGAGCGAAAAAATCGTTCTCTTCTTCCAGTCCCATTTCAATCCTCGGCTGGATGTGCTCGGGGCTGTACGCGCATATATTAAGAGCGTAATCATACATTAGCTCAGGCTGATCAACTATGAAAGGAATCGCAATGGCAATCCAAATGGTAAACGAATCGAACTGCATCTTCTCACTTGTTCTTATCGATCCATATCCCCAAACCATAAAGTCGCTTCGAGTTTCTCCGCAAGAGTTTAATTTTGAGATTGACGAAGAGCAATTGGCTGCGGAGATAAGAGCACAGCTTCTCTGCAATCGTGTGGATCAGACACTTGCTTTGATCGACGTAGAAGAATTGGCGAACATTTACCAGAAGCAGCTTGCCTGAAGGACCGGTGACATGACAGCCGTCAGAATATTGATCGTAGACGATGTTCCTCAGGTCCGTCAGGACCTGTACACAGTGTTGATGCTGGCGGGAGATGCAGGTAGAGAGCATCCGGAGGATAAATCGCACCAGGCGGATGGAGGACGTTCGATTGAGATTGTGGGTGAGGCCGAGAACGGCCTGCAAGCGATCAGCCAGGTAGAAATCCTGCAGCCTGAAGTGATCTTGATGGATTTAGAAATGCCGGTCCTGGACGGTTACGAAGCGACACGCCGGATCAAATCACTATGTCCTGCCTGCCGGGTGCTTGCCCTGAGCGTGCATGACTATGAAGAAGCCCGCCGGAAAGCCTTCCAGGCCGGGGTGGATGATTTCATCGTTAAAGGTGTCCCCGTGGAGACCCTGTTGCAAGCGATATTGGAAAGAAAGGAATAAGCCATGGAGACGAAAATTTCTCACATCTCCGATGAAACAATCGGCAGCGGTGTGACAGTTGTACAGCAAAGCCGATACTGATCGGGTTTTCTTTGCACACTTCATTCCTTTGCAGTAAAAAATGGGTTGGTTGGGGACATACTTGACGAAATTCCGTATTCGAAATATAATACCGTCTGACTATAAATAAAATGCGGTCATAAAGATATAAGGATAGGTCATGCCAAAAGCATTTAATGAAGAAGAAAAGGAATGGATCCGTGAGCGGCTGCTGGTGGAAGGGGATAGACAGTTCGCAGCGTTCGGCCTGCGAAAGACCAATATCGATGAACTCGCCAGCGCCGCAGGCATCTCCAAAGGGGCATTTTATATCTTTTTCGAGTCGAAAGAGGCGCTCTTCATGGATGTCATCGAGCGCGCCGAGCAGCATTTCCGCCAGGAAGTGCTGGCAGCGATCGATCTGCCTGGCACCTCCCCACGGTCACGGCTGCTGGTAGTTTTGAAAAAGGCTTTCAGCCTTTTGAAAACCATGCCCTTATTGCAGTTCCTTACCGGCAGTGATTATGACCGCTTGTTTCGCAGGGTGCCTGCAGAGAGGGTCCAGGAGCACCTGGCCAGCGACCGCGTCTTTATCCAGGAACTGATCACCCGCTGCCAGATGGCCGGTATCCCCATCCAGGCCCGGGTTGAGGAAATCAGCGGCCTGCTGTACGCGCTCGTCCTGACTATTCTGCACGAGGAAGATTTTGGCCCGAACCAATTTGGCGATACAACGCATTTGCTCCTGGAACTTGTGGCTGCGTTCTGCCTGGGGGAGGTAGAGATGCAATATCAAGATCTACTCAAGCTTCCATCCGGGCAAGAAAAGGATGTGTAATATGAACCTGGTCATTGAAACTGAGGATTTGGGAAAGCACTACGGCGACGTTCGAGCGGTCGAGCATCTTTCACTGCGGGTCACCCAGGGAGAGATTTATGCCTTTCTGGGCTTGAACGGTGCGGGCAAAACCACTACCATCCGCATGCTGCTGGGCATGATCAAGCCCAATTCCGGAACCGCCAGCGTGCTGGGTAGGCGCGTTCGCCTGGGCAGCCGGGAACCCTGGGCCCAGGTCGGCTACCTGGTAGAGGTGCCATACGCTTATCCAGAATTGACAGTCTCTGAAAACCTGGAAGTCGCCCGCCGTCTGCATCCTGGCACAACGACGCAGGCTGTCAGCCAGATCATCGAGCGCCTGGCGTTGGGCACTTACGCCAACCGCCGGGCGGGGACTCTATCGCATGGCAACGCCCAGCGTCTCGGGTTAGCCAGGGCATTGCTGCACAATCCGAAACTGCTGATTTTGGACGAGCCGGCCAACGGCCTGGACCCGGCCGGAATCGTCGAGATTCGCGAACTGCTGCGCGAGCTGACTCGCGAACAAGGTATGACGGTCTTCATGTCGAGCCATATCCTTGCAGAAGTCTCACGCCTGGCCCAACGGATCGGGATCATTCATCAGGGGCATCTGCTCCAGGAAATGAATATCGACGAGTTGGAGCGCAATCGAAGGAAACGGCTGCTGCTGCGGGTACGCGACTTTGAGGCGGCCCAGCGAGCATTGGTAACCGCTGGACAGCCTGCCGAAATCCTCAGGGATGGAAGCATTGAGCTCCGGAATGCACCTTCGATTGAACGCCCTGATGACATCAATAGCTTGCTGGTCAAAGCCGGAACACCGCCCACCCAGTTAATGGTTGAAGAAGAGGAACTGGAACAGTATTTCCTGAGGCTGGTTGGAATGAATGGAAAGGTGCAAAATGAATAATCTTTCGGATATGATTTGGATAGAGCTGCGAAAAGCAATCCGCTCCGGGATGCCTCTTTGGACTGCCTTGGGTTCCTTGTTTATGCCGTTGGGGATTGGCTTTTTGATCTTCGTCGCCAGGAATCCGGATGTTTCCGCAAAGCTCGGCCTGATCAGCGCCAAAGCCAACCTGATGGCCTATTCTGCAACGGATTGGCCAACCTATCTGAAATTGTCTGGCCAGATCGTGGCGGCGGGGGGCTTCGTTTTGTTCGTCATCGTCATAAGCTGGATCTTTGGTCGTGAATTTGCCGATGGCACTTTGAAGGATATGCTGGCCGTGCCGGTGTCACGCGCCAGTATCCTCCTGGCCAAGTTCATTGTGATGGCGATCTGGTCGCTTGGCCTGGTAGTAGAGATCTACCTGTCCAGCCTGGTTATGGGTGCCCTCATCAAGCTTCCGGGAGTTGCGAGCAGTGTTATTTTCCAGGGCAGTGACCTGGTGCTGGTAACTGCGTTGTTGACGATCGTGGCAGTCTTGCCATTTGCCCTCTTCGCCAGCGTGGGGCGAGGCTACCTGCTGCCAATGGGAGTGGCGGTTTTGATGCTGATGATGACAAACCTGGTGGCGCTCATCGGCTGGGGCGAATATTTCCCCTGGGCAGTGGCCGGTTTATACGTGCAAGGCACAGGTCTCGCGCCGGTCAGCTTTTGGATCGTCATCTTCACCGGCCTGGCCGGTATGCTTGTCACATACCTGTGGTGGATGCGCGCCGATCAGAGTCGTTAGGTCACGTTTAGATTCTCTGGTACGATCAGACCAGTCAGATTTTTTGAAACCTGACTGGTCTTAATCGATTCGAGGGTCAGTTGCCTGCGGCGTGGGTGATGGCGCTCAAGGCATTCACCTGGCCGTGGCCGTAGAAAGAGTTATAGCCTTTGCCACCCTGGCAGGTAGCAAGATAGCTGCCTGTCCCGCTTGGATCGAAAGGGTTGGGCGGGCAAGGGACGGGATCGGCAGTCTGGTTGATGTACGCAGCTACCCTGCCCGGTGGCATTTTACCGTACTGGCTGATGATCAGGGCAGCCACACCGGTCACGTGGGGAGCGGCCATGGAGGTACCCTGCAAGTAGGCGTAGCGGTTGCCTGGATAAGTCGACAAGACAGTGCCGCGCGAGGCAGCAGGGGTCCTTTGGTAACGGGAATCGCCGCCTGGAGCGACCACCTGGACAGCACCAACTCCGTAGCTAGAATAGTACGATTTCTGCATCAGGTTACCATTGGCGGAAACCCCGATCACCCCGGGAATCTCCACCGGAATGACCGCGCAGGCATTGGTTATCTCGCGGGTAAGCGGTGTACCGTCATCCGGGCTGATCGTATCGATAGTCGGATGCGCCAGGTCGGGATGCGTGTAATCCAGGCCGGTATCGATATCTCCCACCAGTACAGACGGGCTGCCGCCTGTAATTGCATGCGCTTCAGGGGTGTGGATCTGGACCATATCCCACTGTAGTGACAATAACGGATCGGTATCGGAGACGGGAGAATTGGATAGATCGCCAGGAGGCGGGCTGGCCGCATCATAGAACTCCACGAATTCATCGCTGTGCTGTACGACAAAACCTTGTGTCGAGGAGATGCCTTGCACGCGGTTGTCAGCGATCAGATTCGAACGGAAATCAGGGTCGCTGGATTGGGCGATGGCGACGCCGATTTCATCATAAGCGTATGTCAGGCTGCCTCCGGCATTGGCAATCGTTGCGGCGGCATTTGAGGGAACTTTCTCCTGTTTGTAGAGCACCAGGTAGGTTTGTGAGACCTGGGATGCACTGGCCTTTGTCGCTGTTGGGGAAGGTGAGACAAAGAATACCCCACTTAACAGCTCGGCAACCAAAAACACGATCGAAATCCTTCTGAACATGTCTTTCTCCTTTGAGCTGTTGAGTGGAAAGATTAACCCGAACTGCAAAAGCATTACCCCGGGCGGTTCACCTCCTGTATTTATGCCTGGAAAGGCAATTTAAAAACAGACATTTACGAGCTTAATTAGTGGAAATAAATTATACTCTAATTGTATTGATTTATTTTTGAGTCTGCGAAAATCTATGTGAAAAGTTTTAGTTTACAGTTCCTGACCATTCAGGTGCGACCCCGCGCATCCGGTTTAAAATTACGCTCGTGAGGATTATGAAATGGATTCTGAACCTGAGATAGAAAGTCAGGTCTCGCAGCCCATGGGCGAAGAGCCTATGCCCCCCATTCCCTCCATCGCCGAAGTCGAACGCATCACAATCATTGAAGATGCAATCATCCGCAACCTGCAGATCACGCAGTGTTACCATGAGCTGGCAGGTGTCCTGGCGGCACGCACCGGCCTGAGCGCCAATTGGTGCACATTCGCCACCTGGGCCTCGAAGCAGGCCGGCCAGACCATCCGTAAGCAGGACATGGCTCGCACGCTCGAAGATGCCATGATCACACAGGCAGAAGCGCAAGCGGCTGCGCAGGATCTGGCCGACACTGCCCGGCGCCTGGGCGCCCGGCTGGGGATCGAGCAGCTCCTCCCACTGATCTGGAAAGCTTTGGACCCTGAAATGGCCTTCATTCGCTCCAGCGAGGCGGTGGCACGCGGCAATCGTAAGGTCTTCGCTGAGATCGGGCGAGAATTCGCCCGCTTCTATGCCACCTGCCTGGAAGATACGGCCTTCGACTCGCAGAAGATCGCTCATTTCTGTGGAGCGCTGCTGCCCGGCGATCCACCAGATGGGCAGCAGTACCTGCGCCAGGCTTTTGAGCATTATTACCAGGCGCTGTTCGAGCCGGATATCAAGGCGCGCCTTGAGCTGCTGTTGTTGGGCAATATTGAGATTGGCTACCACGAACAAACCCGCTTGCAGCCGGAGATCAATGAAGCGCTGGATGCGCCAATAATTTCCCCGCAGGAATTCGCTCGAAACCTTTTCAAAGCCTTACTACCGGGGCGCGCCGGGCTGGCTTATGGGTTATGGCTGCTCGTGCACCTGTTCAGCCAGTTGATAGGTTTTGATACTGCCGTTCAGATCTACACAACGGCCGCCCGTCACCAGGCTCAGTTTATCGTCACCGAGACGATGATGAGCCTCGAGCTGCCACCCCATAACCGGCTGCGTCTGGGTGAGGATTTGAGCGCTGGTTTCCCGCCTCTGCTTGAGCATCTCAACAACCCCGACTTGCTGGCCTTGTTGGCGCGCATCGACCCGACTCCTGACAGCACTCGCGCAACAGGCACACAGCATTGGGGCGACCTGGCAGACCGCCTGCATTTCATCGTTGACCTGTTTCGTTGTTACCAGCTTTCCCCAGAATTATCGCAACCACCCTTCACGCCAGAACAAAGTGCGGCTATCAAAGCAGGTCGCTTACCGGAAAGTCCCTTATAAGGGTGAATAGGTTCCTACGATCTCATGGGACACAGTGACCAAGGCCCCGGACTTGATGTCCTGGTGTTACCCAAATACCTGGCTTTCCCCGCTGTATTACGTTATGCTGCAGGAAAGCAATTGGATCCCGCAACTGGCCAAACCCGGCGAACTGCCGGTGACTGACCCGGGCTACACGCCGCTTGCCTGGTGGTCACCTACCAGGGTACCCCCCTGCTCTTATTTGTTGCCCCCCGCCAGTTTCACCGCTTGCGGCGAACGACGCAGCGCCAGCATGGCCCAGATGCCAATTAACGGTCCCAGCGCCAGGAAAGCGAAAGCCCATGACCAGCCGAAGTACTCCTGCAACGTTGGAATCAACCGGATGGTCACCAATGTGAGCAGGAAACCCAGGCTGGTCTGCACGGTCAGGGCGGTGCCGGTGTAGCCCGGCTGGCACAGCTCGCTGATCGCGGCGCTGAATTGGGCTGAATCGGCCACCACTGCAAACCCCCATATCATACACAGGGCTGCCAGCAGGATCGGGCTGCCCCCGAACAGCCTGCCCACCAGCAAGGCGCAGCTACCGCTGACTGCCAGCGAGGCGATCGTGATCGCGGTACGCCCCAGGCGGTCGGCCAGTTTGCCCGCCAGGAGACTGCCCAGCCCGCCCGCGGCAATGGCCGTGAAGGTTACCAGGCTGGCCCAAACCGGCGCGATGCCGGAAAGCTCGAAACTGGCGATCAGGAAAGCCGCCAGCCAGGCCCACATGGCGAAAAGTTCCCACATATGGCCGAGGTAGCCCAGGTTGGCCAGGCGTAATTCGCGCACCCGAAAAATCTCGAGCGCGTAGCGCCAGTTGAAGCGCGGTGCCGGGCTGCGGTAGGGACCTTCGCGGATGAACAGCGCCGCAATCAGCGCACCCAATCCGGCCAGGGCGGCACCCAATAGCAGCACTGCCTGCCAGTTGTCCATCCCGGTCAGGGCGTTGAGCAGGTGTGGGAAGGCTGTGCCCAGGGTCAGGGCGCCTACCAGGATGCCGATCCCCAGGCCGCGGTCGGCCTTGGTCCAGGTCGCCATGATTTTCATGCCGACGGGGTAGACACCAGTCAGGAACAGCCCGGCCAGGAATCGCAGCACCAGAGCCGGAGCCAGGCTGTTCGCCAGCAGCGGGATCAGCCCGGTGCACAGCGCCGCCAGCAAAGCCGTGCTCGCGAACAGGCGCCGGGCGGGGATACGATCGGCCAGGTTGAGCAGCGCCGAGCCCAGCGAACCGGCCACGAAGCCGGCCTGCACGGACATTGTCAGCCAGGCGCGCCCGCCGTCATTCAGTCCCCAGGCCGCGCTCAGTGCGGGGACCACGGCCGAGGCCGAGAACCAGGTGCCCATGGCCAGCAGCTCGGCCAGCGCCAGCAGCGGCAGCACCCTCCATTTGCCATCGAGCCCCACTTCTTCGGCCTTCCTGGCCTCCAACCCGGATATCTTCGTGACGTCCATACTTTTCTCCTTAATATAATAAGCCCCCTGCTATTCATTTTCATTTAATTATAATACTGCAAACTTTATCTTATTTGCCCATTTCCATACCTCTTTCCCCTCTCTCCTTCTCTTTATTCCCACCTCCCTTCGCTCTCTTGCCAAAAGCGCGCTTTTACGCTAAAGTGGATCGCACAGCAGACTCCACCGAAATCTTAATATATCCCTTAAAATCATGTACGACTCACAGGAGGAAATATGATCCCTGACCAATGGTATGCTGTGCTAAGCTCCGGCCAGGTCAAGCCGGGCAGACCACTTGGCGTCACCCGTCTGGGTGAAAAATTGGTTTTCTGGCGTGACCGCCAGGGCCAGGTGCACACCTTGCGGGATTTCTGCCCGCACCACGGCGTTGCTCTCAGCTCTGGAAAAGTGGTTGGCGATCAGATCCAGTGCCCTTTCCATGGCTTCGAATACGACCCCAGTGGGCGCTGCACCTTCCTTCCAGCCATTGGTAGCAGCATGTCTATCCCCAAGCAGTTCCAGGCTCAGGGCTACCCGCTTACTGAGGCGCACGGCTTTATCTTTTTATACTGGGGCAGCCCGCAAGGCGAACTGCCCACCCCTCGATTCTTCGATAACCTGGATGAAACCTTCAGCTATGCTGAGGCGATTGACCCCTGGCGGGCACATTACTCGCGGGTCATTGAGAACCAACTGGATGTCGCTCATCTGCCCTTCGTGCACTACAATTCGATTGGCCGCGGCGGGCGCACAGTCGTGGATGGCCCGCTGCTCGAGTGGGTCAATGATAACAAGTTCAAGGTTTTCGTCTTCAATCGCCAGGATGATGGCAGCCCGCCGCTTAGTCCCCGCCAGTTGGATTCCAGCGGCCGCGAGTTCCACCTCGAATTTATCTTCCCCAACCTGTGGCAGAACTATATTAGCCAGGACGTGCGCGTGGTGGCTGCTTTCGTACCCGTGGATGAGGAGCATTCTCTGCTCTACTTGCGTTTCTACCAGCGTTTCATGCGCCTGCCGCTGCTGAGCAGCTTGCTAACCCGCCTGGCCATGCCGTTCAACCTGTATGTCGCTCACCAGGATCGGGTCGTGGTCGAGACGCAGGTGCCCAAACGTTCTGATCTGAGTATCGGAGAAAAACTGATCCAGGCCGACCAGCCCATTATCGCCTACCGCCGCCGGCGCGCAGAGCTGATTGACCAGGTCGCAGAACAGCACTAAATCGGCAAGAATTTCGTTCAGACTTTTTCCAGCAATTCGCTTGCAATCGCCTGGGCCCAGGATGCGATGGCATCCCAATCGCGAAAATCGCCGGTGGGTGATTTGATGTTTTTGACCATCGTTTTTTCGAGGAAGTTCAGCTTATTCATATCCAAATCGCCATGAAAGACGGTGACGTCGCGCGGACGGATACGATCGGCGATTGGCTGCTGTGCTTCAGGGAAACGCCAGCCTTGCAGCAGCTCGATTGCATCGCCTTCGCCGGCTGGCCCGCTTGAAAACAACCAGACCTGCCGTTCAGCCAGTGCTTTCTCGTTGGCTTGCAGGAAATTCACCGCCTCTTTGCGCCAATGGCCGATGTAAACCGCGCTGCCCAAGACGACGGCCCGGTAGGGGCTCAGGTTACTGACCTTATCGACAGGCAGCACGTCTGTGAGTAAACCTGCTTGGCGCAGGATGCGGCCGATTTCCTCGGCAATCGCCTTTGTGGCGCCGTACTTTGTGGCGTAAGCCACCAGAACCTGATCGTCCATTGCATTTCTCCTTTTATCCACGCGCTTGCAAGCTCATTCGCTTCCTGTAAATCCAATAGATGGCGGTCCCTGCGGCAATCAGAAAAACCTCCAGAACTATGCCCGCGATCAGACCAGGAGCCGAAGTGATCAGGCCGATTCCGATCGTCGGCTTGTCTCGAAATAAGACTGGCATATTGGGGTAAACGATGAAATCCAGCAGCCAGTGACTGAAGACCAGTAGTCCGAGGATAACGCTTATCCGGCGGTCTCGTAAGAAATGGTAAGCGACAACCGTAACTGCCAGCGACCAGATCAAGCATGCAAGGAGTCCATGGGACCAGTAGATCGAAGCGGGGCTCAAATACTGGAGCCCATGCTCGAAGTCAAGGTGGGTTGTGGCCCCGTTTTCGATACCAACGGCCATAAATGCGAAGCTCAGCAGATCCGGCACCTGGGTTACCGCAAGCAAGGTCCATAGCGGCGCTTTAGGGACGATGGGCTTCGCCATCAATCCGATCGAAGCATGAGCGAGCGGATCCATAGAATATCCCTTTTGAGAAGTTATTTCTACTACCATATTACACGTTTCCAACGGACTGCGCAACAGGTTCTTTGGGGATTTCTGATGCATCACGCCTACCCAAAGCATCTTTCAAGCTTGAGATAATTCCTGGAAGCGCTCGGAAGGAAACTCGCTGCTGGTTGAGCTTAATCCAGCGCAATAGCCTTTTCAGTGCTTCAATGATTTTATTAGGCTGGGGTATATTTCTAATCTCAAAATGGGGGATTTCTCATTTATTGATCAAGGGGCAGGAATAAGATAAAAGGAAAGAGGCAGAAAGATGGGCGGCTGTATTGTGTCTGTTGAAACTATCCTATGAAGTGAATCTGATGCCCATTCAATTGTTCGCAACCGGCCTGGCGACGCCGTTATACAGATTTCTGCTCATCCTTGCCGTTGCGCTTTACGCTTTCTATACAGTTTCTGTGATCTGGCTGCACGTTCTCGAGCGTAAGACAAATCCCCTCCGGTATTCCCTCAGCCATTACGCCAGCACCTCCCACGGGCACCTGGCAAAGATCCAGTTGATCCTGAAATCCGCTGGTTATATCAGCCTGGGAATCTATCTGTATTTGAACTACAGTTCCTTACATACCGGTGGTTTGCTGCTGTTCGGGACGGCGCTAGCCGGTCTGCTTGGAGCTGTGTTCACCATCGACGAGAATCACAGACCTTTCCAGGCCAATGACTATTTGCACATCCTGATTGCAGCCGTGCATTTCTTTTTGCTGGTGACGGCCATGAGCGCGATCACCACCAATCTTGTTATCGAAGGTCTGCTGGCCCAGGCCAATCTGGCTCATCTTTTTGTCACCCTGGCCTATGACGCGCTCTTCGCTTTCGCCATCTGTTATCTCATTCCCCCACTCAAGCGGATCGCAGGCCTTATGGAAAGGTTATTCGTGACCACCACGCTTGTGTGGCTCTTCCTGATCTGCTTTCAACTTATATAAAAGATGCCCTTCGTCTGCACTGAAAAAGAGCATCTCTTCCCCGGACACTTGATGTAAAATTGGAAATATGAGTACATATTACTCCGACACTCATCCCAAAATGGAAGCCCTGCAGATCGAACTTTTGCGTGCGGCCCCACCCGGGCGTAAGATGGAAATGTTGGCCGGGTTGAACCAAGCTGCCCAGAATCTGGCGCTGGCTGGTTTGCGCCAGCGCCACCCAGGCGCTAGCGAGCGCGAACTTCACAGGCGCCTGCCAGATCTGCTGCTGGGCGAAGAACTGGCAAGGAAGGTTTATGGAGAGCTGGGCGATGCAGAATGAAATGATTGTCGATGCGATTGCCCGCCGTTTCAGTTTTAACATCATTCACCGCGAAAGCATGTTCAAGGTGGATGTTTTTAATCCTCGCCAGCGTTCATTTGAGAAAATGCAATTCGTCCGTGCACGCCGCGAAATCCTATCCAAAGAACCTGAAGCGCAAGCATTGGTTTCAACCCCGGAGGATGTGATCCTCTCGAAACTGGAATGGTATCGCTTGGGCGGTGAGGTATCCGAGCGCCAGTGGCGTGATGTGTTGGGGGTTGTCGTGGTGCAGGCGGGAGCGCTCGATCTGGATTACCTGCAGCAAGCACATGGCAAAAGAACTCAATGTTGAAGATTTACTTGACCGCGCTCTGTCTGATGCGTTATAGCCTCTCTTTTCATAGGCATTCGGAATAAGGTGTTTTAGAAATAAGCACTTTCAATGGTTCAATGAACCTACACTGAAATCAGCGCTTTCTTCAGATAATGGCGCCTGCTTTCCCCTCCCCCACTTATACTTTAACGATATTCGAT
>Ga0315542_1001576_pt1 | contig 14173 bp, 12 predicted proteins | sample SalMarSW160120MG_FD_202541 | JGI IMG/M metagenome (GOLD analysis project Ga0315542, IMG submission 202541) | Salt marsh sediment microbial communities from the Plum Island Ecosystem LTER, Massachusetts, United States - Salt Marsh Sediment SW1601-20 ...
TTTCCTGGCAACCGGTGCTACAATTCTCGGCCTGGTACGCCTGGCCCAGACCGCCGGAGCGGTCATCGTCGGGATCGGTGCCTTGATCGAAAAAACTTTTGAAGGAGGGCGTGAGAAGCTTTCTCCACTCGGGGTACCGATCGAATCTCTGGCGCGCATACGGGCTATGGAAGATGACAGCATCATTTTTGCCGAATAATCAGCACCCCCAAGAAAATCCATGATCGATTCAATCGTCATCCTCGATTTCGGATCGCAATATACCCAACTGATTGCCCGGCGGATACGGGAAATCCAGGTATACTGCGAGTTATATCCCTGGGATGCGCCTTCCGAGCAAATAATGGCTCTGAAACCCAAGGGCTTTATCCTCTCAGGTGGGCCGAATTCGGTTTACGAAACAGGGGCGCCATATATTCCAGACTATGTTTTGCTCAGCGGGCTGCCCGTTCTGGGAATTTGCTATGGCATGCAGGCCTTAACCCATGCGCTTGGCGGACGGGTGGATGCTTCACCAAAGCGCGAATACGGCTCTGCTCTTTTAGAATCCCTGCTCCCCAACCCGCTCCTGCCACCAGGAGAGCAGCGCGTCTGGATGTCCCACGGGGACCGGATCGAAGAACCTCCCAACGGTTTCATCCCCCTGGGTCGCAGTTCAGGGTCGCCCATCGCAGCGATGGGTGATCTGGATCGTCGTTATTTTGGTTTGCAGTTCCACCCCGAGGTTCACCACACCCCGCGTGGGATCGAAATTCTGCGTCGTTTCGTGATCGATATCTGCCAGGCGCGTCCGGATTGGACGCCTGCATCGATCATCCAACAAAGCGTCGAGCGCATTCGCCAGCAGGTCGGGCAGGAAAGCGTGATTTCCGCGGTCAGTGGAGGCGTCGACTCGAGTGTTGCAACCGCCATGGTGCAGCGCGCCGTCGGTGACCAACTGGTTTCTGTTTTCGTCGATACTGGCTTACTGCGCCAGGGAGAGGTCCAGCAGGTACAGAAGGGGCTGCGCGAGACGCTCGGCGTGGAACTTTTAACTGTGAACGCCGTAGATACATTTATGAAAGCATTGCGCGGCGTGACTGATCCAGAACGGAAACGCAGCGTCATCGGTGAGTTGTTCATTCGCACTTTTGAAAAACAGGCGCGCCAGATTGGTCGGCCCCGCTTTCTGGTCCAGGGCACCATCTACCCCGACGTGGTCGAATCCAGCGCACCAGACCGTTCCAAAGTTCAGCGCATTAAAACGCATCATAATGTTGGTGGGCTGCCGGAAGATATGAATTTTGAACTGGTCGAACCGCTGCGCTATTTGTTCAAAGACGAGGTGCGCACCGTCGGTGAGGCGCTTGGCTTGCCAGCCGAAATGGTTTGGCGACAGCCTTTTCCTGGCCCAGGCCTGGCGGTGCGCTGCCTGGGCGAGGTCACGCCCCCAAGATTGGCTCACCTGCGCGCGGCTGACGCGATCCTGACCGAAGAACTGGCAACTGCCGGGCTGCTGCGCATGAATGGGCCTGAAAACAGATTCGAGTCTCTAGATCCGCAGAGTCCTCAGGGTACCGCCCAGGCTTTCGCAGTACTGCTGCCGGTGCGATCAGTGGGCGTGATGGGCGATCAGCGCACTTACCAGGAAACCGTCGTTTTACGCGCCGTCACCACTGAGGATTTCATGACCGCCGATTGGGCACGTCTGCCTTATGAACTTCTGGCGCGTGTCGCCAATCGCATCGTTAATGAAGTGGAGGGTATCAACCGCGTCGTCTATGACATTACGAGTAAGCCTCCCGCCACCATCGAGTGGGAGTGAACATTCACATACCATCTCCTGGTTTCCTGGTTCCACGTTCCACGTGGAAACCATTCCCGGGACGCTCCGCGTCCTGTACAGGTGCAAAAAAACGAACTCGCCGTAACTTTTGGATACGACGCAGAGCGTCTATGGCGGCATTCCCACGCAGAGCGTGGGAACGAGAGAATGAGAAACTGTTCACATAGAGCGTTAGTAGATTCATAAAGTGTAAAGGAGAATGCAAAATGGACATTGGTTTCGTACTTTCACGTGCATGGCAGATCATCTGGAAACATAAAATCTTATGGGTGTTTGGTATCCTGGCGAGCTGTTCCAGCACAAACTTTGGGACGACAAACTATAGAACCTCCTATCGAGGAGAAATAGCTCCTAATTTACAATACACCTTCAACCAGATCCCCCAGTGGGAGGTGGCCGTGCTGATCGGGATCGCGATCCTGGTAATTTTACTGATCGTCGTCATCGCCATCTTCCTGGGGACGATGGGGCGGATCGGCCTGATTCGCGGCACGCTCCAGGCCGAACAGGGCTCCACTGCGCTGCTCTTTGGCGAGCTCTTCAGCGGCGGACTGCCTTACTTCTGGAGGGTCTTCGGAGTCAACCTGCTGGTGGGCCTGGGCCTGGCTGTGCTGTTCATCCTGGCCGGCATCTTCGTGCTGTTAGGCTCTATCCTGACCCTGGGAATCGGAGCTATCTGTTTGGTGCCGCTCTTCTGCCTGCTTATCCCGCTCTCCTGGCTGGTCAGTGTCGTCCTCGAACAGGTCGACATCGCCATCGTAGTCGAGAACCTCGGCATTATGGACGGCTTGCAGCGCGGCTGGGAAGTAGTGAAAGCCAATTTGGGAATGATCATCGTCATGGGTTTGATCCTTTATATTGGCGTGGGGCTGATCGGTGGCTTTATCATCGGCATCCCTATTGCGGTCATCATCGCCCCCGCGCTGATCGGCGTTATCAACGGCGCGCAGCGTGCCCTGCAAGGCGGATTGCTGATCTCCGGAATTTGCCTTGTCTTCTACATTCCCGTGGCGATCGTATTAAACGGCATCCTGCAAAGTTATATCAAGACCGCCTGGACCTTGACCTACTTAAGATTGACTTCGCACCCGGCTGCCGTCCAGCCGGTCGAAAGCGCGACAATTTAAGCGCCTGGCCGATTTTACAGCCAAGATAGATCCTCTAATATTCGATCCGGTTGTTAGCGAAAGCAACCGGATCGATGCTTCAATTCTGAAAGAGGTTCATCCCGGTTTTTCGTTATGCCTCGCAGAAATCCATCCAAGACATGCAGGCCAGACATCGCTGTGAAACATGTGCTAAAATTCAGGCATGTTCAACCGCTTAAGCGGCATAAGTTTGTTGTTAATCTGCTTGCTGCTGCTGCCAATTTCAGCGAGCGCCCAAACCACGGCCCGCGCTACCCTGACCGTTCCGAATACAGATACTTTTCCGAAAATTGAAACTTACCTGGATGTATTCGACGATCAGGGTAAATTCATTCATGGTCTTGAAGCGGCGAACGTGCGCGTGCTCGAAGATGAAAAACCAATGGCTGTCTCCGGCTTAAACGAGTCCCGGCCTGGAGTTCAGCTCGCCGTAGCCATCAACCCAGGCCCGTCTTTTGCCGTACGCAACAGCAAGGGAATTTCGCGTTACGATTTCCTGATCGAAGCGCTGTCGAATTGGGCCGTCAGTCGACAAGGCTCGACGATCGATGATTTAAGCCTGCTTACCACCGGTGGCTCAGAGATCAGCCACGTATCCGATCCAACCCAATGGCTTAGTAGTTTACAGGCCAGCCAAATTGACGCGCGCCAGGCAACACCAGACTTGAATACGCTATTGAGTGCCGTTGACCTGGCAGCCGATCCATCCCCGCGCTCCGGTATGGGACGCGCCGTTTTACTGATCACCCCTCCGCTGGATAGACAGCTCAGCACTTCGATTGAGAATCTCAGCACACGTGCGATTCAGCAGGATGTACATATCTTCGTATGGTTGGTGACACCTCCAGGAGCTCCCCTGACCCAGACGGACAATCAACTGCTAGCATTATGTGAACAAACGGGAGGCCAATTCGCCAACATCACAGGGGAAGAATCTGTACCTGTATTGGAGGATTACCTCGAACCTCTGCGCAGCGTTTACAACCTGGTTTACAATTCACAGGTCACTGGCAGCGGCACGCACCAGGTTTCTGCTGAGATCCAGACCGCTGGAGAGTTGATCACTACCACCGTCCAACAATTCGATCTCAATCTCCTGCCACCTGACCCGGCATTTATCTCCCCACAACTGGAGATTTTGCGCCAACCCCCGCAAAACAAACTCAAAGAGCTGCCTGCCGAAGAAATCCCGCTCAGCGAATATACTCCCACGCAACAGGATGTTCATATACTTGTGGACTTCCCGGATGGGCGCACCCGCCCGTTGGTTCAAACAACTTTATACGTCGATGGCGTTGCTGTCGCCGAAAATAATTCCCCTCCCTTCGACTCGTTCGCCTGGAACCTACAAGATTACACGAGTGATGGCGATCATATGCTTAAGGTCGAGGCGAAAGATTCCCTGGGGCTGACCGGGACCAGCATCGATACACTCGTCCAGGTGAAAATCAAGCAGCCTGATTCCAATGCCCTGACTTCGTTATCCTATCATATGCCTGCACTGGTCGGCCTGGGAATCGTTCTCTCCGCCGCTATCCTGCTGCTGGCACTGGTCGTAAGTGGAAGGGTCAGGCCAAGCACGCTGCGTTTACCGTACACAATCCGTTGGAGAAGAAGTCCCGTCACGCTTCCGGCTCCCGAAAAAAAGGAACCCGCTGCCCGCCATCTTCCCGAGTGGGTCAACCGATTGCAATGGCCTCACCGTCACATCGCGCCTCAAGCAGCCGCTTTCCTGACTCGCGTCCAGGAAAGCGTGACCGCCGATACGGATACGCCAATCCCGATCACCGCCGATGAACTCACCTTCGGCAATGACCCTAATCAGGCTACGATCGTTCTGAATGATCCTTCCGTGTCAACGCTGCATGCCCGCTTGATCCATGAGAATGAGAAGGTTTTCCGCATCATTGACCAGGAATCCATCGCCGGAACCTGGGTCAATTACACGCCGGTTCAGCCGGACGGTACAGCCCTGGAACACGGAGATTTAATTCATATTGGGCGGGTGAGCTTTCGTTTCACATTGCGCAAACCGGAGCAGGTACGCAAACCAATTATCACACTTGTCGAATCACCCCCTGAGGAGCCTCTCTCGTGATCCCAGTTGAGCAGGCTCATTTACTCTCTGCAGCTAGCAGTGATCCCGGCATGAGCGGAAAGAATAACGAGGATCGCTACGCGGTTTCCACCTTTCACACAAACGCCGGAATCTCGCAACCATCCGTACTTGCAGTAGTGGCTGACGGGATTGGAGGCCATCGAGCGGGGGAGATCGCTGCCGAATTGGCTGTGGAAATCATCAGTAAAACAGTCAGGGCCGGAAATGCGGATCATCCAATCCAGACGCTCGAACAGGCTGTTATCAGCGCCAGCCGGGAGATTTACAATCAATCTGAGAAGGACTCCAGTCGTAAAGGCATGGGAGCTACCTGTGCCTGTTGTTGGGTCATCGGAGATCAATTGTACACAGTTTGCGTGGGAGATTCACGCATCTATCTGATCCGAGGTGGTACGATCCGCCAATTATCAACAGATCATACCTGGATTCAGGAGGCAATCGACCATGGGGCGTTGAGCCCCGAACAGGCACAGGGTCATCCGAACGCGCACGTCATCCGGCGCTATTTGGGCTCACGCCAAACCGTTGTACCGGACTTTCGCCTGCGCCTGCGCCCAAAAGAAAGCGATTCACAAGCGCGAGCGAACCAGGGGATGCGCTTACTTCCCGGTGACCAACTGATTTTATGCAGTGATGGCCTGACTGACCTGGTTGTCGACTCAGAGATTTTATCCGGCTTCAACACGTCAGGCCAGCAGCAGGCTATCGATCAATTGGTCAATTTAGCCAACCAGCGAGGCGGGCACGACAACATCACGATTGTCTCCTTGCAAATGCCCGAATACAAACTTCGCAAAGAGGCCGGCGAAGCCAGGCGGGCGAACCGGCGCCTGGAGATTGCCTGCCTGGGGTTAGGCGGATTGCTAACCCTGGGCATTGTTCTGATCGGGGGGCTGTACTGGCTCTTCATCCGTCCGGAGACGATTATTTCCTCAACTCAAACAAATACAATTACAGCGCTGACACAGCAATTCACCTCACCTCCAGCGACCACGCCGGCGCCGACGACCACAATCTCACCGGCATCTGAGACGCCTTTTCAGGAACTTGCCCCCAGCCCAACCCTGCTCTCTGCTACGCTCACCCCCTGGCCCACAAATACAGGCGTTCCTTGACCGACTCAAGAGGCCGTAAGGAAATTCATGAATTTCCTTACGGCCTCTTTTGGGTATTTCCATCTTATCCGATGGATTTCTCAATCTTTTCTACTGCGGCATACTGGCCTGGAAAACCTGATTGCCGATCGCCAGGTAGAGCACCCGCTGGATCTGATCTACTGTGAAGGCTGTCGCCGGACCAGAGGCAATTCCACTCTCCGGAACATACTGGCTATGGAAATTCAACGTTCTCAAGCTGAAGTGATAAACCGCCCGGCTTTTGGGTTCCAATAAATACAATGACGGATCTGGAGGCTGTGTGGCAAGCACCTGTGAAAATGGATCCTTCGGCACCAGGGTTTGATCTACATTACCGGGGCGCGAATCGACATAGCGTGGATCAAGGCAGCGCGTAGGCGATACGTCCAGGCCACTGTAAGTACACAAAGTGATATGACCATCGGCATGCAGCAAATATAGATCACGCTTGTCGACCGTCAGATTATGCACATCCTGGATATTCGGCACCTGATCGCCAAAGTAAAATTCCGGCCCATCCACAAAATCGGCACCCCAGTATGCCCACACGGCCTGATCCTGCGGATCCAGGACATAGACATTTTCCTGATCGATATCCATCGTGAAAGCAACCAGGCTGCCCCAATTCGGGGCCGTAACCGGGCTGGCGAGCATTTGAGCCTTAGGTCCCCGATCCAGGTAGCAGTAGAGCACACTCCCGCTGGTATCCATCCCCAGGATCACTGCATCGGGTTCCTGTCCTGTCGGTGCAGCGACGATATCGATCAGCTTGCCGACCACAAGGCTGTCATAAATCCCGGGGCCGCATTGGAAAGAGCGATCAACCTCATAATCCTGCTGAGGGGTGACCCGGCCACGCAGTACATTACCGCTGTTCCCATCCAACATATAGAGATCATCATTGGAAAGAACCAGTCGAGTTACGCTCACCGTAGGTGCCAATCCACCGATGATTGCAGCTTTATAATCCGGACGCTTGACCAGGTCCAACGCGTCTAACGCGTTTTGGGCTTGTGTGCGCAACTTTTCTGAATCGGCCGTAACGCGGTAAGACTCGGCCTGATCCAACAACTGCAATGTAGCCTCCCATACCAGACGTTGGTCAGCCAGATCGCTTTGAGCAGCCGCCTGGTTTGCGGCTATCTGTGCCTGGCCAAATAAGACATCGTACTGTCCGGCGCGACCTCTCTGGATATAGACCATGCTGGCTACGGATACGATCACCAGCGGCACAGCTACAGCGATAAGCGCCATGGTAGTGCTTGGGATGGTAAATAATGATTCATCCGGCATCAAGTGGCGGATGAATATTTTCAGCGCCTGAGTAAAGCGACCGCCGGTGCTGCCCAGGGTGCTCCCAAGTCCTGCCAAAATACCGCTCAGTGGAGCCAGGAGTTGCCTGGAACGGGCAACCTTCGGAGCCGAAACGCTTTCCTGTGCCGCCTGAGGAACGACAGCGGCATCAACGCTCTCTTTCACTGGTGGTGGAGCGGCCTGAAGTTCTGTGATTTGCGATTGGGGTGAACCTACCTCCTGTTCCGCTGCGGGCAGCAGATCGCTTTCGTCGGTAGGTTTCTCTTCTACGGTTATTCGCTTCGCTGCTTCGGGGGGAGCAGGCTCCCTAAGCGGGGGAGGAACTGGTGTTTCTGCGATTTGTACCTTGGTAGCACTCTTATCTTGCTGTTGGGTGGTCGCTGAAAGCGGATGTTCTTCTTCAGCCTGTAATTGGGCTACGCTGGCTGCAGGCGCCATGACCTGCTCAGGTTTTTGCCTTTCGACCATCGAAGCGGATGATGAACCTTCCTGGAGCGAACCGGGAGGTACCAGATGAAATTCCCCAGCCCCCTGTCTGGATTGGATAAGTAAAGCGTTCAAATCAATGTCGGAACGGTTGAACAACCGTCGCCGTAAAACATCCAATCCCTGACCATGGATTCCGGTCAAAGTACCCTTGCTCCACGTGGTGGAAGGCTGAGTAGCCAGCAAGATTGTGTCACCTGGCTGCAGGATGGTCTGAGAGTAGCGTATATGCGTGGTCCGGCTGAGGCCCAGACCTCGCCCGGTGATCTGGGGATCGAACAGATGCTGAATATCTTCCGAACCGGCTATAAACGCATGAACTGGTCCCGACTGAGCAAGGTAAAGCTGGTCTCCTCGCAAGGACAGCAAAGTCAGCAGGCCGATCGCCTGTTGACCGCTGCTGGCATTGCGCAGGTTACGATCCAGCAGAAACTGGTTGAGACTTTCTGCGACCGTTCTTAAAGCGGCGGTGATCGAACCAGACGTTTTGTAATACGTCTGCGCCAGGCGGGCCAGAATCTGCTCCTGCTTCCCAGGAGAAAGTGGCGCGTTGCCAGTTAAAGTCAGGTAAAGAATCAGGTGATCCGACCCACGACCACGCGCTGGACGCCGCGGCGGTTCAGCCATAAACAGGTCTGGGAAGGTATTTTGATCTTTGCCCGCTTCACGGGCCAGCGGCATTAGAATGAGATCGAATGAAGTTGCCATAAAGATTGTCGTCAATTTTAAGGTTGACTGTCCGTTACTCAAAGGATAAGATCATTATACTGGTAAAATGCAAGAGAATGGGTGGTATGTACGCTTACAAAATTACCGAGGCTTGATGAAGTCTCTTAACAGGTGCAGTATGCAATTTGAAATCATACACTCGCTGGATGAATTTGAAAAACTGGCAGACGAGTGGAACGAACTGCTTTCATTCAGTGCAAGTCATGTGCCATTTCTACGTCACGAATATTTAACTACCTGGTGGAAAACACTGGGAGGAGGCGAGTGGTCACAGGCCGAATTGAATGTGGTCACAGCCTGGGAAGGGGACAAACTGGTTGGGATCGCCCCATTATTCTTCAGTGAGAATCAGGCCGGTGAGCCGGCTTTGATGCTGCTGGGCAGTATCGAGATTTCCGATTATCTGGATGTGATTGCCCGCCCGGAAGATCTGTCGGCATTCCTGGAGGAACTGCTGGCGTTTTTAGAGAGCAGCCAGTTACCGCCCTGGCAAGTGCTGGATTGGTATAACATCCTGGAAACCTCACCTACATTGCCGGCGCTACAAAAAGCGTCCGAGCGTTGTGGGTGGCAATACTTGCAGGAAAAATTACAACACTGTCCTTATATTCCTCTACCAGGGGACTGGGAAACTTACCTGGCAGGCATCGACAAAAAACAGCGCCACGAGATTCGTCGCAAGATCCGTCGTGCCGAAAGTCATTCCGCACCCGTGCACTGGTATTTCGTTGAAGCCGAGTCTGAACTGGATGCAGAGATCGATGAGCTGATCCACCTGATGGCTCAGGATGCAGAAAAAGAACGCTTCCTGACCGATGTTATGCGCTCACAGATGCAGGCCGCGGTTCACGCGGCTTTCCAGGCCGGCTGGCTGCAGTTAGCTTTTCTCGAGGTCGACGGCAAGAAAGCTGCCGGGTACCTGAATTTCGATTACGGCGACCATATTTGGGTCTACAACTCGGGTTTGAATTACGACCTGGGAGAGCTTTCCCCTGGCTGGGTGCTGCTCGCTTACTTGCTGCAATGGGCCATGCAAAACGGACGAACCATGTTTGACTTCATGCGCGGCGATGAAGATTATAAATATCGTTTTGGGGCCATCGACCGGTATGTGGTGCGGGCCAGCGTTCGGCGATAGGCAAACTGCCCTTTAACGCACCAGCCTGGGCATTCCCAGCCCACCCAATCTGACCGATTCGGGCTGCTCAGCCCAAACGCCGGGGATCTGGCTGCCGCATTCAGGGCAATTTCCCTGGGCGGTGATGCGATAATCCCGAATGACATAACTGTAGCGCTCAATCAAAAGTGCATGACAATGGGGACAGTAGGTATTTTCGTACTCGCCCACCTGACCCGGTAAATTTCCAGCATATACGAAGTTCAACCCTGCTTCTTGCCCAATCTCCGCTGCACGCATTAGTGTTGAGGCAGGAGTGTAGCCGGTATCCTGCATCTTATAGTCCGGGTGAAAGGCAGTGACATGCCAGGGAATGTCACGAGAAACGGAAGCGATGTAACGGGCGGCATCCATCAACTCGTCGTTGCTGTCATTGAATCCTGGAATTACCAGCGTAACGACCTCCACCCACAGCCCGGCCTCATGCGCCATGCGAATGCTTTGCAAAACGTGATCGAGAACTCCGCCCAGGCGCCGGTACTGGCGATCCTGCATACTTTTCAGATCGATTTTATAGCCCACGATGTAAGGCCGCAGATATTCCAACGCCTCGGGGGTGGCGTTCCCGTTCGAGATATAAACGCATTTCAATCCCGCAGCTTGCGCCTGGCGGAAGATATCAACCGCCCATTCCGAAGTGATCAACGGTTCGTTGTAAGAAGAAGCAACAATACCCGCCCGATTGCGCAAAGCTAAAGTAACCATCTGCTCCGGAGAGACACGTCGCACCAGAGATAAAGCGATATCCGAGGCCGGATCGCGCATCGCCTGCGAGGTCAGGCTGTTCTGGCAGTACGAACAGTGAAAATCACAGCCCAACATGCCGAAGGTCAGCGCGTCTGTCCCGGGTAAGACATGGAAGAAAGGCTTTTTTTCGACCGGATCTGCCTGCAACGCAGCCACGTATCCCCAGGGGACGCGCAGTTCTCCATCCTGGTTGAAGCGTACCTGGCAGATACCGCGCCGCCCTTCTCGGATCAGGCAGCGGTGCCCACAGGCATAACAGCGCACAGCTTTGTCCGGCAGGCGTTCGTACAGCTCGCCTTCAACCGTCATTTTATCTAAAGTAACCGCTAAACTTGTCATCATCAACTCCCAGGCCTGCTGTGGAATCCAAGCACGCAGACCGATCTAAATACCAATAAGGTTAGGCACACTGTGTGAGCCATGCAAAATGATACTCGGCCACGTATCAAAAAAGGAAATATCAATATTCTCTATTATAATCAAATCATGTTAAGCATCGTTATTCAGGCGGGTGGTGAATCCAGTCGCATGGGGCAAGATAAAGCATTGATGCCATTTTTGGGTCAACCCTTGATCCAACGCGTGCTGGCACGCGTGGAGAAGCTGGGGGATGAGATCCTGGTAACCACCAATCATCCGGATAATTACCGATTTTTGGGTTTACATCTTGTGCCGGATATCATTCCTGGCAGAGGAGCCCTGGGAGGACTGTATACAGCTCTTTCCGCAGCAAGCGAGCCTCTGGTTGCTGTGGTTGCCTGTGACATGCCTTTCGTCAGTGCATCTTTGCTGGCAGCCGAACGCGACCTGCTGTCAGACCCAGGTCTGGACGCGGCGATCCCCAAAACCGGACATGGGACAGAACCTTTCCACGCCACTTACCGCCGCAGCACCTGTTTGCCAGCTGTCGAGTGGGCGATAGAGGCCGAAAAGTGGCGCGCCGATGCCTGGTATGCCCGCGCCAACCTGCACTTCCTGTCACCGGAAGAGGTCCGCCGCCACGATCCTGAAGAAATGGCTTTCTGGAACGTAAACACACCTGATGAGCTGGAAAAGGCCCAGCGCATCGCCTCACAGCAAGACGGTTTGGCAGCAAACAATTAAAACCGATACCCGACAATCTACCCTTTGGAGAGCCCAATGTCGCTCGATCTTCCCCTCATCCGCGCAAAATTTCCCGCTCTGCAGCGCAAGGCAATCTTTCTCGATAACCCGGGCGGCACGCAAATAGCCCAATTCAGCGTCGACCGGATGCTGAACTATCTGAACGAGCACAACGCCAATCATGGTGGTGCTTTTGCCACCAGTCAGGAATCGGATGCCATTCTGGAAGAGGCTCGCAAGGCAGTCGCAGATTTTTTCAACGCCGCCCGGCCTGAGGAAATTGTCTTTGGACCGAACATGACCAGCCTGACATTCAGTATCAGCCGCGGCCTGGCACAGCGCTGGAATCCAGGTGACGAGATCGTCGTTACGCGCCTGGATCATGACGCCAATGTAACTCCCTGGACGCTGGCAGCCACCGAGCAAGGCTGCACAGTACGCTGGGTTGATTTCCATCCCGAAGATGGCACCCTTGACCTGGATGATTTAAAGAAAGCCCTGGCAGGCAGACCGCGCCTGCTGGCTGTGGGATATGCTTCGAATTCACTGGGGACCATCAATCCCCTTGCTCAAATCATCCCAATGGCACATGAAGTTGGTGCCCTGGTTTACGTGGATGCCGTTCAGTACGCTCCACACGGAACCATTGATGTGCAAAAGTTGGGATGCGACTTCCTGGTGGCCTCCGCTTACAAATTCTTCGGCCCGCATGTGGGTATGTTGTATGGGCGCTACGATCTACTGGAAGACCTGCCGGCATATAAGGTACGCCCGGCGCCTAAAGACCCCCCGGGGAAATTCGAGACCGGCACACAGAACCACGAAGGCATCGCCGGCGTGTTGGGAGCTTTAGAGTACCTGGAGTGGCTCGGGGCGTCTTTCGGAGACGAATTTACAGAAAAGTACAACACACAATTCAAAGGCCGCAGATTGCATCTCAAGAAAGCCATGTCGGCCATCCAGAGCTACGAATATGATATCAGCCGGGCACTGCTCGAATCCCTGGAGGAGACCCCCGGGGTGAAAATCTACGGTTTGCAAGATGCAAACCGCCTGCATGAACGCGTTCCGACCGTCTCTTTCACCCTGAAAGGCTGGCGGCCGCGCCGTGTGGCCGAAAAGTTGGCCCAGGCCGGTATCTATGTTTGGGATGGCAATTATTATGCTTTAGGAGTCACGGAACATTTGGGATTGGAAGAACACGGCGGCATGGTGCGGGTGGGTCCGGTGCACTATAACACACTGAAGGAGATCACCCAATTCCGGGAAGCGCTTGGGAAGATCGCGGCGAATTAGATTTCCGTCACATCTGCTAGTTTAATTCAACTACCCTCAAATTGCTCTGGCATGTGCTTGCAGCCAAACCACAATTTCTTCCATTGTGTGCTGAGAATTAGCTACTTCCAGAGTGAATTTTTCCAGTTCTGCGTTCGTTGTATCTAACCAGTAGCCATTGATTCGTAAAAACAATGCTGCCGCAGCGACACCCGTTCGTTTATTTCCATCCAAGAAAGGATGGTTTCGGATCAACGAGTCCATCAAAGCTCCAGCCTTCGCGAACAAATCGGGGTACAAATCCTGATCATCGAAACTGGCCTGTGGTCTACCTGCAGCAGAAAACAACAAGCTTAAGTCTCGCACACCGTGACTGCCGCCTGTTTCAGCCACCAGACGGGCGTGCAGAAACAGGATCTGCTCAGCAGTTAAGTATTTCATGATTCGGACAAGGCTTCCAATGCGGATCGATACTGATCGATAAATTCAGCAACTTGTTGCGCGAACTCCTCATCTACCCCAGCTTCAGCCATAGGTTCTTCTGCAGGAGAAATGACAATTCGCCGGTTTTCTCGATCAAGGTCGACAGAGACATTTGACCCATCAGAAATGCCTAACAATTCCAGCGCGTCTTTCGGGAGTGAAACCACCACACTATTCCCTGTTTTGAAGACTTTTCGCAACATGATCCACCTCCAGCTTTTGTATTTACATTGTAAGTATACTACCATAAGAATGGTCGCGCTGTGCGGGCCACGTAAAATGATTCTTGAACTCGTATCAAAAAAGGATCTTATTTGAAAGTCACCGGGATGTATATTTTGCCTCCTGGAACGGTAATTGTCTGTGTAAGCATGGCAACATTGGTGCCATGCTTGAAGGTGTGCGTGGGGTTCATAGAAGTAGAAATGGCCCCATCGCCAAAATCCCACAGGTAGCTGAAAGCCCGCTGGCTGACAGCCCGCCTGCCGAGTAACCCATCAACACCGGGCTGTCAGATGTGCCTAACAAGTCCATGCGCCCATAATCGAAACGGAAGTAGCCCGCGCCATCCTGCCGCGGCAGCACAGCCACAGGCAGACCGGAGTTCGGATCGAGGTAGTAATCCGGAGC
>Ga0315542_1001578_pt1 | contig 14161 bp, 26 predicted proteins | sample SalMarSW160120MG_FD_202541 | JGI IMG/M metagenome (GOLD analysis project Ga0315542, IMG submission 202541) | Salt marsh sediment microbial communities from the Plum Island Ecosystem LTER, Massachusetts, United States - Salt Marsh Sediment SW1601-20 ...
ATCCCCTTGCACACTATCCGCGCGAAGATTGACTATGCCTGCGATGTGGCTCACACAACCTTTGGCTCCATCGGAGTGAAAGCCTGGATCTATACCGGAGATGTCGTGCCCGAGCGCGGGGTATCAGGCGGAGGTGAGAACTAATGCTCGTACCCAGCAGGGTAAAACACCGCAAGACCCAGCGCGGCCGCATGCGCGGCAAGGCGTTCCGCGGCGGCAACGTGGATTTCGGGCAGTTTGGCCTGAAGGCTATGCAGCCAGCTTGGATCACGGCGAACCAGATTGAATCCGCGCGTATCGCAATCAACCGCCGTCTGAAGAAGGCCGGGAAGTTGTGGATTCGCATCTTCCCGGACAAGCCCTTCACCAAGAAGCCGGCGGAAACCCGCCAGGGCTCGGGAAAAGGTCCGCCGGAAGGATATGTGGCAGTGGTTAAAGCTGGTCGGATTATGTTCGAAGTGGAGGCGCCGACGGAAGCCATCGCGCGCGAGGCCCTGGAGCGTGCGGCGCACAAGCTGCCCATCAGGACCCGCGTCGTAGAGAGGGTGAACTTCTAGGAGATAACGATGGCATCCAAGAGGAAAATCCAGGAGCTGCGCAAGCTCAGCGCCCCTGAGCTGAAGAAGCGCGCGCGCGAGCTTCGCAGCGAGATATACGAACTCCGCTTTGAGAAGATCACGGGGAAACTGGAGAACTACCGCCGCCTCCGCGAGCTGAAGCGGGATATTGCTCGGGTGGAGACACTCATCCGGGAGAACGAGGTTTAATATGCCGCGCAAGGTGAAAGTAGGTACGGTCGTCTCCGACAAGAACGCGAAAACTATAGTGGTTGAGGTGCACCGCCGCAAGCTGCACCCGCGCTACCGCAAGTACATCCGCGTGCGCAGCCGTTTCATGGCGCACGACGAGAACGAGGCCGCCAACATCGGCGACACGGTGCGCATCATTGAGAGCCGCCCGCTGTCGGCGCGCAAGCGGTGGGTGCTGGATGCGGTCGTCACCCGCGGCGTGGGGCCGGAAGTGGAAGTGCGCCATGACGACGACCTGAGAGTTGCACTCGGCATTGAGGCTGCGGAAGCCGTTGCCGAGGAAACAGCGGAGGAGGCCGAAGGTGCCGCGGTGGAAGAGGCGGTGGAAGAGGCTGCGGAGGCTGAAGCCGGTGCGGATACCGCTGGTGCGGGCGAAGCCCATGACAACGAGTTCGTTCCCCTCGTTTCTGCACCGATGCCTGATGTGATGGCTGCTGCGGCGCCAAGTGAAACCCCTGCTGCCGGAACAGCAGAAACCGACACGGAGAAACCCGCCGGGGAGTAGAAGATGATCCAACAGGAATCACGCCTATTAATTGCTGACAACTCGGGCGGTAAGCAACTTCTCTGCATCCGTGTGCTGGGACGCTCTACGAGCAGGTACGCGTCCGTGGGCGATGTGATTGTGGGCACGGTTAAGGTCGCCAGCCCCCGCTCCCAGGTGAAGAAGGGCCAGGTGGTGAAGGCCGTGGTGGTGCGCACGACCAATCCTATCCGCCGCCGTGACGGCTCCACCGTCAGGTTTGACGACAACGCCTGCGTGCTCATCGATGTGGAGACCCGCAATCCGCAGGGGACGCGCGTTTTTGGGCCGGTTGCGCGCGAACTGCGCGAGCGCGGCTATATGAAGATCGTTTCCCTCGCGCCGGAGGTTCTCTAATGAAGCTGCATGTGAAGAAGGGCGACGAGGTAATCGTGCTGGCGGGCAAGGATCGCGGACGCAAGGGCAAAGTGCTGCGTGTGTACGCCGGAAACCGCAAGGTCATCGTGGAAAACATCAACGTGTACAAGAAGCACCAGAAGCCGACCAAGGACAGCCCGCAGGGCGGCATCATTGATAAGGCGATGCCGCTGGACATTAGCAACGTGCAGCCGGTGGACAAGGGCACCGGCAAAGGCACGCGCGTCGGACGGCGGCGCGTTGAGGGCAAATGGCTGCGCTATTCCAAGCGCACCAATGAACTCGTTGATTCGAAGTAGGGATTCACATGGGACTACCCAAATCAAGGTTGCATGATATCTACGAAAACGAGGTGAAGCCCGCGCTCATCAAGGAGCGGGGGCTGGAGAACCCGATGCAGGTTCCTCGCCTGAAGATGGTCAAGGTCAATATCGGCGTGGGCGAAGCTAAGGACAACGCCAAGGCGCTTGAGGGCACGGTGAAGACCCTGACGGTTATCGCCGGCCAGAAGCCGGTGGTCACCCGCGCCAAGAAGTCCATCAGCAACTTCAAGCTGCGCGAGGGCCAGCCGGTGGGTGTCACGGTGACGCTTCGCGGCGAGCTGATGTGGCACTTCCTCGACAAGCTGATGAGCATCACGCTGCCGCGCGTCCGGGACTTCCAGGGCGTCAGCGTCAAGGGCTTTGACGGGCGCGGCAACTACAACCTGGGGCTGCGCGACCAGCTGATTTTCCCCGAGATCATCTTCGACGAAGTGGAAGTCATCAAGGGAATGCAGGTCACCATCACCACAACCGCCGATGACGACGCGCTGGCGGCGGACCTGCTGTACCGGCTGGGAATGCCCTTCAGGGATTACAAGGTGACCAAGGAGGTTGCATAACAAAGTATGGCGAAGAAGTCGAAAATCAACCGCAACCAACAGAAGCTGAAGTACGAAATCAGGCACCGCAACCGCTGTGCCATCTGCGGCCGTCCACGCGGGTACTACCGGTTCTTCAACATTTGCCGGGTCTGTTTCCGCACATTCGCGCTGAAGGGCTACCTGCCGGGAGTGACTAAGAGCAGCTGGTAAGAACGACTATGACGCAAACCGATCCAATCGCCGATTTCATTACAATAATCCGTAACGCCAAGCTCGCGCGGAAGCTGGAAGCGGTGGCGAATTACTCGCGCATGCGCGAGGAAATCGCGCGCATCCTCGGGCGCGAGGGTTTTATTGAGCGCTACGAGGTTTACTCCGAAGGGCGTGGCAAGAACCCGAAGTTCCGCAAGATTCGCATTCACCTCCGGTACTATGATGACTTGCGGCGCTTCGGGCCGCTTAACCACATCAGCCGAGTGAGCAAGCCCAGCCGCCGGGTGTATGTGGACAGTGGCAAGAACGTATCGCTTCGCGGCGGCACCGGTATCCGCATTCTCTCGACTTCCAGCGGCGTCCTGTCCGACGTTGAGGCCAGGCGCAAGCGGGTGGGTGGCGAAGTGCTGATGGAGGTTTGGTAACAGATGTCTCGTGTTGGTAGAAAACCTATCGCTCTTCCCCCCGGCGTTGAGGCCGCAGCTAAGGGCCGCACCATTACGGTGAAAGGCAAGCTGGGCGAACTCGCGCACGAGGTGGCGGAGTGCATTGACTTTGAAATAGCTGACGGGAAGATCACCTTCTCGCGCAAGAGCAACGAGCCGGCGGTGCGCGCCCGTCACGGGCTGACGCGTGCGCTCGTGAGCAATATTGTAGTGGGCGTGTCCGAAGGCTTCACCAAGAAGCTTGAAGTGCGCGGCACTGGCTACCGGGTGAACGTCGCCGGCAGTAAGCTCACACTCAACATAGGCTTTTCCCATCCCGTGGAGTTCGACTTCCCGCCTGAAGTCAAAGTGGCGATGGAGGGAACGACCACCAAGGAGCAGCTTCCCACCAGTATCATTACAATCTCCGGCATTGACCGTGAGCGCGTCGGGCACTGGGCGGACCAGGTGCGGCGGGTGTACCCGCCAGAGCCCTACAAGGGCAAGGGCATCCGCTACGAAGGCGAACGGGTGATCCGCAAGGCCGGCAAAACGGGCTAATGGAGCGCAGTATGGCTAATACATCACGCAACAGTCTCAGGGTAATCCGGCACCGGCGTATGCGCCGGAAGGTCCAGGGCACGCCGGAGCGCCCACGGCTGGCGGTGTTCAAGAGCAACCGCCACATATTCGCGCAGGTGATTGACGACACCGGGGGCAAGACGCTTCTGGCGCTGTCCAGTCTGACGCCCGACCTGAAGGCCAAGCTTACCGGCAAGCCCGTCGAGACCGCGAAAACGCTGGGCGGCGAAATGGGGAAGCGCGCCCTGGACGCCGGCATCAAGGCCGTGGTCTTTGACCGTGGCGGACACCAGTTCCACGGCGCGGTGAAGGCCTTTGCCGACGCCGCCAGGGAAGCTGGTTTGCAGTTCTAAGAGGAAACACATGGGTTATTACAGACAACGGAGACAGGAACCGGAAGACACCAAGTTCAAATCCGAGGTGCTTTACGTCAACCGCGTCGCCAAGGTGCTCAAGGGCGGCCGCCGCTTCAGGTTCACGGCGCTGGTGGTAGTAGGTGACGGCGAAGGCAGCGTGGGCCTCGGGCTCGGCAAGGCGCCGGAAGTGGTGGAGGCCATTCGCAAGGGCGAAGAGCTTGCCCGCAAGCACATGGTCAGCATCACGCGGCGAGGCACGACTATTCCTTACGAAATCAAGCACAAATACTGCACCACGACCGTGGTGCTGCGGCCTGCGCGCGAAGGCGCCGGCATCACGGCGGGCGGACCGGCTCGCCCGCTGCTTGCGCTGGCAGGCGTCAGCGACTGCACCGCCAAGTTTATCGGGAGCAACAATCGCGTGAACTGCGCCAAAGCCACGTTTGAGGCGCTGCTCACGATTGTGGCTCCTGAGACGACGGTAAAGCACCGGCGCGATCGCGGCTACCGGATTGAGGTGGGCGGGAAGAAGGCGGCTGCGGTGCCGGCGGAAGATAAGGAGAAAGCCACGACCGCCCATGAAGCACCCGCCGTCAAGGCCGCGCCGCCGGCGCCTGCCGGTGATCCACCGGCCGCCAAAGCCGAGCCGGCGAAAGCCGCCCCAGCTCCCGTACATCCTGCCGGTGCCGGCGATAGCGAGGAGGAGAGCTAGATGCCTATCCCACTCGTTCAGACTCCCGGTTCCGACAAGAAGCGCAAGCGGATAGGGCGCGGGATCGGCGCGGGCCAGGGCAAGACTTCGGGGCGCGGAATGAAGGGCCAGAAATCTCGCGCCGGCGGCACCAAAGGCGCTAACTTCGAAGGTGGCCGCATGCAGTCGTACCGCCAGATGCCCAAGCTGCCGGGCTTTAAGCGCACCAACAAGGTGGAGTTCTACCCGGTGAACCTCCGATCCATCAAGGACATCCCGGAGGGCGGGGTGGTGGATTTCGCATTTCTCGCCACACAGGGGCTGCTGCCGCGAAAGCCGATGCCCGTGAAGATCCTGGGGCACGGCGAAATCACGACCGCAGCCACTTTTCGGGCTCACGCATTCAGCAAGAGCGCCCGTGTGAAGATTGAGGCCGCGGGCGGAAAGTGCGAGGAGGTCGGCGTTGAGCACCGCGACTAGCCCACTCAACATAGTCCAGGCGTGGAATGTGCCGGAGATCAAGCGGCGGCTCAAGTTCGTGGGTTTTGCGCTGCTGATTTTTGTAATTGGCACCCATGTCCCCACGCCGGGGATACCGCCCGATCTGATAAACACTTTCTTTGAGCGAGCCGGAGCGGCTGGAGGCGGGCTGTTCGGCCTGCTGGACCTGTTTACTGGCGGCGCCCTGCGGAAGTTCAGCATTCTGGCGTTGGGCGTCATGCCCTACATTAACGCCAGCATTCTCATGCAGATTCTCGTTGCCATTGAGCCCCGGCTCAAGGAGATTCAACAGGAGGGCGACGAGGGACGCAAACTCATCAGCAAGTACACCCGTTACCTGGCGATCTTTTTCGCCTTCCTTCAGGGCTCCGGGCTGATTTTCTCGTTCCAAGGCGGCGTCCTGTCGCCCGCTTACGAAGGCGCGATGATGCTCATCGCTCCCGCCACGGCACTTCTGGTGGTTGTCGCAGGCACCTGCTTCCTGATGTGGCTGGGCGACGAGATTACCAACAAGGGCATCGGCAACGGTATCTCGCTCATCATTTTCATCGGCATCGTTGCTCGCGTGCCCTGGCAGTTGGCGACCGAAATCAGCCAGGCCCAGTTTGAGCAGAGCCGCTGGGCCGCTATTCTGCTGTTCGGCGCGTTCCTGGTGCTGATTGTCCTTGGTATCGTCTGGATTCAGCTTTCGGTGCGCAAGATACCCATCCAGTACGCTCGCCGGCAGATCGGCCGCAAGATATACGGCGGACAGAGCACGTTCCTGCCCATCAAGGTGGCGATGGCGGGAGTCATTCCCATCATCTTTGCCGTAGCGCTGCTTATGATCCCCTCCACTCTGCTCGCCTTCATGCCCGAATGGACTGCGGGCAACTCCTGGTGGGGGCGCTTCAACCACTCTTATTGGTACATGGCATTGGAGTGGGCGCTGGTTTTCCTCTTCACTTTCATCTACACAGCGATAACATTCAACACTAAAGAGATATCCGACAACCTCAAGAAACACGGCGGGTTCATCCCCGGCATCCGGCCGGGCAAGCCCACCTTTGATTTCCTGGACAAAGTGCTGCACCGCGTCACCTTCTTCGGCGGAATATTCCTCGCGACCGTGGCGATTCTGCCAATCATCGTGAACATGATTGTGTACGAGTTCACTCAGGTACAGATTCAGACCTTCTACGTCGGGGGCACCAGCCTCCTCATCGTCGTCGGCGTCGCGCTGGATACAGTTCAACAACTCCAGGCCCACATGGTGATGCGCCATTACTCGGGGTTCACCAAGTGAGCAAGGCGGTCGTTCTTCTCGGGCCTCCTGCGAGCGGAAAGGGCACTCAGGCGGCCCGATTCTCGGCGAAGCACGGCTTCCTGCATTTTGATATGGGCGCCGCGCTGCGCAATGAGATTGAGAGCGGCTCGGCGCTGGCCTCCGAGATCAAGTCATTCACGAATGTCGGCAAGCTCGTTCCCACGTCCATCGTCCGCGATCTCGTGCTCAGTGCCATTCAAACCAACCCGGAGGCCGACTTCGTCTTTGACGGCTTCCCCCGCAGCATGGAACAAGCGCATATGTTGGACGGCGTGCTGGCGGTTACCGGCCGCAAGCTGACCGGAGCAGTGCTCATCGACGTACCCGAAGAGGTCATCGTACAGCGCATCGTGAACCGGCGGTTCTGCCCGGAGTGCGGGCGGGTCTACAACCTAGTGACGCTTCCGCCCAGAGAAGGCGAGCGCTGCGACGATGACGGTGTTGCCCTGGAGCAACGGCGGGACGACACGCAGGAAGTCTTGGCCGAGCGGCTGCGCGTGTACCACGGGCAGACCGAGCCCATCATTGAGCACTACCGAAAGGCCGGACTGCTGAAGCGCATTGACGGCACGCAGGCGGTGGACGATATCAGCCGGGAGATGGAAAGCGCCGTGTTTGGCGATTCTAGCAATGGTTAAGTTGAAGACAAAGGAAGATGTCCGTGCTATCTACGAAGCATCCCAGATTACTGCCCGCGTACTGCGCGAACTGGGCGCGAGGATCAAGCCTGGCGTAAGCACGGGCGAACTAAACGGGTTTGCTGAGGAGTTCATCACCAAATCTGGCGGCACTCCGGCGTTCAAAGGATACCAGGGGTTTCCGGCGGCGCTTTGCACGAGCGTGAACCAGGAAATCGTTCACGGCATCCCCGACCGGAAGCGTATCCTTCGGGAAGGCGACATTCTGTCGGTTGATACCGGAGCCATAGTAGATGGGTACTATTCTGATGCAGCGCGCACCTACTTCGTGGGAAACGGGGCAATGCCGGATGATACGCGGGTGCTGCTGGAAGCGACGGCTTCTGCCCTGAAGGACGGAGTAGATGCAGCGCGGGCTGGTGCTCGGCTGAATGCTGTGAGTGAAGCCATCGAACGGCAGGCCGCTAAGAACGGCTTGAAGGTGATTCGCGACCTGACCGGCCATGGTGTCGGCTTCAACCTGCACGAGCCGCCGACCATTTACAACTACCCGGTGCCGGCGGGCGAGAAAATGCAGCTGCGCAACGGGATGGTGCTCGCACTGGAGCCGATGTTCAGCCTGGGTTCCGAGGAAATTGTGCTGGGCGGCGACGAGTGGACCTATTCCACCGCTGACGGCTCACTTTCGGCGCATTTTGAGCACACTATCGCCATCTGGGACGGCGCGGCGGTCATCCTTACCGAAGAGGGAAATAAGAAGGCCCGGGAGCTATTCGGGCGTCAATAAGGAGGTATTCAACCACTAGTGCCAAAAGACGACGTAATCGAGGCTGAAGGCACGGTTATCCAGGCTCTGCCGAACGGGATGTTCAAGGTGGAGTTGAAACCAGGGTATTGCATCCTTGCTCACGTAAGTGGTAAAATTAGGGTTCATTTCATTCGCATCCTACCTGGTGACAGGGTGAAAGTTGAGATATCACCCTATGATCTCACCAGGGGACGCATTACGTATCGTTACCGGCCGGAGACCGGCAAATGAAAGTAAGGTCTTCTGTAAAACGGATTTGTGCAAAGTGCCGCGTGATCAGACGGCGCGGCAAGGTCTACATCATCTGTGAGAATCCCCGGCACAAGCAGCGGCAGGGCTAACAGGAGCAGAAGTGCGCATCATCGGAGTTGACATACCGGACAACAAGAGAGGCGAAATCGCCCTGACGTACATCTTCGGCATCGGGCGGACCGCCGCTAAGCGGATACTGGCGTCCGCCGGGATTGATCCCGCCAAGCGCGCCGGCGAGTACACGAGCGATGAAGTTGTTTCGCTCCGTGACGCTATTCACAACCTGAGTGTGATTACTGAAGGCGACCTGCGTAAGGAAGTCACGCTCAACATCAAGCGCTTGATGGAGATTAGGTCCTACCGCGGTATACGCCACCGGCGCAACCTGCCGGTGAACGGCCAGCGGACCCACACCAACGCCCGCACCCGTAAGGGGCCCAAGCGCCAGGCGATTGCCGGCAAGAAGCGCCCGGGCAAGAAGTAATATCGGGAGTATTCCACATTGGCTAAAGGCAAACAGAAACCGCGACGGAAACGGGCAAAGCGAAACGTGGTGGAGGGGCGCATCTACGTGCGCAGCTCCTTCAACAACACGCTGGTCACGGTCACCGATGCTGAGGGCAACGCCGTGGCGTGGGCCAGCGCCGGCACCAGGGGCTTCAAGGGCTCCAAGAAGAGCACGGCTTATGCTGCCCAGGTCGCGGCGGAAGAGGCCTGCCGGCAGGCGCGCGATATGGGTATGCGCGAAGTGTCCGTTTACACCAAGGGCCCGGGTGGCGGCAAGGAATCTGCCGTCCGCGTTATCAACAGCCAGGGGCTGAAGATCAAAATGATAAGGGACGTAACCGCGGTGCCGCATAACGGCTGTAGGCCGCGCAAGCGACGCCGCATCTAGCTACTGGAGGATTTGAGGAACATCTATGGGACGTTATACTGGACCGAAGTGCAAGAAGTGCCGGGCTGCCGGTGCGAAGCTCTATCTTAAGGGCGCGCGGTGCCTGGGCGACCGCTGCGCGATTGAGCTGCGCAACTACGTGCCCGGCCCCCGACGCCGTCGCGGCAAGACTACCGACTACGCGATCCACCTTCGCGAAAAGCAGGTGATGCGCCGCATGTTCGGCATCGGGGAGCGGCAGTTCCGCCGCTACTTCGTGCACGCCAAAGCGTCCAAGGGCGTAACCGGCGAGGAGCTGGTGCGCCTGATGGAGCGGCGGCTGGACAACGTGGTGTTCCGTTCCGGCCTCGCAGACTCCCGCACCCAGGCGCGCCAGTTGGTGTCCCACCGGCACTTCTGGGTCAACGGCCGGGTGGTTGACCGCCCGTCGTTTCTCCTGCGCCCCGGCGATATCGTTGAAGTAAAGGCGGAAAGGCGCAGCCGCCCGTACTACAAGAACCTCAAGGAGCGGGGGCTTGACGAGCTTCCCGCCGATTACTGGCTGAAGTTTGACCCCGAAACACTGCGTGCCGAAATCAAGCGCCTGCCGAAGGCGGACGAGATGGAGGATAACTTCAAGCACCTGCTTGTGGTTGAGTACTACTCCAACCGCGTCTAGTAACCTGTGAGGGGCAACAATGATTGAAAGCAAAGTAACACGTGAGGCCAATCCGCAGTTTGGGCTGCTCAAGATGGAGCGGCACGAAGACACGCCCAGCCTCAGGGCGCGTTTCGTGGTTGAGCCGCTTCCGCGCGGGTTCGGCATTACCCTGGGTAACAGCGTCCGCCGGGTGCTGCTATCGTCCATACCCGGCTACTCCATTTCCCACGTGGAAATCGCGGGAGTGCCACACGAGTTCGCCACACTCCAGGGCATACTGGAAGACACTACCGAACTGCTGTTCAACCTGCGCAAAGTGAAGGTAAGATTGCTGGACAATGTCCAGTCGGCTGTTCTGGTGATGAACGTGTCCGGCGAGCGGGTGGTGACAGCGGCGGATTTCGAGAAGAACCCCGAGGCTGAGATAGTCCATCCTGAAGACTCATACCTCTGTACGATTACTGAGAAAAAGCGCTCGCTGGAACTCAAGGCCACTATCTCCCGTGGGGTTGGCTTTGTCCTGGCGGCGGACCTGAAGCGCAAGGATGCGCCCATCGGCGAGATTGCGCTGGACGCCAACTTCTCCCCGCTGGAGCGGGTCGCCTACACGGTGGAGAATACCCGAGTGGGCAAGGAGACGGATTTCGAGCGCCTGGTGATGATTGTTGAATGCAACGGCAGCAAGACCCCCGACGAAGTGCTGGCGGAAGCGTCATCACAGCTAAGCTCCTATTACCAGTGGTTCCGCGAGGAGCAGAACAAGTTCCTCGGCATAACCGAGGAGCCCGCGGTGGACGAAGAGCTGGTGCGTAAGCTGGAGATGCCGGTAGAGGAGCTGGGCCTTTCCAGCCGCGCTTACAACTGCTTGTCCGCCTCCAAGATACGTTCAGTGGGAGAGCTGCTGAGATACACGCCTGAGCGGCTGATGAGCATCAAGAACTTCGGCGAGAAGTCGCTCGTGGAAATCGTCAATAAGCTTGCCGAACTCGGGCTGTTCCTGGCGGAGAGGGAGGACTAGCGCGAATGCGGCACAAGAATGGAGTGGCGAAACTCGGGAGGCCGACGGACCAGCGGTTGGCTATGCTGCGCGGCCTCGTTTCTCGGTTGTTCATTGATGGCCATGTGGAAACCACGCTGGCTCGCTGCAAGGCGACCCAGTCAGTGGCGGAGCGGCTGATAACCAAGGCCAAGCGCGGCACCCTCGGTGACTTGCGCAATGTCGCGCGCGGCGTGCATGGCAAACGCCCATTCAAGGCGTTGATGACCAAGGTTGTTCCGGCGGCCAAGGACCGCCAGAGCGGATACACCAAAGTTGTGAGAATCAAGCGCCGTCGTGGAGACGGTTCGGTAATAGCCCGGCTGTCGGTGATCGGCCATCCTGAGTCCGGCGCCGAGTAGGTTCGCTGAATATTGACGGCACCAACACAGCGTATCTTGCTGGTTGTACAGTATGACGGGACCGGCTTTCACGGTTCCCAGGTGCAGCCGGGGGTGCGCACGGTGCAGGGAACATTGACAGAAGCGCTTTCAGAGATTGTGGGGCGGAAAGTCCGCCTCCTGTTCGCTTCCCGTACCGACGCAGGCGTGCACGCGACGCACAATACAGCCGTCGCGGTGATGCCCCGGCTTCCCTTTCCCGTAGCGAAGCTGGCGGATGTCCTAAACGACAAGCTGCCGCGCGACCTGGTGGTAGTGGACGCGTTCGAAGTTCCGCGGGGATTCCATCCCCGCTACTATGCCTGGAAACGGGACTATTGCTACCGGATTGACCGGGGACGCCGTCCGGATATCCGGTACGCTAGGTTCGCCGCGCACTACCCGCACCCGCTGGAGGTGCCGGCGATGCAGCTGGCGGCGCAGCTGTTTCTGGGCGAGCATGATTTCTCGTCCTTTGCGATAGAGGATGAGGGCGTCAAGAACCCCGTATGCACTGTGTACAAGTGCATACTAGGCGACCGCGGAAGGCTGCTTACCGTGCGGGTGGGCGCGAACCGTTTCCTGCGCCGGATGGTATGCCTGATGGTTGGCTCGCTGGTGGACATCGGAAACGGGCGGTTTCAACTTGACCAGCTGGCGGGCGCCCTGGAGCGGCAGGAGCGGCAGCATTTCACCAACATGCCGGGCCGCGGGCTTACTCTCACGGGGGTGCACTACCCGGAGCGGCTGCTATATGAGGGATCGGACGAAAGCGCTGATGACGACGAAGAAACGTGCGGTGATACCGATGACGAATAAGACGCCGTATTACACGAAATCTGATGTGGAACGCGAGTGGTATCTCGTTGATGCCGAGGACCTGGTTCTCGGCCGCTTGTGCGCGGGTGTCGCCAAGCTGCTGATCGGCAAACACAAGCCCACCTTCACCCCCGGGCAGGACACCGGCGCGTTCGTGGTGGTGGTCAACGCAGGCAAGGTGCGGCTGACCGCTGGTAAGGAGAACAAGAAGATCTACTACCGCCACAGCGGGTACATCGGCGGGCTGAAATCGGAGACTTTCGCGGAGAAGCTGAAGAAGTCTCCGCGCAAGGTGGTTATGGACTCTGTGCGGGGGATGTTGCCCCAGAACAAACTCGGCGATCGGCTGATAACCAAGCTCAAGGTCTACGCCGGCACGCACCACCCGCATCAGGCGCAGCAGCCGGTTGTGCTGTCGCGCGAACAACTTGGTAAAATCTAAGGTCTAACAGGAAACATGGCTGAAGAAAAGCAACAAATAACAGTTGGCCGTCGGAAGACTTCCGTGGCGCGTATCTACCTAAAGCCCGGCAGCGGGAACGTGCTGATAAACCAGCGTCCGTTGTCCGACTTCTTCACGATGCCGTATGGCCAGCTGAAAGTGCTCGAGCCCCTGCGGACTTTGGGGCTAGAAGAGAAGTTTGACGTCTACGCCAGGGTGGAGGGTGGCGGCACGACTGGCCAGGCCGACGCCATTTGCCTGGGCATCGCCCGTTATCTTGAGTTCATCAATCCTGATTACCGTCCGGCCCTCAAGAAGGAGGGCTTGCTCAAGCGCGATCCTCGCGCGAAAGAGCGCAAAAAGTACGGCCAGAAGCGCGCCCGTAAGCGCTTCCAGTTCAGCAAACGCTAAACTATGGTCTATCGCCTATACATCAGGCGCGGCATTGCACTGGCGGCACTGCTCGCGTCTGTGGTCGCAGTGCTGGCGCTTACGCCTTCAGCCCGCGCCGCTTCCGACACCGTATCTATTGGCGAATACGTCCGCGTGATTTCCTCGTCCGCGGCGTTGACCGCCGGCCCCAGCCACCGCAGCCGGATCATCCGCGAGACCGAGCTCTTTGAGGTACTGGAAGTAGTGGAACGGGTCAGGACTTTCTTCCTGGTCAAGGACCCGGTCACCGAGTCGTTCCTCTACGTTGACCAGTATGCGGTGGAGTTCATTGACTACCTGCCGCCGCAGCCCAAGCGCATCAACCCGCTGCGGGAGACCATGCGCCTGGGAACCACCCATCCCGACGAGCAGTACTTCGGCAGCATGAAGTCACCGCACCGCAGCAACGGCGAGAAGGCCAACGATGGCTACTGCATCGGGAAGAACTATCCGACCTCCTACGACGGCAATTACAGCTACACCCCCAGGCTGGACCCCGGACAGCTCATCCGGGACGCCCAGCGCTACACCGGCACCAAGTACGTGCTGGGCGGCAACTCCAAGAGCGGAATAGACTGCTCCGGGCTGATCTGCCAGGCCGCATCCAACCAAGGGATGAGCCTGCCGCGCCGGGCCTCCTACCAGGCGAAGGAAGGCCTGATGGTGTCCCGCAGCCAGCTTCGGTCGGGCGACCTGGTGTTCTTCCGCGACTGGCGCGATCCGGGCTTCCTCTCACACGTGGGTATCTATCTTGGCGGCGGGCGTTTCATCCACGCCAGCATGTCGGTGGGCAAGGTGGGAGTATCATCCTTGTCTGAAGACTACTTCAGCAAGCACTTCGCCTTTGGCCGCCGCCTATAATCCCTTCGCTATAGCGCGATAAGCAGCGCGGCCACGGCCGCAACCGCAGTCCCCACCAGGTTCGTCAGGCTGTTTCCCCACCATCTCGCTCTGCCTTCCACCAAGCTGCCTACTAGCGTGTCCGCCAGGTTTCCGCACGCAGCTCCCGCCGCAACCGCCGCGACTTCGCGCCATCCCAAGGCAAGCCCCAGATACTGAGCGAGAAAAGCGAAACCGGCGATTACCAGGATAGCGACGAGTGTGCCTTCCAGGCTCACGCCGCCGGTGGCGCCCGGCTGCACCCGCCGAAACTGCGGAAGCAGCACCGTC
>Ga0315542_1001579_pt1 | contig 14161 bp, 11 predicted proteins | sample SalMarSW160120MG_FD_202541 | JGI IMG/M metagenome (GOLD analysis project Ga0315542, IMG submission 202541) | Salt marsh sediment microbial communities from the Plum Island Ecosystem LTER, Massachusetts, United States - Salt Marsh Sediment SW1601-20 ...
CAATTCTATGTTATCAAAGAGAAGCTGTTGATAATTAACATTTTCTCCATCTTCTATTCCATAACTAGCACTAGTGGCAGTATATTGTATTGCCACTTCTATGTTAACAGAAGTGTCATTTAGATTTCCAGAAGAGAAAACATTTGAAGTGTTTGTCCAGATACCTTGGGGAATATAAAAATTATGCCATGTGTTAATTCCCAAATTCTTAAGGGTATATATTCCAATTGTAAATACTTGTACGTTATTAATGCTTACAGTAAATTCCCAAGAATTAAAATTGGCTAAATGAGTAGGATTTACTTGGAATTTAAGTACGTTATCTATTAAACCACCTCTAGGGATATTGAAATCTGTTTCCCACCAACCTCTATCACCTGATTGATAACTATATCGTTGTCCTAATGATGGGTCAATATAACTATACCCATTCATTCTCAATTCTAAGCAATCTTGGCCCCCTCCTATGGGTTCAGAACTATCAACATAATTACCAGACATAACATTATTAGATCCTGAATCAGTTTCATAGAAGGTCCAATTTTGGAATGTATTCGCAATTTCGGGGCTATCATTTTCACCTGCAGAAACACTACCATCATCAGGTCCATAGTGAAAAGACCCATTATCCCAATTTCTAGTGTCATATAAATTATAGATATGAGATTCTAAAGTATTCCCTTCCCAACCGGAGTATAATGGAATACCTGTTTCTCCCGTATCCCCTTCATTAAAACTAATTGGTAAATCCGAATCCGTTCGATTCGCCCAATGCGTGATATTCCAAGCTTGACCGATCCCAGAGTAAGTATTATCTGAGGAAAGGTCTTGGGTTTTAAGAGCATTATTAGAAAAATCCTCAGAATTACCTAAATTCGCAACCTGCACCCCATTTTTGAGATTGGATAAAAATGAACTGATCAGCAATAAATTGAACAATAAAATTAGTGTAATCAAAACTTTTTTCTGCATTTTAGATTTCATGTTTTAAAACCCTCAAATAATTATAGTTTAAATTTTAATTAAAATAATTTTAGGGATAATATTCGTTATAAGATATACTTATTTTTATTTTAATTTGAAATTAACCAAATTTAATATAAAAAAATTGCTCTCGGATTTGTGATAAATCGTCAAATCAGAGAACTTTAATAATTTCATCAAGGATTTTAAAAATTATTTTCTAAGAATATGGATAAAATTTAATTAAATGCTTTTCCTAATGAATATTTATAAGAACGATTTTTAATTATAATTTTATATAGATATAGTGAGCGATATCAAATATGATACAAGGAATATTAACCTTCCAGTTTAAACTTAATCAAAAGGAAGATACTGGAGAAATTGACCCAGAGTTTAGTCCCATCCAATTGGTATTCCAAAACGAGGATTTTAAGGAGGAGAATTACGCAGAACTAATTGATGAGAATGATGTATTCGCAACTTTTTATCAACATACCGTTGGAATGTATGGCATGAGGTACGGATTCACTAATTTTTACGAGGGACGATTAAAGGAGACGCCGTATCAAGTAATGTCTTATTTCAAGCAATTACCCGATGGAACGCAATATTTAGCCATTTCTATTTTTGAATTAGACGATGAAACTGAGCTTTTCGCAGATTTGATAAAGGATATGGCTAAAAGATTAAATGATATTTTTGAACGATTAACAAAAGCAAAAAATACAAAACAGTTAGATTTAATTTCGAATGTTAACGTTCGATTAAAAAATGAATTGAAATATACTATATTCCAGATTGAACGTCTTAGTAACTTGGATAAACTCCAGAAAGTTGCATTAATCTATAATAGTGATGAACGGCTCAAAATCCTGGAAATGTTAAGAGAAAGACCCGTTTCTAAAAAAGAACTCAAGAATACTGTTGAAAAGATGAGACCAACAGCAAACATAGATATTTTACTCCAACCTTTCTTAGAACTTAATTTAATTAGACGGGATTGGATTAAAGGGGAGAAAGATCGAAAGACAGGAATAGTCACCAATCAAGGCGAATATTTGTTCATGGTAAAGGACATCATTTTTGCACGAGTTCCAAACGAAAATTTATTAAAGCACTTTAAGGATACGAATAATGAACTATTTGAACCATTCAAGCAAAGGTCTATTGATTTTTTCAGTAATTACGATGCTTATGAACAACCCAGAGAAGAGATTAAAAAGCTTGCGTCAATCCTGTTGAATCCGGATATTTATGATTTCTTCATTTTGATGCGGAATAATCATTACCCGTTGGATAAAATCCCTAAAGTTTTTAGTGAATTTGCGATCACAGAGATCCTATTAGATAACTTGAAAAAATTGAATATTATTACAGAGATAAAAGATCAGAACAAAAGAGACTGGATCTTGTTACTAACCGATATCAAACCAATAACGATATTCCCAGAATTCTTGTTGCCCAAAATCAGATCCGCTTATAGAAAAGAAGAACCCGATGGGAAAATCACCATGGAAATAGCAAAAAAGGCATTAAGCTTACTTGAAGTATCGTATCCCGAGAAAATTACTTTTTAATAAAAAAAGAGTTGATAAAAAAGATGTACATGTTTAAAGATAAGGATTCAGTTGAAATACCTTATACATGTAAATTGTGTTTACAAGAACTTAAATTCACGGTGACAAAGGAAGAATACAAAGCAGTGACTAAATTTCCTATCAAGAAGGAAATAACACACGGAGATCCTAAACATATTTTAATAGCATATTTAAATCAATACCTTGAAGTCGAGAATTTTGAAATTAAAGAATTGAAAGAGAAAAAAGATGTTGTTTATTCAAAAGATCTCACGCGCCAGGTTCTAAGCGAGTTAGATCTATCTGATGATGAGATCGAGCTTTATTTCCGAACCACTGGCCGAGAAGCAGTTTCCGTTGGAGAAATGGCCATTTTGATTAATAAATCTAAGGAACAGTGTGAAGCCATAGCAAAGAAATTCCTTCAAAAGGGGTTGTTCAAAGAAATCGTCGGAGCAAAGCCGCATTATGCCGCACTTCCTCCGTATGCTGCACTGGTTGCGCAGTTAAAAAAGTTTCATCAATACATTTCGGATATCAAGACTTCATTACCGATTCAATTAGATCAATCATTTAAAAAACTGGAGACTACTGCTGAGCAAGCAGAAAAAGCTCCAGATTCCAGTGAATTAATGACTGAATTGAAATCCAACATGCTTAACCAGATTAAGTCACAAAAGAAAGAATTTGATGATACAATGGCAGTTATGGATCAAATTAGAGGAATAACGGATGAAATTTCTTCTCTTGAAGGGTATACCGAGGGAGTCATGAGCGATCAACTTGGCGATCTTACTAATCAGTTTCAGGATATAAACCAAAGAACTTCCTCAATCATTAAAAATCAAATAGGTGAATTGAGAGAAGAATTTGGTAATATAAAGTCAACGATTTCTAATAATCTTCAAAAACTGCGACTTGGGGTGATCCAAAAAACTGTAGATGACGTCATTGAAAAGGTAGTGGACAGACGATTAAAGGATATTGTAGATAATATAAACGTGCAACTTAGCGTAAAGGAAGTGGCTTTTAGCGATGAGCTTAAAAAAGTTACGCAAGGGCTCAATACCGATCTCGTGAATAAAATCAAAACATCGATTCAAAGCACCCTTAAAAATCTTGACGGAATATCGGCAAAATCTGATGAGGACAAAGAGAAAATATTTTCAAGCATTAGTGATAACTTCAATAAAGCCGTAGAAATGGCAGAAAGCAAGATTCAAGGAATTTCAGGAGGAGTTTTTGAATCATTTGGAGATATGAAAGATATTTTTTCAAATCAGATAATTTCTACGCTTGATGGAACCTTATCAGATATCTTGAAAAGACTTGAAATTTCTGAAACGGTCACAAATGAATTTTGGAACCAGGCTAAAACTGGAGCTGGTTTAACAATGAGAGATATTTGGTTCATCAGATCTCCAGAAAGTGCCCAAGCCCACATCAATGATGAAATTTCTAAGGCTAAGATGAGAGTGTTAATTGTTGCTCCTACAATAAGTGACATTGATATGAATGCCCTTAAAGAGCGCCCTGCAAGGATCAATTTTAGAATCGCCGCAAGCATTGATATGGAAAATCCCGAACATGTCGCGATCATCAATCAGTTAGATCAGATGGATAATGTAGATTATAGACATCGTGCGTTGCAAAACCTATGGGGTATTAATCGTGACTACGAAGAAGTAATTGTATGCGTGCTTTCAAAAACAGAAATAAAGGACGGGCTGGCTACTGAAATTGCTGGAATTGGGAGTATCATTCAGGAGCATATCAAAATATTTGTCCCGATACTGGAGGAAGCCTGGATGTCTGCAAGGAAGGAAGTAGTTCATTCGATTAAGGCTAGTATGACAACAAATGCTGAAACACCTATAGAACCAGAAAATATAACTCCCGTGGAAGTCACTCCAGAAATTAAACCGCCAGAACCAAAACCTCAACCAGCAACGGGAGGAACCGTATCGAAAGTTCTTTTAGGAAAACAATTTGACTTAGTATTTAATAGTGTTGACTCATTAACTGGAGTCGAGATAGCAGCCGCATTAGAGAAGTTCCAAAGCGAATACGTGAAAACGCAAGGATACAGTAGCGTGCTTAAAAACATGAGAAACACGGGGGACGAATTAAAAGCGAAACCCTACGTATTAAGTCAGTCAGAACAACAAGATCTTAAAGTTAAGATGAAATTTTGGAAACAAAAACTCAATTTTTAATTTTCTTTTTATTATTCTAAATTTTTACATTCTTTATACTATTGTGAGTAAAATCTAATCAAATAATTATTAATTTAGATTTAATTTTACTTTTCATGGTAAATGACGCAATAACACTTGAAACAACAAAAATTAATGATTATTTACATCACATCGATCTAAAAGCTTATGGAAGTCCCAGGCAATTATCGGTATATCTTGCTGAATTTGATAATGCCACGGTTTTATTTGATTGTGGTTCTTCTTTGGATGCTAAAAAAGTAATTCGTTATTGTAAGAAAAATGACATTCCTCTTTCTGCTTTTAAGTATTTAGTCACTTCCCATCATCATTTTGACCATAATGGAGGACAGTTCATTCTCTACAATGAATTAAAAAAGCATAATCCGCACGTTAAGATTCTCACTAATTCTAAAACAAAAGAATTGTTGAATGATTTTGAAGATCATTTAACTCGTGCTAAAAGGACATATGGTAATCTTACGGGTATCATGGAAAAAATAGAAGAAGAGGCTTTTAAGATCATCGAACCATCATCGAAATTCAATGGGAATATCGAGCCCATCGATTCATTTGAGATAAATGATACAAAGGTTCAATTAGTGATTTATAAAACTCCTGGTCACACTCCAGATCATGTATGCCCCGCTTTTATTCGAAATGGTAAACTTGAGTTCATTTTTTGGGGTGAAGCAGTCGGGACCATTTATCATTCTACTAAATTGGTTACGATGCCAACCAGCATGCCAATATATTATAATCATGAAGATTACATGAACACTTTAAGCAATTTAAAAAAATTTAAAGCTGAGAAAGCAGGTTTTGGACACTTTGGAGTCATAAATGGTACTGATAATGTTTCTACTATCATAAATGAGCATGAAGTCTTCATGAAAGAGTTTCGTCAAAAAATTATTGATTTTTATGCTGAAAAGCCAGAAACAAGATACGTGTTTGAAAAAATTTTACCCGATTTAACTCCACGCACAGATCTACCAATCGATTCTAATCCAGTTTTCAAGAACATTGCATTAGGCATTGTATATGGAATGATGATGGATTTAGGATATCGAAAGGATTGAGAGTTAACCATTAAAAACCTCATTCTTTATTATTTATAATGAATTCTGATTCCAATTTTTTCGATGTCGTGATCATTGGTGGAAGTCTCGCTGGAAACTACTTAGCTTACCTTCTTTCAGAATATAGGTTAAAGATTTTAGTTATTGAAGAACATTCTGAAATTGGGTTACCTATGCAATGCGCTGGAATCATTTCAAAAAAATTGGGTCACTTGATAAATTTTCCTTCAAATTTAATCCTTAATAGAGTCAAAATTGCTAGATTAGTCTCTCCTTCTGGACGTGCCATTAGGTTATCTGGAGATGAGGAACCTTATATCATAGACAGAATCGGATTAGATCGGTTGTTCTACGAGAAGATTAAAACTAAAAAAAATGTAAAATACCTTTTAGGAGAGAAATACAAATCATTCAATTATATTGCTGATTGCAATGAAAAATTGATAGAAATTAAAACATCATCTAACGTATTTAAGGCAAATATGTTAATAGGCTGTGATGGACCTCTTTCTTCTGTTGCTAAAGGTTTTAATCAATCTAATGATATATTATATGCTTATCAAATTCGAATTAAAGCGGATTTTGCTGAAAATGTAGCAACAATGTACTTTCATCCATATTGGAAAGAATTATTTGGATGGATTGTCCCAGAAGGGAATAGTTTATGTAGAATTGGAATTGCCACTAAAAAAAACACTGCTAAAGCCTTCCGGATATTCATGAAACTAATAGCATTAAATCCCAAGGATGCTGTTGAAAGACAAGGTGGTTTAATCCCTTATGGAATGATGAAAAAGTGCGCTTTTGACAACGTGTTATTATTAGGTGATTCTGCCTGCCAAGTTAAAGCTACAACTGGAGGTGGAATAGTGATGCTTCTTACAGCAGCAAAAATGGCCGCTAAATGTATCAAAGAATGTTTTGAAGTACAAGATTTTTCCAGGAAATTTATTAAAAGTCAATATGAAAGACCAATCAAAGCCATGATAGGGAATCAATTAAAAATTCATTACATTTTGAGAAAGATTTTAGAGGTAATAACGCCAAATGAATTCGATTTGCTATTTCAAATAATCAAGAGTAATAGAATTGAAAAGTTAATTTCAATATATGGTGACATGGATTTTCCAAGAGATTTAGCTTTCAAGATATTAAGAAATTTTCTTTTTCAAAAATTCCTCTTTAAATTTAGCATGAAACACCCACTTCTCATTATTAAGATCATTCTTATTTACATTTTTCATTAAAAATGTAGCAAAAATATAGCATTTTTATAGAAAGAACATCTATGTATCTTTATTAGAATACCTAATTCAGTGTTATTAAAATGGAATGTAGAGAACGTGTAATGACTGCATTGAATCTGGAAGTACCTGATAGGGTACCTTGCCATACAATTTTGATTGATGCAAATAACGTGGATGAAATTCTTGGGAAACCAGCAATTTCAGATTTTGATACAGTCGATCAACTAAAAAGAGATAACCCAGATGGTTGGAGAGAAGAACTTACTAATTTAATCGATGCTGTAGAGACTTCTGTATTTTCGCGCTGCGTAGAAGCAGCAGCAACCATAGGTTTGGATGTAATGCAAGTTGGGATCATTCCTTTAAAAGCTGTGGAGATCCCGGGGGATGATCGACTTTTGATGGATGATATTTTTGGCAGGATCTGGGAGTTGCGAGATAATGAAGGAAATTTTAATCCGTATTATTTATACGGTACAATGAATAGTCCAGAAAAGTGGGAGAAGGTTAAAGCGAACATTGAAGGTCCTGCAACAGAAAAATATACTAAGATGGTTAGAAAGTTCTACAAGAGAATTAACAAAAGGCATAAAGATAAAATTTTTGTGATTGTCACAAACGATTTAGCAGGCGTTTTTGAGAGCGCTTCGCAAGGAATGGGCATAGCATACTATTCTAAGATACTTCATAAAAATCCTAAATTTATAAAGGAAGTACATGAAGTCATAGCTAGATTTACTGCAGAATGTTATAACGCTTACATGGATGTAGGTGCTGAGGTTTTTGTCGAGTCTGGAGATCTTGCTTATCATACTGGACCCATGATGAGTCCAAAAAAGTTTAGAGAATTACTTTTGCCCGCATATCGAATCATAACTGATGCAGTGCATGAAAGAGAGCAAAAAATCGTGTTACACACGGACGGACAAGTAACTCCCTTGTTAGATTTTGTTGTAGATTGCGGATTTGATGGTTTACAAAGTCTTGAACCAACTGCGGGAGTAGATCTCGCTTTAGTCAAAAAAAAAGTTGGGGATAAATTATGTTTAATGGGTAATATCGATGTTGCTCATGATCTAGTGTATGGCACTAAAGATGAAGTCTATAATGCGGTAAAATATGCCATAAAAACAGGAGGACCTGGTGGAGGATTTATGGTAAGCGCAGCAAACATGCATCCAGGAGTAAAGGTTGATAACTTGAAATGGATGGTGGAAGCAACGAAGAAGTATGGAGAATATCCGTTAAAGTTAGATTAAATTGGAGATACCATTGAAAAGAATGGTATTTGGTGAAAAATTAAAAGCCAAACTATCATGAAAGCTATTACTACTATAACTGTAATGAGCCCAAAATAAGAAACTCCCTTTGGAATTCCTAAGTCTTCATTTTTTCTTTGAATTATTGCGCGAACCATCGCAACAAGGTAAATTAGTGTAATTATCAAGGAAACTATCCATAAAAATAGCATGAATAAAGTTAAAGTATAAATAGGTTCTCCGTTAAATGTTAACGCGTTTAACCATCGCCAATAAGTGACGATTAAATAGCTCGGGATTGAACCATATATCGCAGCAGTTAATAAAAAAGTAAAACTCCAAAGATAGCCCTTGAGACTTGACATATTAATAGTTAATTATTCAATTCGTTTTTAATTTTTGTTTTAAAAAAATAAAGAAAAGAAATAAAAAAAAATAAAATTTAATGTAGAAACCGAGCTAAGAAAGATAGACCACTTTGAGGAGGAGACATTGTCACAATTAGAAAAGTTAGTAAGACAGATCCAATAATTGCTCCGACCAAAATATTACCCGTTTTTTGGTACGAGATTACGCAGACTGCCGAAGTTAATAGAAACATTACCACCGAAATTGGGAGAAAGGTTCCAAAATAGAAAAAACTTCTAGTGATGAACCCTAAGACCAATAAATAAACAAAGTAGTATAAAAATGGAAACAAGAATCCGAGAAATATCACCTTGAGAAGATCTTTGAGAGAATTCGAATATTTACGTTGAATTATGGCTTGCATTAATATGTTCTGTATCAAGAGAACGACTAATGCCATTATGAAAAAAATAGGTATCGTCCAGATCTTTTCCAATGATGGAAGTAAACCCAAATAATTCAATCCGATTGAAGAATAAGCTATTAAGTATAATATGACTGATAAAATTGCTCCCATAATTGCATGTCTGCCGAGTTTCTTTTTATCTTTGAAGATGTTTCTGAACATATCGCGGAACTTATAATCCACTTTTTTACTGATACGCCAGAGAAGAATTACAATCCCAAAAATCTGACCATAAAGTAACGCCATGACGAATGCTGCAACGGCCAGAGGCAATATAAGTAAAATTGGGAAAAAAATCAGTATTCCCACCGGAGCTAATATCAAAGTATATAATATTGACTTTACGATGATGGACCCTTTTGAAATACTTTCCGTTTTTATTTCAAAATACTCTAACTTTACTTCTTTTTCATTATCTCTCCTAAATAAGAATAGTTTTGAAAGAGGATCTATTATTAAAAAGAAAAACCCGATGCCTCCGATGACTTGAAAAAGAAGGATAAGTCCTCGGATGTTCACGTAAAAAAGATTATCAATTACATCAATATCAAAAGAATTAATAGCCCAATCTCTTGCTTGTCTTATGAAATCATAATCCCAAGCAACTTTCAAGTGGTTACTATCCTCATCTAAGTAAATCATTGATGCATTACCTTGATTAAAACAACCGTACATTTTATTCGCGTAAATCGATGAAACGGGTAGACCTGTTCTTATGGATAAGCTTTCTTTGAGGGTTTGGAGTTGGATTGCTTCATCAAATATTGCTTGAATCATCAGAACATCTAATGGATTTGTTATTGTTCCATTTCTCAGATCAGGGTACAACCAAGTTCCTATCCCTATAAAACATTTAAAGGAATTATCTACTTGGATTAATTCTTGACCTATTCCTCCCATGCTATATCCAATATATCCTAATGAATTCATATCAACATCTCCTCGAGATTGGAGATAATTTCGAATTGCAACAACATCTTTCGTCATGTTATCCGTTCCTCCCGAACCACTCTGTCCATGACCTCGAAAATCAAATGGCACTGCAATGAATCCCGCTGCTGCTAATTCCAACGCATAACCCTTTACCATTTCTTTATTTACCATTGATCCATGTCCAATTAGAAATGCTGGTTTATTGGTCCCTCCTTCACGTGGCTCGAACACATTAAAAGCGATAGTAACACCGTCATCAGTGATAGTTGATAAACCATAAGCACTTTTTACTGAGATTGGTACCGTAAAAATCAACACAGTACCAACTATGTAAATACTTAGGAAAAAAATAATCAATATCGTCTGGTTTTTTGTTAAAATTTGCCTTGACATATATTAATTATTCTCTCTCATATTATTTAAAGTGATTTGATAATGTATCTTATCCCTTTAGACAAGGGATAAGATGAATGGAAAAGAAAAGAATTAGGGATAATATAACAGATTTCTTTGAGATATTTATATTTATGAGAGACCAATTTTTATTAAATGAGGTACAATATAGTCTAATTAGAGCTATGAATAAGGAAATATCCCATTTTTATGTTGCTAATTAAATTTAAATTAACCATTTTAGCCTTGCCTAAAACTTGTACTAAGAGGAGTTTCATTAATATAATAGTAGGATTAAATTTTTATTCGATTAAATATTCAAGCTAACAAAATCAATAAAAATTTCGAAAAATAGTGAAATTCGATGGACAATGAATTAGCAAATCCGGCTCCTCTTGGACTCATGGGATTTGGCATGACAACAGTTTTACTAAATCTACATAATGCTGGTTTTTATGCTTTAGGACCGATGATACTAAGTATGGGAATATTTTACGGGGGACTTGCTCAAATTATAGCGGGAATCATGGAATATAAAAAGGGAAATAGTTTTGGAACGCTAGCTTTTACCTCGTATGGAATATTTTGGTGGTCTCTAGTCTTTATTAATCTCTTGCCTAATACGGATCTCTGGGCTACAGCATCTGGTGCTTCAGAAATAGGAACTTATCTCGTGATGTGGGGGATCTTTACCTTACTCATGTTTTTTGGAACATTAAAACTGAACCGAGCGTTACAAGTCGTCTTTTTGACGTTAACCATATTATTCTTTTTGTTGGCGATTGGAGACTTTACTGGTTTCACTCCAATAACAGTGATAGCTGGCTATGAAGGGATCTTATGTGGTGCTAGTGCAATGTACACGTCAATCGCAGAAATTTTGAATAGCCTCTATGGAAGAACTATTTTGCCCATTGGCAGTAGATAATTCGAAATTTAACTTTTTATTTTTTTTTATATTTCAAAACGAATAAGGAAAGATTAAAGTCATTTAAAGCCAGTGTTAAAATTATATTTTGGCTGAATTTACGATAAATGCCTTTAATAAATTGATTGTACTTAAAATATCTTCGAGATTTAATAAAGAAGTTGGTGAATGGATATACCTACATGGTACTGATACTACCGTACTTGGTACTCCCTGTCTCGATTCTTGAATTTTTCCTGCATCAGTCAAACCATACATGGGTTTTTTAAATTGGAACTTGATACCTTGCTTTTTCGCGTTTTCAGTCAATCGCTTATTAACATATCTATTGCAAATTACTGATTTATCTGCTATAGTTATGGCTGGACCTCTTCTTAGATAAGCTGGATTCTGAGATTCCCTAATTCCTGGAACATCAGCAGCTGTAGTATTTTCAACCGCGATAGCCATCGTAGGTTCTAAAGTATATGCTCCAGGAACGGTTCCAATGCGACCAAATTCTTCTTGTACGGCAAAATTAAAAACTACGGTGTCCTTTAAATCCAGGTCTTTTAATTCCATTAAGAGATTCAATAGAACATTACAGCCAGTTCTATCATCGAATGCTTTTCCTCTCACGAAATTGTTTGGTAATTCTTGGAAAGGAGCAAATAGTGTCCCGATTGATCCAATCCTGATTCCCACATTTTCAAGTTCTTCATTGGAAGTCATCCCAATATCAATATACATTTCGAAAACATCAACATTCTTTTTGCGCTCTCCAGGAGTTGATAAGTGAGGAGGTTTTGATCCAATCAAGCCATGATAAATCTTCCCAGAATCTGATTTTATAATTATTGATTGCCCTAATAAAATTCTTGTATCCCATCCTCCAACTGGTACAAATCGTAGAAATCCCGTTTTTTCCACGTGAGAAATCATGAATCCAATTTCATCCATATGAGCATCAAATAAAATTCGTTCTCCATCACTTTTCCCCTTTTTTTTCACTAAAACATTTCCTAGTTTATCTTTCCAAGCTTTATCTGCCAATTTTTCATCTGTGATTAACTTTATAATAAAATCACTCACATCTTCTTCATTTCCCGAAACCCCTACAATAGAACTTAATTCTTTCTGAAGATCTTTAATACTTTCAAGACTAGTCATAATTTTAATTTCTGTATCAATAGTTGCTTTATATTATTTATAGATTTGAATTAGAACACTTAAAATTAATTACTTAAATGATATGAAAAAATTTCACACTTTAGTAGTGGATTAATATTATAACTTTAACTTAGATTGATGGACTAATTCTCTGATAATCGCATTAAATGCTTCTAAAACACCTTTTCCCGTTTTAGCTGAAGTGATATAATATCCAAGTAGATTTAGATTATTAACAATATCTTGAATTTTCTGGATCTCTAAATCATTTTCCTCTACTAAATCAACCTTATTAGCAAACAACACAATTGGAATGCTTTCGCAATACTTCTGGATCTCTTCACACCAATCTCTAATATGGTTAAAACTATCTCTACCTAAGTCATTTTCTTCTAGACTATACACTATAATGGTTGCTTTACTTTCTTTGTAAAAAATAGGTTTCAAAAAGTTGAAATCATCTTGTCCAGCAATATCCCAGAAGATTAAATTGATAATGTCATCATTAATTTCCGTATCAAACCTCGAGAACTGTGCTCCTATGGTTTTAATATAATCCCTTTCAAACGTACCCTTTGTAAATTTTTTAATTAATGATGTTTTACCGACTGCGCCGTCTCCTATTATCGTTACTTTGAACCCTAATTCCTCACGATTGCTCATGGAATCCTAAAGTTATCTCTTATCTTTAAATTAAAATTAAAAACAGTGTAATATAAAGTTTTTCTTAGATAATTCTGAAAGAAATAGAATTTCTTGATTTAAATCTATATTTTTTCAATAATAACATTTTTTTCCACAAATGTATCTACTATTAAGGTATCCAGAGGGGGAATTTCATTCATCTTGACGATTTTATTCCTTTCAACGCTTTTTATTAATTTCTGCCAGATTTCTTCTTTCTTTTGGATATTCTGCATAAAATATTTTATTCTTTGATGAGCATAATATGAATCCCCTTTAAAAATGTAAATTATAAAGAAAGGAGAAATTGATTTCATTAGAAGAGTGTATTCACCAAACATGGCACGATCAAGACCTTCAGAAAAGACTTCCTTGATAAAATAATCTATAGTGGTTATAAAACCACCAAATATATGGGATTCAAAGGGTTTTTGTTCGATAAAGTAATGCGAAAATACAGAAGTTCCTCCCTCCGATAAAATCAATAAATTGATAGGTTCTTCATCTTTTATATGAAGAGTTTCATTTCTACGGTTTAAAATCATATTTTCAATTTGCTTATCTAAATTAACTAATTCAAGTTTTTTGTTTATAGGGGCGTTAGCTACTGAAAGTTGCTCCCATATTTCTAAATTTCTAAGCAAAATGTCATGTTCCACAGAAATTTTACCAGCTAATAAGGTTAGATTATATTTTTCAGCCATTTCTTGGGCTTCAGTTAATATTTTTCTGGCTTTTTTCAAATCAGCTTTCAACAAAGCTAATTTTGCTAATAAAAGATAAGTTTCAGCTAAAATCCAAAATGAACCGATTTTTTCAGCAATAATAATTAACTTATCAAGTAATGGGTTTAATTCCTCTAAGACTTTCATGTTAAAATTAATGCGAAATTCGTCTAACAACAGGTCGCAAA
>Ga0315542_1001581_pt1 | contig 14157 bp, 11 predicted proteins | sample SalMarSW160120MG_FD_202541 | JGI IMG/M metagenome (GOLD analysis project Ga0315542, IMG submission 202541) | Salt marsh sediment microbial communities from the Plum Island Ecosystem LTER, Massachusetts, United States - Salt Marsh Sediment SW1601-20 ...
GTTGTTCAACATAGCGTTTGATATTTTCTCCAGATTCAGCGAAATCTCCCTCAACCTCTAATACATCTCCGATTTGTAGCTCATTCAGCTTCTTTTTAGTTTTTGCTACTGGTAAGGGACATACTAATCCATTTAATTTTATTATATGTATTTTTGACATTTCTATTCCTCCTAACTAAATAATACGTTATCTGCTTCTTCACACATACTAACAAATCCGTTCATAGTTGTTTTTGAGATGCCTGGTATTAACTCATCATCAGTAAGACCCCTTGCTCTCATGCAAACGCCACACGCTAAAACTCTTGCTCCTTCTTCAATTACATCTTTCATCCATTTTCCTACATTATCGTAAGTTTGTGGATCTTGGTTGTTTTTTCCTACAAATATTCCATCTTCAACTAAGAAAATATTGATATTATGGCCTTCTAATAAGGCTGTATAAGCAAACCTAAGCATAGTGTATGGTCTTTCTGATGTATAGGCGCCGTCTCCAATAACAATAGTGAACGTTTTTTTCTTGTCGGACATTTAGCATTCCTTTTTTAACTTATTTTACTTAATTCTTAATAGAAGAAATATTCATCAAAATATTAATGTTTTCGATTTATATTATTAATAAAATTGATAATTGACAAAAAAGATGAATATCGATATTTTACGAAATTTCATAAAATTAACAGAATATCAGAGTTTTTCAGATTTAGCTAAAGATCTTCCAATAGCACAAAGTACCCTCTCTCATCAGATCTCACAGTTAGAGAAGGATTTAGATTTGATTTTAATAGAACGTTCAACAAAAAAGTTCGAAATTACAGAAGCGGGAAGTCTTTTTCTAAAATATGCTAGAGAAATAATAAATCTTTATGACAAATGTCTTCAAGAGTTATCGAAATTTAGTGAACAAGCACACGAAGATATCGTAATCTCGGCCTCTACAATACCTGGTTCGCACATTCTCCCTAAATATATCGCTTATTTTAGCAATAAAAATCCTAATGTTAATTTTAAAGTATTAATCAATGATTCTCAAAAATCGATTGAAAATCTTAATAAAAAATTAGCAGATTTCGCAGGAATTGGAAGTTTTATTAATTATGATCCGAAGGACTACGATGTTATAAACATCGGCAATGATGAATTAAAATTTATTTGTTCACCTTCTCACGAATTATTAAAGAAACATAAAGATAATCGGGTGAGTTTTGAAGAAATACTACCTTATCCATTTGTATGGAGAGAAAAGGGTTCTGGAATGCGAGATGTATTTACAAATCAATATCCCGATTATAACAAATTAAATATTGAATTAGAAATCAATAATAATGATTCAATAATATCCACTGTCAGTGAATCAAATTATATTAGCATTATGAGTGAGATAATGGCAAAAAAAGCCGAAAATGCTGGTTTAATAAAAATATTAGAGGTTAAAAATCGTCCTATTATTGTTAAGAGACCCCTATTCTTAATTAGAAGAAAGGATGAAGAGCTAAGTGAATTAAAAACTAATTTTTGGAATTACATTCTAAGGCAATAAAAAACAACCATACGGTTTAAATCTTCATATTTTAAGTACAAAGCGCCTTGACATTAAATTTCTAGATAAAACTTTTATAAATTACTGAGCAATTCTTTCAATTAAAAATAATAAGATTTATTTAATCTGGAGTAATGTTTCATGAAAATTGTAGAAGAAAATTTTACCATCAAATGCTCTGATGGAATTGATCTGATGACTTATCTCGCAAGACCACATGAACTTGGTCAGTATCCAGGTCTTTTTGTTATTCATGAAATTTGGGGACTAAATGATCAAATTAAAGGAGTAGCTAGGCGGTATGCAGAACAAGGATACGTGGCATTAGCTCCTCATCTTTTTAGTAGTCATGAAATTCTTACTGAAAAAAATATTCGAAAAGCAATGGGCCCCTTTTTTTCCATACCACGAGAAAAAAGAAGCGATCCGTCATCATTAAAAACCCTCATGGAAAACATGTCAGACGACAATCGAGAAATTGTCAATCTTTTATTTCTAGAGAGGCAAACTCTAGAAAAAAACATAATCATTGAGGCAAAAGATTGCTATGATTATCTTAGTAATCTGTCCGTAGTAAACGATAAAATTGGAGTGACTGGCTTTTGTTTTGGAGGGGGATTAGCCCTTCATCTCTCAACTGAATTTCCATTTAATGCCTCTGTCATTTTTTATGGAGCTAATCCGAAATCAATTGAATCTGTATCTAACATAAAAGGCCCCGTTCTCTCTATATATGCTGGTGAAGATGATATGGTTGATGCAGGGATCCCAACACTCGTACGAGCTATGGTTAAGTATAAAAAAACTTACGCTATGAAACTTTATGAGGGGGTTCAACACGCCTTCTTTAATGAAACTAGCTCGATCTACAATAAAACAGCAGCGGAAGATGCGTGGCAAATGGCTATAAATTTTTTCCATCGCTACTTAAAATCTTCAAAGGGTTGATCTATTATGAAAGAAGAAAACAAAGAATTACCCGATTTAATTTGGTCTTGTTTTATAAATTGGCTAAATACATTAGAAAAAGTAGGAGATTTCGAATTAGAGAATCAACAAAATTTAGGAGAAATATTAAAACCAGAAAAATCTTAGAGGATTTCTATGGATTCGACAGTTTAAACGATTTAAATTTTGTATTGCAAGGAACTATTTAATTAAATTACAGATAATTTCAAAATCTAATAAAATCTTAATTTGCATTTGTTCACTTGTTCTAATCTAAAAAAGAATAATTAACAATTCCTAAATTTTTCTTAATAAAAAAATAAAGATATTAAATTATTTAATCAAAACACCAGTTTTATCGAAATTTAAGAAATAGCTTATCTTTTCCTTTAATGGATATATTCCTTCTTTAAACAAGATATATAAGAATAACACAAAAAATAGGACTGATCCCAATCCTGGAGCAATATTGCTCACTATATCAACTGTAGTTGATGAGACGTCCCAAGAAAGTAGTGTTTGTACAAGAGAACCAACAGCGATCAAAATTGAAATTAATGATATTATCATGGCCGTTCTCTTGCTTACATCCAAGTGTAAAGGACCAATATCCACATGGAAATGTTTTGGTTGAACGATTACAGATAGTATTGAATGATTAATCACATTTTCCTCAAATTCCACATAAACATTGAGATGTCTTCTTTCTCCTTCCCTTTTTTCTTTTTTAGTACGCTTACCTTTTTTCTTAACGGGTAACACTGAAAAAATCATTACAGGAGGATTAATTGCATCTTTTTTAACAATAACATTACCAAATAAGGGATGAATTTCGAAGTCTTCTCCCTCAACCCGTAAATTTAGAATTGGAGGTTCCTTTTTTGTAGTACTTATTTTAAAAGATGTTTCAAAAATTGTCTTTCCCTCTTCATCAACAATTTTCAGTTCTTTGTGAGAGAAATAAACGTAAAAGAGATAACTTGTTTGTTCCATCATAACTGAATAGTATTGAAGTCCCATATTTATTTCATAGGTAGTTTGTATTGTTTCTTCTTCCTTATCTGCATCTGGTTTTAATAAAAAAGATTCTGCCGGAAGATCTGAAAGAATTTTTACAGATTCCTCTTTAGCTGCTTTAGGTACTGGTGCTGGAGCACCGGGAGGGCTTGTTGGGGTAGATACAGTGGATGGTGGTGCTGAGGGGGGAGTTGCTCTTGATCTTTCTTTTTCTTCAGGATATTCATCAAATTTATCTTCTTCTTCTAATCTGTAATCTTCCTCAGAATATTCTTCTTCCTCTTGCTTTGAAAATACATCCTTATAAACAGGTTTTTTAGCTTTTCTTTTATGAGGAGCAAATGATATTACTTTCTTTTTGGATTCATCCTTTCTCTCTTCTTGAGGTTCAAGTGTTTTTTTTACATCTTTCTCTATGTGTTTTTCAGCGTGTCTTTTTTTAATTAATGATAATTTTTTTAACGCTGTTTTTTCAGAGATAGGATAATTAAGAACGAAGTCAACTATTGATATTTTTTCTCGCGAGAGAGAATTAATGTTTAAAGCATCGAAGATATCATCCAATATTCGAGAAAGTTTAGTAGATTTCTTATAATTCCCGATAAAAACAATATCCAAAAGATATACTGACAAAACTTCGGTTTTAGGATCATAAAATATTTTATTGGTAGGAATTTTTAACTCTTGAATTGATTGCATTGAAATCTCTTTTCTTTAAATTAATGTTGTAAGATTAAAAAAATTCAAATTTTATATAGCTTTCTAATAATAATTCTTTTAAACACTTAAATCTCTGAAGTATGCTTGGATCTTGAAAAGATATCTATTCAAGTCCTTGAGCTTTTTAATTTTAACGTCAGTTCCAATTATCTTTTCAATCACTTCATTCATTACCTGAAGATCCTTATAAGCTTTAAAACTATTTATTTTTTGATTTTGTAGATTTCCTTTCCACGGCATTAATCCTGGATATGCTGTAATAGGACGCATTTCAATATCCAATTTCTTTCTGTAATCTTTTGTCAATGGTTTTAAACTCGATTCATCCCATTTATGAAGAATCCAAGGACTATAAGAATGAAGTTTATCATAATCTAATTCTAAATCCTCCCTCCATTCAAATTGATGATCCCAATTTGCTGTAGCAAAATAATTTTGATTGAACATTTTATTTATAGGAAAATATTTCCAATTGTTTCTATCAATTTCTTCGCTTTTAAAAGGAACTCCTTGCCCATATTGGAAAAAATATCCTAATGGTTTAAACTTCGGGTCCTCCTTTGGTATATATTTAAAATGAACTTCGATTTGAGAGATATCTAATTTACTACCAACCAATTCATCTTGATAAAGTTTATATATGATATTTTTAGCTTTATTAGGATAAGCTTTTCCCGTAAAAATTGGATAATATATTATAGAGTAATACCTCCCATTTACAGGGGAAGAGTATTCGTAAATCTCAAACCAACATTCTTTCAGTTTAATATTCACATTTGATTTTATGTAATTATATAAAAAGAAAGCTGAAGCTAAAATAGCAATTCCTAAGATTAAATAAAACAAGTAAGGATTAAAATATACAGAAATAAATATAATTGAAATTGCAATGTAGATTAATAAGAGACCTAAAATAAAGAGAAATGAAATCAATGATTTGAAAGCATCTGGTTCTTTATCCCTCTTGGAATGCATAATACTAGGAGCATACTTTATGATTAAATCTTGATCGTATTGTTCAATAAAATCCTGAAATTCAATTTGTGTCCATTCATTCATAATTCATGCAAAATTTCTTGTTTTAGGGTATTTTAAAGATGCTATAGTACATTTATAATAAATTTTGATTAAAAATTTTTTGACTATTCTAGATAATTTTATTCTTTCTATCTTAAAAATAAATAAATCTAACCTCTATGTTATTTTTAATTGCGATTCTTCATTTCAATAATTGATATCAAAGATGGATGATTTTGAGGCTTTTTTAAGTTATATAAAATCTCAAGATTTTTATAGTGGACAGATAGTACATATCGAGACTTTACCTGAGTTAAAAGCTCGCTATGGAAACCTAGAACGTCCGATAAGAAAAAGGCTTCAACGATGGTTAGATAAAAGTAATATTTCTCTTTGGAATCATCAAGCAGAAGCAATTAATAGTATAAGAGAAGGAAATAATACCGTTATAACAACATCGACTTCTTCGGGTAAATCATTAATTTATAATATATCTGTACTTGATGAAATTTTTAAAAATGATAAATTGACGGCTCTCTATATTTTTCCGACAAAAGCCTTAGCGAGAGATCAATTTGTAGTCCTTTCTGATTTATTAAACGAGACAAATATTAAACAAAATAGAATTGGGATTTATGATGGCGATATTGAACCCAATGAGAAACGTCTCGTACTTGCAAATGCAAACATAATAATTTCCAATCCTTTTGGCTTGCACTTTTATTTACCATGGTTTAAACAAAAGTGGAGAAGATTTTGCTCTAATCTAAAATATATTGTGTTAGATGAGATCCATGTATATAGAGGAATCTTTGGGTCTAATTTTGCTTTACTACTTAGACGATTGAAAAGAATTCTTAATGAATTCGGAGTGACACCAATTTGGATCCTTTCAAGTGCCACAATCTTCAATCCTAAGGAATTTTGCGAAAAACTAGTTGGTGAAGAATTTCATCTTATAGATAGAGATGATTCCCCTTCAGGCGCTAAAAAAGTAATTTTATGGGACCTACCTTATGATAAAATATCAAATAAATATCGTTCTGCTCATCAAGAAACCAAAAATCTATTTATAACCCATTTAAAATATCCCAAATCCATTCAGACTCTTACTTTCACTTTATCTCGTAAAATGGCAGAGTTACAAGCCATTTGGACCAAACAAGCTTTACCAATTATGAAAGATCAAATCGTTAGCTATAGAGCGGGCATCACGAAAAAAAAAAGGCGTCAAATAGAACAAAAATTTAAACAAAAACAAATCTTAGGTATCAGTTCTACAAATGCATTAGAGTTAGGGATTGATATTGGATCTCTAGATGCTACCATAAGTTCAGGATTTCCTGGAACTCTTTCCAGTTTTAAGCAGCAAATAGGAAGATCTGGAAGAACAGGGAGTTTATCAATATCGACTTATATTCCTATGCAAAATCCCCTCGATCTTTTTTATGTTCATAATCCTGATAAGTTATTTGGAAAGATTCGAGAAGAGATAATGATTACTTTAAAAAATAAATACATCCTAAAAAATCACCTTTGCTGTGCTTCAAAAGAATCTCCCTTAACTTTAGATGAATATCACGCGTTTGGGATTGAAGATGTTAACTTATATAAGAAATGTATTGAAGAACTAGTGGAAGAATCTCTTCTCATGAAAAGAAGTAACAAGTATTATTGGAGGGGTGATTTTTTCCCAAATGAACGCTTCAGTTTAGAGGACCTTTCTACTAGAAGTTATAAAGTAATAATGATGACAAAAACTGGTCAAGAAATGTTAACGGTTGAAGATGAAAGTTATGTATTTCGTGATTTGCATCCCGGAGCAGTTTACCTATTTGAAGCTGAAACTTACAGGGTTATTTATCTCGATATTGAGAGAAAGGAGGTTCTAATTAAGAGGGCTGAAGTGGATTATTATACTCAATCTCTTAAACATACGGAAATAACTCCATTAGAAGTAATATATGAAAATAGTAAAGATTCTAACCAAATTATCAACAGTGCATTTGGACGCGTTAAAGTTAAACATGATTATTATTCATATAAAGTTATTGATACGTTCACTCAGGAAATACGTTCAAGACATCCTCTTGATGAAATTCCCGTCATTAGCTATGAAACCGTTGCATTTTGGTTTTATATTCCTTTTGAGTATCAAAAAGAGTTAGAGTCTAATGGCTTTGATTTAGGAGGGACAATACATGCTATAGAACATGCCATGATTGCTATTGCTCCGAATTTAGCACAAATCTCTAGATGGGATTTAGGTGGCGTGTCTATAGATTTTGATCCCGTTAAACAACAACCAATCATATATATCTATGACGCATTTAGAGGTGGTATCGGAATATCTGAATTATTATTTTTTAACTTGTATGAATTATTAAATTTAACTTATAATTTGATTAATACTTGTAATTGTAAGGCTCCAAATGGATGTCCAGGTTGTTGTTTGAGTCCTAAATGTGGTAATCAAAATGAACCGTTAGATAAATATGGTGCAATTTTCTTATTAAAGAAAATTCTACAAATTAACGATTAAACCAAATGATGCAGCTCTAATTCCCTCAGTTTTTCTTTCAATGGAATACCAGTTTTACTATCCCAACCTTTATAATCATAAAACAGTTTCTTTAATTTTTCAAAGTTTGGAGTTTTACCCGCCGCTCCACCTTCATTAAAAGGCTGTAATAAAATGTTCGGTAATCTATCATCTTTAGAAGTTAAACCCATTTTAATATTGAAAAGACGTTTTAAATTGGCAATTCTTTCACCAAAAATTTTCACCTCGTTTAATCCAAACTTGATCCCTATCGCCGTTTCTATTAATTCAGCTACTTGTGAAGGGAGAGGATTGCAAAAAGAACACATAATAATTGAGCCATATAATGCTCTGTAATCCATAAGTAAGGAACATACTTCTGCCATTTCTTCATTATCTAAGAATTTATCGATATTTCTAATTCCTATTTCTTCAAAAGGTACGCCTAATAAAGCGTAGTACGCATCTAAAAGGTTATGCGAGGGGCCTTTCAGGCCCATTCCATACGCTATAGCCATTCCATAATTTGAACGCAAGTCATGATAAGTTACCTCCATTCCATTAACCGTTGCGATCTCATCTAAAGAAATGTTAAATTTTTTAGCAAATGCATTCGATCCTTCTGCGAGTAAATTACCGATCCCTTCCCTATATGAGATTTTATGCAGCATTTTCTCGATAAAACTAATACTACCCCATGCAGGAGTTATATCATCTAAATCTCGTGAGGAAATATTTCCTTTTTCAAAATGATGGTTCAAACAAGCTATGATTGCTCCCGAACTAATAGTATCTATACCATAATCAAAACATAATTGATTAATATGGGTTATTGATTCAAGATTATCATTTAAATTCAAACTCCCAAAGCTCACTAAAGTTTCATATTCTGGACCTTCCATCTCATCAGTCTTGTACTTTCCCTCATCGATCTTTATTCTTCTTCCGCATCCAATCACGCAAGAATGACAAAATCTATTTTTAACGAGTATTCTTTCAGCCATAGTAGCTCCTGAAATATTATATACTCCTTCCCATTGAGCTTGAGAAAAGTATTTGATGGGAATTTCTCCCGTCGTATTATACATGTCCATTCCACCAGAAGTGCCAAGTTCTGCTAACATTTGAGTAGCAAACGATGCTTTTACCGTATCACGGGCTTTTGCTACAGCCTCTCTAAATTTTTCAGGCTCAGCAACCTCAGCTTTTAATAATTCCCCCTTTATCACTATTCCTTTTAATAATTTTGATCCTAAGATTGCACCCATACCGGTTCTTCCTGCAGCTCGTTCTTCAGAAATGATATTTGCAAATTTAACTCGATTTTCTCCAGCGGGACCAATACAAGCAACTCTAGATTTCTCATCTCCCATTTCTCTCTTTAATATCTCAGTAGTTTCATAAGTTCCTTTGCCCCATATTTTCGTTGCATCTTTTAATTCTACTACTTCATTTACTATCTTAAGATAAGATGGATTTTCCGCTCTACCAGTAATTATTATTCCATCATAACCTGCTTTTTTTATTTCTGCTCCAAACCAACTCCCACAATTTGATTCTGCCCACATTCCGGTATATGGAGACTTTGAGCACACAACCCACCTACCCGTATTAGGCGCAAACGTTAAATTTAATGGGCCTGTCATTATCATAATAATATTCTCTGGAGATAAAGGTAGGGTCTTCTTGTTCAACCTTTCTATTAAATATCTACAAGCATAACCAGCTCCTCCAAGGAACTTTTTTGCAAATTCTTCATTTAAAGCCTTAACTATCCACTCTTTCTTAGTAAGATTGATTTCAAGTAATTTTCCTCTAAAGGATTTCAGCATTTATAAGCACTAATTTAAGTTTTTAGATTTCTATATATTTACTATTTATTTAATTTTAATTCTTAAAATTCAAAAGAAGGAATATTTATTGTTAATTAAGGAAAATTTTAATTAAAAAAGAATTTTTTATCGGATTATGACATCAGATATGACTCTCAAATGGAATGATTTAATTTCACCCACTATTACTCCAAAGGAATATTTAACTCAATTTTCAGATAAAGTCGGTATGATATATAAAAATTATGAACCAAAGAAGGATATTTTAAAGAAGATCTCAACTTTACTGCAAGAAAAGAAAGAAAAACTTAAGATAGTAGCATTAGGAGCGGATTGGTGCCCCGATTGCTCAAGAAATATACCCCGAATGATTAAAATAACTGAAAAAATTCCTTTAGTAGTGATAGAATTTAAAATCTTATATGGAATAGTAGTAAACGCCCTACACAAACCAGGAGAGGTAATTTGGCATAAGAAACGATCTCCTCCTGAAGCGGCAAATCCTAAGTTTAATTTAAAAGCAATTCCCACATTTTACTTTTTTAATAAAGATGGTAAGTTATTAGATGTAATTATAGAAAAGCCAAAGATAAATTCCAGTTTAGAAGAAGAATTGCTTGAGATTTTAGAAAATCACCTCTAATTTTTTTCTACCATTAATATTTAAATAAGTGCATAGCGATATTTACTCTATGTTCAAATTAAAAGTTAAGAAAGTTATCATATTTAAACATGGAGTTTCCTATTTTGTTTTAAAAGGTGAAATTAAGGGAAATGGGTCCTTTGAACTAGAATTTAAAATCGATGAAATGGATGATATCTTGAAATCCTTATTTGTTATCGATACAAGTGAAAAAGGATACATAAGTTCAATAAGCTATGATGCCGCTTTAGATGCGACGCAACTTTTAAAGTCAATTATGTTGGATATTCCTGATGTAGATTCTTTTTCTTCTTTAGTCACCCAAATCAAAGGAGCTTCAGTGAAGTTATCTATTGCTGCGGGAAAAAGTTTAAATGGTACCATTATGGGTATAGAAACAAGTGAAAAAATAGTTAAAAATGAGATTATTAAAGAAAAATTCCTAGTGATGCTCCAAGATGATGATTTCATAGTGAAAATTGCATTCCCCGAAATCAAGCATTTTGAAATATTAAATGAAGATCTCAAGAAAGACCTCAAATTCTTTTTAGATACCGTGATAACAGGGAAGAAAAAAGACGCTAAAAAAATAATCATAAATTGTGAATCAGGTGGTGCAGATCAATTAGAACGAGACATATTTGTTTCCTACATTCGAGAGAGTCCCATCTGGAAGACTTCCTATCGATTAATTATGAGTAAGGAACAAGAACAGGAAAATAAATGCTTACTTTCTGGGTGGTGTATGGTAGAAAACACCACAAATCAAGACTGGGAAGAGATTGAGTTGTCATTAGTCGCTGGTATGCCAGTATCATTTAAATATGACTTTTATAAACCAATTTTTATCCAACGCCCAATTATTCACCCTCCGAAAGTTTTAAGCGCTCGTCCTACTGAAATAGAAGAAGGATTGACCAAAGAAAGATTTCGGGATTTCGCAATGGCAGAGGAACCACGGGCAGAAATGGCTAGGGTAAAGAAAATGAGAGCACCTCCAGCACCCGCTGCAGCACCTAGTGGTGGAATTCGATTCAATGCGAGAATGGGTTTGTTAGATGATTCAATTCTCGAAGAAAAATTTAAGGCACAAACTAAGACACAAACAAAGGATTTAGGGGAACTATTTGAATACAACATTTCAAATCCAGTCACTATTAAAAGGAAACAATCAGCACTAGTACCGATACTGACTGAAGCGATTAAAGCTAGAAGAATTTTATTATTTAACATGAATGAATACGAAAAAAATCCAAATGCTTGTTTAGAAATTACTAATAACACGGATTTGATCCTTGAGAGAGGACCCGTGACTATAATTTATGATGATAATCTCGCAGGAGAAGCGATCATTCCTTTCTTAAACAAAGATGATACCCGATTATTGAACTATGCTGTGGAACAAGCAGTTATAATTAATTGGGAACAAAAAAGTGAGGATCTAAATGTCCATAAGGTTAAGTTTGGAAGTGGATATTCATATGAATATTATTACACGGATCTCTATACAGAGTACAAGATAAAAAATAAAACTAAGCAAGAGAAGATATTATACTTAGATCACCCAAAAAGATCTGGATATAAATTTATCGAACCTGCTTTAGAACCAGAAGAAACAGAAAATTTCTGGAGGTTTAAGATTACCTTAAAACCCAGTGATGCCATCAACTTTAAATTGAAGGAAAGAAAGGAAATCTACTCTAGTAACTATATCTGGAACTGGTCTAGAGACACTTTGCTAGATCGAACTACTTTCTATTTAAAACACAAATTTATCGATGAAAAACTCGAAAAAGAATTAAAAGAAATCGCAGAAATGATTGGAAAATCGCGAGATTTGAAAGCAAAGAAAGATAAATTAAATGAAGAACGGTCTATGATGACAGATGAGCAAGCAAGATTAAGAGAAAATATATCCGTGTTAGGAGAAGACACCCAATCTCTCACTTTAAAAGAAAAATACGTGAGCAAATTAAGTCTCCAAGAAAATCGGTTTGAAGAAATCACTTCTGAATTAGACCAACTGGAACAAAAGATTGTAAAAATCGATAAAACTATTGAAGGTCGCTTGAACGCTTTAAAGGTTTGAACAGATTTTAATTTTTTTCTATTTATTAATTAATAAAAAATCGAGGTAAAATTCATTAAGATCAAATTCATGCAATAATTAGATCAATTCAAAAATGATGTATCGCTATTATTGAACTAAAATAGGTGATCAACATGTCCGTAGAAGAATTAGAAGATCAGGTCGAAAAGCTTCTAGATGAAAGAGATAAATTAGAGGAAATCTGTGACACCCTTCCTAAATGTGAGGAAGATGATGGATGTGACACTTGTCAAAATTACAAGAAAATTGCTGAACTCGATGACAAAATTGAAGCTCTAGAAGAGAAGATCGAAGCTTTAATGGGAGAAGAAGAGGATTAGTTATAATTAGCACGGTCTTTTTTATTTTTAGTTTTTGTTCTAAGTCTAATCTATTGTTTAAGCCACTTTTTTTTAAATTTTAGTTAATTTAAACCTAAAAATTTAATCAAAACATAATTTTCTTAAGTTGGATAGTAAAAAAAATTAATATATAAACTCATATTCTCCACTTTATACTAATTCTACATCCAAAATATAAAATAAAAATAAGTGTGAAACATAATGCCTGGTAAAAAATTTGAAACACAAGCTATAAATGATGAGATTTTAGAAAAGTTTAGCTTGAAGAATCGTTATGCATTTTTAAATAATAATTTAACCGCTGTTCTCTCCCCAAAAGAATTTAATTTCCTTAGAGAAGTTCAGCGATTTTGTTTGAGATTTGAAAAGAAAAACGAAATTGTCCATGGACCAGATGAGGATATTTATGATTGGGTTCCCGCTTTTGGAGAGAAAGGGTACATTACTCGGCAGCACACGTTTGATATGTGTGAAGTGCATTACGATGAATGGGGTCTTGCAGCTGATTTTATGCGAAATATAGCTCTCGATATGTTCGATCCTCAATTTGCTATGGGAGGAGGGGCAACCGTTTTGGCAATCAATCCCGTTTACGAGCACCATGATCTCGTTCCAGAGCGATTGGAAGCATTAAAAGATTTAGCTACTGGAAAAAGCCCTGGCGCCATTTGTATCACTGAACCAGAACGCGGTTCGGATGCTGTTCACCAATTAACGACTTGTACGGAACAAACCGATGGTAGCTTCTTATTGAATGGTACTAAAATATTTAATACGAATGCTCCTCGCTCTAAATGGTTGGTTGCGTATGCCACTGCGGAACAAAATAATGGTAACACGATGGCGCAATTCTTAGTCAATTCTGAATGGGAAGGGTTCCACGTGGAAAGAGTAAACATACCATGGGTCCCGAAGTTATATTTAGGAAAAGAGACCTTTAAAGATTTACGTATACCCAAAGAGTACATTCTTGGTCCAGTTGGAAAGGGACGAGAGCATATGTTCGAAGGTTTAGTTCCAGAACGTATTTCGATTGCCATTATGGGCGTGAGTGAATGTTGGGGTGCTCTTGCCTATGCCGTAATCTACTCAAACTTGAGAAAGCAATTTAATCAGGAAATTCTCAAATTCCAAGGCGTTGGATTCTTGTTATCAGATCTTTGGGCTCGAACCACCAATTTAACCCTTGGACTTCTGAAATTTTGCGAAGCGTATGACGAAAAATATGAAAAATTCGGCGGAGAGATTCCGAAAAACATTTCTCAAGCGTTGGTTGCATCAGCAAGCCAATTAAAGTATCATGCTGCTAAAATGTCCAAAAAAGTGTGTTATGAATGTGCTAACCTTATGGGAGGAGCTGGTCTCTGTGATAACACAATGATGCATGATTACTTAAATATTTCCCGCATCCAAGAAATCGTCGGCGGATCCAGACAAATTCAGTGTT
>Ga0315542_1001582_pt1 | contig 14148 bp, 15 predicted proteins | sample SalMarSW160120MG_FD_202541 | JGI IMG/M metagenome (GOLD analysis project Ga0315542, IMG submission 202541) | Salt marsh sediment microbial communities from the Plum Island Ecosystem LTER, Massachusetts, United States - Salt Marsh Sediment SW1601-20 ...
TTGAACATCATCATGAATAATTTCTATGTTTTGAATTGCCAAAGAGTGAATATATTCGATGAATTATGAAGGAGCGGTACCAATGACAACGGTACAGACATTGCAAACAAAAACATTGCATACACTTGATCTAAATTTCATGGGTGTTCCAGGCACAATCGCTGCTTACCTGATTCCCCATTCACACGGCGCAATCCTGATCGAGAGCGGCCCTGGTTCCACTATTCCAGCGTTGCTGGATGGTCTGAAAACCTATCACCTGACTGAACGGGATATTACGGATGTTTTTTTGACCCATATCCACCTGGATCATGCAGGAGCGGCTGGCTGGCTGGCGCGCCAGGGAGCACACATTCACGTCCATCCCGTAGGCGCGCCCCATTTACTCAATCCAGAAAAATTGCTCTCTAGTGCGGCCCGGATTTATGGTGACAGAATGGAAGAATTATGGGGAGAATTTCTACCCGTTCCAGAGGACAGGTTATCGGTGTTGCACGACGAGGATACCGTCGAAATTGAAAACCTGCGCATCTGTGCACTGGATACACCTGGCCACGCCAGCCATCATCTGGCTTATCTTTTCGAGGATATCTGCTTTTCAGGAGACATTGGCGGTGTGCGATTAAGCGATTTGCGTTATTTGCAATTACCCATGCCACCACCCGAATTTCACCTTGAGCAGTGGCGCGAAAGTGTCAGGAAAATTCAGCAGGCATATGCAAATAAGAGGTTCCAGCGGATTGCCCCCACACATTTCGGCATTGTTGAAGATCCTGATTGGCACCTGGCAGCGGTAGAAAATGCGTTGGATGAAATCGAAGAGTGGATGCAAGCAATCATGCCTTCAGATCCGGAGATCGAAAATTTAACCCGATCATTCGTAAGCTGGACACGTTCGAATTCAATTAATCGAGGACTGAATGAAGATCAGATCAAAGCTTTCGAGACTGCCAACCCCTCCTGGATGTCTTCATCTGGAATTTACCGCTACTGGCATAAATACCGTGTAGATGAATGATTTTTTCTACGAAGATATTCTGCCACATTCTATCAACCTGTTCTCTCCACCTGGGGAAAAGAAGGTTGGTAGACTCTGAGATCCATAAGTGGTAAGAATTTATACGAATTTGAGTTTCTCCGATTTTCCGATCCTATCGCTCGGATTGCCGCATTATAAGTTTTCTTGTCTCGGCGAACCTGGCGCATCGCCTGGCGTGTAAGCGAATCGGCGGCTTTGTTATAACTGCGAGGCAGCCAAAACCAATTCAAATTAGGAAAATTTTTGGCAAGCCGTTGGGCTCTACGAAACATGGGCTTCATGCTGGCAGCATTCACCGATGCAGCACCTCGCATCTGGTCAATCACACATTTCGCATCTCCACAGACTTTGACCGGCTCAGATTGAATGCCGAGGTCCTTCAGTGCCTCAAGACCCTCGATCAAGGCCAGGTATTCGGCAACGTTCGAAGTTGCATCAACTCCACGAGCAAAAGCCCCGTGCCCGCGAGCGATAATAATATCGTGCTCGATTATCAACCACCCATAGCACATGATACCGGCCTTTGAGGTGGGTATTGGTCGGGAGGAAATACCTCGAAAAAGTCCGTCGAAATGCAAAATATACATGCCTGACTCCCTTCTCTTTTTTTTGATACGAGGCTAAGAATCATATTGCGTGGCCCACACAGTGCGCCAAACCTTATCAAAGATGGCTTAAAAAGCAGATCGGCGGTGAGAGACTTTACCGCCGACCTGAGTGGGGGAGGAGTACGTACCTTCTTCGCTGATGAGGTCCGAAAAAATCGCTGTACTCGATATATTTTTATCAAGATGGTCGCCATAAAGATGATAACCAAGACCAGGCGCTCTTTACTAATTCCTCACAACGTGCTTATTTTGTTTGATTATTGACCAGGTCGAACCAAAAGTCAATTAACTCCTGGTTAATTGCGTGTAAACTTTTGTTAATCGAATTTGAAATTCGCTTCAATTGATAAATTAAATTTACTATAGCAAACGCATTCCTTAAAGTCAATATTCGAAACAGTAAGGTGTTTCCTGTGGAGCATAATCCACCTAACAAATAAGTTGAGCGCTGGAAATGAGGCCCTGATCCGATAGCCCGGTATAGAATGCCGTAAATACCCACAGAGCAGCAATCATTAGAATAACAAAGAAAATAATACTGATAGTTGTAAAAAATTTCTGCATCTAGCTACCCTCCAGATCCAATTCGAAAAACTCAGATTTGATCACCTGATCAAATGTACATCATCGGATGACATCCATTCAACGGCTGAACTACGATTATGACGTTGAGTCTGAGTAAAAGGTTCCTGAATGATCGCCCCATACATTTGAGAGATTGACAACCCTCTGTGATGTAGTTAAGATCATATTTGGAAAGATATTATCCACAGAATCGAAACCTTATATTATTTGCAGGAGAGCAACGATGGCTGGTCATATTGTTGTTGTTGGAAGTCTTAATATGGATCTGGTTGTCCGCGCCCCTCGCCTCCCTGAGCCCGGCGAGACAATTTTGGGGAGTGATTTTCATAACTTTCCCGGCGGCAAGGGCGCCAATCAGGCCGTGGCAGCCGCACGATTAGGTGGAAAGGTAAATATGATTGGTCGGGTAGGGAAGGATTCCTTTGGGGACAGTTTATTTGAAGAAGTAAATTCAGAAGGGATCGAGACAAAGTACATCCTGCGTGACCCCAAAGAAGCGACCGGAGTCGCCCTGATCACCGTGGATGAAACGGGACAAAACACGATTGTTGTGTCCTCCGGCGCGAACTCCAGACTCACTCCAATCGATGTCGCCAACGCTGAGGAAGCATTCGCAGGCGCAGCTGTACTGCTGTTGCAATTAGAATCCCCCCTGGCAGCAGTTGCCAGGGCAATTGAGTTAGCAAAACACCATGGGGTAAAGGTGGTCTTGAATCCAGCGCCAGCCCAGATGCTGCAGACCAAATTGTTGACCCAGGTAGATTATCTGATCCCCAACCAGACTGAGCTTGCATTGTTGGCTGGAGTCGAAGGTACAGATACTGCAGTGAGCTGCCTGCGCGGCCTGGGAGTAACCAGGCTGATTGTTACACTGGGAGATCAAGGAGTGCTGGTCGTCGAAAAGAACAAGGAAATACAGCTCCAGGGATATGCTGTTGAAGTTGTCGATACAACTGCGGCAGGTGATGCCTTCGTCGGCGCTTTTGCAGTCGCTCTGACAGAAGGAAAATCCGCTCTCGAGGCGGCGGAATTTGGGAATGCCGCCGGCGCGCTCACCGTGATGCGCAGTGGCGCCCAACCATCCTTGCCCACGCGTGCAGAACTGGATCAGTTTTTAGAACAGGCAAACCAACACCGGCAAAAGAAACGCAATCTCTAAATTTTCCCAGCATTTAGAAAAGAGAAGGGTCATTTCCCAACTTGGAATATACAATGCACGGCCCCACGAGGGTCAGGCTCGAGTTTTGCTGTTTGGATCACTGTCCTCCCCAACATCTCTTCTAATAAGACACCATCAAAGCGGCACATTTCAGGATGCTTTGGCAAGATGGCTGCATACGGACAATGTTCAAAGATCAGCCGCGGTGCAATAGCATGAGCTTCCCAACGCGCCTGATAATTGAATTCGTTCAACTGTCGAACTGCTGTGTACAAACGCTGAGTAAGATTTGGGTTTGGACGTGGCGGAGCACCCTGTGATCCGCTTTCCGGTAATGAATCCGCCAACATGCGCTGCGCCAGATTTCGGAAAGTCGAATACTGTTTATCCACTGGTATGGATGAGACAAGTTCTTGCAACAATGCGCTTACTAGATGATCAAGGTTGTGTCTCTGTGTTTGTGCTGAAAGACTATAGAGCTGTGCCGGGCGCCCTTTTCCCTGCGAAGGTTGTAGTCCAACCAGGTCCACTACCCCTTGTTCTTTCAAAATCGCCAGATGATGTCGAGCGTTAGCTCGGGTCATCCGCAATGCCCGGCTCAAATCCTCAACCGTAACTACTCGATGGGCCTGAACATATTCCAAAAGACGTTGTCGTGAGGTTTTCATGGGTTGATTATACCCTCTACATTTATTTTCGCAAATATATATTGACTTTAATCCCGTTGACCTCCGGTCAAAAGACGGTATAATTGGCCCCATATCCTTACAGGCTCTTTTCCTAAAAGTTTGATCGCAAAGCAAATCGTACAATGCTTCAAAACACAGATAGAACTCTCAATCCGGCCCGAGTGGAGCATATTATCTGTCTGAGGCCCCACTGATATGGAGCAATTCATCAATTTAGAGCCGATAGATGAAGAGCCCCTTACCTGGGAGTCAACATATGAGATAGCTTTGGCTTTGAGGCGCCAACATCCCCAGGTTGAACTCGAGCAGGTATCTCTGGGGATGATTTATCGCTGGACGATAGCACTGCCTGAGTTTAACGACGATCGCGAACTGGCCAATGAAGCAATCCTTGCTGCAATCTATCAAGAATGGTTTGAGGAGGAGTTTCCCTTATGAGTGAAGAAGTGCATGATTTCAAAGACCTGAATACTCCTGGATATGACATTCCTCCAGAGATGGAGGGTCAGGTAGCCATCACAACGCTGGACAAGATCTATAACTGGGGCCGGCGATCTTCATTATGGCCATTGATGTTTGGTCTGGCATGTTGCGCGATTGAGATGATCTGTACAGCAGCCAGCCGATATGATTTTTCCAGGTTTGGAATGGAAGTTATGCGGCCGAGCCCACGCCAATCGGACATGATGATAGTTTCCGGAACTGTCACCAAAAAGATGATCCCCCAAATCGTCCGTCTTTACAATCAAATGCCCGAACCCAAATATGTAGTCGCCATGGGAGCCTGCGCCTCAGGTGGTGGTCCATTTAAAGAGGGTTATAACGTTGTTTCCGGCGTTGATAAATACATCCCTGTTGATGTTTATATTCCAGGCTGCCCTCCCACCCCGCAGGCGCTGCTCAATGGTTTGATCACCTTACAGAAGAAAATAGATACCCAATCGATCAAGAATGTGCGCTGGTATGGCAAGGAACCGATCGAGGCCATTCCTATCCCGGTTTTAGGCCCGGACATCATGGACCCACGCCAATATGCAGAAATCATGCATTACTCGCAGAAGAAAATGGCGCAAAAAGAGCTTGCTGAAGAAGCAGGAAGCGCTGGTGAAGGTCTCACAAAAACAGCGTCTGTTGAAGAAGCGTAATAACGGAGTCACTAGATGAGTGAACAAACCCTTATCGTCGATTCGGATCTTGAATCTCGTTTTCCTGAGGCCATCGTTCCTGATACACGCCAGGGATACGAAGGCTATATTGTACAACCCGGCAGTTTAACAGAAGTCGCCACAGCACTGCGGGATGAAATGGGCTATGACTACCTTTCTTCGGTCACTGCAGTAGATTACCTGCCCGAAGCAAAGATGGAGGTAGTCTATCATCTTTATAAGTCGACCGGTGGGCCGGCTTTGGTGCTTAAAGCCCAACTGCCACGCGAAAATGCCGTCATCGCTTCGCTAACGCCGATTTATCCCGGCGCTGATTTTCAAGAGCGCGAGGTCTGGGATTTGTTAGGCGTACGTTTTGAGGGCCACCCCGATTTACGACGCATCTTAATGTGGGAGGGCTTCGCTGGACACCCGCTGCGTAAAGATTGGCACGAAGCATATTTTGAAGAAGAAGGAAAACCCTTCAAAAGCCGCTGGCCTGAAGGCAATATCCTGCGAATCGAGGATAAGAATGCTTTCGGGAAAAATGTAGATTATCCAGAAGGCTTCAATCCCGAAACCTGGGTACCCGAGGCAGAGTCCGCACTTTATGCCAGCCTGGCGAAATATACACAGCCAGCAGACGGTGCCGGTATAAAAACCGACACGGTTGTGGTCAATATGGGCCCTCAACACCCATCCACCCATGGTGTGTTCCGGGTAGTGGTTGCACTTGAAGGGGAAACGATCAGAGCACTCAAGCCAGTTATGGGATATTTGCACCGCAACCACGAGAAAATTGGGGAGCGGAATACATTCTTACAGAATATGCCTTTTACCGACCGCCTCGACTATCTTTCTTCGATGAGCAACAATTTCGGATATGCCCTGGCGGTTGAAAAATTGATGGGGATCGCTCCCCCGGAAAGAGCAGAGTATCTACGCGTAATCATGGCAGAACTGACCCGGATCAGCAATCACATTTTTGCGATTGGGATGTTCCTTAATGATTTGGGTGCATTTTTCACGCCCTCCCTGTATGCGATCGAGGAACGGGAGTTGATTCTGGATGTCTTCGAGGCAGTAAGCGGATCGCGCATGATGTGCAATTATTTCCGCTTCGGCGGTGTGTCACGCGATCTGCCGGAGGGCACGTATGAACAAATTCGTAAGCTGGTCTTTGAGCGTCTGCCACGTAGAGTGGACGAACTGGATCTCTATCTGACCAATAATGAAATCATCCGCTCACGAACGGAAGGCGTGGGTGTTCTGACCCCTGAGCAAGCTATTGCCTATTCGGCTGCCGGCCCAGTGCTCAGAGCCTCCGGCGTGCCTTATGATGTGCGCCGCGCAGATCCATATGGGATATATGATCGCTTTGATTTCGACGTGGCCGTTCGCTATCATGGTGATGTGTATGACCGCTACCTGATCCGGATTGACGAAGTCCGCCAGAGTCTGCGAATATTACAGCAGGCTGTCCGAGACATACCGGAAGGCCCAGTGATCGAAGGCAAGCAGCAATACCAGGTACGCGTACCCGCCGGAGAGGCTTATGGGCGCGTTGAAGGCCCTAAAGGTGAGTTGGGATATTACGTAATCTCAAATGGAAAGCCGAACCCATGGCGCTATCACGTGCGCGCCCCATCGTTCATCAACCTCACTGGAATGGAAACGATGTGTACAAATGGCAAAGTAGCCGATGTCGTAGCCGTTCTCGGCTCAATTGACATCGTGTTAGGTGAGACAGATCGCTAAGCTTTGGAGCGTTGCAGTAAAACCAAAGTTTCGGACCAGTAATGGAGAAGACAAATATGGATGGAATGGGCATCATTAAAGGATTGGGCGTTACGCTGAAACGCTTCGTGGATACGTATCTGGATGATATCCGCTGGCTAGGGAAACGCTACTACACGAAAGAGGGGGTCGCGCACCGTATGAGCACTGAAGCACGCGGTATCTTCACAGTGCAATACCCTGAAGAGAAACTCCCCGTGCCGGAAGAATTTCGCTTCATTCCTTTCTTGCTTTACGAAGTGGATGAAAACGGTGAAAAACACGACCGCTGCACCTCGTGTGGAATTTGTGCCAAAGTCTGCCCTCCACAGTGCATCTGGATCGTCCGCACGAATGATCCGAAGACAAACCGGCCAATACCGGAGCCAAAAGACTTCTACATCGATGTAGATATATGCATGAACTGCGGTTTCTGCGCCGAATATTGTCCTTTCGACGCGATTAAGATGGATCATGATTATGAATTGGCTGTCTATGACCGTCATAAAACAAATATTTATGATAAAGAGAAACTATTAAAGCCGGTCTCTTATTATGCAGAAATCCGCCCCACCAATTACGCTCGCGAAGAGGCTGCGCGCGCAGAAGCTGAAGCAGCAAAAGCCGCACGACGCGCCAGCCGCTGATTGACCCGATGAAACGTGAGCATTACGGTCCGATTTGACGCCGAAATCTCACGTTTTTTGTTTTAATGAAGTACAATAACGCAGGTAAAAAAGAACTAAAAATTTACTCTGGCTTAGAATGACTGGTTATTCCCAGTAGCTTCAATAAGAATTTATGGTTTCCCCAAAAATGCGGGGAAAACAAAGTTGTTGAAAGGATTATATGTTTAGCAAATCTAAAATATCGAAAGACGCGGTGATGGCAGCACTCAGCAAGGTTCAGGAGCCAGAACTGCATAAAGATCTGGTCACTTTAAACATGGTTCGTGACCTGAAGATCGAGGGTGATAAGGTAAGTTTTACAGTAGTATTAACCACACCTGCCTGTCCACTGAAAAGTCAGATTGAACGCGAATCGAAAGAGGCAGTAGCCGCCATCCCCGGGGTCAGCTCAGTTGAGGTAAAACTGGATGCCAATGTCCCCAATGATGGCCGATCGCGCGGCTTGCTGCAGCTTCCGATCCGGAACGCAATCGCCATTGCGTCTGGTAAAGGTGGCGTAGGCAAAAGCACCGTGGCCGTGAACATCGCCGTTACGCTGGCTCAGAGCGGCGCACGTGTCGGTCTTTTGGATGCCGATATTTACGGTCCCAACGTGCCCACAATGATGGGCGTGGATTTTCTCCCCAACCCGACTGAAGCCAAACTGATCCCCGCCGAGACTTATGGCGTTAAAATGATGTCGATCGGTTTTTTGGTCAAACCCGGGCAGCCCTTGATCTGGCGTGGCCCTATGCTTCACTCCGCGATACGCCAGTTTCTCACCGATGTCGATTGGGGTGAACTTGACTACCTGATCGTCGATCTCCCCCCTGGGACTGGAGATGCTGCCTTAAGCCTGGCCCAGTCTCTGCCCTTGAGCGGTAGCGTGATCGTCACACTGCCCCAGCAGGTATCCCTGGATGATGCTCGTCGCGGGCTCGAGATGTTCCGCCAATTGGATGTCAACATCTTTGGCGTGGTTGAAAATATGAGTTATCTTGAGCTACCCGATGGAACTCGTATGGATATCTTCGGGTCAGGTGGTGGTGAACGTCTGGCACAAGAAGCAGGCGTACCTTTCATTGGAGCGGTTCCGATGGATCCCGCAGTCAGGGAAGGTGGTGATACGGGCAAACCGGTGGTTGTCTCGAACCCTGATTCGGCTGTCGCGCGCGCTCTAAAAGCAGTCGCTGAGGATATTGCCGCGAAAATCAGCGTCGCCGCTGTCAAACAAAGCAACTTTATTCCGATTAACCTGGTTGGCTAGGAATTTATGCAGCCTTTTATCGTTGGTATCCGGTTTCAGAAAGTTGGAAAAATCTATCACTTTGATGCCAGCAGCTGCCAGGATCTTCAAGTAGGAGATTTCACCGTTGTAGAAACCAGTCGCGGGCGCCAACTGGGCGAGGTTGTTCAAATCGTTAAAGACCCCATTCCCCCACCCGAGGGCAGTTGGAAGCCCATTCACCATCGGGCAACGCCGCGCGACCTGGTACTGCGCCAGATATGGCAGAAAAAAGAAGTTGAAGCCATGATCAACTGCCGTGCCAAGATGTCTGAGCTGAACATTCCAGGCGTCAAGATCGTCGCGGCCGAATTCACCTTCGATGGGACGCGCCTTTCGTTCTTATACAGCACTGAAGCTGAAGGCAAGGTCGATCTACGTGCGCTGCGTAACGCCATGCAGCGCACGTACCCACGTTCGAGGGTGGAAATGCGCCAGATCGGGCCACGCGATGTGGCCAAAATTTTGGGGGGGATGGGAGCCTGCGGGCTGGAAAACCGTTGCTGTTCCATGTTCCTGACTGAATTCAGCCCCATTTCCATCAAAATGGCGAAAGAACAGGGCATTTCCCTCACCCCTTCCGAAATCACGGGCATGTGTGGACGCCTACGTTGCTGCCTGGTCTATGAATACGAGCAATATGTAGCGGCCAGAAAACAACTCCCGAAACGGGGTAAACGTGTGGTAACACCAGTCGGTGAAGGCAAAGTTATCGACACATACCCGCTCAAGCTATCCGTTCTCGTCGAGCTCGAAAAGGGCACTCGCGAGGAATTCAGCCAGGAAGATCTTCAACCCTGGGATGAACTGGAAGCGCTGCGCAGGAAATCTCAAGAGCCTTGTGACAAACACGAGGGTGGTGAATGCGACTGTGGAAAAACATCAAAAAAGGGGCACAAAAAGAAGTAGGATGACCACACCCAGCTTAGAATCAAAAACCTTAGCGACTTCATCCTTAAAATTTTCACAATCTGAAATTCCCACTGTGCCAGAAACCCAGACCAGCCCGGATTCTTGTTGGGAAGATGCCCAAAAGATTTTGGTCATCCTGGCCCATCCGGACGATCCCGAGTTTTTTTGCGGAGCAACCACGGCCCGCTGGACGTCAGCAGGTCACACAGTTGTTTATTGGCTGATTACTTGCGGTGACAAAGGCACTTCAAACCGTGAATTGACCTCCGAACAGCTGTGCGGTATCCGCCACCAGGAACAGCGTGCTGCTGCCGCAGTTTTAGGTGTTGAACAGGTGAATTTCATGGATTTCCCGGATGGTTACCTGGTGCCTGACCTGAATTTACGCCGTGAGATTACGCGTGTGATCCGTAAGGAGCGACCGGATGTGCTGGTGACCTGCGATCCACAGACTTTATTCGTCGGAGAAAATCGCCTCAACCATCCTGATCACCGGGCAGCCGGGCAAGCTGTTCTGGACGCGGTTTTTCCCGCAGCACGTGATCACCTCAATTTTGTGGAATTGTGGCGCGATGAGAAATTAGAACCACATAATGTGCGCGAAGTATGGGTGAGCGGGACTTTGAATCCTAACATCAGATTGGATGTCACAGATTATTGGGAGACGAAGATCCGAGCACTCTACGAGCACAAGAGCCAGATCCCTGATCCTGAAGCGCTGGCCGAGCGAATGCGCAGCCGACTGGCGGAAGGCAGCAGCCGCGCGGCACCTCGTTACGAAGAAAGCTTCCGCCGCATCATCTTGGGATAGAAGGCTATGGCTGGCATTGAGCGAACGCGAAACATCATTTACGATCAGATGTTTCGCGTTTTTTGTTTCACTACAAGGAGAAACACGTGACTGATTATCTCGATGAAGCACTGGAATTATTCGAATATACCCAAGAATTACGGCGAGACTTTCACCGTTACCCAGAGCTTGGTTTTCAAGAGATTCGAACAGGTGGGATTGTGGCACGCGAACTGAACACCCTGGGATTAGAGGTGACCACCGGGGTTGGTAAAACCGGCGTGATTGCTCTGCTGGAAGGGAAAGAGCCGGGACCGACAGCCTTGTTGCGTTTTGATATGGATGCGCTGCCGATCCACGAAGAAACCGGGGCCATTTATGCCTCTCAAAACCCAGGGCTGATGCACGCTTGCGGACATGACGGCCATACTGCGATTGGATTGACAGTTGCCCGAATACTCCAGGCTCACCGCGATGAATTGGCTGGCACAATAAAATTCGTCTTTCAACCGGCAGAAGAGGGATTGGGTGGCGCTGAAGCCATGATCAAAGATGGCATCCTGGAGAATCCAAGACCCGATATCTCACTCGCCCTGCATCTCTGGAACGAAAAACCCCTGGGATGGATTGGAGCTGCCGGTGGTCCGGTGATGGCTGCCGCAGAGATCTTTCGCATTCGGGTTGTAGGCAAAGGTGGACACGGTGCAGTCCCACAGTTGGCGATCGATCCGGTACTGGCAGCAGCTCAAATCATTACGGCTGTCCAAAGCATTGTCTCCCGAAACGTCTCACCGCTGCAGTCTGCGGTGGTCAGCGTTACCACGATGCGCAGCGGCGAAGCATTTAACGTAATTCCGCCTGAAGTTGAATTGCAGGGCACAATCCGCACTTTCGACCCCGAAGTGCGCCAGCGAGTGCTGGAGCGCTTCAACCAGGTTGTCTCAGGTGTCGGTGGAGCACTGGAGTGCCAGGTTGAGGTGGATGTCAAATCGATCACTCCCGCGGTCAGTAATGATCCAGAACTGGCCACACGGTTCCAGAAGACGATTGCGTGTTTACTTCCTGAAAGCAAATTGATCACGGATTATAAGACTATGGGATCTGAAGATATGGCGTTCATTATGCGGGAAATTCCAGGGTGCTTCTTCTTTATTGGCTCGGCAAACCCCGAGCAAGGGCTCGATGCGGCCCATCACCATCCACGCTTCGATTTCGATGAAAGGGCACTATCACAAGGTGCGGCAGTGATGGCAGCCGTTGCCAGTGAATATCTGAGTAAGGAATAATGTTTGGCGATGAAATCTAGCGGCAACAACCATCAGCAGGCCATGCATTTTCATCACCCGCCCCGGAGAGTGGTATCCCTGGTCCCCTCGCTCACTGAAAGCCTATTCGATCTGGGCCTGGGTGAGGCAGTCGTTGGGATCACGGATTATTGCATCCAGCCGGCCGAAAATCTCGCAAACCTGCCACGAGTGGGAGGCACAAAAAACCCGCGTATTGAAGAAATCCTGGCCTTGAAACCCGAACTGGTGCTGGTGAATTGGGAGGAGAACGCCCACAGCACGGTGGAGGCATTGGAAGCGGCCGGGGTAACTGTTTGGGTTACTCATCCGAAGTCCGTACGCCAGGCAATGGATATTCTCTGGACACTTGCCGGGCTGTTCAAAAGCCAGGCTTCAGCAGTTCGTCTCAAAGCCCTGGAGACAGCCCTGGATTGGACAAAATCCGCCGCCAAAGAAAGCGAGCCACTGCGATATTTTTGTCCCATCTGGTACGACCAGACACAATCTGACCTGTCCTGGTGGATGACTTTCAACCAGCACACTTACTGTCACGATTTACTTGAACTCTGCGGAGGAGCAAATGCATTCGCCGAAAGAGAGCGCCGCTACCCTCTGGCTGCTGACCTGGGGATGAAGGCAGCAAAAGATGCCGGTGATCGTGACACCCGCTACCCGCGTCTACGTCTGGAGGAGATTATCGACGCCAATCCGGAAATAATTCTGCTCCCCAGTGAGCCTTACTTATTCGATGAAGCTCACCTCCAGAAGCTTTCCGAGCTACTAAAAGGCAGCGAGGCGATCAACCATGAACGCATCTACCTGGTCGACGGCAGCTTGATCACCTGGCATGGAACACGGCTGGCGCGTGCCCTGCGAGAACTGCCTGCATTGTTTGCACGCTAACAAACCATCTGTATACCACGAGACTGCACCTCTAATTGCTTGCAAATCATTTGAATATCTACCCGCAATTTTGTAAAGTGGGCTTTCTTGACGCCTCAGACCATCAATGTTAGAATTCCCCTTAATCTGAATAATCTGATTAATCAAATTTTTATGATTTATCGAATTAAAACCGTGACTCGATCCTCAACCCCTGATCCCTAAGCAAATCTTATGACCTATTTGCAGCCTTCTTCCGAATTCATGCAATATCTGGCTTCTCCGGACTCTTCAGAAAATAATCAAACCGAGACGGACCGCCTGCCATCCCTGAGTGCTTTAAGTAAAGAATTGGGCGTCAGTGTTGCCTGTTTGCGCGAACAACTCGAAGTCGCCGAAGCAATGGGGCTGGTTGAGGTAAAGCCAAGAACCGGCATCCGTCGTCTGCCTTATACCTTTTCCCCGGCAGTACGCCAGAGTCTCGCCTACGCAATTGAATTGAACCGCTCCTATTTCGAAGGCTTTTCTGATCTTCGCAACCATATCGAAGCCTCATTCTGGTATCAGGCGGTTTCCCAACTGACGTCAGAAGATCATGATAACCTGCAAAATCTGATGACCAAGGCCTGGGATAAGCTGCGTGGCCACCCAATTCAAATTCCACATGCCGAACACCGCAAACTACATACTTGTATTTTTGGACGCCTTGAGAACATCTTTGTGCAGGGTATTCTAGAAGCATATTGGGATGCGTATGAGGCGGTTGGTTTGAATTTATTCGCAGATTATGAATACCTTCAACAAGTTTGGGATTATCACCAGGAAATGGTGGACGCGATTTGTAGAGGCGATTTTAATGCCGGCTATCGAGCTTTAGTAGAACATACGGATTTAATCTACCGCCGCCCACATACCGCAATATCTGACAAAAAAGAAGCAATCAAAAGTTAATCACCCTTCATTGGGAACTAACATCAAGGAGTACAAATGTCCGCTTCACAACCTGTAGTCAAAATGGCTCCGAGCGAGGTCAAAACAGTGATCAACGATTTTTCCATCACTGTTGGCACGGTTAATGGTTCGGGCAGCCAGACTTCAAATCTTACTATTCTGCGTGCTCTATTTAAGATGGGAATCCCGGTTTCAGGTAAGAACCTCTTCCCCTCCAATATCCAGGGATTACCCACCTGGTACACAATCCGAGTGAGCAAAGATGGATATCTGGCACGTCGAGAAGAGCATGAAATCGTCGTTGCCATGAATCCAGACACCTTTGCGCAGGACCTGGCGGAAGTAACACCCGGTGGGGCATTCTTCTATGCCG
>Ga0315542_1001584_pt1 | contig 14147 bp, 11 predicted proteins | sample SalMarSW160120MG_FD_202541 | JGI IMG/M metagenome (GOLD analysis project Ga0315542, IMG submission 202541) | Salt marsh sediment microbial communities from the Plum Island Ecosystem LTER, Massachusetts, United States - Salt Marsh Sediment SW1601-20 ...
AGCCAGGTCCTTCTTGTCCTTCTCGTAATTTGCCGGGTACAGTCCCTGTTTCCGCTTCAGTTCCTCGGCTTTCCGGATACGATCCTGCAGATTAAGAATACGGGTCTTCAACTTTCTTTTGTTCGCTTGATCTGCGTCTTTATTCTTCTTCTCAATATCAATATTTTTTTGCAACGTCGAAATGAACGTACTGGCTTCGTTGATTTTCGCTCGAATTCCCGAATTTGAGGGGAACCTTGAACGGCCGGATTTCAAAGTAGCCATCGCCGTCTCCGCCTGGTTGAGTTTAGACGCTAAACTACTCTCTTTATTGGCTAAAGCCAGTTGAGCAGTTGCGGTGTATGTATAAATCACCGCTTCATTTGGCATTTTTGACCTCAATTGACGCAAGATGGGAAGTGCCTTTTCAAATTCCTTATTACCAACATAACTGGAAGCCAGGCCAAACATTACATACTTGTCGTTGCGGTATCTTCCCGACATTTTCTCAAAGATGCTGATTGCCGCCACGTACTGGCGCAATCCAAGATAAGCATTGCCGAGATTCAACATGAGCCCCCTGTCAGATGAAAAATACTTTAACCCGGTCTGGCTCCAGTCAGCCGCCTTCTGATACATTGAGTCCTTGCGATTTCCGGGCATCGTTCTCGCTCGGTTCAGGCACACATCCGTCAACAGATTCAAAGCGATTTTGTTCCTTGGATCCAATTTTACAGATTTTTCCAGGGCACCAATCGCACCATCAAGATTGTTGTTTTTTACATACGCATAACCCAATTCATAATATGTCTTCGCAGATTTCGGGTCCAGGGCCACGGACTGCAAAAGATCATTTACTGCCTTGGATGACTGCCCGATTTTATTTTCAGCAAATCCTTTAATGTAAAGAAGACTTCCCTGAAGGTCGGACGGAGACTGAGGTATGTATTTGTTCGCCAGACTTATCGCTTCGCTGTATTTCTTTTCATTTACCAGAATCTGAGCCTCAAGTGTCTTTATCTTGGCAATGTCGAGAACTTTTGTACGGGATTTTTCAGTAGCTGACTCTGCTTCTCTCAGCATTTGCATTGCCGAAGAGTTGTCTTTCATCTTCATGTAGCAGACTGCTGACATATATGCAGGGTAATACCAATATGAGCCGTATATCTCCACATCCGCCTGAAATTCAGCCAATGCCTTTTGTGTCTGGCCCTTCTTCAAATATTCCAGCCCTGCCTTGTATTCAGCAGTCGCTGTTCCCCCCAGGAAAAGCAACACAATTGAAACTGCTACCAACCTTTTCACAATCACACCTCTCCTAATAAGATTTCAGGAACCCGCTTGTCCTTTCAAAATAGACTTGAACCGAACTGCAAGATCTCGGGACGCATCCCGTCCCATACCAAGCATTACTGCCTGGAGAACCGCATTTGCGGTTTCAATCACTGCTTTTTTGTCGTTCATGTCTTCATTTAACCGCAATAAACCGTCCTGAAGCATTTTGTCTATATCTTCAAGCAGCCCCGCTTCGACCCATTTGCTGGTCTCATCTTTGATCTTCAGCAGTTTTGTAACCAGCGGGGGCACCTCTTTCTCTGTTTTCTGTTCGGCGGGAAACCGGGATAGGGTTACCAGATTGTTTATCAGCAGACCATATACCAGTTTGGACGTTTTAAAAGGTGTTTTCCCACACTCGTGGGCAATATCACGAATATTTTTTTCTCCATCTATGTAACGTAGAATGTCCCATTCCGCCGTGTTCAGCGTCTTTTTTTCATTGCTTTCTTCAGAGATAACCGGGAAATATGAAAACGAAGGGATTTTCCGGGACAACACCCGCCATTCATCTAGGCGGCGTGCAGATTCCATCAGCAGACTCGTCAGATTGCCCTGTATATTTTGAGAGTATTCCTTGTCCAACGGTACAAATCTGAAAGCACCATCAAACCAGATAGCAATTTCATATACAGCCTCATCTCCTGACAGGTCCCCCACCCGTGCATGGATAACTTCCCCGTCCTGGAGGACAACCTTCCCTATTACGCCTTCATTGTTCCGGAATTCAATAATTCCAGTTTCCTGAGACATATTGGCAAGCTGTAAGATATCCGGGAGTTTCAGTTCTGCCAGCGAACCCTGAAGTTTCATTCTTTCCACCTTAAAGCAAAAAAGCCTTGCCGGCCGAAGCCGGCAAGTTTTCAGCGCCTCAGTTTAAAGGTAACGGTCAATGTTAAAATAACGTCAACCGGTTGCCCCCGTAATTTGCCGGGGGTAAATTTCATCTTTTTCACCGCTCTAATTGCTGCTTCAGGAAATCCAAGTGCACGCAGTGGACCACCGATAACCCGCACATTCCCAACAGTTCCATCTTTTTTCAGTACAACCTCAAGAATGACATACCCCTGAAACCCGGCCTTCTTGCCCAATTCGGGATAAACCACATTCTGCTGAAGCTGTGCAAGGTCATAAACCGGCCGTGTCAGACCCGCTGTTCCGTCCCGGATCGGTCCGGTCGGTGCGGGTGGTGCGTCCGGTACACCGATGATATAATCATCATCCATATTGATTTGCTGATCATCGCTTGTTTCAATTGGGACGATCGGCTCAGGCTTATCCGGTGTTGGATCCGGAACCGGAACCTTCTGCATCTTTTTCTGCAGCTGCAATTGTTTCATTTGCTGTTCAGGTGGCGGTCTCAGCACAACTCGCCGCATGATTTTTTCATTCTTCTTTTCTTCTACAAAATTCTTATTCCCAAAATCCGGGATACTCACCCAGATAAGAATAATATGGAAAACCAGCGCAATTAAGAGCGCAATCTTGTAGTTCCTTTTGTCGTCTTCCGATTCCCATGCCAGGTCTGAAGCGAGGCTATGGTCATCAGCATAAAGGCCTGAACGAATTAGATCTTCTGCCATCATTCACCTCGCTTATTGATAGCCCCACGTCTCCGCCTCAGCCTGGGTCGGAATCGTGATGGTCAGGTTTGGAATGTTCTTTTCTTTTATCAACTCGTTCTCCAGCTGCTTGACCACATCCAATACCGCCACCATTGATTCATATTTGGCCTCGGGGTTGACATAGATAATAATCGGCTTTTTCCAGTTATTGCTCAGCTTCGGATACAGGTAATCGTGCAACATTCCCACTGCGTCAATTGATGCAGGGGGTTCCTTGTCTACGGTAAAGGTATTGTCCGCGTTCACCTTAATGTATACCGAATCTTCCTTTTCAATATTTTCCTGCTTATTCTTGTCCTGCTGCGGTAACTGATGTTCTATTCCCTTGGTAGCACTTATTACAGTAGTCAACATAAAGAACACAATCAGCAGAAAGGCAATGTCCGCCATTGACGCGGTAGGGATTTCGGGATTCTCTTTTTTCTTTTCAAGTTTCATTTCACCCTCCCTACTCAAACTTCTCATGCCTGATCTTTAAATCGGTCAGGAATTGAAGGTTCTTGGCGTGTGCCTGTCCCAGCTGCTCCAGTATCTGGTCAACTGTATGCCACTTCACGTTCTGGTCTACCTTCAGCACAATCGGCTGCTCTGGGTTTTTAGACATCAGATCTACAGCGAAGGAAAGAACGTCGGACTGATCGATAGGATGTGTGTCCTCTTTGCCGTCAGAGACTTTCAGGAAGCCGCCTTCGGTCACAACAATGAATGCGGACCCCTTAACTACCTCGGACCGTACATTGGACCTCGGCAAGGTCAAGGAGGTTTTGTCTACCTGAAATACCGTTGTAATCATAAAGAATACAATCAGCAGGAAGGCAATGTCCGCCATTGACGCGGTGGGGATATACGCATCGACTGTTTTAGTCTTTCCAATTTTCATTATAACTCCCCAGCTTTACTGAATGGTCTCAATTTCTCCGAAAGTTTCCACCAATACGTTTGAAGCAGATTCGATTTCACGGATGAACCCACCGATTTTTGCTGTGTAATAGTTGTAGAACAACAATACGGGAGCGGCGACAATCAAACCACCTGCCGTGGTAATCAAAGCTGTGGAAATACCTTCAGCAACTTTGGCCGGATCGTTCAGTTTGGACATTGCGTCAAAAGACGCGATCATGCCGACAACGGTTCCAAGGAACCCAAGCATAGGTGCCAGGTTAGAAACAGATGCCAGGATGCCGAGGCCTCTTTCCATCCGTGCGATCTCGTGAACCGCAGCATTTTCCATTGCCTTTTCGATGTCATCTTTCGGTCGACCGTACTTCAAGAGACCGGACTTTAAGATGGCGGAAATGGGTGAACGGTAAGATTCGCAAATTTCAATCGCTGCCTTTACATTCTTCTTCTTCAATGCGCTTCTCAACTTGCCGAGGAGCTCAGACGTGTTGATTTTAGCCTTGTAGAATGTAATGCCTCTTTCAATGATTACAACCAATGCCGCAATTGAAAATGCAGCCAGCACCCACATAATCCATCCACCCTGATCCATGTATTTCATGATCGAGTTAGTAAAAACACCCACAGAACCGTACCTCCTGTTTCTTAATTTCGTAATTCAGAATTGAATTTGATTCCAGTTGTTGAATCCCCGGTGGGATTCGTTATCCAGACCCGCCTCACCTCCTTATGCTATTTCTGCACAAAGCAACACCCTTTCTACCATAGCGGTCAGGGCAAATCAAGAGCTTTCAGTTGCCCGCTCCAGTTGCTTTCACATCTTTAGTACCCTTCGGCCACTTCGTCGCCCACACCTGTCCATTTGCGTCAAACCAGATGGCAACAGCCTTGTTCATGCTGGGTTCCTTGTAGAACCAGCCATGGACTGTTCGTTTGAATTTATCCTTCTTTGTTTCTTTCCGGAGGGGATATCCCGCAATCTTCGTAACCTCATCCATATACATGTGTCTCTTGATCAAATTAAACTCATCTTTTGTCATAAACTCCCAATTCTCAAACTGGGCCTTCATCTTTTTTGCCTCATCATTATTGGGTGAAAACTGAAGGACATTGTCCACAATTTCAATTGCTTTCTTATACTTTCCCTGCTTTGCCCATGCCATTGCGTAGTACAACTGGACCTGGTCCATAAGCGCATTGGCTTCCGGGTTGTTCGGTGCCTTTGAGAGCAGCAATTGCACTTTCCCGGAAAGCTCATTCATGAGGTCATCTTTGTCCTTTTCCGTCTCAGCAGCGTCGAACTTGGCCTTCAGATCATTCAGTTCAGTCAATGACTTATTTAGTTCTTCAGGAGAAATCTTACTTTCCTGATTTTCTGCCGCCTGATCCTGGCTTGCGCCCTTGTTGTTACATGCCATCCATCCCCCAACGCTCATGATAAGAAGCAGTATCACAAAAAGTTTCCGCATGAATCCCCTCCTGGTTATTTTCTACTTCAAAACTATATCAAATCCCACACTTTTATCATAGGGTTTTCTATGTAATGTTTCAACGCCACAACCTTCAACCTTCTTCGACCATTTAATAGAAAGTTTCGAAAAATCAGGTTCACCCGGGACCTCTCATCTGTTAAAATGTTACCGCTTTTGAAACAGGAGGGATTATGTCTGAACAAACCATCACAAAAGCTTCAATCGACGGCAATACTGCTGCGGCGAGAGTAGCCCACGCAATGAATGAAATTATTGCGATTTATCCGATCACCCCATCCTCCCCCATGGGAGAGATTTCTGATGCACTGTCTTCTCAGAACAAGAAAAACATCTTTGGCCAGGTTCCAAGGGTTTACGAGATGCAGTCGGAAGGCGGAGCATCCGGTGCAGTTCATGGCGCATTGACAGCTGGATGCCTGACGACAACCTTTACGGCATCCCAGGGTTTACTACTGATGCTTCCAAACATGTACAAGATCGCCGGTGAACTGACTCCAACCGTGTTCCATGTTTCTGCCCGGACGGTTGCCACCAACGCACTGAGCATTTTCGGTGACCATTCCGATGTCATGTCTACAAGAGAAACTGGATTTTCGCTGATCGCATCCGCCAATCAGCTGGAAATCCAGGATCTGTCCTGTATTGCTCAGGGAACTTCGCTGGAAGCTATGGTGCCGGCATTGGAGTTCTTTGACGGATTTCGGACCAGCCATGAAATTCGTCGGGTTGAACTCCTTTCGGAAGACATCATGCGAGCCATGGTAGAGATGAAATATATCAACCGCATGCGGAAACGAGCTATAAACCCGGATTATCCAACGCTACGTGGAACCGCTGAAAACCCGGACATTTTCTTTCAGAATCGGGAAGCCCAGAATCCTTACTATGACAGATTCCCTGCAATCTTTGACAAGTACTGCGAACGGTTTGAAAAGTTAACCGGCCGCCGCTATCATGCTTTTGATTACGTCGGTGCAAAAGACGCAGACGCTGTTGTGGTTATCATGGGATCCGGCAGTGACACAGCTGAGGAAACCGTTCGGAAACTCAATGACCAGGGTTACAAAACAGGGGTTATCAAAGTTCGTTTGTACCGGCCTTTTGATCGTGAACGATTCTTCAAGGCCCTCCCGAAGACGGCCAGAAAAATTATTGTGCTCGACCGCACCCGTGAGCATGGTTCCATCGGGGAGCCTCTCTACCTCGACGTTGTGGCAGCAGTGGATCAACAAATCAAGCTGGGACTGATGGAGTATAGTGAGAAACCGGGAATCCTTGGGGGTATTTATGGCCTTTCTTCAAAGGAATTTACTCCGGCTATGTTGAAGGGCGCATTTGACTACATTCTTCAGACACCGGAAGACAAAACAATTAACCACTTTACACTGGGTATTGAAGACGATGTAACCCACCACTCCCTCCCCTATGATGAATCTTTCGACGCCGAACCCGCAACGGTTTACAGGGCAAAGTTTTTCGGACTCGGCTCTGACGGGACAGTCGGTGCAAACAAGAACTCGATCAAAATAATTGGTGATGTAGCAGGTAAGAACGCCCAGGGCTATTTTGTGTACGATTCCAAAAAGGCCGGTGGAATTACAGTCAGTCATCTCCGGTTCTCCGATGAACCTATTATCTCCCCCTACCTCATCACAAAACCGGATTTTGTTGCCATTCACAAAAAAGAATATATTGGTACACTTGACGTACTGAGAGGCATTAAGGAAGGTGGCACAGTATTGATCAACAGCATAGAAACACCTGACAAAGCGCTGAGTCGCTTCCCCAGAAAAGATGTCGAAACCATCATTAGTAAGAAGTTGAAGGTTTATATTATTGATGCCCACAAACTGGCGTTTGAAATTGGCCTCGGTGAACGTATTAATGTCATCATGCAGACAGCATTTTTTAAACTGACAGGAATTCTTCCGGAAGATGAATTCAAGAACGCGATTGAAGACTCCATCCGGAAGACCTATTCAAAAAAAGGTGAAAAAGTTGTCAACCTGAACATCGAAGCCATGAACAAGGGCCTTGCTGAACTTCATGAAGTTCCAATTCCTGCCACAGTTAAAGATTTCACTGATTCTGACTGGAACATTAACGTTGAACAGGAAGATAAAGAAAATGAAAGTTTCATCAACGATGTAATTAAGCCGGTTATGCATTTTGACGGTGATACCATTCCAGTCAGCAAGATTCCTGCAGATGGCGTATTCCCCACCGGTACTACCCGGTACGAAAAACGTTCCATTGCCGTTCGTCTCCCCAACTGGAACCCTGACAACTGCATACAATGTGCCCAGTGTGCCTTTGTCTGCCCCCATGCGGCAATTCTTGCCACCGTGGACCATGAGGATGACATCAAATTGCCGGAAGAAAAATACCAGACTTTGAAATTCAATCACAAAGACAATGAGGAAGGCAAATACCGTTTCCGGATTCAGGTTGCACCGGATGACTGCACCGGCTGCGGAGTTTGCTTCAATGTCTGCCCTGGAAAGAGGGGTGAAAAAGCGCTCAACATGGTACAGAAAGAGACCATTCTGGAACCACTGCGGGAAAGCTACAATGAATTCATGAAACACCGTCATTCACCGGAAGAATTTATCAGCGACAAGACAATTCGCACCATTATGCTGGAGCAACCGCTACTTGAGTTCTCGGGAGCATGCCCCGGGTGTGGTGAAACCCCATACGTCAAGCTGATGACCATGCTCCAGGGTGACCATGCAATTCAGGCAAACGCCACCGGCTGTTCTTCCATCTGGGGGGGCACAGCACCCACCATTCCGTTCTGCCGGAATAGCCGGGGTGAAGGCCCCGCGTGGGGGAACTCACTCTTTGAAGACAACGCCGAGTACGGTCTCGGTATGCGCCTTTCTGTGGATCATCTCAACGGCATCGCCTTTGAGCTGAGGGAAAAGCTCTTGACCACAAGCTCTACCAAACCGGATGTCCTGGAAGCATTGAACCAGGTCGCCTCGCTGGAAGAACAGCGCGGAAACCGGGAAAAAGTAAATCAGACACACAATGCAGTGGATCAACTGAAGAACCTGCTGAAGGATTATCCTGACGAAAGCCTGGAAGGGCAATTGCTGGAACACGTCAGTTATCTGAAATACAAAGCTGTCTGGATTGTCGGTGGAGATGGTTGGGCATATGATATTGGCTACGGCGGTCTTGACCATGCACTGGCATCGGCACAGGACATCAACGTTCTGGTACTGGACACCGAAGTATATTCCAACACAGGGGGACAGCGTTCCAAATCTACTTTCATGGGTGCGGTCGCCAAATTCGCCGCCCTGGGGAAAGAGGTCCAGAAAAAGGATCTTGGTATGATGGCCATGTCCTACGGCAATGTTTATGTCGCATCCGTTTCTTTTGGGGCCAATAGAAACCAGACACTGAAAGCTATGCGGGAAGCTGCAACTTATCCCGGTTCATCCATCATCATTGCCTATTCCAACTGTATTGAACACGGAATCAACATGGAAAAAGGCCCGGAACATTCGCAACTCGCTGTGGATTCCGGGTACTGGATGCTCTATCGTTACGATCCGCGGCTGGCAGCGGAAAAGAAGAATCCACTTCAAATTGACAGCAAAGAGCCCACGAAACCGCTTTGCGACTTCTACATGGGGCAACGCCGCTTTCAAATGTTGATGGAATCTCATCCGGATGTGGCACAGGAATACCTCGACAGCGCCTCCCGGTTTGTCCGAAACCGTTACCGTCATTACAATCATCTGGCAGAAATGTCCTACGATGATTTTGAGGTATAACCTGTAGCTTATTATGAACCTGAATGGGGCCGGTTCTTAACCGGCCCCATTTCTTATCGCTCCCATCCCAACGTATAAAGGACTGTCCCATGCAGATTTCTGTTGATCTTCATTCCCATTCCGGTTATTCGGGCGGTGTGGGGAAAATTAATCTGGGAGATATCGCCGAAACTATGCGCTTAAAGGGAATTGCAGTCTTCGGGACAGGGGATTGTCTTCATCCCGGCTGGAACCGGCATCTCCGGGAAACATTGATGGAAAAGACTGCCGGCATTTATGAACTCCCGGATTTTCCCGGTAAAGGTTTTGTCCTTCAGAATGAGATGGTCCTCACTGCTCCGCTGTTACCGGGATCCAGAACCCGGAAATCAGTTCACATGGTATTCCTATACCCGAGTTTTCAAGCCACTGACGCTGTCATCGAGCTGCTGGACAACTACGGTGCAAAAAACACCATTGGCCGGCCATTTGTGAAGCTGGAATCACCTGTTGAGGTCAGCCGGTTTCTCGAAAACGTGATGGATGCTGCACCTGGAACACTTGCATTCCCGGCCCATGTCATGACCCCGGACGGCATATATGGTTCCAATAATCCCATTACTTACATGGAAGAATTCTTCGGCGATTTTGCAGGGAAAATTAAACTCATTGAAACCGGGCTCAGTGCTGACCCTGAAATGCTCGACCGAATTCCGGAATGTCGCTCCATGAACTTTGTCAGCAACAGCGACTGTCACTCAGCAGCCCTGAATAGGATTGGCCGGGAACTGACCCTCCTTGAAGTGAAAACACGTGATTTTTCAGGTATATGTATGGCTCTTACCGGAAAAGGAGGCATTCAGGCAACTTATGAATTTAATCCCCGTGAGGGGAAGTACTTTGGAACCGGCCACAGAAAAGGAAAAGAAGGACATTCCCACGAAAGCTACCGTGTGAAATGTGGAACAGATGTTCCAAAGCACTGTCCTGTATGCGGCAAACCCCTCACGATAGGTGTTATGGATCGGGTACTGGAACTGGCCCACACGCAGAGTTTTTCTGAAAAATACGAACCTCCAATCCGAAATTTCCATCATCTTGTCCCACTGGTAGAAGTGATAGCAGCCGGCCTTGGCCAGAGGTCCGTAACAGGTAAAAGAGTACTATCCCTCTATAAAATGGCTATTTCACAGTGCGGAAATGAGGTGGCGTTGTGGGATTTTCCCGCCCCTGAACTGATTGAACGCCTTCAAAGCCTCCCGGAACAGGTAGTGGCATGTATTCTTGCTGTCCAGGCAGGTCATTTTACATTTAATCCGCCGGGATATGATGGGGAATACGGGAAACTGAAACTTCAGCTCATTTGATTCTCAGGAAAGCATTAAAGCAGGTACTGACGAAGCATTTCAGGATGGCCTGTATAAATTCTTACAGTCATCGTTCCGGTAAATCGGACAAAACGCTGCTTTGTCCGAACCAATTCTGCAGCGGGTGCTTTCACCTGAAGATACGGGCCGCCAAACCACCCATTCCCCTCTGACATTTCCCATTGATTGATTTTATTCCTTGGCAACTCAATAAAGAGTTTCCTGAATTGATATAGCTGAATTCCTGAGCTGTTCGCCGTGAGTGCCAGACTGACAATCTGAGTTTTACCCGTAACTTTCAACAAAACAGACGCGTTCTCTTCAGTGTAAAAGGGTTGAAGCGCATTCATCTGTTCCAAACCCGGCAATCGTCCCATTTTTCTGTTTACAATGCTCGATAACCAGATGGCTACCAGAGCAATGCTCAAAGGCAATAACAGAAAGAAAAGAATCGGCTGGCAGAAAACGAAATAACTGTCCCGACAGACCGAAGACAATTCTGACTGGAAAGCCGGGCCCAGCAGATTCTGCCCGGCCGATTTGAGAGAGAAAACAACGCGAAAAAATAGAGAAGCGTAGGTTTTTAGAGATCGGCGAGTGTAAAAGGAAAGCCAGTAGGACGTGTTATCATGATTGAAGAAATACGTGAAGATACGGCCTTGCCCACGGGTTCTGATGACCAGGATTCCCGGTGTATTGCCTGTCATATTCTTTGCAAACCAGAAACTTCCATTTGCACGGTAAATGCTCGTATGTTCGGGAAACCTCCCCATTGAAAAATATCGGATGGCACTGCTTCGAAAGCCTGTAGATAAAGCAGGGGCCGTGGCCAGTTCAAATGTCCCGATCTTTGGGCTCTGAAAAGTGGCAATGTGCCATCCTGCACGGTCTCTTGTGCTTGGAGGGCCAAAAGGTTGTGGTATTCCGACAGTCAGGCGGCCAAATGGGATCGTCCGAAGGTCGTATACAGTCGCCCGAACCTCAATTTCATGGAGAATAAAATATATCGCTCCCGTAACTACGAGCATGACTCCAATTACCAGCAACGAGAACTTGCGTTCTATTTTCAACAGTTCCTCCAAGGTCCGAGATAATCGCTTTCCGAGTAATTCGGAATCAGGCAATACCAACTACAGTACGAGAGCCAGATGGACCTTATTCAAAAACGACGAAGTGGAATCCCCGACGGTGCTGCCTTTCGGACCTTAATTCCTTTTGGAAGAGCAAAAAGAACAGGATCACAGGAAATGCCCCTGATTTGAGTGAGCACTTGAGTGTTGACGGATACACTGCTGTTCAATCGAATCCGGCTGACGATCCGCCGGGGAAAACCCGTACCGTGATGGATCAAATCGAGAAATTCTTCATTTCCTGTGAAAAATGACATGTACTTAAGAAACCTGTTGCTGCCGTCATTCTCAGCCTTCTCAGGTAGCCAGACTGTTGTTGTTGAATTCATGAATTCACCGGGGAGTTTGGCTTCAAAACAGGGCACACCCTGAACAACTTTCCGGTTCCCTGTTCTTTTAAAAATTACCTGGGGGAAAATCAGCTGGCCATTATTGTCCATCAAACCATACGCCATCAAGAATTGCTGATAAAAAGGCTGATTGTCGCCAAAGGAGTATGTAATTGCCTCCTTTGATTTTACATTTACCTTCCAGGCCACTTTCTTTTGACGGTCAAAAATGAAAAACCGGTCTGAAGACAGTTGAATCCGCATGGCATCCCCGCAGACCGTAATTACTTTATTATACTCATAGCTGGAGCCAGACGTTACCTTGACTGAATATGTGGCCTGAAACCCATCCGCAGAAAAGGCGCTTAGAGCAAGTGCAAAGAACCCCATAAGAATCAGATTTCGTTTCATATTTCGAATTTCACTCCCCTGACAAAAACCGTGTTGCTCTTCATTTCTTTAAGCTTCGGCATCTGTTTGAACGCAATGTCAAATTGCTCTTTTGCGCCCTGCTTGTCCCCTAATTTCGTCAAACAAAGTCCAGTTATGTAATGTGCCTTTGGAGAATAGCTGGAGTGTTTGAATTCCTGTGCGTAATATGCCAGCGCTCGGTTGTATTTTTTTAACAGGAAACAGAGATTTCCCATCTCAAGGCACTGGCCGGGGTCAGCATGTATCGTATGTTGCTCTTCCATCGCACGGAGTGCACCGCCAAGTTTCTTCTGCTTGACCAGATAAGTCGCATAATTTTCATATACAAAAGGACTGATAATGGACAGTTCAAAAGCTCTTCTAAACAGTGTTTCTGCCTCTGCCTCGTGGCCCTTGCTGTACGCACCAAGTGCATCCTGAGAAAGGACAATTGCCTTTTTCGTGGCCTCATCCAACAGCTCCGTATATGTATTCTGCATCAGCTTTGCAATGGGATTGGAAGGTGCAAGACGCACTGCTTTATTGACTGCATCCCTAGCATTTGAATAATCTTTCAAACCAATATAAATGGTAGCCAGCGTAATATAATTCTGGCCGTTGTTCGGGTTTTCTTCTATTTTCTGATTCAGTTGCTTGATTCTGGCATTGATTTCTTTCAGGTTCTTCCTGATACCTTCCAACCTTTTCTCTGTCTCTACCCGATCGGGCGCAACATTCAGAATTCGCTCACAAACCGCCTGTGCCCGGGGAAATGAGCCGATCAATTGCAGACCTTCTGCTGTCGCATCCAACAGATCCAAATTATCCGGGTCATTCGCAAGGGCCATAAAAGCAGTGCTGTAGTATTCCGGGATCCTTTGCTCCTCTTTCAGTTTATTCAACTTCATCATCACCGCGTCGGAAACTCCACCTGCCATAACCGCCACGGAACAAATAATGGCGACCATTATTATTGAAAAACGCTTCATCCAATCCTCCTGTTCCTTAACCTGTTGATATTATCAATTCTCGATTAATATAAATTAAAAGCAACCGGCACCTTTATCGTTTCTATCTTTCCGGAACCTGTTTTGAGTTTGATTTTCAGATTTCCAGTGCCATAACCTTTTTTCATCTCCTTGGGTATACTTTCAACCATAATTCTAAGTCCATCCTCCAGCGGCTTTGTTCCTGAAATTTTGACAAACGGGAGATCACAGTCCATCTTCTCCAATTTGTAGTCCCCAGCTGACCATTTCAGGACCACGGATCTCACCGCCTTTGTCCCGGATCGGATTCCCATGAATAGAATATTTCTGGGTTGAACTTTCACTTCCTGCATCAGGTGAACAATGACCTTGTAATACACTGGGTTATCCATCCCGGAAAGATACATAAGAACTGTGTGTTCGCCGGCACTCTCTTCCCCTGTAGCGGTGATCTCGACTTCCGTTGGAGAATTCTTTTTTACGGTAATATGCGGTGACTTACTCTCAATCCGCTTGATGGTGAATGACTTTCCTTTGATGTTTGTGGAAAGATCAACTTCACGAACAGCTCTTCCGGCAAAATTGGGAATATCCAGAATTGCCGGGGTAAAGGAATATGCCTTAACCACATTCACAGTAATGATCATAATGTAAGTATAGGGCTCATCCGTCTTGATCTTCACTATCTTTTCCTGTGCCCCTTCGAACAGCCCGCTGTTGAAGGTTATGTTAATTTTCATCTTTTCACCGGGAGCCAGCACAGTCTTATCTGGTACCGGAACGGTGCAGCCACAATTTGCCTGGATCTTTAATATTTTGATG
>Ga0315542_1001585_pt1 | contig 14146 bp, 11 predicted proteins | sample SalMarSW160120MG_FD_202541 | JGI IMG/M metagenome (GOLD analysis project Ga0315542, IMG submission 202541) | Salt marsh sediment microbial communities from the Plum Island Ecosystem LTER, Massachusetts, United States - Salt Marsh Sediment SW1601-20 ...
ATCCAGGCCCAAAATACCGACATTTATCCCGTTCGTCACAGATACATTGAGCTGCTCTCCCTTGGCTACCTGAACGATATAGCCCAATGCTCGATTTGATTGCAGGATCACCGATAAGGCAATCCCTTGATCCCCCTTCGGGATATTGATATTCGTCAGTTTGTATGGCGCAGGCACAGGCTGGGCTGCCGGCGCCGATGAAAGCGGCGGTGAGAATACCGTCACAGTGGTATTGCCGTTGCCTGATATTACGACCGTATAGCTCCCAGTCTGGGGGATCGCTAACGACCAGATTTCGGAATTTGCGGGATGGTCGATCGCCAGCGCGGAGCCGCTGGTGTCCAGAACACCAACCGATGCATTTCCACTGGCGGTGATGTAAAGCTGCTGTCCTTTTTGCAGTTTCAGCAGGTAGCCCTGCGGTTGTTGGGCTAACAGAGATGCTGAAAATGTTGTCGAAGCGTTTCCGGATGGTAAGTTGATCGGTGTGGTTTTCGAAGGTGGTGTTATCGCCCCGGCTGGCTGCTGCCCGGGTGTCGAAACATAAATTGTCAGGTTTACATTGCCTTGCCCGGCTACTACCAACGTGTAATCACCGGCGCTCGAGATGCCTGCTGACCATAAGTCACTCTCGGCTGCGTGGTCGCTGTTCAAGGGTTGGTTGGAAGGGTCCAATAAGGTGGCCGTGATCGTATCGCTGGAAGCGACCACATACATTCGCTGGTTCTGTTGAACGTACAACACAAAGCCTTGAGGCACACCGCTTGTCAGGGTTGTCGTGATCGTGGTCGAGTTTTCGCCAGCCGGAATTGTAAGGCGTGTACGGGTTGCCGGCAGAACTGAATTGGCACTTGCCGATGAGTTTAACCCGGGAATACTGATCGTCAGGGTTGTTTGACCTACTCCCTGCAGAATGAGCTTGTAATCACCGTTTGCCGGTATGGGTACTTGCCAGACTCCGAGATCAGGAGTGACCATGGGGAGGACATTGTTCTTTGTATCCAGGACAGCCAGGGTGATGTCACCATTACTGTTTAAATTTAACTGTTGCCCTTTTTGGGCTGTGAGAATATATCCCATGGGGGTGCCTGAGGCCAGATTCAATGCGATTGCTGCATTGGATGTTCCCGGATAGAAGCCGATATGTTGGTACATGGAAGGAAGTGGGACGGGAACCTGGGATGAGTTCCCTGGGATTGGGAAGTAGATGGATACAGTGGTTTTCTTTTCACCTTCCAAGATGATAGTATAGGTTCCCGTGTTAGCGATATCGACTTTCAGCGGCCCTGGTAGTGATGTGCTGGTAAGTATCGGATGATTCTGTTCATCGACAACTTCTAACCTGGCCTCCCCATTTTTTATGATGTAAAGGTTTTGTTGGGCTTGTAGCTGCAGCGAAAATCCCTGTGAAGTCCCGGCTGTCAAATTGGCTGTGAATGTAGACGCCATGCTGTCTGGTTGAATCTGGATTACCTGTACGACTTGTGGGATCAGGATAGGGGCCATGAGTGCTTTAATTTTTGACCAGGTCTGGCCACCATCATGGGTAACATATAGCGTGCTATCTGCGGTGAACCAACCGTCTTTGCCATTGACGAAGTTCAGGCCGGATTGCAGCTTGTCGGTTGGGAATTTAGCGACCTGGTTCCAATCTTGCCCGCCATCCTGGCTGATGTAGAGTAGTTTTCCGTCTGTAACAAATCCGGTGCTTTGGTCAATAAAATCGGGTTGTCCTAAAGGTGTATTGGTAGGCAATGGGTAAGGATTCCAGGTGGTTCCACCATCGTTGGTCACATAAAGAAAGGCTGCGGATAGCTTTCCGGACACGATCAATAAAAAGTGTCCATCCTGAGGCGAAATGAATTCCGGTTTTGTAATGCTGCAATTGCAATTGCTGAATAGATCTTGAGGATATCCGGCAGGTGGAGGAGGGGTTTGCGCCTGCCAGGTGATACCGGTATTGCGCGATTGGTAGAAAAACAGTGGTCCCGAGGAGCACGATCCGGCCGCCCATCCAAGCGAGTCATTCATAAAAGAGATGCCGGTCTTCGTACAAGTAAATGGCAGGCTGCCCGAGGTCGATTGAGCCGCGTCTCCTGAGGTTAAAGAGACGATTTCCCAATTCATACCACCATCCGTAGTCCTGAACAGCTCGACCGCCTCTGAGCCCTGTGCTGCTCCCAAGCTGACGAAAAACCAGCCATACTGTGAATCAACAAAATCAAGAGATCCAGCACCTCCGTTCGGAAGCTCGATTGGTGTGCCGCTTTGCCAGGATTGACCGCCATCGCTGGTGCTGTAAATGCTAATGCTGGCGCCATCGGCGGTTGGAATTGCCAGCCAGGCTCTAGATGTGTCCAGGAAATAGTATGAGGTAAAAGTTGTGGCTGAAACGCCTGGTGGGGTCACGTCTTGCCAATGGATACCACTGTCGGTCGTGATGAGCACGCTGTCACCGCCTCCAACAGCCAATCCAATCGCCCATCCCTGGGTGCTCGTCAGCATTTGAATATTTGAAAATGACAGTGCAGAGGAAGTATTTGCCGCTGCCTGGGAGGTAGCATTTGGGTTCGGGCTGGCTGCGGGGATACTTGTAACCGCTGTGGATATAGGAGTTGGGGTTTCGCTGGGCGAATTTCCCTGTTTGGATTCCGATGTGGCAGCCGTCGTAGGTGTGGCTGTCTCGGTCGGTGTTCCTATGCGCGCCGAAGCACAGCCCGTTAATACCAATAGACTGAATAGCATCACCCATATCCTGGTGATAGAGAAAATGCCAGTCGATGATACTGGCTTTTCACCTGGCAGTTGTTTGTGCATATCGACGAAATAGTTTCCTTTTTTTTGAGCCCCCTGGCCGAGCATTTTTGAATTCGACGCTTCCGAACTGATCCCCTCCCTGTTTTGATTTTACCATTATAATTTTTACTTCTGGAGGAGAGGCCACTAAATAGAAATGTACCTGCTTCGCACGAAATTATTAATCGAATGAGCGTACAACGTTTCGAGTTAGCTAATGCCTTCGGATCGGTACTGGCGATAGGGCTTCAATACCGGCTTTATCCAACTTCAAATACACCGTATCGCCTTCGAGCCGATCAATTTGTCCAACTGGGATACTCACTTCTTTCTGGCCCCAAAGATGCCCTTCTCGTAGAACCAGATGGGTGATATGCCCCGTTTTGGGGTCGATCATGAATTCGTTTACATGCCCAACCGGGCCATCCGCGGCTTTGACCCGTGTCCCTCGCCGAACCGCAAGTTCACCGGCTGGAATACCTTCGTTCTGGGCGTCAACGAACCCTTTTTCAGGGATCACATAAGGTTGGAACAAAAAAGGATCTGCTCTGTAACTGAACAGGTCTGAAGGGATAAATTGAGCCTCAATAAAAGGCTCCATTAACGTGATTTCTTTGCACTGGCAATTCAGTTCTATTAAGTCCGTCTTGCTATTGGCGACCCGATCCACCGGGACGAGAAATTGGGCGTGTGGAAATCGATGCTCTCTCACGACCACGTGGGTCACTTTCTCACTCGTGGGGTCAACGATGATCAGTGTTGAACGACCATAATGGCCATCCGTGCAATAGACTTCAGCATTTACCGAGATATCCATGAGATTGCCTTATGATCTTTCAGGCCAGCATTGTAGGGCGGATTTCCTATCCGCCTAATGTCGGGTAAGAAACCTGACCTACCTCGCTTCGTAGGGCGGATTTCCTATCCGCCAGGCTAAGCAAACCTGAGCGGATATTAATTCGTCAGCGGTTTGACTTTGAATTTCTGCAGAGTACGCAATAAACTGATGACATTCTCGCGCGTCAACAAGCCAACAACCTGTCCATTTACCATGACGGGCAATTGGTTGACGCCATCCTGGTCCATTTTTTCGAGGGCATCCCAGATAAGCGTCTCGGGACGCACCCAGTGCATCTGCCCGGCAGGGACCATGATTTGCCTGACATTGGTGGTCAGCCATTCACTGCGTGGTACCTGCTGCACGCTTTGTAAAGTGAGGATACCCATCACCTGGCTATTCTCTTCGACGATGAAAAATCGCCTGCCACTGCCCAAAATATAATCATCGGCCAGTTGTTGCAGCGAAGTATTTGACGGGATAAAGGTGAAGTCGCGGCTCATGGCCTGCGATACCTGGTGCCCTTCGAGTAGATCGTGGACCTCTTGCTGCTGTACTTGAGAATTGGCCGCGCTTTCCAGGAACCAGCCGATAAAGGCGATCCACAGGCCACTGATGATATTGCCGCTGAACATGAAATACACACCCACTAAAATAAAGCCAAATGCCACAACTCGCCCGACCCAGCCAGCGATTAATGTTGCCCGGCGGAAACTATGTGTGATCCCCCATACGATAGCCCGAAATACCCGCCCGCCATCCAATGGAAATCCGGGGATCAGATTGAACAAGCCCAACGTGCCGTTGATATACGCCAGGTATTTTGCCAGGGCAAGTAAGGGAGAAAAGCCTGTAACGAGCGGCTGCAGGATGGCAAATATACCGGCGAGCGCAAAGCTTACCACCGGGCCTGCCAGGGCAATCCAAAATTCAGCGGTTGCAGTTGGAGGCTCTGCAGCGATTTGTGCTACGCCTCCAAAAATAAACAAAGTGATGCTGCGTACCGGGATCTTATAACGCAGCGCGACAACCGAATGGCCCAATTCATGCAGCAATACGCTGACGAAAAGCATGATCGCCGTGATAGCTCCCAGAATCCAGTATTCGGCTACCGGCCAGTTTTTAAATTCTCCCGGGTAATAGCTGCCAGCCAGCGACCACGTGAGCAAGATAAAAATCAGGAACCAGGAATAATCTAACCCGATTGGGATGTTAAGAATACGACCTAGCGGGATCGTTTGTGTTTTCATATTTTCTTTTCCTCCCCCAGGAAATTCAGAGTTTCTTCTTCTTTGTAGAATATTGTGTCCACTTCCGCAAAGAAGGGGATGGTTGGCTGCTGTATTTGTTTAATGATATGAGCGGATAAGTTCCTCCAGCGCCCTCTCCGCAGCCCAGGGTACTTCCATTTCGGGCGCCAGGTGTTCCAACGCTTCGAAAACCTTCGATTCTGTAGGTGTTAAAAAGTTCCTTTTCTTTAATTGATGAAGCACATGGTGAGCACCCTCTCGCAGCCAGATGGAACTGAAATCCTTCGTCAATGCCCGCAGCAAAGGCTCTAAAGCGACGCGATCCAGGGCAATCAGAGCGTCGGCTGCGGCCCAACGCACACTGATATCCTCATCCTCTAGCGTATTCACCAATGCTTCCGCTGCCCTTGAATCGGGAATGGCGGCCAACGCTTTGGCAGCTTCCCAACGAGCATGTGAATTGGTACAGGATAATTTGCGGATTAAATCCGGGACACAGAGTGTGCCAATATCTTCCAAAGCCAGCCTGGCGCGCTGCCGGGTCAATCCATTGAAATTTTCCAGGTCGGCGAGCAAAGTCTGGTAATTGTACGGATAAGGTTGATTTTGTAAAGGTGATGTATTCATAATAATACTCCAATAAATAATGATGATCCCCTTAATACCCGGTATGCATGCTGAGCAACAGCTCCAAAAAAACAATAAACGAAGCCAGCATGTTCAGCCATGCCTTCTTACTGCTGTACGTCCATAACGCAAGTATGACCCGCAATAAGGGAAGCAGCGCAAACAATAAAATGCCTGTACTCATTAACAATAGGCTTAACGGGTCACCGCCTGCCTGAGTGATGTTCTGCAGCGGGATGACAGGCTCTCCAGGTAGAGAAAAGTTTGTTGAACTGCTGAAGTAAGTGATTAAGCCTGACAGCATTAATCCAAAACCGAGCAATGCAACAACCCGAGACACCTTTTGCATAGTCCCTTCCAGTTTCTGTGATGGGTCATCATTGGGAGGATGAATGTACTCGGGCATTGTGCTCTTTCTTCCTACCTTCTGGTTCCTTGATTATTGCGAACCGGAACCGGGACGGGTGCGGGCTGTTTGGGAAATAATACATCCGCCAGATTTTTCAATACATCGCGAATGATTTCACCCCAATCGCGGGCCAAAAAAATATTCTTGTCTGAATTCTTCATCGTTCAACTCCTCTCGATCATTTCAAACCATTCAATGATCAAGGCTGAAATCCTTGTAACAGCATCTGCGCGCCGATAATGATGAGCAATCCCACCAATGCCGTGCGCAGCCACTTCGCCCGCAGGCGAGGGAGTAAATATACTCCAATCATTGCACCGATAAAAACGCCCAGCGCGGTCGGAATTGCGACCAGGGGGTGTACATCGCCACGGCCATAGTAAATAAAGATACTGGCGGCAGCAGTGATGCCAACCATAAAGCTGCTGGTCGCAGTGGCAATTCCCAGAGGAACATCCATGATCGCGTACATCAGGGGGACTTTGATAAACCCCCCCGATATCCCCAGCAATCCAGCCACTGTTCCGGCAAATCCGGCCACACTCAGCCCGGCAGGCCAGTGTCGTGGTTGGTAATCCTTCCGGAACAAGCGTTCCGGGATGGACTGGCTCACCTTACGCCGGGCTTTGTAATAAATATACCCGGCAGTTAAGAAAACAACGATTGCAAACATGATGCTCAAAGCCTGAGCGCTAATTTTGCCAGCTAACCAACTCCCCAGGATCGCTCCGGCCGTCGTGGCGACCTCCAATCTGAGGGCCAGTTCGACATTGCCGCCTCGACCAGGCGGCGTGACGGCGGCCACACCCGCGGAAGTAGCCAGGATTCCGATCAGGCTGGTGCCTACAGCAACCCGGATGGGCAAATGAAAAAGCAATGTCAGCGATGGCACCAAAAAGATTCCACCCCCCAATCCCAGCAGTGCGCTGAGAATTCCTGCACCTATCCCCATCAGCAGGAGCCATAAAAGAACCATCGCACTTTCCCTTTGCCCTTATCCAAGCGCCAGAAATCTGTACCAATCGGCCAGATCCAGCTTTAAGTCATCATAACGATCCTGCAGCGCAGAATACAATTGCGCGTTCTCGATTGCCAGGCCGACCAGATTCGTCACCGAAGTGAGAAAATGGACAGCCACTTCACCAAAATGTCGCGGGCGTCCTGAATATGCTCTCATGATGCCCAAGGTGTGATCTTTAACTCGCAGCGGGACAACCAACACGGAGCGGATACCTTCGCGAGCGGCTTCTTCCGGATATTGAAAGCCGGTTTCATACTCGACATCGTATAAAATCACCACTTCACCACTCAATGCGTGTTGATCAACCGGGCTTCTAGAAACGTCCACCTCTCCCTTTGCCAGATATGCTTCGCTCAAGCCGTAAGCGGCTACCAGGCGCAGGACTTTCTGCTTCGGCTGAAGCAGGCGGATGGAGGCAGCTTTCAGTTCCATTTCTCGTACTGTGGCCTCCAGCACTCGCTTCAACATTGTATCCAGCTCAAGTGAGGAATTCAGTGCCTCGCTGATGCGCAGCATGCTTAAATGAAGTCGAATTTTTTCAAGTGTTAAGGCACAAACATCTGCCAATGTACGTAGCAGTAAGATATCTGCATTTGTCAGCAGCTCCACCTCGTCAAGATATACCCTCAAGATACCAATCGAGCGCTCGCGTACCTGCAAAGGAACGGTGATTAATCCTTTTAGGCCTTCTTGAGTGGCCGCTTCCAGGTATTGAAAGCTATTTTGGGGTTCATGAGTGACATCTTTGATGATCACGACCTCATTTTGGAAAGCCCGCCGATCAATTTCACTCTGTTCCAGACTGATCGTACCCTTGTCCAGGTACTCCTGACTGAGGCCGATCGATCCGGCCAGGGTGAGTTCTTTCCCGTCCGGCGCCAGCATCCGCACTAGCGCGCCTTTGGCATTCAAAGCGTTCGTGGACTGCTGTAGTAAGAGCTCAATAATTTTAGATTCATCCAATGTTGCGCTTAATTGATGCGCACTCTCACGCAAAATCTGCAGGTTAGATCGATCCTCATCTTCTCTGTTCATCGTTTATCCCTTTAACCGAAATTTGCTCGATAAACCTGGACTCCTGCTACATACATAGCATACTCCTGCAGGCAATTTAATGTCCTTACAAGAACCTAGTAAAAACCCTAAGAGAACTTTAAGTTTCTACTCAGGTATGCTGTAAGTTTTAAGCGGGGATTAGCAGGAACAAACTGCGCATGCCATAAATACGATCCCACTACGTCGCGCCGCAGGGAGTTACCTATAATTTACAAATACCCTGATTTTCTCTGAGTGTCGCCAGAAATTGTGTGCAGAAAGTGAAACTAAATTCAACAGCCGCCCAAAAGTAGAAAAGTATATATAATGAATGCTCCGAAACTCAACAGAGAGAGTGAAAATAGTCCGATCAACAGCCAGGTTCCTTGATCAAATTCACTGGGGTTTTCTTTATGGGCCTTTCTTTGACGCTGTAATACGAGCGCGAGAAAGACCAGTACAATGACCGTTATCGAAACGAGCGCGATGGTAGGTGAGCAAAGTTTAAGCATTTGATGAGAAAGATTAAAAAAACAATTATCAGCGCATACATATTAACCTCAAGTAGCCCCTGAAGTCTTTAGAAGAAGTTTATATACACCTTATGATGACCTTAAAGTGTATTTTATGTTATGCAATTTGACTATAAAGAGGATATTGATTTTAATTTCGCCGGCCTATAAAGGATCTTTCTCGCTTAATTGGGAAGGTTCGGGTAATTGCCTGGGGAGCCAGATGATAAACCGGCTTCCTAAACCAGGAGCGCTCTGGATTTCCAAATGCCCGGAATGCGCAGCTACCAGATCACGGGCAATACTCAATCCCAGGCCCATACCCTGGGGGAAGCGGCGTCCCTGCGAGTTGCTCCGGTAGAAGGGCGTAAAGATCTTTTCCTGTTCTTCTTCTGAAATCCCTGGTCCTGTATCGCTGACCTCTATCCAGATTTCTTCCTCGGTTGTGCCTGCTGAGATTGTGACGCTTCCGCTGACGGGTGTAAATTTGATGGCGTTGCTGGTTAAATTCCCGATGGCCTGGGCCAGGCGTACCGGATCAGCTTGAATAGTTGGCAGATCTGGTGGAATTTCTGTCCTCCAGCGGATGCGTTTATCGTGCGCTGCTTCCTGCCAGGTGCGTAGGATTGTCGAAAGCCAGGTGCTGAGTTTAATTGGTCGACGCTCCAATTCCAATATTCCCAACACCTGATCATGCAGATGAGCCAGATCTTCCAGCAGGTGCTGTAGCCGGGCGGTTTCTCCGTCCATCCCCTCCAGGAGTTCGTCCCTGAGTTCTGCATCCTGGTAAGCGCCTTGCATCAGGGCCTGGATAGCGGAGCGTAGGGCGCCTAACGGCCTGCCAAGCTCGTGAACGATATTGGCGAGCAATTGGCGGCGGGCTTTTTCCAGGTTGTTCAATCGCTCGACCAGGAAATTGACCGCCTGCAGCAGCACACGAATCTCTTCCGGCCCTTGCTCGGAAAGCTGGTCACCCTGGGTGCCGCGCGCCAGGCTGAAGACCGCGCCGGTCACCCGCCTGACCGGATTTCCTATACTCAATGCCAGGATATATCCCAGAACGGCTCCCAGTAACAAACCGAAGATGACGATGCCTGAGATCAGGTAGCGCAATTGCAGGAAATCATCAGCCAGTGTGGCATAGCGATAACTCATCCGCACCATACCAATTACTTGACCGTTATTGTCAATTACGGGGGCCAGTACATCGATGATTTCACCACCCAGGGTCTGGCTGTAGTAATTTGTATGCGTCTGCACTTCACCCTTAAGCGCCAGTTCGATGCCGGGCACGTTGATAATCTGCCCCTCGCGTCCATTATCCAGGGGATCACTGGATGCCAAAAGACGACCATCGGTGGAGATGAGCATCACCCGGGTTCGCAAGGCGGGGTTCACGTTTTGGAGCAGGGTTTGAGCGTTATTGGCGTTGTTCCAGATATCCGCTTGTTCTCGGGTGACTTCGGCGAATAACATCGCTTCCCCGGTCAACGCTCGGACCAGGTTGGGTATGAGAATACGGGTCTCGAGGGCATAAATCAGAGCGATGCCCATCAAAGGCGTGATGAATAATACAGGCAGAATGTGACTGAGGATCAGTCGATTGCGTAGCGTGTTGAGCATTGATCTTAATCGATCACTTATTTACGTTTGGTTCAAGTTTATAACCAACCCCACGGATTGTGATGATCCGTTCCGGATGATTGGGATCGCTCTCGATTTTCTCTCTCAGCCAACGGATGTGCACATAAACGACCTGTGGCTCACCGACGAATTCTGCCCCCCAAACCCGGCCTAACAATTCATCCACAGAGACAACGTTCCCGGCTTCCATTGCCAGTGTATATAACAGATCAAACTCGCGTGGGGTCAGCTCAAGGGGTTGACCGCCAATCGTAACCGAGTGTGCCCCGGGATCGATCATTAAGTCGCCAACAACCAGGGCGGATGGTTCAACATCTGAGGTCGTCTTCTGTTGGGAGCGTCTCAGAACCGCTTTAATATGCGCCAGCACGACATCCAAATTGAAGGGCTTGGTGATGTAATCGTCTGCCCCCAATTCAAGGCCCAGAACTTCGTCCAGCTCTCGACGTCGGGCGGTCAGAAAGATAACTGGTGCCCCGATTTTTTCCTGGATATAGCGTAAAGCATCCAGGCCATCCATCCCGGGCAGACCGATGTCGAGCAAGATCAAGTCTGGCACATCACGGCGAGCCAGTGCAAGCGCGTCTTCGGCGTTGCCAGCAGTGCTGACGCGATACCCATTTTGTTCCAGATTGAACGACAGGCTGCGCCGTAAAAGCGCATCGTCGTCTACGATTAAGATATGTTTGGACATTAGTTTACATCCTGCCTCACGGAACTAGTTTTTACGAAGTATGCCGAGCCTGATTTGGAGTATACTCGCACCGGAAAAGTAAGTGCATCTCGTTGGGATGGATACTTGAAAAGATCATTTACTACCCCAGGGATAATTTTAGCATTGTTTTGTGCAATTATCCGCAAAAACCAGGAGCATATATGCCGAACCGCATCAAATTGTTCAAGATTGGCCAGCCCAGCCGCCCACCAATCTCCTGGGGTGACGCGATCGTACTCGCTGGTCTATCTATTCTGATCTATGCTGGTGTGCGTCTGGCAATCGGGGCCCCGAAAGTGATCCAGGGGCCGGAGATCTCGCTTTCTCCCAGTGCGCTGCCTTTATATACCGGGCTGTCACTGGGGCGCATGTTGGCTGCATATCTGCTGTCACTGATTTTTACATTATTTTATGGGCGTGCCGCAGCTTACAACCGCCGGGCTGAACAGGTGCTGATGCCGCTGCTTGATGTGCTTCAAAGTGTGCCCATCCTTTCATTTTTACCGGTGGTCCTCTTGAGTTTGAGTGCGATTCTACCAGAGAGTACTGCTGCAGAGCTGGCTTCCATCATTCTAATCTTTACCAGTCAGGCATGGAACCTGACTTACTCATGGTATCAAGCCCTTACGACTATCCCGAAGGAACTGCGTGAAGCCAGTACGATTTTTAAATTCAACAGTTGGCTGCGTTTCAAGACGCTGGAACTGCCGTTTGCGGCGATCAACCTGATCTGGAACAGCGTGATGAGTTGGGCCGGTGGCTGGTTTTTCTTGATGGCGGCGGAAATCTTCACTGTTGGTCAGCGTGATTTCCGCTTACCCGGTCTGGGGGCATATTTGCAAGCTGCCGCGGATAAAGGTGATCTGCGCGCATTAGCCTGGGGCATTGGGACCTTGATCTTGATCGTGATTGCTCTCGATCAGCTGGTCTGGCGACCTTTATTGGCCTGGTCTGATCGGTTCAAGCTCGCCATGGTGGACAGCGACACCTCTCCGACTTCCTGGTTCTACGATGTTTTACGTGGTGCCCGTCTGTTGGATTGGCTGGGGCGCACGGTTTTCCTGCCGCTTAACGAACGCCTGGATGCCAGATTAATGCGACTGTTCCCGGCGAATTTTGAGCCGTCCGAAGATGAGAGAAGACGTTCGTTGGGCTCATATCTGCTCTATGGGCTGGTGGCGCTCGGATTGGTGTATGGTATCTACCGCTTGTTCCAGGCGTTTTTCGCATTGCCCCTGGATCAATGGCGTATGGTCGGCCTGGGCTTGCTGGCAACCTGGGTGCGGGTGATGCTGGCGTTGGTTATTGCGATGGCCTGGACCATCCCCCTGGGTGTGGCGATTGGAACCAATCATCGCCTGGCGATATTTTTGCAGCCACTCGTTCAAATCACAGCCTCTGTGCCGGCAACAGCGCTTTTCCCGGCATTCCTGCTTTTCCTGATTCACCTGCCAGCAGGCTTGAACCTGGCTGCAGTTTTGTTGATGCTGATGGGAACACAATGGTATCTGTTGTTTAACGTGATTGCCGGGGCGACCGCGATCCCTCAAGATCTGCGTTATACCACTACAATGCTGCAATTGAACGGTTGGCAGCGCTGGAGAACCTTGATTTTACCGGCCTTGTTCCCATATATCGTTACCGGAGCGATTACGGCCAGTGGAGGCGCCTGGAATGCCAGCATCGTAGCAGAGCACGTTATTTTTAATGGGAGAACCTACAACGTGACCGGCATCGGATCAGTTATTGCCCAGGCCACTGCCAGCGGGAATTATGAACTTCTCTTAGCGGGAACACTCAGTATGGTTTTCGGCGTTGTTTTGCTTAACCGTCTGATTTGGCGGCGGTTGTATGAGCTGGCCGAAGATCAGTATCGTTTGGAATAATTTCGAGTACACATCGACAAGTTACATTTGCATGGAGCGTGGCCGATGAACAATTCATTATTGGAATTACGGGGTATCAGTCAAATTTACAGCGGTGGTACCAAACAGTTCACCGCCGTTCAGGATGTCAATCTGACCCTGAGCGAGGGAGAGTATGTCGCCTTGTTGGGACCTTCCGGATGTGGAAAAAGTACGTTGTTGCGTATCATGATTGGTTTACAGCAGCCATCCCAGGGTTATGTGATCTATCGTGGCGAGCGTTTGCGTAGCGTCAACCCACAGGCTGCCATCGTATTTCAGACTTTTGGATTGTTTCCCTGGCTGACGGTTTTGGAAAATGTCGATGTTGCCCTGAAAGCGCACGGTGTCGCGGCGAAAGATCGCACGCCACGGGCGTTGGATTTGCTAGACAGGGTGGGACTGGATGGTTTTGAAACCGCCTACCCGCGTGAATTATCCGGTGGTATGCGCCAGAAAGTAGGTTTTGCACGTGCCATGGCTGTAGAGCCGGTTTTGCTATGTCTCGACGAGCCATTCTCAGCTCTGGATGTCCTGAGTGCTGAGGCACTGCGTGGAGAACTGCTGGAATTATGGACCAGCGGCAATATCCCCACCCAGGCAATTCTGATGGTCACCCATAATATCGAAGAAGCCGTTTTTATGGCGGATCGCATAGTTGTCATGGATAAAGAGCCTGGCCGCGTGGTCGCCGATATGCAGGTTGTTCTTCCGCATCCGCGCCAGCGAAAATCTCCCGAATTCCTGGCCATCGTTGATCGGGCTTATGCACTGCTTGCCGGGCAGACTCAGCCCGAGAGCCTGGAAATGGGCACTGCACCTGGCGAGCCTGGGCGCACGCGCGGTTTACCCAATATCGCCATCAACGATCTGGCCGGTCTGATGGAGTACTTGGCCGAAAGCCCGAATAACCGTGAAGACCTGTATCGCCTGGCTGAAGATCTCAAGGTCGATTCTGACCATCTATTACGCCTGACGGAGACCGCGGAACTGGTTGGTTTTGCCACTATCTCACAAGGCGATATCTCTTTGACTCCTTTGGGCGAGACGTTTGCCGAAGCCAGCATCCTGGCCCGTAAAGAAATCTTCGCCACCCGGATTCGGCGCCTGCCTTTTGTAAGGTGGCTGCTCGCCCTGCTGCGGGCTGCTGAAAGGCAGCGCCTGCAGCGGGATGTTTTAAAAACCGCTTTGGAGCTGGAATTTCCACCGGATGAAGCCGAGAGACAATTGGAGACTATCGCGAACTGGGGGCGTTATGCTGAACTCCTGGCCTATGATGACGATGATGATATCTTCTACCTGGAGCAGCCGGGTGCACAATACTGAAGCAGGCTGCGTATATTTCATGCAGGTGTTAAGCTTTTAATCACTTGACCCGCTCAAATGGCAGCGCTA
>Ga0315542_1001588_pt1 | contig 14121 bp, 16 predicted proteins | sample SalMarSW160120MG_FD_202541 | JGI IMG/M metagenome (GOLD analysis project Ga0315542, IMG submission 202541) | Salt marsh sediment microbial communities from the Plum Island Ecosystem LTER, Massachusetts, United States - Salt Marsh Sediment SW1601-20 ...
GAGGAGTTCGTGGCGGCGGCGGAGAGGCACATTCGGGCCGCCTATCCCTCCCTCAAGGAGAACCCCGAGTACACCGCTGTGATCGACGACCGCCACTTCCAGCGCCTGCGCCGGGCCGTGGAGGAGGCGCGCACGGCGGGGGCGGAGGTCCGGGAGATCAATCCCGCCGACGAGGACCTGTCCGACGGCCCTCTCCGCAAGGTGGCGCCGACCGTGGTGCTCGAGCCCGCGGACTCGCTGCAGCTCATGCGCGAGGAGATCTTCGGTCCTGTGCTCCCCGTCAAGGGGTACCGGCAGATCGACGATGTCATCGATTACATCAACCGTGGTGACCGGCCGCTGGCCCTCTACTACTTTGGCCGCAACGCCGAGGAGAGGGAGCGCGTGCTGTCCCGCACCATCTCCGGCGGCGTCACCGTCGGCGAGGTGATGGTCCACGTCCTCATGGAAGGGTTGCCCTTCGGCGGCATCGGCGCGAGCGGGACCGGCGCCTACCACGGCATCGACGGCTTCCGGACCTTCAGTCACGCGAAGAGCGTCATGAAGGCGCCGTGGCCCAACATGTGGAAGCTGCTCGGCCTGCTGCCGCCCTACGGCAAGACGCTGCGACGCATGACCGAGAAGGAGCTCAAGGCCTGATCGAACCAGCAGAGGAGGCACGTTGATGATGGATACCGAGATGTTCTGGCTGTCCCTGGTCACCGCCTTCACGGCCGTGATGTGGGTCCCTTACATCCTCAACAGGATCGTGGTCCGGGGCCTGGTGGACACCGTCGGCTACCCGGAGCACCCGAAGCCCATGGCCCCCTGGGCCGAGCGCATGAAGGCGGCCCACGCCAACGCCGTGGAGAACCTGGTGGTCTTCGCGGCCCTGGTGTTGATCGCGCAGGCGGTGGACGCGCTCAACCCCGTCACCGCGACCGCCTGTGTCGTGTACTTCTGGGCGCGGGTGGCGCACTTCTTCGTGTACGCGCTGCGCATCCCCTGGCTGCGGACCCTGGCGTTCTTCGTCGGCTTCGGGGCGCAGATCGCCGTGGCCTGGCAGATCTGGGCCCACTGAGCTCGCACCGCGTCAGTCGGTGACCGGGGCCGGCTGTACGGTGCGCTCGAGGCGTGCGGGGTGGTAGCCCTTGCCCGGCAGGTGCGGCAGGATCGCGCTGCAGGTGGCCTCGTCCATGACCGGCGTCCGGCTCAGGATCCAGAGGTATGTGCGTGTCGGCTCACCAACCACCGCCCAGCGGTACGCAGGATCGAGGTCGCTGATCCAATACTTCCCCCAGAAGGGTCCGAAGCAAGACACCTTCAGCTTGGCGTTGCTGTGACAGCCGGCGACCATCGAATCGTTCCCGCTCGGCGATCACCCCTGAGGTAGAGTGGTAGCAGAGGGAGTGGCCAGGTGGACGGGACGCTTCGGGTCCTGCATCTGCCGGCGGCACGCCGGGGAGGTCGCTGATGTTTCGCAAGGTCGTCTGGCTCATCGCCCTGCTGGTGGTCGCTGCCCTCGGCCGCTTCGCCTTGGAGCAGGTGGCGGGCTCGATGCTGCGGACCGCCGACGTGCTGGTGGCCAGCGGCGACTACGACGGCGCCCGGGAGCAGCTCGACCGCATCGATGGCTGGTTCTCCTGGACCGACGCGGGGAAGGGCGTTGCCGGGGTGCGGGCCGAGCTGAGCGCCAAGATCGCTGAGGAGCAGCGGCGCGCGGAGGCGGAGCGGGAGCAGCGGGAGCTCGAGCGGGCGCAGGCCGCCAGCGCGGCGAGCTCCGGCAGCGAGGGTGGAAGCGGCTCGGGAGGCGTCTACCTGGGGCTGAACCGGGCCGAGCCCCTGCGCCAGAAGAAGCGCTAGCCCGCCAGCCTCGCCGTCCAGTCGAGGACCCCGGTCAGGGGCCGGCTCACCTGGGCCGCCACCGGCTCGATGAGCAGGAAGCGACCGTCGTCGGCGACGGGCGAGTAGCGCATGTCGGTGCTCTCCGGGGTGGACAGCGGGAAGAGCGTCTTCGGCGTTCCCAGGCTCAGGGTGTCGCCGCGCGCGTCGATCGGGGTGGCTTCGATGCCGCCGTTGGGAGCGCGGTAGAAGATCTCGCGACCGTCGCTGCGCCACAGCGGCCACGAGCCGCCGCTGGTGGAGACCTGCCACTTCCTCCCCGGCCCCGGGTAGGGCTGGACATAGATCTCGTTGTGCCCTGACTCGTTGGAGCGGTACGCGACCCAGCGGCCGTCGGGGGAGAAGCTGGTGGGCAGCTTGGGGTTTTCGGACTCGTACAGCAGCTCCTCCAGGGCATGGAGGGTGGCGATGTTCGGGTGGTTCAGGGACCCGAGCACCTTCGCCTCGCGCTCCAGGCGCGCCCGCCGCTCGGCGTCGAGGATGAGGTCGGAGGGCAGCAGCTTGAGGGCCACCTCCCGCTCCAGGCGTTTGTCCCTGGCCTGCCACACCTCGCCCATCCCACCCGCTCCCAGGGGGGACGTGATCTCGTAGGGTCCGAGGCGCTCGCCGGCCGCGATCATGCCGCGTTCCCCAGATCATGGACGACGATGTCGGCAACCCCGGAGAGGGCCGGCACATGCGTGTCGCAGGTGCGAGCGATGCTCGGCGACACCATCGATCGGCTGATTCTCGGCGGCTAACGCCGCCGGAGCTCGGATCGATTCCTCGCGGTTGCTGGCACGGTGGGAAACGGCGGCACGCTCATTCGTCGGGGGGGCCCATTACCTTGACGACCGTCCCCGGCGGTGGGTTCAACACCTCGGGAGGTGGCGGGCCCGGCGTGTAGGGCACCACGATCTCCTGCACCGGCGAGCTCACTGCGGGCGTCGCAGTGAGGGCCTCGTTCGGCGGGATGGGCAGGAATCGTCCGTTGACGTTCACGTAGCAGTAGGCGGTGCCGGTCCCGGACTCACGGGTTGCGAACGCCGTGATGCCTCCTCCGGTTACGTTCCGATCCGCGTACAGCCTGGTCATCAGCGATCCGATGTAGGTCGGGCCCTCGAAAGGGTCGTTGCCGTGGTACGAGAGTGGGACCTGGAAGCGGCCGCTGACCGAGGTGGACGGACTGGTCAGCTTGGTGACGGAGATGCCAGCGCTGATAGCAGGGCCGGTCGGCACATTGCAGGTGACGGAGACGAACTCGACGACGGCCCTGTACCCGTCCGGGACGTCCACGACCGGGACCCCGGCTACTGCGACGAAGTTCGAGGTCATCTCAACCGTCGCTTCGGCCTGGAAGGTGCCGGCGACCTCGTTGGTGGCGGCGGTCGTCTGCACCGTCCCGTCGGGGAAGGTGACTCCCTCCTGGGAGAGGGACAGCCCAGCCGCCGGGGCGATAGTGGCGGAGAGGACCGCCAGGCCGATGATCGCTCCCACGAGCACACCTCTCTCATGTTCCATTGACTGTCTCCTTTCAGGCCGTTCTCGAGGCCTCTGTGTCGACGACGATAACGCACCCTCCACGTCGGGTGTCGGCGAGCGCGCCCACTCGCTTGATGAGACAAGGTAACCGTACAGCTCTCATCGTCGCAACCGCGCAGCCGGTTCCCCTGATTCCGGTGCATCGGGTGGTCCGCGGATCCCGGCGAAGGACGCGGGCATCCCGGAAGCGTCTGTGGAGGCCGGGCGCTGGAACGCAGCCTGCCGACCACTCGCGGCTACAATGCCCTGGGTACGTTGAGCTTCCGCGATCACTTCTCACGTCTCGCCGCCACGTATGCCCGGCACCGGCCGCGGGCGCCTGCAGCGCTCTTCGACTACCTGTCGCTGATCGCTCCCAGGCGGGAGCTCGCCTGGGACTGCGGGACGGGCAACGGCCAGGCGGCGGTGGAGCTGGCGCGCCACTTCCGGCGGGTCGTGGCGAGTGACGCCAGTCGGGAGCAGATCGCGCTCGCCGAGCCCCGCGATCGGGTGGAGTATCGAGTCGAGCCGGCCGAGCGGACGACGCTCCCGGACGGGTCGGTCGACCTCATCACGGTGGCGGTGGCGGTGCACTGGTTCCTCCCCGAGATAGCCCCCGCCGTCGACGCAGTTCTCCACCGTCTGACCACGGAGATCCTCGCACCCTACTGGCCGGAGGGCTTCCATCATCTCGAGAGCCACTACCGATCGTTACCGTTTCCCTTCGTCGAGCTCGAGCCGCCACGGTTCGAGATGACGGCCCGCTGGTCGCTCGACGAGCTCGCCGGCTTCCTGGGCACCTGGTCGGCGGGGGGCGCCTATCTGGATGCCGGAGGCGAGGCGGGGTTCCGTCGGATCTGGGAGGATCTCTGCAAGGCGTGGGAGGAGGGGGCCTCCCGGCGTGTGATCCGGTGGCCGCTCTACCTTCGCGTCGGTCGCGCGTCGTGAGACCACCGAAGCCGGCTACACTTCAGGCTGCCGGGGGAGGGGAGGCCGATGGACGACCTGTGGGCGAACACGGTGGCGGTGACGCGGCGGGCGCTGGAGACCGGTGCGCTGGAGCCCATCGCCACCGACAAGGTGACGGTCGAGGACGGCGGCATCCCCTTCATGGTCCACGTCCTCGCCCAGCAGGAGCCCAAGGAGCAGGCCCGGAAGGCGCAGGACGAGGCCGGGACCAATCCCTTCCTGCCGCCGGACCCGGACCTGGTGGTGGCCGACGTGTCCGACAGCCACCTCTGCCTGCTCAACCGGTTCACCGTCTTCGACCATCACCTGCTGATCGTGACCCGACGCTTCTCGGACCAGCTCTCGCTTCTCGACTCGGCTGATTTCCACGCCCTGGCCGCCTGCATGGCGGAGGTGGACGGGCTCGGCTTCTACAACGCGGGCGCCGTGGCGGGGGCGAGCCAGGAGCACAAGCATCTGCAGCTCGTGCCCCTTCCCCTGAGCGCGGGGCCGCTGCCAGCCCCCGTGGACGCCGTGCTCGGAGAGCTGGCGCCGATGACTCGCGCGACCACGTCGACCGTCCTGCCCTTCCCCCACGCCGTGATCGGTCGCGACGGGTCCCGGATCGCACCTGGAGCGGCGCTCGAGCTGCACCGGCTGTACCTGGACCTGCTGGCCGCGGTGGGCATCCACGGGCCGAACCGTCCCTACAACCTGCTCCTCACGCGACGCTGGATGCTGGTGGTCCCCCGCCGCGCAGAGCACTTCGACGGGGTGTCGGTGAACGGCCTCGGATTCGCGGGGTCACTGCTGGTGCGGAACCGACGGCAGCTCGACCTGGTTCGCCGCTGCGGGCCGTTGCAGGTCCTCGCCAGCGTCAGCGGCTGACGCATCGCCGGTGAGGGGTTGACGCACGGCGCGAGTCGGTCCATTGTGGCGGCGGCGGGAGGGGCGGCTCGCGCCGGCCCCGCCGGAGGGACCTTCCCCCGCCGCACAAATCCACAGAGAGGAGCCATGAGACATGGCCAAGTACAAGATTGAGATCGACCGGGACGCCTGCATCAGTGACGGTCTGTGCGTCAACGAGGCGCCGGGGACCTTCGAGATGGACGACGACGACATCGCCATCGTGATCGACCCCGAGGGCGACGACGCCGACACCATTCTCGAGGCGGCCCAGGCGTGCCCGTCGGAAGCCATCATCCTCTACGACGCCGAGACCGGCGAGAAGGTCTGGCCCGAAGACTGAGGGAACGGGACGGGCGTCACCCGTCCCGAGCAGCTTCCCAACACGAAGGTCCGCACGGCGGAGTGGGGGTGGCGGGTCCAGCCGCGACCGCGCTCCGTCCTGCGGGCTTTCCATTTTTCGGGCGGCGACGCGGGGCGGCAGCTCAGGCGGTGGTGGCGAGGCCCGACAGCCAACGCCGCCAGGCGAGGGTGGTCTCCTCAGGGGGAGCGGCCAAGAACTCGAGCGCCAGCTCGGCCACCCGCCGATCCGCAGGGGAGGCGGCGAGCACCAGCAGCACCTCGGGCACGACCGACGCCGGATCGTCCGCCGGCAGGTTGGGCAGGACCACGGCATCGACGAACGCGGCCGCCCAGCGGGACACCGCCTCGAGGGGCGCGTCTCCCCGACGCCACGCGTCGACCTTCAGGGCCGCCTCCGCCCGGGTCGGCACCCGGACCTCCCGTTCGGGCGCCGTTCGCGTCCACGGCCGCACGTGGTGGCCCAGGACCATCTCCTCGGCGAAGCAGCTCGGCGGGACCGTCGCCTCGAGCTCCTCGATCCGCGCCTCCAGGCGCCGCCGCGCGAACGCCGCGGCCTGGCGCTCGCCTTCACTGCCGGGCGCTCCTTCCAGCGTCTCCACGGCGGCCAGCTTGGTGATCAGCTCGAAGCGGTCCACGTCTCTTATCGTACCGCCGCCGCCCGCTCTGTGGGAGCCGGCGGGCGGGGGTTGACCGGGGCCACAACGCCGCCCATGATCGAAGCAGGACCATCGTGTGCGTCGAGGCAGCCGGGAGGGAGTCGATCATGAGCCGGGTAGGCCGTGGACGAGCGGGAACGGTGGCGATCCTGGCCGGCGTGGGCGTCTGTCTCGCGGCGGGGGGTGGGCCGAGGACGGCCCGCGCCGCCGGGCCCCGGGCGCCCGTGTGGTACGGGGCCGAGGGTGAAGCGCTTCCCTTCCAGGACGCGGCCGACATCGAGGACTTCCTGCGCGCTGCGGCGGTGGTGTCGGTGAAGGAGCTGTCGGTGGGGATCACCGGGCCGAAGAAGCTGCTCCTGGAGCGAGACGGGGTCCACGCCCACGCCGTGTTCAAGGACGTGGACAAGGTGAGCCGCGGCAAGACCGATCTGGACGGCTACGTCATCATTGACCTCAAGGACTCCCACCTCTTCGACTGTGCCGCCTACCAGCTCGACCGGCTGCTCGGCCTCGGCCGGGTGCCCCCGGCGGTGCCGCGGGACCTGGACGGCCGCTCCGGGACCGTGAGCCTCTGGATCGAGCACGCCATGACGGAGAAGGACCGCAGGGACCGCGGTCTCGAGCCCCCGGACCCGGCCCGCTGGGAGCAGCAGAAGCAGATCATGTACGTCTTCGACAACCTGATCGGCAACACCGACCGCAACCTGGGCAACATCCTCATCGACCGCTCGTGGCGGCTGTGGCTCATCGACCACACCCGGGCCTTCGTCACCAGCCGCGCCCTGCCCGACCCCGGCCGCATCACCCGCTGCGAGCGGAACCTTTACGCCTCGTTGGAGGGGCTCGACGAGGCCGAGGTCACGAGCGCGCTCTCCCCCTACCTCAATAGGCGCGAGATCCGCGCCCTGCTGGCCCGCCGCGACGCCATTGTCAAGCGCCTCGACAAGGAGATCGCCGCCCGCGGTGCAGATGCCGTTCTCTACGACTTGGCGCCTTCCGGCCCGGAGCGCGACCACGACTAGGCGGGCTCGGTCCCTTCCCTGCACGCTCGGTTCGGAGCGTCAGGGTTTGCGGCGATCCGGCGTCGACTGGTCGTCCCCAGCTTCGGATGGCGGCGCCTCGGTGTCGCGCCACACGGCGCCGGAGCGGGGCTGGATGGGCCGGCCGCGGTGGGCCGACCGCACCTGGGTGAGCTCGGCGCCGAGGAGTAGGATCATGGCCGAGTAGTAGACCCACACCAGGAGCAGGGCCAGGGAACCGGCGGCGCCGTAGGCGGAGCCGAGGTGGCTGTGGCCCAGGTAAGCGCCGATGAGGAACTGGCCGAGAACGAACAGGACGGCGGTCACGAAGGCGCCGATCCACACGTCCCGGGCCGCCACCTTGGCGTCGGGCAGGATCTTGAAGACGGCGGCGAACAGGAGGGTGATCACCGCCAGCGAGAACGCGGTGTGCAGGATCCACAGGAAGCCCCCGGAGAGACCGGCGGGGAGGGCGTCCGCGATGGCCTCGCTCGCGGCGGAGAGGGCGGCCGAGCTGACCATGGACACCAGGAGCAGGGCCGCGACGCCGACGAGCATGGCCAGGGAGAAGGCGCGTTTGATGAGCATGACCACGATGCCGCTGCGCTCGGGGTCGGGCCGGACGTCCCAGGCGCGGTTGAGGGCCTTCTGGAGCTGGACGAAGGCGCCGGTGGCGCCGAACAGCAACCCGGCGATGCCCAGGACGACCGTCACCGGGCCCCCGCTCCCCGGGCGCCGGGCGTGCTCCATCATGACCTGTCCCAGGCCGGCCGCGGGGCCGCCCACGGCCCCCCGCAGGCGCTCCTGGAGGAGGTGCTGGACCTGCTGGGTGTCCATGAACGAGCCGAGGAGCACGATGAGCAGCACCAGCAGGGGAGGCAGGGAGAAGACCGTGTAGTAGGAAAGCGCGGCCGCGGTCTGCATGCACTCGTCCTCGGAGAACTCCGACAGGGTCTCCTTGATGAGGGCGAAAAGCGCCTTTGCCCTCGACGTCATGTGTGCTCCGGCGTCCATCATCTGCCGTCCCGAGCATGAACCACGGCCGTCGCGGTCGCGATCGTGCGGTCCCCCAACACGGTCCCCGGGGAAGGTCCCGGGTCGAGATCGCGTCGTCGCTGTCCGTCCATTCTGTCACGGCCCGTCGTCGCGGCTCGCCCGTCTCCTGCCGGTCAGGGCCCAGCGACGGGGTCGGTCGTCCCCACACCGGCCCGCTTCCACCGTGGTAGGATGTCCGGGAGTTCTCGAGACGCGTTCCGATGTGCGGCAGAGTGATTGAGACCGACGTGACGGTGAGGTGGGCATGGCCAAGGTGAAGGGGACCATGATTCTCGGCCTGGTCAAGACCATCAGGGCGGACACCGGCAGCGCGTATGACCCACGTCTGACGGACCAGGACCGAACGCTGATCGCGCGCCAGATCCTGCCGAGCTCGTGGTACCCGTTCGACCAGTTCAAGAGGATCTTCAACACCGTCATGGAGGTGCTCGCCGGAGGCAACGCGGAGGTGGTGCGCACGATCGGCAGGAGCTACGGTCGCGACATCGTGCACTCCGTGTACAAGAACCTGGTCATCGAGGGCGATCCCATGGAGTCGTTGAAGAAGAACCAGATCGCCTTCAAGATGTTCTTCGACTTCGGCGAGTCCAGCTTCGAGCGGCTGTCCGACCACTCGGGGCGGGTCAGGATCGCGGGCTTCGACCCCGACTTCGAGCGCTTCTACTACATCCTCGCGGGTTGGCTGGAGGAGTGTCTCGAGCTGAGCGGCGCCAGGAACGTGCGCTCGACCTTTACCTCGAGGAGCTGGCAAGGGGACCCGGACACCGTGGTCGAGTTCTCGTGGACGGCCCCGTCGTCGGCGAGCGGGCGCTGACGGGCATCGCTGTCGGTCTGTGCCGATGAGGACAGAGCGGGCGACGACGGTGGCGCCCCCCAAGGGTCGGGACCTCGCGCCACTCCGCCACTCGCGACCCCTGCAGCGGGGCCATGGTAGCTTGGTGAAGGTGCCTTCGTGCAGCCTTTTCGCAATATGCTCTCGATTCGGCGGCGCGGCCAGGTCGCGGAGGTTCGGATGGGCAGAGTGAAGGGAACCATGATGTTGGGGTTGGTGCGAGCCATCCGAGCGGACAAGACACGCTCCTGGGACACCACCCTGTCCGACCAGGACCGCGAGGTCGTCGCCCGCCGGATCCTTCCCAGCTCCTGGTATCCCTTCGACGTCTACAAGAGGATCTTCGACGTCGTGATGCGGGTCTTCGCCAACAACGATCCGGAGGCGATCCGGAGGATCGGCAGGGAGTACGGGCGGGAGATCGTCGGCAGCGTGTACAAGAACCTGGTGATCCCCGGCAACCCCATGGAGTCGTTGAAGAAGAACAAGATCGTCTTCAAGATGCTGTTCGACTTCGGCGACGTGGAGTTCGAGGCCACCTCGGAGAGGTCCGGACGGCTAGAGATCAGCGGCTTCGATCCCGGGTTCGAGGGGTTCTACTACATCTTCGCGGGCTGGACCGAGGAGTGCCTGGAGCTGAGTGGCGCCCGGGGAGTGAGAAGCACCTTCGTCGCGAGAACCTGGAAGGGAGACCCGCGGACCGTCGTCGAGTTCTCGTGGGTCTCCTGAGCACCCGCCGCGGAGACGCAGCGATCTGGGGTGGATGGCGTCCGAGCCGGTCACTCACCGATGACCGAAGAGGCTGGAAGACAGGATCGGGGGTGCGTCCGGGGCGGGAGGCGTCACGACCAGCTGAAGACGTAGCGGCAGACGCTGCCCCCGAGGGCGCGGCACGTCTCCTCGGACACCATGATGTTCTTCGCGCCGCACATCTCCAGGGCCTGCTTGTACCACCCGACCACCGTCAGGCAGTCCATCTGGGAAAACGTCTCGGCGTCGTAGGTAGTCATGACGCCGGAGGTGGGTCCGGTGGCCTCGTAGGTCCGGCGCCCCCTGTCGTAGTAGAACTGGTAGATGAGATTGGCCTTGGCCATGAACTCCTGGGGGTTGCCGGGAGCCAGCAGGCGCTTGTGCACGGTCGTGAGATTGGCCACGGCCGACGCCCTGCCGATCTCCTCGAAGACCTCGGTCCGACCGTGGCCGAGGACGGACACGATGGCGTCGTCGAGGCGTCTGGCCATTTCGAAGTCGAACCACGCAGAGTTCGTGACGATGCCCGTGAGCACCTTGCGGTCGGCCTCGGGGAGCGCGGCCAGGACTCGCTCCCAGGAGTCATCGCCGAACCGCTCCCTGACGAAGACCTCGCGCGCCTTGACGATGTTGCCCTTGACCTTCATGTCTCCGGCCTCGCAGGTGTCCTTCGTAGGCTACGCTACCAGTCCTCCCTCGGGGGGTCAATCGTCGCCGGCCGCCGTGGCCGCGGCCACCTTCTCGGGTTGGGGGAGATGCTGGAGTATCATTTTTCTGGACACGGGAGACATGACATGGCCAGTGTGGAGTGACTGGCCCTGTGGGGATGTGCTCGATGACTGAGGACCCCGGCACCGTCGCCGAGATGAAGCGTGCGGCCGCGATTCTCGAGGTCGCGGCGGCCGCTGCCGCTGAGATCCTGGACCGGCCGCGGTGGGAGGAGGCCCTCGCGGCGATGCTGTCGCGGCTGGGGGAGGCCACCGGTTCGGCGCGCGTGGAGGTCGGCCAATGGCCCGGCGGGGATGGAGGAGACCATCGTCTGTGTCGGCGGTGGCGGTGGGCCCGCGGTCAGGCGTTCGAGTGGGAGATGTTGGCGGACAGGGAGCCTCCGGTGACCGATCCCGACCACTGGAAGGAGGAGCTGGCCCAGCGCCAGTGGATCCTGCTCTCCCGCGACGACGAGAGCGGCGGTGCCCGCGCCGGCCTCGACGCCCCCGGCCGCTGCCCGGTGGCGGTGGTCCCCATCCGGGCCGCGGACGGCCCCTGGGGGCGGCTCGTGGTGGTGGGTGCCCAGGATGGACCGGGTTGGACCGAGCGAGAGGCGTCCGCGCTGGTCGCGGTGGCCGACGTCCTCGGCGCCGGCATCGGTTCCCGGCAGGGTCGGCAGCTGGCCCTCTACCTGGGGCAGGCGGTGGAGACCCTCAACGTGGGGGTCACGGTGCGCGACTCGGAAGGGAGGATCCTCTATGCCAACCCGGCCGAGGCGGCCATGCACGGCTACACCCTGGAGGAGATGTCGGAGCTGTCGGCCAGGCAGCTGGCGCCGGAGCAGTACTGGCGTGTCGAGCGTCGGCCGGACTCCTCGTGGTTGCTGGGCTGGCAGCGCGAGCGGCTGAACCGCCGCAAGGACGGCTCCATCTTTCCGGTCCAGCTCACATCGGTGGCGCTTCGGGATGAGGACGACAAGCCGGTGGCGGTGGCCACCATCTGCGAGGACATCAGCGATCGCAAGCAGATCGAGGAGGCGCTGAGACGCTCGGAGGAGCACTATCGGGGCCTGTTCCACGCGGCCAAGGACGCCATCATCGTGCTCGATCCCGACGACTACCTCGTCCTGGACGTCAACCCCCGCGCCTGCCAGGTGTATGGCTACGGGCGGTCGGAGCTCGTGGGCATGTCGCTCGGCGCCATCAGCAGGGACTTCGCCAGGGAGAGGGACCACATCGGCGAGGTCCTGGAGAGGGAGCCGGGACACAGCTTCGAAACCATCCATCTCGCCAAGGACGGCGTCGAGCTGGTGCTGGAGGTCACCGCCTCCGTGCTGCAGCAGGGCGGGCGCGACGTCATCCTCAGCATCAACCGCGACATCTCGGAGCGCAAGCTCGCCGAGGAGGCGTTGGAGACCTCGCGGGAGCAGCTCCGCAACCTCGCCGAGCACCTCCAGACGGCCCGCGAGGAAGAGCGGATGGCGGTGGCGCGAACCATCCACGACGAGCTGGGGGAGGTGCTGACGGCCTTGAAGATGGACGTGGCGTGGGTGGGTGCGCGCCTGCCCGAGACCGTCGAACGAGGCCGCGACAAGATCGCCGGCATGACGGCACTGATCGACCAGGGCGTGGCCACCGTGCAGCGTCTGTCCACCGAGCTGCGGCCGTCCATCCTGGACGACCTCGGGCTGCAGGCGGCCACCGAGTGGTACGTGAAGGACTTCGCCGCCCGCACCGGGATCGAGTGCCGGCTCGAGCTGGCGGATCCCGAGCTGGAGCTCGACCGCCATCGCTCCACGGCCCTGTTCCGGATCCTGCAGGAGGCGCTCACCAACGTCGCCCGTCACGCCAGCGCGGGCCGCGTCTCGGTCCGCCTCGGACCGGACGACGGCGCGGTAGAGCTGTCGGTCCGTGACAACGGCAAGGGGATCGGTCGCGATGCGGTCAGGAGTCACCGTTCCTTCGGCCTGCTCGGGATCAGGGAGCGGACGGCCGTCCTGGGCGGAGAGGCGGTCATCGCGCGGTTGCCGCAGGGCGGGACCGAGGTGCTGGCGAGGATTCCGCTGCCGGGGGAGTCGGGAGGTGAGCATGATCAGGGTGTTGATCTGTGACGATCACACCATCGTGCGCGAAGGCCTGAAGGAGATCCTGGCCGGGACCCAGGACATCGTCGGCGTCGGGGAGGCATCCTCCGGCGAGGAGCTGCTGGACAAGGTGGAGGGAGGCGACTTCGACGTCGTCCTGCTCGACATCTCCCTGCCCGGCGCCAACGGCCTGGAGGTCCTCAAACGGCTGCAGGTCTCGCGGCCCGAGCTGCCGGTGCTCTTCCTCACCATGTACCCGGAGACCCACTACGCGGTCCGTGCCATGCGGGCGGGTGCCGCCGGCTACCTCACCAAGGGCAGCGCGACAACCCAGCTCATCGGCGCGATCCGCAAGGTGGCCTCCGGCGGACGCTACGTCTCGGAGACCCTGGCCGAGCAGCTCGCCCTCGAGCTTCTGGAGCAGCGTGGTCGGCCGGCGCGGGAGGCCCTTTCGGACCGGGAGTACGAGGTCATGCAGGCCCTCGCCAGGGGCAGCACGGTCACCGAGATCGGCGAGGACCTCAAACTCAGCGTCAAGACCATCAGCACCTATCGGACCCGCATCCTCAACAAGCTGGGGCTCAAGAACAACGCGGAGATCGTGCACTACGCCCTCAGAGAGGGCATCATCCAGTAGCAGCCGCTGCGACGCGCCGATTCTGTCGACGCGTTCCCCGAGGTTGCCACCGCTGACCACGGCGAAGCTGCAAGTGAAGCCGGGTCACCAGTGGCACGCCCGAGGGAGGGGCCGAGGCGTAGCGCTTCGGGAGCACCAGACAGGGTGCCTTGCACCCCCTCTGACCTCCCCAGCGACCTTCAGGACCCGGGGTGCAGCAAGCGCCACGTCATGGCCCGCACGGAATCGAACCGATCCAGCGCGGTCTGTGCCGCCGCGGGATTCACGGCTCCTATCGCGGCGAGGAGTCGCAGGTGGCTGTATCTCTCGCTCCGGGAGCACCAGAGAGGGTGCCAGGCACCGCCGCAAATGAAGCGAAAGGGATTCTCGGACCGTCTTCGACGGTGCCTGGCACCCCCTTTGGCGAACCTTCCGCGAGATTCGCAGGCACCGAGCTCGCGGAGCGAATCACCTGATCGCCGATCGGTTTGAGCTGCGCCGGCAGCCTCATCACGAGCTTGATCGCAGCGCCCGCCGCTTCGAGCGCCAAGCGATGAGCAGCGAGACCAGTGCTAGGGATCGCGTTGCGCATGGTCACCTCCGGGTCGTTCATGCCCCCTCTCACAAGCCGGTGGCCGGCCCAGGTCAAGGGTGCGAAGCACCGGGCTCCGAGCCCGGCTTGCCCTTGACATGGGCCGGCCACCGGCTACGTTCTCAGACGAACGACCCGGAGTGACCATGCCGCCGCTCACTGCCGCCGCTCACTGCCGCCGCTCACTGCCGCCGCTCACTGCCGCCGCTCA
>Ga0315542_1001589_pt1 | contig 14117 bp, 13 predicted proteins | sample SalMarSW160120MG_FD_202541 | JGI IMG/M metagenome (GOLD analysis project Ga0315542, IMG submission 202541) | Salt marsh sediment microbial communities from the Plum Island Ecosystem LTER, Massachusetts, United States - Salt Marsh Sediment SW1601-20 ...
ATCTCCTCGCCCGACCAGATCACCTACGTGCTCCGCCAGGTCGAGGAGGAAGTCCGGAAGCTCTATGCGCACGTCCCGGAGACGATTCTACTCAAGGAGAGCGAGCTGAGCGCAGAGGAACGGCGGCTCGCGAACTTCATCGACTTCATCGGCGAGGGGCGTGGCAGCCAGGCCCTGGCCAAGGCGCTCACGGAAACCGAACGCAAGGTGGAAGCGTTACGGGAAGAGCTCGACGGCCTTCGCCGCAGCGGTGAGAAAGTCTTCCAGGCCCCGCCGGCAGAGTGGATCGAGGAGCGGCTGGATCACCTCAGAGGGATCCTCGACCGGCGGGCGGGCCGCTCCGCCATGGTGCTGCGCGGTCTACTCGGGAAGATCCGGCTGGAGCCGACCCAGGGCGACATCGGCCGCCCGTACTACGTGGCCAAGACGTCAATCGATGCGCTGGCGATCCTCGAGGACTCAGACGACAAGAACCGCCGGGGTGGCGGTTCGAATTCTTCGCGTTGGTGGAGCCGATCGGGATCGAACCGACGACCTCTTGAATGCCATTCAAGCGCTCTCCCAACTGAGCTACGGCCCCACCTGGGAAGGCACGTTGTAGCAAAGGCGGCCCCGCCTGTCAATCGAGGCCGGGCGACCGGGACGAGCCGATGGGGGTCGAGCCGCCCCCGATCACCCGCCGCGGGAACAGAATCGCCTCTCAGCTCGCTACCCGCCGGTGGAGACGTCGACGGCTGCAGAGACGAGACCAGGCTGGAGCGGTGATGAAGAAGAAGCTCCTCATCGGGATCGGCATCGTGATCGTGCTGGTGGTGGCGGCCGCGGTGGCGCTCCACGTCGCGGTCGACGCGTCCGGCTTCCGGAAGCTCGTCGAGGACCGTGCCGGCGCCGCCCTGGGCCATCCGGTCAGCGTGGGTGACCTCCGGTTCTCGATCGTGCCGGTGCTCGGGCTCGAGGCCGACGACGTGGTCGTGGCGGCACGCCCGGGCCAGGGCGCGGCGACGGTGGCCTCCCTGAAGCGGCTGCGGATCGGGGCCCGTCTCCTGCCCCTGCTGCGCGGACGGCTCGAGGTGACCAGGATCGTCCTCGTCGAGCCGTCCGTCGACATCGCCCGCGACGCCCACGGCAACTGGAACTTCGATGTCGGCGGCGCGGGCGGCTCGGGCGGCCCCGCGCCGGGCCCCTCATTCACCGTCGGCGAGCTCCGTGTCGTTCGTGGCCGGCTGCACGTTCGCGACGCCTCACGATCCGCCTCGGCACCCCTGGAGGTGACCCTCGACGACCTCGACCTCACAGCCAGCGGCCTCGGCAGCGACACCTCCCGGGTCGAGATCTCCAGCGGCCATGTCGTGGTCAATGATGCCGCGCTCGTTCCGGCGCCCCTTGCCGTCGACATCGCCGCGGCCCGGCTGGACGTGGAGGGCGCCGGGAAGAAGATCGAGCTGTCGAAGCTGAATCTGCAGGCGGGTCACACCACCTTCGCCGTCTCCGGCGATGTCGCGGAGCAGGCGCGCGGGCGCCGCGTCGACCTCGAGCTCGCACCGACCAGCGTCGCGACCGCCGACCTCGGAGCCCTCCTGGCCCGGCTCACCGGCGATCGTGCCGTGACCCTGAGTGGCAAGCCGATCTCCGTGGAGGGCGGCGTGCACGGACTACTGGCGGGAGGTCAACTGCCCGCGGTCAAGGCGCGCGTGGTTGTCGACGGGATCACGCTTGAGACCGCAGCCCTCACGCAGCCCCTCGCCGACGTGCACGCGGTCGCGACCTTCGATGGCTCCGAGCTGGCGGTCGACAAGCTCGGGGCGCGCGTCGGTGGAACCGACATCAGCGGCGGCCTGCGGCTGGAGCTCGAACCTCATCCCACCCTTCACTTCGACCTCAGCTCACAGCACGCCGACGTCGACGAGCTCATGGGGCTCCCGGCAACGAAGGAGAGCGAGCAGGGGCCGTCTTCCGCGAGCAGCCTGATAGCCGGTGCCGTGGCTGACGGGACCGTGAGGGTCGCTGACGGAACCGTGGCCAATTTCCAGTTCCAGGACCTGTCGGCCCAGCTCCACCTGGAGCACGGGGTGGCGACGCTGGACCCGGTGACCACGAAGCTCTACGGCGGCGGGTTCCAGGGACGTCTGGAGAGCGACCTCACGCGCTCTCCCCAGACCTTTGAGGTCACGGGCTCGGTGAACGGCGTCGAGGTGGGGACCTTCACGGCCGCGGCGACGGGGACACGCAATCTCCTGGAGGGGCGGGCCAGCGGCCGCTTCTCCGCCCGCGGCGCCGGGACCGACCCACAGGCGATTCTCGCCGACCTGGAGGGGAAGGGCACGGCGGAGATCGTGGACGGCCAGCTCGGCCGCCTCGACATACTGGGCGAGATCGGCAAGGTGGTGGGGGTGCTGGGCCAGCAGACCCTGGCCAAGCTGGGGGAGGGCACGGCGCCCGACGCCACCCGTTTCTCCCGACTGGCCACCACGTTCACCGTCGCCGGCGGTCGGATGCAGCTCGAGCGCGTCGTCCTCCTCTCCCCCACCTTCGATCTCACGGGCTCCGGTGCCCTCGACCTCGTGCATGCCCTCATCAAGGGCCGGTTCGACATCGCCTTTTCCCCCCAGGTGAGCGGCTGGATGAAGCAGGACGGCAGCCGGGCCGCGGCGCTCTTCTGGGACCAGGGCAGCGGGCGGATCACCCTGCCGGTCCAGCTCGACGGGCCGCTCAACCACCCGGGAGCGACCGTCGACTGGGGGGCCACCGTCCGGGATCTGGCCCGCCGGCCCGTCCAACGCGAGCTCGGCAACCTCCTGGGCAACCTGCTCGGCCAGACCCCCGGGAACGAGGCGACCTCCGGGCCGCACCCGTCCCCCTCCACCCCTTCGGGGGGCCCGCCTGCCACGAACGAGGAACCGCCCGCTTCATCGCGGCCCTCCGGCACCCGGGCCCAATCGCCGTCGGGCAAGCTCGCCCTCGAGGTCGCCAAGACCCAGTGGAGAGGCTCGTTCCTGGCCAAGGACTTCACCATCCAGCTCGAGGTGCGAGGGTCCGCCGCCGAGCGCGTGGTCATGAGAGCGGTGGACTCCGCCGGCCGCGAGGTTCAGGAGCGAACCGTGGATCTCGCGGGGCGAATGGGAGGCGGCACGACGTCCCTCGAGCTGCGGATCGACGGTAAGCGCCTCCTGATCGCCGCCCGGCCGGTGATCGTCACGATCACCGCCACCGGCGGCGGCGAAATTGCCGCCCTGACCCTGCAGATCCCGGCCGCCGGGCGGTAGAACGGGAGACGATCGCCCCCGCTGCCCGTGGTGCATCCGCGCGGCCCCTGTCCCTGCCGCAATGGATCGATGCACCACCGCAGCGCGTCCCGGCAGCGGAGAGATTGTCTCGACCTCCTGGCGCGACACAGTCGCACTTGCTATCCTGGGGCGTACCACCCCCAGGGAGGAGCACCATGGTCAATCCTGCACGGCATCACATCCGGTCGGCCGCAACGGCCGCTGCCGTTGCCGCCATCGTCGCGGCGGGCGGCTGCACCATCAACCCCGCCACCGGCGAGCGCCAGCTGACCCTGATCGGCGAGCAGCAGGAGATCGCCCTGGGCCGTGACGCGGCCAAGGACGTGGCGGCCTCCATGGGCCTCTATGATGACCCGGACCTCGTCGCCTACGTGCAGGGGGTGGGCGCACGGCTCGCCGCCGACTCGGAGCGCCCCGACCTGCCATGGTCCTTCCAGGTGGTGGACGACCCGGTGGTGAACGCCTTCGCCCTGCCGGGCGGCTACATCTACCTCACACGCGGCATCCTCACCCACTTCAACTCCGAAGCCGAGATGGCGGCGGTGCTGGGGCACGAGATCGGGCACGTCACCGCCCGGCACTCGGTGGAGCAGATCAGCCAGGCGCAGCTCGCCACCCTGGGCCTCGGCGTCGCCACCATCGCCAGTGAGGACTTCCAGCGCTACGCCGGCCTGGCCAGCCAGGGCCTGCAGCTCCTGTTTCTGAAGTTCAGCCGCGACGACGAGCGCCAGGCCGACTCCCTGGGTCTGCGCTACATGGTGCGCGCCAGCTACGACCCGCATCAGATGGTGGACGTGTTCGACACCCTGGCGCGGGTCAGCCGGGCCGCGGGCGGCGGACGGATCCCCGTGTGGGCCTCCACCCACCCCGCCCCGGAGCGGCGAGCCGAGACCATCAGCGAGCGGGTGCAGAGTCTGCCGCCTGCCGAGCGGGAGGGCAAGGTGGAGCATGCCGCCTACCTGAACCACCTGGAGGGAGTGGTTTTCGGGGAGGATCCCCGCCAGGGGTACGTGGTGGGGGCCGCCTTCTACCAGCCCGAGCTCGCCATCCGGCTGGACTTCCCCGCGGGCTGGCAGATCAACAATCAGCGCCAGGCGGTGAGCGCCACCAGCCCGAACCGGGACGCGGTGGTGGTGCTGACCCTGGCCGACGAAGCGAGCCCCCACGCCGCCTCGCAGGCCTTCTTCGAAACGAGCGGGATCGAGGCCGACGGGACGGGGCGCAACGGCCTCTACTACTTCCACACCACCCCCACGAGCCAGCAGCCCGAGACCCTGCGCGGGGTGGCCGGCTTCCTGTCCGAGGGCGGCCACGTGTACCGCCTCCTCGGGTACACGGTGGACAACCGCTGGAACGAGGTCAGAGTCGAGCTCGAGCGCTCCCTGGCCAGCTTCACCAAGCTCACCCAACGCCGCTACCTGGACGTGAAACCGAAGCGGGTCCAGGTGGTCACCCTGCCCCGGGCCATGACCATGGCCGAGATCGCCCGCCGATTCTCCGCCACGGTGGACGTCGACGAGCTCGCCATCGTCAACGGGGTGGAGGTCGGAGAGACCCTGGAGCGGGGGCGGCTGGTGAAGGTGGTGGTCGGAGGCGAGCTCCCCACCTCGTGACGCCCGGGACTGATATCCTTGCCGTGATGGCCGCCTCATCCACCAGCGGAGAGTTCGAGGGCAAGCGGGTCCTGCTCATCATCTCGGGGGGCATCTCCGCCTACAAGTGCCTCGACCTGATCCGGAGGCTGCGCGAGCGAAGCTGTCGGGTGCGCTGTATCCTCACCGAAGCCGCCAGCCACCTGGTCGCGCCCCTCGCGGTGGCGACCCTCAGCGAGGACCGGGTCTATCGGGACCTGTTCTCCCTCACCGAGTCGTCCGAGATCGGGCACATCCAGCTCTCGCGGGACGCCGATCTGGTGGTCGTGGCGCCGGCCACCGCCAACATCCTGGCCAAGATGACCGCCGGCATCGCCGACGACCTGGCCACCACCGCCCTGCTCGCTACCGACAAGCCGATCCTGGCCGCACCGGCCATGAACGTGGTGATGTGGGCGCACCCCGCCACCCGTCGCAACGTCGCCGAGCTCGCCCAGCGCGGCGTGCACTTCGTGGGGCCCGGCTCAGGCGATCTGGCCTGCGGCGAGGTCGGCGCCGGGCGCATGGCGGAGCCCGATGAGATCCTGGAGTCCGTCGCGGCGCTGCTGGTGGCGAACCATCCCTTGGCCGGGTTACGGGCGCTCGTCACCAGCGGACCCACCCACGAGCCCATCGACCCGGTGCGCTTCCTGGGGAACAGGTCCTCGGGGAAGCAGGGACATGCCATCGCCGGCGCGTTGGCTCGGGCGGGCGCCCGGACGGTGCTGGTCAGCGGCCCGACGGCACTTCCAGATCCCCCGGGTGTGGAGGTCCATCCCGTGGAGACGGCGCGCCAGATGCTCGTCGCCTGCCAGCAGGCCCTGCCGGTGGACGTGGCGGTGTTCGCGGCCGCGGTGGCGGACTGGCGACCCGAGGCGCAGGCGGACGGCAAGCTCAAGAAGAGCGGGTCCCCGCCTCGCCTCGAGCTGGTGGAGAACCCGGACATCCTCGCCACCGTGGCGACCCCCGGCCCTGAGCGCCCTCGCCTGGTGGTGGGCTTCGCGGCCGAGACCCGAGACCTGGAGAAGCACGCGCGGGCCAAGCTGGAAGCCAAAGGCTGCGACTGGATCCTGGCCAACGACGTGTCGGCGTCGTCGGGCACGTTCGGCGGCGATCACAACACGGTCACCCTGGTGAGCGCGGAGACCGTCGACAGCTGGCCGACCATGACCAAGCACCAGGTCGCAGCGCGCCTCGTGGAGCACATCACTCGCCGGCTCGGTGCCGCGTCCGGGTTGGAGGAGACATGAAACCGGCGCGGCTCCGACGCCGAGAGTTGCGCAAACGGCAACTTCAATCTAAGCTAGCTGTGGTTGCCGCGGGACGATGACTGCCCGCCGCGCGGGCAGGCGTCCGACTCTGAAGCCGGAGAGGACGTGGTGTTCCGCACGCGGCAGTGGGCCGAGAGCGACCGGTGAGCGTCGCCACCCTGCCGTCCCCCCTCAGCAGCACGAGGAAAGGCATGAGCACAGACACAGAAGACCGACAGGCGCAGCAGCGCAAGAGTGGTGGCAGGCGCCGCCGACGGCGGCCACGGCGCCGCCACGCACGGGGCCCTGTGACGCAGGTGGAAGGCTACCTGTGGATGAGAGACAACGGCAGCCCCCTGATGGTGTCGGCCGAACGCAACTTCGTCAGCGACCGCAGCGACCCGGTGGTGCCCACCGAGCTGGTCACCCCCATCCACCTGGAGAGCGGCGTCTTCTTGACCGGTAAGGCGCGCGGAGGCGACCGGCCCCGGGTGGTGGAGATCGACAGCGTCGAGGGCATGCCGCCGGACGAGTACCGCAGCCGGGCCCTGCCCTTCACCGAGCTGGTGAGCATCGACCCCGAGGAGCGCTTCCACCTGGAGACCGTGCCCGGGATCCTGGAGACCCGGGTCGCCGAGCTCATCGCTCCCCTGGGCAAGGGTCAGCGCTGCCTCATCGTGTCGCCGCCCAAGGCCGGCAAGACGACCCTGCTGCAGCAGATGGCCCACGCCATCGCGGTCAACCACCCCGACGCCACCATCTTCGTGCTCCTGGTGGACGAGCGGCCGGAGGAGGTCACCGACTGGCGGCGCAGCATCGCCCGCGGTGAGGTCTTCGCGTCCTCGTCGGACCAGTCCCTGGAGAGCCACGTCCAGGTCTCGGAGATGGTGTTCGAGCGCGCTCGGCGGCTGGTGGAGATGGGCGAGGACGTCGTCGTCTTCATGGACTCCCTGACGAGGATGTCGCGCGCTTACAACAACATGCAGAAGGGCTCCGGCAGGATCCTGTCCGGCGGCATCGACGCCCGCACCATGGAGAAGCCGCGCCGTTTCTTCGGCTCGGCGCGCAACGTGGAGCACGGCGGCAGCCTGACGGTGGTCGCCACCTGTCTCATCGACACCGGCTCGCGCATGGACGAGGTCATCTTCCAGGAGTTCAAGGGCACCGGCAACATGGAGCTCGTCCTCGATCGGAAGCTCTTCGACAAGCGCATCTTCCCCTGCATCAACATCCCCCAGTCGGGGACCCGCAAGGAGGAGAAGCTCTACCCGCCGGAGCAGATCGAGAAGCTCTACCTGATGCGGCGCGCCCTGTCGTCCCTGTCCCCGACGGCCGCCATGGAGCTGCTCCTGCAGAAGGTGCGCGAGTTCCCCTCCAACGCCGACTTCCTGGCGTCGCTGCAGCTCAAGTAAAACGGGCCTCGGTCACCGCCCCTGGGTCCCCGCGGAGGCCGATCCAGCCCCAAGCTGCTCATCTTCGGCTGCGCTCCACAGCTCGAGCAGACGGGGCGCCAGCAGCGAGCGCTCGGACCAGGACCGCCAGGTCGGGGACAGGCGCACCGCGGAGGTCAGGAAGAGGGCGAGGAGGATGCCTCCGACCACGGCGGCCAGCCCCGCGCCGCAGAGGCGGTTCAGCCAGCCCAGGTGGAGGGCCTTGAGGGTCCGCTCGATCCCCCATCCGGCCGCCAGGGCGGCCAGCACGCAGGCCACGAGAGGCAGCACCCTCCCCAGCACCGCCGCCGCCCACGGCCACCCCACGAGATCCTGGAGCTGGACCGCGACCTCGCCCCCGATCGCCACCGCCAGCCACAGCCCGGCGATCAGCCCACCAGCCCCGAACACCAGCCGCACGGCTCCCTTCCAGAAACCGCTCAAGGTGACGCCCAGCCACACCAGAACCAGGGCCCAGTCGAGCAGGCTCACGGCAGCATGTTCACGGTCAGCCGCAGGAAGTCGGCCTCGGTGAGGATCCCCACCAGGTCGTGCGTCTCGTCCACCACCGGCAGGCAGCCGTACTTGTTCTCGAGCAGGATGGCGGCGGCCTGCTTGACGGGAACGTCCGGGCCCACGGTGACGAGGTCCCGGTGCATGGCCTCCACCACCGGGACGGTGACGAAGATGCGCCGCTGCTCGGAGGCCTCGACCTCGGCGAAGATGGAGAAGGCGGCCGCGAGGAGATCGCGATGGGTCAGCAGACCCACCAGACGACGACCACGGACCACGGGCAGGTGGCGGATGCGGCCGCGGGCCATGCAGCGCTGGGCATGGGCGAGGGTGTCGTCCTCGGTCAGCGTCACCAGCTCTGTGGCCATCAGGTCGCGGACGAGCATCGGGTGTACTCCTCGCAACAGTGTACCCTGGAGGGCGACCCATGACACCGAACGTCGCTCCTGCCACTCCCCAGGCTTCCGGCCTCCTGCTCGAGACGCCGCCCGACCGCGTCTTCCTGCCTTTGGTGGTGACTGCCGCCCGCATCTTCACCCGCTCCCTGCCTGATGCGGGAGAGGTGGAGGGGCAGGTGGAGCGACGGGTCGCGGAGGCCTTCAACCGCGCGGTGGACTCCGCACCGGCGGAGATCGCGATCACCCTTCGCTACCTCCCGCCCACCCTGGTGGTGAGCATCGCCGCGGCCAAGGGCGAAGCGGTCGTTCTCCACTTTGCCGTGGGGTAAGGGGGGACTCAGAGACCCCCGGTCTCCTTGGCGATCGCGATGCTCCGCCATGGTTGGTGACTCGATCTCCGGGAGCACCAGAGCGGGTGCCGGGCACGACCCCCCGCACCGAGATCTGCCCGATCGTCTCGGACGGAGAGGGTTCCAGGCAATCTCTCCGGCATGCCGAAGCCCTCGACTCCGGCATCCGCAACGTGCCTCGGCGGACCCGGGAAGCTAGATGTAGAGGCCACCGGAGACGTTCAACACGACTCCCGTGATGTAGGAGGCGCCCGGGCCCGCCAGAAACGCGACCGCCTCGGCCACGTCGGCGGGGGTCCCGAGCCGCCGGATGGCGAGGGCCGAGATCATGGTCGCGCGCTGCTCCTCGTTCAGGACGTCGGTCATGGCGGTCTCGATGAAGCCCGGCGCGATGGCGTTCACGGTCACGTTGCGCGAGCCCAGCTCCCGGGCCAGGCTCTTGGTGAAGCCGATGAGCCCGGCCTTGGAGGCGGCGTAGTTGGCCTGGCCGGCGTTGCCCATGAGCGCCACCACCGACGCGATGTTGACGACCCTCCCAGAGCGCTGGCGCATCATGACCTTGGCCGCCGGCTGGGTGACCTTGAAGGCCCCGTCCAGGTTGATGTCCAGCACGCGCCGCCAGTCCTCGGGCTTCATCCGCACCAGGAGCTGGTCCCGCGTGATGCCGGCGTTGTTGACCAGGATGTCGAGGCGCCCATGGCGCGCGGCGGCATCGGCGACCACCGCCGCCGCGCCGTCGGCATCGGTCACGTCCAGGGCGACGGCCTCAGCCGTGCCGCCCGCAGCCTCGATGGCGCCCACCGTGTCCGTCGCGTCGAGGACATCGCCGCACACCACCCGGGCCCCGTCGGCCGCCAACCGCTCGGCGACGGCACGGCCGATGCCGCGCGCCGCCCCGGTCACGAGAGCTACCTGCCCGTCGAGCACACCCATGGTTCGCCTCCCGCTGGGGAGTCTACCGCGGACCGCGTCGGGCGCGATCCGTCTCCGGGGACGGGCGGCGTTCTGATCAGGAGGGGAGCGCACCACGCAACCACGGTGCCAGAGATCGGGCCGACGGCGGGAGGTCAGCCCACGATGGTGGCCAGGACCTCCTCGACCTGCGCCACCGTGCCGGCGGGATGGCAGACCGCGTCGCGGTCGATGCGCCGCACCAGCCCGGAGAGGACCGTCCCCGCCCCCACCTCGAGGAAGGTGTCGAAGCCGTCCTCGCGCATCCTGGAGATGGTCTCGGACCAGCGGACGGGCGCGTCCACCTGACGGAGCAGGCCGTCGCGCACCTCCCCTGCGCTGCGCACGGGCTCGGCGTCCACGTTGCGGTACACCGGCACGTCGAGGTCGTCCAGATCCAGGGCCGCGAGCACCGGCTCCATGCCTGCTCGCGCCGGTGCCATGAGCGGCGAGTGGAAAGGCGCCGACACCGGCAGCTGCAGTGCCCGTCGAGCGCCCCGGGCGCGACTCAGGTCCACCGCCACGTCCACGGCGCCCGAAGCTCCCGCGATCACGACCTGGCCGGGAGAGTTGAAGTTGGCGGCAACCACCTGTCCCGAGCCGCCGCTCGAGACCTCTCGGCACAGCGCGACGACCTCGTCGTCGGCGAGACCGAGGATCGCGGCCATCGCCCCCTCGCCCACCGGCACGGCCTCCTGCATCAGACGCCCCCGGGTGCGCACGGTGCGCACCGCGTCACCGAAAGCGAGACCACCGGCGGCCACCACCGCCGAGTACTCACCCAGGCTGTGACCGGCCACCGCCGCCACCCTGAGGCCGCCAGCCGCGAGCACGCGCCACGCGGCCACCGAGTGGGTCAGCAGCGCCGGCTGGGTGTTCTCCGTGAGGCGCAACGCCTCTTCCGGTCCCTGCCAGCAGAGCCCGGAAAGAGACATGCCCAGCGCCTCGTCCGCTGCCCGGAACACCTCGGCCGCCTCGCTGAAGCGTTCGGCGAGGTCCGAGCCCATGCCCACCGCCTGGCTTCCCTGGCCCGGGAACAGGGCCGCCACCTTGACCATCCCCGCGTCCTCCCCTCAGAACCTGAAGAGCGCCGAGGCCCACGTCAGGCCGCCCCCGAACGAGGACACCAGCACGAGGTCGTCCGGCTCCAGCCGCCCCTCGTCCCGGGCATCCGCCATGGCCAGCGGGATGGAGGCCGACGACGTGTTACCGACCCGGGCAACGTTGCTGTAGACCTGCCCATCGCGGAGGCCGAGGCGCTGGCCCACCGCCTGGATGATGCGCTGGTTGGCCTGATGGGGGATGAAGAGGTCGACCTCCGAAACCCCGATCCCGGCCTTGTCCAGGACCGCCAGACTGATGTCGGTCAGGGCCCGGACCGCCACCTTGAAGGTCTCGTTTCCCCGCATCTTGATGTACGGCAGGCGTTCCTCGATGGCCTCGCGGCTGTGCGGAGGGAAGCGGCAGCCACCACCCGGCATGGCGATGATATCGGCCAGGGAGCCGTCCGTCCGCCACTCCACCTGCAGGATCCCTTTCCCGGGCTCGGCGGGTTTCAGGACCGCCGCGCCGGCGCCGTCGCCGAAGAGGACACAGGTCGACCGATCGCTCCAGTCGGTGTACCGCGTGAGACACTCGGCCCCCACAACGAGCACCGTCTCGGCCTCGCCGGTGGCGATGAACTGGCGCGCGACGTTGAGGCTGTACGTGAAACCGGAGCAGGCGGCAGAGAGGTCGAAGCAGGCCGCGTTCACGACTCCGAGGCGAGGTTGGGCGATCGCCGAGGTCGCCGGGATCGGCTGCTCGACGGTGGCGGTGGCCACGATCAGCAGGTCCACGTCTTCCGGCCGGACGCCGGCGTCGGCCATGGCGGCCTTGCCGGCGCGCTCCACCAGGTCGACCACGGCCTCCCCTTCGGCCACCATCCGTCGTTCCCTGATGCCGGTGCGGGTCACGATCCACTCATCGGAGGTGTCGACCAGCCGTTCGAGGTCCCGGTTACTCACCACCCGCTCCGGCAGGTAGGCGCCGAGACCGACGATCCTGGCGGTCCGCGCGAGGTGGTCATGCACGGGGGCGATCCCCCCCCTGGGCCGGCTGGTCCATGACCTGGTGGATCTTGTCCCGGATCCTCCGGATCACGTCGCTGTGGGCGTAGGAGTGGGCGAACCGGACCGCGTTGCGCAGCGCCCGCGGGCTGGATCGGCCGTGGGCGATGAGACAGGAGCCGTCCACCCCGAGCAGCGGGGCGCCCCCATACTCCGTGTAGTCCACCTTCTGGCGCAGACTGCGGAACGCCCCCTTGGCCATGAGCAGGCCGGCTCCGTACATGGGCGAGTGCCGCGCCTCCTCCATCAGCATGCCGATCACCATTTCACCCAGACCTTCCGCCACCTTGAGAATCACGTTGCCCGTGAAGCCGTCACAGACCACCACGTCGACATCGCCCAGGAAGACGTCGCGACCTTCCACGTTGCCCACGAAGTGAATGCCGGCCGCGGCCAGGGCCAGGTGCCGCTCCCGCACCCGCGGCCCCCCCTTGTTCTCCTCCTCGCCCACCGACATCAGGCCCACCCTGGGAGTGTCCACCTCGAGCACGGACTCGGCATAGAACGAGCCCATGAGTGCGAACTGCAGGAGCTGATGGGGCTTGCACTCCACGTTGGCGCCCACATCCAGGAGCAAGGTCTGGCCCTGTGGCTTGGGCAGGATGGCGGCCAACGCCGGCCGATCCACGCCCGCGATCATGCCCAGTGCCGAGCGCGCCGCGACCCAGGCGGCACCGGTGTTGCCGGCGGTCACCATGGCTGCCGCCCGTCCCTCTGCCACCAGCTCGGCGCACACCGTGAGCGAGGAGCGGCGCTTGGACCGCAGAACGCTCACCGCGGGCTCGTCCATCGCGACCACGTCCGGGGCATCCACCAGCTCGAGGCCGCTGGGCAGCGGCCGGAAGCGGCCGATCTCCCGTCGGAGCCGCTTCATGGGGCCCACCAGGATGACGGGGATCCTGAGCTCCGAGATGGCCTGCAACGCCGCCCGCAGCCCGACCTGGGGCGCTCCATCACCCCCCATGGCGTCGAGCGCTATGGACTCGTGGTCCACGACCGCTCACCCCCGTCATCCGGGTCGTGCGGGCGACACCGCGCTTGCCTGCAGAGCATGGCGGCTCAGTCGAGCTCCTCGACCTGAACCACCTCCCGTCCCTTGTAGCTGCCGCAGTGAGGGCAGACCTGGTGGGGCGGCTTGGGCTCGAAGCAGGTGGTGCAGAGGCTCCACCCCGGGGGAACCAGGGCGTGGTGGGAACGCCGCTTGTTGCGACGGCTCTTGGAGTGCCTGTGTTTCGGGTTTGGCATCGTTCGCTCCGCAATTTCAGTGGTCAGTTGGTGGTGTCCTTCGCCAGCTCGCGGAGGGCCTCCCATCGGGAGTCCGTCTCCGGCGCGCAGGCGCAGGCGCCCTCGACATTCCGATTGGCGCCGCAGCGCGGGCACAATCCAGCGCAATCCTCGTCGCAGAGGATGCGCATGGGCAGCGCCAGGATCACCTGCTCCGCCGCCAGGTCGTCGAGGTCTAGCTCGTCGTCCTCCAGGAAGCTCACGTCGAGCTCGTCGTCCCCGAGCTCGACCTCCGCCTCACCGGGAGCGGTCTCTGAAAGCCTGTACTCCACCGAGAAGCTCTCCTCCATCTGCCAGGGCACCGGCTCCAGGCACCGCGAGCAGAGCAGCCTCCCCCTCGCGGTCACCGTCCCGGTCACAACGTACCCTCCACCGGCGGGAAGAACGACGCCCACCACCCGCACGTCCAGTGCGGCGGCCACGGCGCGCTCGTCCACCCGGTCCGGCGTCAGGACCAGCTGGTCGTCGAAGCTCAACGGCTCCTCGGTGATGGCTTTCAGATCGATCTTCACCCGTACCCCTCCCGTACGAGGGGAGCGAGTATAGCAAACCCCAAGGTGGAAGTTCTTAGTTCTTGATTCTTCATTCGTAACGCCGCCCGGTCACCAGGGCCTGTGGGCGCCGCGGTCGCCGCGGACGCTTCTTTCGCGGCGCCCCGAGCTGCCGCGGGCGCCCGACGCTGATGACTGCCCCGAATCGCAGTCGCCGCGGTCGCCGGAGATCGTCGGCGCGGTGCTCAGGAGCGGGAGGCGCGAGCGGCGCTGAACTCAGGGACGAGCGCCAGTGTGAAAGCGGCGGCGCCGAGGGACACGATCACGGTGAGGGTCCACAGGGGCTCCCCGAGCACGGGCACGAGCCGTGCCAGAAGAAGCACGGCAACCCCCACGAAGACCTCGACCGTCAGCGGCCAAGGCCTAC
>Ga0315542_1001591_pt1 | contig 14104 bp, 11 predicted proteins | sample SalMarSW160120MG_FD_202541 | JGI IMG/M metagenome (GOLD analysis project Ga0315542, IMG submission 202541) | Salt marsh sediment microbial communities from the Plum Island Ecosystem LTER, Massachusetts, United States - Salt Marsh Sediment SW1601-20 ...
TTAATAATAGAACATCTTAGGTTGAAATAAATTAATGACCAAATATGGAAAAAAGGTTATGAGTTCAGAAAAAAAATTCAACTGGAAATTATTTTTTATCCTTTATGCAGGCGTAATTTTTGGGCTTCTGTCAGTACTTCCCTATACTCTATCACTGCAGGCTGGCAAATTAAAAACTATCACACTTCCAATGCCAATAGAAGTGATCATCATTATTCAATTGTTTGCAAACGCTTTGATTCTCGGTTTACTAACCGGTTTTGGGTTATATCTTGGAAGCAAATATAATTTAGGGCTACCCATAATTGAGAAAATCTTAAAAAAAGAAAAGGTAGAAAGTAATCTTAAATTTATTTTTCCAATGTCTGCGATTGTGGGCATCATTGCCTCATTCATAATTAGTGGACTAGATAAATGGATATTTGATTTAAATAAATACTTAACTCAGTTTGGTATAAATATTCCCGAATCAGTTCAACCCGCACCCTGGGAAGGATTTCTTGCTTCTTTTTATGGTGGAATTACAGAAGAGGTTTTGTTAAGGCTGTTTCTGCTATCTTTTATTGTATGGATCGGAATGTTAATTACCAGAAATAAAACGAACATGCCATCACTAACTATGCTCTGGATTGCGAATATTATTACTGCTGTAATATTCGGAATTGGACATCTTCCTATGACTGTCACCCTGGGTGTTCCTTTAGATGCCTTTGTAATTAGTCGTGCAATTGTTTTAAATGGTATGGGTGGAATTGCATTTGGTTGGTTGTACTTTAAATATGGACTTGAAAGTGCTATGGTTGCACATTTTTGTGCTGATATTGTAATACATGTAATAATTTAGATTGTAGATGTTCTTAGTTTTAGCTTAACATATATAAAATAAACGAAGCATAACACATCGCTCCAGCGGACGCGATCACGCCCGCTGGTGAACGGACAGGCTAAGTGATCCACGAAAAGTGTTGTGGTTTATAGAGTAAATGCCGCGCTGCTTAGTTCAGCCGTTATACCATCAATAGACATGAATGCAAAATTCCGATTGCCCGGGAGAAAAATTCATGTTTCATTATTCGCCCGGAACAGATATCCGGTACAATCATAAATCATCCCAAACAACAAGGGCCAAACCATGCGAATTAAATATTTATTGAAATCAGAGTATAAATTTTTTCTTTTTCTTCTCATATCGGTTATAACAAGCTTGTTTGCGTTTTGCGGATCGTCTGACAATCAAAACCAGATGGATACAGAACAAACGCTTCGCAAAATTGCAGATAACGTCCTCGAGAGTGCGACCTTTCGATTTGTGGACCGGAAGAGCGGAATACAATTTTCCGATCCAGAAGAAGCGCCGCCGGACGCGGACCTGTGGCCGGAAAGCCCCTACACGGACTGGCGATACTGGAACGGCGTCCTGAATATTGCCATGATCCGTCTGGACAGCGTGTTGAACGAACCGCCCTATTCCAATTTCGCCCTAAAAAACATCGCCTTCGGCTTTGACAATTATCCCTATTTTGAAAAGAAACACAAAGACCAGAACAAATGGAGCTATCCGTTCGGTCAGCGGTTCATTCTTGAAGAGCTGGACGACGGGGGCGCCATGGGCGCCAGTGTGATCGAAGTCAACCGGCGCGATCCGCAGAAACGGTACGAGGAATACATCAATCAGGTGGCGGCGCACATGCTCAACCATCAGACCCGGCTCGAAGACGGCACCTTTGTCCGTGCCTTCCCGGTCAAATGGACACTCTGGGCGGACGATCTCTACATGGGCGTCTCGTTCCTGGCCCGCATGGGTGCCTGGTCGGGCGATTCACGGTATTTTGACGACGCTGCCCGGCAGGTCATTCATTTTCATCAATATCTTTTCGACGAACAAAAGGGATTGATGTGCCACAACTGGTATTCGGATAATGAACGGCCCGGTGTGGCATTCTGGGGGCGCGCCAACGGCTGGGCCCTTCTTGCCCAGGTCGATCTGCTGGATTGCCTGCCGGAAAACCATCCTCAGCGCAGTACACTTCTGAACCTGCTCCAACGCCATATTTTAGGAATTGCACGCTTTCAGGGCAGTGAGGGATTGTGGCACCAGCTGCTCGATAAAACGGATTCCTATCTGGAAACATCCGCCACTGCGATGTTCACATACTCGGTTGCGAGGGCCGTCAACAGAGGATACATCGAATCCCGATACGTTTCGATTGCGCAAAACGGATGGAAAGGCGTGCTCTCAAAAATACGGCCCGACGGGCAGATCGAAGGCGTCTGCACCGGCACGGTCGTGAGTGACAATTTAGTGGACTACTACCACCGGCCCGCTCCGCTCAACGACATACACGGCATCGGCTTTGTTTTGCTTGCAGGAAGCGAAGTGCTTCGACTGCCGAAATGATCAAACGGATCCATTGTGATTTGGGTGCGCCCTATCCATAATTTTGCATCTCTTCCGGACCAAATCATCGATCATGGTGATCTTCACAATCGGCTATATTCTCCGGCTGCATTATATTAGTATCAAATCGAATAATTTAACCAGAATTATTTCATACAAACAGAAAGTATTCCATAAAAAAGATACTTACAAAAAAATTTTGCATTTACCCGATTTGTTTATTACATTGAAACATGCGGAAAGTGTAATTAAGTAAAATAAATTCATGAAAAGTGCGATTAAAAAATTAATGTTTCCGTTTATCGGATTTTTGTCCCTCCTCTGGTTTCTTATTCGGGTGATTCCCAAACCCAGCCGGGCTGCCTACCCCTGCATGAAAGCCGCGGCCCCAATCGCTTCCAGTTTCATCGTCTATCTTGGAGGCATTGCCGTTTCCCTGTTCGCTTATAGAAAAGCCCAAAAACATTTTCGTCAATCGCGTATCCTTGCCGGAGCTTGTTTGATCTTTCTATCAGTCGGGATCGGCATGTTTGCTTTTCTCCGTACGAATGATCAGGCCCGCGCTATGACTGCCGATTCATTCAATGATCCTCTCGGACCGAATAACCCCATCGGCGAAGCCAAAGGCATTTTCCCAGGGCGCGTGGTCTGGGTGCACCATCCGGACGCCACCAATGAAAATTGCACAAACAGCAGTCACAGTGATGCCTACTGGCTTTCTTCGAATACCGATCAGGAAATCGTCGATCATATGTTTTCCGAGGCGTTGAAATCAGTGACCGGGAAAGAGAGTGATGCCGAAGCATGGGATGCGGTTTTTAAATATTTCAACAGCAATCACGGCAAAGGCGAAGCGGGTTATTCCGACTCTGAAACGATCTTCATTAAAATAAACGCAGTGACTGCCTGGAGCGGAGCCGCTCCGACCGGAGAAATGCCGGCCAGCCGGGCCATCGAATACGACACCACACCGCAAACAATCATGACAATGCTCAGACAACTGGTAAACAACGCCGGAGTGCCGGAGGGAAATATTTATATCGGCGATCCCATGGCAGATATCTGGAACCATTTGTACGAGTATTTTCATACGGAATTTCCGAATATCAACTACTGCTCGAAACGAACCATTCCCGGAAGATACAAGATTACGGCAAGCAACGAAGTTGGAATCACTTATTCCGATCACGGCACGGTCATGGATCAGGTAACAACACACAAGTTCTTTAAAGAAATGATGAATGCGGATTATTTACTCAACATTCCTGCCATGAAAGGGCACCGGTGGGGAGGCGTTACTTTCTTTGCAAAAAACCATTTCGGATCGAACACCACGGATGGTTCATGGCAGCTGCATAAGGGACTGATGAACCCGGACGATGCGGGAATGAGATACGGCTATCATCTTTACAGGGTATTTGTCGATCTGATGGGCAGCAAATATCTGGGCGGAAAAACCCTGCTCTATTTTATGGATGGATTATGGTCCACATCCTACGAACATCAAAAACCGCAAAAGTTCCGGTCCGCTCCGTTTAATAATGATTGGTGTTCATCGATTCTGCTGTCATTGGATCCGGTGGCCGTCGAATCAGTCTGCCTGGACATTCTGCAAAAAGAATTTGTCGAAGAAGAAATTGTCGACGGCCAGGATGGACCTGTTCCGGACCGCTGGACTTTTGTGCAATGGGACGGTATCGACGATTACCTGCATCAGGCGGCGGATTCCTCGAACTGGCCGGAGGGCATCGCATACGACCCCGATAATTCAGGGACACCGCTGGGCAGCCTCGGTGTGCACGAGCACTGGAACGACACGACAAACATGGAGTACACACGTAATCTTGAAACCGGTGAAGGCATTGAATTGATCAAAATCTTTCATGAGGCCAGTCCGGTTCGAATAGCATCCTCTGAGCAGCCCTCAAAATTCAGGATGTATCCCAACTATCCCAATCCGTTCAACCCATCCACGACGATCCGGTACGACTTGCCGGTCAATGCCAATGTCAATCTAACGGTCTACGATTTGAACGGGCGGGTCGTTCAGACGCTTGTCAATTCGGCCCAATCTGTCGGTACTTATCAAATTAAATTGAATACAGTGGACATGGCATCGGGAGTGTACATTGCCCGCATCTGTATAACAGGCAAATTAAACAGAACCAAAACGCAGCTTTTGTCGTTAATAAAATAGGTGTTTTATCTCAATTATGACTGAAAATGTAAAGATAAAAATATTATTCATCCCAAACAAATGGAGTGTATCATGAAAGAAATACTCAAGAAAATGTTTTTCCCGGTCATTGGATTCATGGCTCTGGTCTGGTTTTTGGTTCGTGTGATTCCCAAGCCAACCCGTGCCACCTACCCATGCATGAAGGCCACAGCGCCCATCGCGTTTTCCTTTGTCGTCTGGGTAACGGGCATGTTCAGTTCTGTTCTGTTTTTCAAAAAAGCGAAAAAATATTTCGTTCAGTCGCGGTATTTATTGTTTTCTTTGGCTTCGATTATCTGCGTCGTCCTGTTTCTGATTCCCATCATGCAGGATACACAACCGGTCAACGCAGTCTATTTAACCACGCTGGAAGCACCCAATACTCCGATGGGAACAGGCAAAGGGATTTTCCCGGGTCGTGTGGTCTGGGTGCACGATCCAGATGCAACCGACGAGACCTGCAAGAACACTACCAATGATTACTGGTATCAGGACGACAATGCCAACCAGACGGTTATCGGCAATATGCTCTCCGAAGGTTTGCAGGAAATGACAGGGACGACATCGGATGCAGCTGCCTGGGATGCCATCTTCCATTACTACAACAGCACACACGGACGCGGCGATGTCGGTTATACCGCCGGAGAAAAAATTGTGATCAAAATCAATTTAAATGGTGAGGGCAATAGCAATCCCAGTGCCAACATTAATACGAGTCCTCAACTTTGTTATGTCCTGTTAGATCAACTGGTCAATGCAGCCGGTGTGGCTCAGGCAGATATCGGAATGGGTGATCCCAGCCACATGGATTATTATGGGTGGGGCAATACTCCCAAGCCGACAATGTGCTATTATTGGGACAAATGCAAAGCCGACTTTCCAAATATACAATACTGGGGCAATGAAACCGGAATGACATCAACTCCAGCCTCAGCAGCGCCAGTCCTTTTTTCCGCCAATGGGGAGATCAGTGACAAACTGCCTCAATGCTATTTGGATGCCACATACATGATCAATGTACCCGTTTTAAAGAAACATCACCGCGCCGGTATCTCACTGTGCTGTAAAAATCATTTCGGTACAACGGCCCCTTATTACGGAGGCGCCTGGCAATGGCATCCTTCCCTGCCCTCTCCGGATGCAACCGGTGTGGCGGAGAATGGAGATTACGGCGTGTATCGGTGTCTCGTGGACTTGATGGGACACAAGGATCTGGGCGGTAAAACCATTCTTTTTCTAGTGGATGGAATTTGGAGTTCGGTCAACTGGGGACACCCGCCAATCAAATGGCGCATGGCACCGTTTAACAATGACTGGCCGAACTCGCTGTTTATGTCACAGGACCCGGTGGCCATCGAATCCGTGGGTTTTGATTTCCTGTATTATGAATTCGATGAAAACAATCCCACCGAGGGCGGAACGCCCACTTCCGAAAAAGGCCCCTTCCCGCATTTCGCCGGAGTCGATGATTACCTTCATCAGGCAGCCGATCCGGCCAACTGGCCTGCCGGTATTCAGTATGATCCGGAAGATGACGGAACGATTTTAACAAGTATGGGAACGCACGAACACTGGAACAATGCCGACGAGAAAAAGTATTCCCGGAATCTGGGACTGGATACAGGGATTGATCTGGACTTGATCGAGGGTTCTACTGCAGTGAATGGTCCAAATCACAACCAAGCCGGAATTGTGAAAAATTATGCGCTGGATCAGAATTTTCCAAATCCGTTCAATCCGGATACGGAAATTCAATACAGGCTTTCCGCGCCTTCAAACATTACACTGACTGTCTATCAAATCAACGGACAGCAGGTTCGTACACTTTATCACGGTTTTCAGGAAGTTGGAACACACATCCAAAAATGGGACGGTCTTCTTGAAAACGGTCTCCCCGCTCCATCAGGTGTTTATATATACCGACTTTCCGTACGGACCGGTAACGGTTCATCCCAGCAAGTGCGTAAAATGGTCCTGAACCGTTAGGAAACAAACGCAATGTTTACAATCTGACTTTATTTCCGGGAGACAAATTTCAATTTGTCTCCCGGTTCTTGTTTAACCAAGCTTTTGTGAGGTTATCATGTTTAAAAAAATCATTGCCGTCACATCCTTACTGCTCTTTATTATCTGGGCGGGATGTCAACATACAACCGAACAGACTCCAACCGAAGGTTATCTTCAGGGAATCGTTAAATGCCTGCTCCCGAATGGCGCAGCTCCGGTGTTTCGAGCTTTTATTTTATGGGGAGACAGTCTTCTCGCAACAACGGACTCACAGGGTTCGTACCATATTAATAATTTAGAAGTCGGGAATTACGACCTCACTTGTTCCGCTCTGTTTTGCGGAGATACCATTCAGTCGGTTCAAATACAGGGAGATCGTACCGTCACGCTTGATTTCAATCTGCGACCTGACTCTTCCACGGGACTGGTTGTCGGCGAATTTCAAGACGGATTTTTGTTTCAGCAACGTCTGCAGGAGGATTCGTCGCTGGCTGATTGGAGCGAGAAAGATATTTACGACGCGGCCACCGGCGCAACGCTTCAATTCAAAACACTGGGATATACTGTTCCTGACCGCTTTGTCTCTATGGGGGACACCTCACTGACCACTTCGGACTATTGGGGACAATACGGGGTTTATATTCCCTCCGGAACATATCCGCTGACAGGATCGTGCGAGGGATACGAAAACGTCATGTGTGTTGTGAATATCCAGCCCGATTCACGGAATTATATCAATTTCATATTGCCCAGAGAAACAGTAGCAAAACCCATTGCAAAATTAGACAGGGATTAAATTAAACAATCTCATCAAGGGGTTGTATCAAAAGTCAATTGAGTCAGATTTATTTTTTTGATGCAGCCCTTTTTCTGTTTTCCGGTTTCCATTCTCCTATTTACCTTATTATTCCACATTCTACTTGCTTCTTTATATATCAGAAGTAGTACTTTGAATAAAACAAACCATATTTACTCCAATTTCGAAATATTACTTGACTTTCTACAATAATATAATTTATTTTAATATGTATTCATTATTATTGATATAATAAAGGACCATTGCTTATATAAATCCATATTTCGAATTTCCTTATTTAATCCTTTAAAGTAAGGATATTCTTGACTAGGAACCTATAACAGAATATAGTAGTGGAACAAATGACTTCGATCTCCCCTTTCTTGAGGCAGAATCCAGTTGTTTGTAAATGGGAAGAGGAGTAAAATATGAATAATAAAGAAAAAACTATTTTGCTGGTTGATGATGAAGCTATCATTTGCCAGGATCAAGCTGAAATATTGAAACGAGAAGGTTATCATGTCATTACGGCCATGAGTGGAAAAGCAGCCCTTGATGAATTAAAAAACGGGAACAAAATTGATCTCATTTTAATGGACATTGATCTGGGCAAAGGGATGGATGGGACACAGACAGCGGAAATTATTTTACGTGAGCATGATATTCCTCTTATTTTTCTATCCGGCCATACCGAAATGGAAGTTATTAAAAAAACAGACAGAATTACCTCTTATGGTTTTGTGGTTAAGAATACCGGGGAAAATGTACTTTTTACAGCCATAAAAATGGCTTTCAGGCTTTATCTATCACACAAAGAAAATTTGCAACAAGCAAAATCTATTATAGATTCCGAAATACGTTACAGGCGTCTCTTTGAATCAGCCCAGGATGGTATATTTATTCTGAACGCCGACAGTGGAAAAATCATCGATGTAAATCCATATCTTTCGGACTTGATCGGTTATACGTATGATGAACTTATCGGGAAAAATCTATGGGAAATCAGCCCCTTTCAGGATATTGCGGAAAATAAAATTAAATTTCTTAAACTTCAAAAACAAGGGTATGTCCATTATGAAAACCTCCCGCTTTTAAACAAAAATGGTAAAGTGATTAATGTTGAATTTGTAAGCAATGTATATATGGAAAATATGAGCAATGTAATTCAATGTAATATACGTGACATCGAAAAACGTAAAAAATTGGAAGATGCCAGAGAAGTCATACTTGCGGGAAAAGTAACCATGCTTCGGGAACTTCAGCACAGAATCAAGAACAGCCTGGCAATTATTGCAAGTCTTATCAATATGGAATCCAACCGATTGCCCGACTCTGATATAAAAGAGTCTCTTCTTAAAATCCGAAATCGAATCGACTCAATAGCCAATCTTTACAGTTTACTCAATTTTTCACATGAAACAGAAAAAGTGCGGCTTGATCAGTACATTGAAAAAACGATCGGTTTATTATTCAAAAGCTATTTAAATGGAAATAAAAAAATAAATTTGGAAACACACCTCGACAAAATACTGATGGATGTGGATATCGCACTTCCGGTCGGCCTTATTCTAAATGAGTTGGTCACCAACTCCCTTAAATATGCATTCACGGATGACCGCAGCGGTTCAATTCGAATCACTCTCGAAAATAAAAAAAATAATGTCATCATTGAAGTTTCAGACGACGGCATTGGCCTTCCTTCAGGATTTACTGTCGATGATACAAGAGGTCTTGGCATGTTACTCATACGAATGCTGTCAGAACAAATTAAAGGCAGTTTTAAAAATATGAGTATTGACAATGGAGCCCGATTCCGTATTACATTCCCTTTTAAGATATTCGAATAAATATTTCATCTATGTGTTTTTGTTTCTCTGTCTTTAAAATTTGGAACACAAGATAATATCTTGATTGAATAAAATATTTCGTCAAGGATTGTATTAAAAATCATTTGAATAACACTCATCATTTTTTAACACAGCCCTTTTCCCATTTTCCGGTTTCCGGTCTCCCTTCTCCATTCCATATAAAAACAATTTGATTTTAAATTCATATTGCTTATTTTAAATTGAAATTCGACAACAAGCGGTCACAATCATTAAATCAAGCGAATGATTTTGCATTTGTAAACCGGAGGTCAAATGACTAAAATAGGGATAATCATCTGTGGGCGATATATTACATGTGGTGGAGGAAAATGTTTGAAAGCGTTAAAAGAACATGTCGGCGGTTTTGCCAGGTATCCAAAAGAAGAAGGTTTAGAGCTGGTTGGATTCTCAAATTGTGGCGGCTGCCCGGGCGGAAATATTGAATACGTTCCGGCAGAAATGATTAAAAATGGAGCAGACGTAATTCATTTTGCAACGGGAATGGTTGTTGGATATCCTCCATGCCAATACATCAATCAATTCAAAGAGTTTATTGAGAGCCGTTATAAAATTCCTGTGGTGATTGGCACACATCCGATACCATTGAACTACTATGATACACATAACAAACTTTCTTTTTGGGATGCAATGAAAATGGATAAAATATCTGGGGACCTATTGGCTGAGGATAAAAAAATTATGGCACGGTATGATTAATGTCCATGCATTTTCGAGTGTTTGATAATTTCACTAATACAACTGAGGATTATAAAATTTGAATAAGAAAAACATACCATTTCAAACAATAAATTGGGAATCCATTCCCAGGGTTGAATATACTGGAGAAAGCGGAAAAGCATTCTGGCAAACTGTCGAGTTACCGGGATTAAGAATACGGATAGTAGAGTATTCAAAAGGTTATATAGCCGATCATTGGTGTCGGAAAGGACACATCGTACATTGTTTGGATGGAGAATTTGTGTCCGAATTGCAAGACAGTAAAGAGTCTGCACTCACAAAGGGAATGACATACGTTGTTTCTGATGGTTTAAGTTCGCACCGTTCAATTTCAAAAGATGGTGTAAAATTAATGATCATCGACGGTGATTTTTTGCAGCAAATTATTGACTAAGTTACCGAAGGTACGATAAAATTTATAAAGCTGGTTTCCAGAAAAGAGATATGTTTCATGGATCAAAATTCAACCAATTCAATACTCAATCGCATTGCATTCATCGGCAACTACTTGCCGCGCCAGTGCGGCATTGCCACATTCACTACTGATTTGTGTGAGGCCATTGCTGCTGAATATACTGGAACAACATGTATTGCCCTGCCAGTAAATGATCTAGAGGCCGGCTATGCCTATCCACCACGAGTTCGATTTGAACTCACGGAGAAAGATATTGATTCCTACCGCCGTGCTGCTGATTTCCTGAATATCAACAATGTAGATCTCGTATCCCTTCAGCATGAGTATGGTATTTTTGGTGGACGCGCGGGGAGCCACATCCTGGTTCTTTTACGTGAATTAAGGATGCCAATCGTTACAACACTGCACACTATTCTGCGAGATCCCGATCCCGATCAGAAGCGTGTATTGGAAGAGGTCGCGGCCTTATCTGATCGGCTGGTTGTCATGAGTAAGCGCGGAGTGGAATTTTTACAAGAAATCTATGGGATACAACCGGATAAGATCGATCTGATTCCGCATGGTATCCCTGATGTACCCTTTGTAGACCCGAGTTTTCACAAAGACATGTTTGGAGTTGAGGGTAAAATTGTTTTACTCAGCTTTGGCTTGCTTTCAGCGAACAAAGGTATCGAAAATGTGATCGCTGCCCTTCCTGCCATTTTGGACCGACATCCCACCGTAGTGTACTTCGTTGTTGGTGCAACTCACCCTCACGTTATAAGGAATGAAGGTGAAACGTACCGATTGTCCCTGCAATGGTTGGCTCAGGAAAAAGGCGTAGAAGGCCAAGTGATCTTTTACAACCGGTTTATCAGTTTGGAAGAACTCGTTGAATTCATCAGTGTGGCGGATATTTACATCACCCCGTACCTCAATGCAGCTCAAATCACTTCAGGTACACTCGCCTACACTCTTGGAGCGGGCAAGGCTGTGATTTCGACACCGTATTGGTATGCAGAAGAAATGTTGGCCGAAGGGCGTGGAGTTCTGGTACCATTCAAGGATCCGGTAGCGCTGGCCGATCAGGTAATTGACCTTTTAAACAATGAATCCCAGCGCCACGCCATGCGCAAACGCGCCTATATGTTTGGGCGGGAGATGATCTGGCCGCAGGTAGCAAATCGTTATATGGAGAGTTTTAAACGCGCACGGACAGAGCGCCGTCATTTTGCTCACACGGACTTTGCAGTAAAACCTCTGGATAAACGTCCGGGTGAATTACCGCCTCTTAAGCTGGATCACTTGCATCATATGACGGACGAAACCGGCATTATGCAACATGCCGTTTTCACCATCCCTAATTATGGCGAAGGATATACAATCGATGACAATGCCCGTGCACTGATGGTGAGCGCTCTACTTGAGGCACTGGGCAATGAAGCGGCCCTTGAATTGGGCTCCCGCTATCTCGCCTTTATCTGGTATGCCTTTAATACTGAAACCAAGCGCTTCCGTAACTTTATGGATTACCAGCGCCGCTGGCTGGAAGAGGGGGGTTCCGACGACAGTCACGGCCGCACACTGTGGGCGTTAGGTACCGTGTTGGGTCGTTCGAACATACCGGCCTTGCATAGCATGGCAGGCTGGGTTTTTGAGCAGGCCTTACCCGCGATACTTAACACCACCAGTCCCCGCGCCTGGGCTTTTGCGATCATTGGCATCCAGGAATATGTACAGAGGTTTGCCGGTGACCGCCGTGCCAGCCAGGTGCGAAAGGAATTGTCCGGACGGCTGCTGAAGTTGTATCAAAACCACCGCTCGGATGAATGGTGCTGGTTTGAAGACCGGTTGACCTATTGCAACGCCGCATTGCCGCACGCCTTGCTCCTGTGTGGCCAAGCAATGACCAATGCCGCGATGACCGAAGCCGGATTGGAGTCACTGAGTTGGTTGGCCGACTTACAGCGCTCGAACGAAGGGTATTTTGTTCCTATCGGATCCAATGGATTTTACACACAAGGGGGTGAACGCGCCCGGTTCGATCAACAACCAGTGGAGGCGCAGGCGATGGTCTCCGCCTGCCTCGAAGCATACCGGATCACAGTCGATAAGCGCTGGCGCAAGGAAGCCCGCCGCGTCTTTGAATGGTTCCTCGGGCGCAATGATTTAAACCTTCCTGTTTACGATCCTACGACGGGAGGATGCCGGGACGGTTTGCACCCCGACCGCATAAATGAGAATCAGGGCGCAGAATCGACGCTAGCCTTTCTCCAGGCCCTGCTTGAACTTCGGCTGGCTGAGAATATTTTTATAACACTGGAGGCTAAAAGCCAATGAATAATCAACACCTCGAACTATTTAAACGTCATGAAAGCAATCCCATTCTGACTGCTGCCCAATGGCCGTACCCGGTCAATAGTGTATTCAATCCTGGTGCTGTATTGTTGCCTGATGGCATTACCTTGCTCTTGTGTCGAGTTGAAGACCGGCGTGGACATTCTCACTTATGTGCTGCTCGCTCTGCCAATGGCATAGATAATTGGAAGATCGACTCCCAACCTACACTAATGCCTGATCCGGAGCACTTTCCGGAAGAATTATGGGGCATTGAAGACCCGCGTATCACCTTCATCAGCGAGCTAAATAAGTATGCCATCGTTTACACCGCCTACACACGTAACGGCCCGGGTGTATCCCTGGCTCTTACAGAAGATTTTCATCACTTTGAGCGCTATGGTTTAATCATGCAGCCGGAAGATAAAGACGCAGTGCTTCTGCCTCATCGGATTGACGGAAATTGGGCTTTGATCCACCGACCGGTCAGTTCGCCAGGCGCACACATGTGGATATCCTACTCCTCCAATTTGCGTCACTGGGGCAATCACAAGCTAATGCTGGAAGCCCGGCTGGGCGCATGGTGGGATGCAAATAAAATCGGCCTCTCGTCTCCACCCATCGAAACTGCGAAAGGCTGGCTGGTGATCTACCACGGAGTGCGGCAAAACGCAGCCGGTTCCATTTACCGGCTCGGCCTGGCTTTGTTTGATTTGAATACGCCGGAGATTTGCCTTAAACGCAGCGACGAGTGGATTTTTGGCCCGGAGAAACCTTACGAACAGCGCGGTGATGTCGATAATGTTGTCTTTCCTTGTGGCTGCACAATCGCTCCCGACGGCGACACGATTTATTTGTACTATGGCGCGGCAGATACAAGCATTGCCTTGGCCACAAGCACTGTTTCCGCCATTCTGGAATGGCTTGAACAACACAAATAAAGGACTTCTCAAACCTGTATAGGTAATGTTTAACCAAGTGTGTCGATAGCACTGTAAAATTTAAACAGCAACTTGAATTGACCAATATAAAATCCAACATATTCAATCACAGGTTAAAAAATGAATCGATCATTTATATTGCTGAACTGCGGTTTGATCGTATCAGCCAATGGATATGGACAATCTTCTTCGTTTCAAGCCTTCAAGAATCAATAATCCGGAGAGATCATACTAACCCGATGCTGGCAAGAATTTGAAAATATTATTTTGATGAGATAGTATTATTTAACTCTATGTACTGTTCCTGACCGCTTTGTCTCTATGGGGGACACCTCACTGACCACTTCGGACTATTGGGGACAATACGGGGTTTATATTCCCTCCGGAACATATCCGCTGACAGGATC
>Ga0315542_1001593_pt1 | contig 14092 bp, 8 predicted proteins | sample SalMarSW160120MG_FD_202541 | JGI IMG/M metagenome (GOLD analysis project Ga0315542, IMG submission 202541) | Salt marsh sediment microbial communities from the Plum Island Ecosystem LTER, Massachusetts, United States - Salt Marsh Sediment SW1601-20 ...
TGCTTCGTCCAGGCCGGTTTGACAGACAGGTCGTTGTGGATCGCCCGGATGTGAGAGGAAGAGAAGGAATTCTGAAAGTGCATACCCAGAAAAAACCTCTTGCATCGAATGTAGATACCAACGTACTCGCAAAAGGGACACCCGGATTTTCGGGAGCGGATCTGGCCAATCTTGTGAACGAAGCTGCATTACTTGCGGCCAGAAGAAATCAAAAACAAATTGAAATGGAAGATTTTGAAGATGCCAAAGATAAAGTGATGATGGGTGTGGAGCGTAAAAGTCTCATTATTACTGAAGACGAAAAGAGGAGTACGGCCTATCATGAATCCGGTCACGTTCTTGTTTCAAAGCTTATTCCGGAATCCGACCCTGTTCATAAAGTAACTATTATACCACGGGGACGTGCATTGGGTGTCACATCGTTTCTTCCGATCGATGAAAAACATAATTATACAAAGAATTACTGCAATGCGATGATGGCCTATCTTTTGGGGGGACGAGTTGCTGAAATGCTGGTTCTCGATGAATTAAGCACGGGTGCCGGAAATGATATCGAAAGAGCAACGGAGCTGGCACGTAAAATGGTTTGTGAATGGGGAATGAGCGAAAAGTTGGGACCGGTGACTTTTGGCAAGAAATCGGAAGAGATTTTTCTTGGAAGAGAAATCGCACAGCATCGTGATTACAGCGAAAGCACAGCCATTCTGATTGATCAGGAGGTAAAGGGTCTCGTTCAGTTGGCGTTCGAACGGGCAAAAAAATTATTAAAGCAGAATGTGAAAACTTTAAATCGTCTTGCCGAAGCGCTTTTGGAACGTGAAATTCTTGACGGTGAAGAGATCGATCTCATCATGAAAGGAAAGAAGCTTCCACCGTTGGCAGTCAAGAACAGCAAAGAAAAGGTAAAAGAGAAAGTAAAAGTAAAAGTAAAAGTAAAAGTAAAAGATAAATCTGTACATCCTTCTATCGGAAAGACAACAAAAAAACGGATTAAAAAAAAAGCATAAGAGTATAAGCCAATCGGTGTAAAAAATTAATCCCAGCTGTTTTTTACTTGTATATGATCAGTTTGTGTAATTTGAATAATTACGGATTCAATTTCATAATTAAAAATGATAGTTGCGAATCAGATCCAAAATACGGAAAAATTTGAGATAGATTGCGGTGTAAGCACGCTTCGCCTTTCAGAGCGTACGCACGTCATGGGTGTTCTGAATGTGACGCCGGATTCATTTTCTGACGGAGGACAGTATTTTAATACGGAAAAGGCCGTCTGTCGTGCGTTTCAGATAGCCGAGGAAGGCGCGGATATTATTGATATCGGGGGAGAGTCCTCGAGGCCCGGTGCGAACAAAGTGTCAACGAGCGAAGAGCTGGATCGTGTTATTCCTGTTATTGAGGAGTTGAATGGGAAAGTCACGTGTCCCATTTCGATTGATACAAGAAAAGCCGAAGTTGCGCAGGCGGCAATTGAAGCGGGCGCAGGACTAATCAACGACATTAGCGGACTTACTTATGATCCTGATATGATCGATGTTGCAAGCGAATATGCTGTACCCGTGGTGATCATGCACATGCGCGGAACGCCTCAAAATATGCAAAAAATGACCGATTACCAACATCTTGTTTTTGATATCTATAACGAATTGCAGTATGTCGTTCACTTAGCGATTGAAAAGGGAATAACACGAAATAAGATTATAATCGATCCCGGGATTGGTTTTAGCAAAAAGACCGAGGATAATTTTGTGATTCTGAAAAATCTGGATTATTTTCACCGAATGCGTTTACCGGTGCTGATCGGTGTGTCCAGAAAATCCTTTATTGGATGGAAACTCAATCTTCCCGAAAACGAGCGAATGTTTGGAACGGCTGCCGCAGTTGCGATAAGCGTTTTAAAGGGGGCACATGTTGTTCGTGTCCATAATGTTAAAGAAATGGTGCAGGTAGTGCGAATCATTGATCAAATACAAATCAGTGAACGTGAATCTTTCGTCTCATAAAATCAAGCTATCGATTTTAATATGAATGTTAAATTATTTCAAATAGGATTTGTCACAGTAGGTGTCATCGATATTTTAGACATTTTATTGGTGACGTATATCATCTTCAAACTATATATGATTATGCACCGGACGCGGGCAGTGCAAATGTTTATCGGTCTTGTGTTGATATTTATCGTTTCATTTTTTGCTCAAGCCCTCAATATGCAGGAAACGAGTTGGATATTCCATAATCTGAGTACGGTTTGGCTTGTTGCTTTTGTTATTCTTTTCCAGCCGGAGTTGCGAAGACTTCTCACTCTGATGGGGCAGAGCCGATTGGTCCGGTTTTTCACTAAAGGACAAACCAGTGCTGTTGTCGAGGAAATTGCAAAAGGAGCCGTGGAATTGTCGAGAAGAGGCTACGGAGGATTGATTGTATTTGCGCGCGATACCGGACTCAGGGCGATTATTGAAACGGGGATGAAAATTCAGGCAATTGTAACCTCTTCCCTGATTGTATCCATTTTTAATCCAAGATCGCCACTCCATGATGGTGCAATTATTATTCAGAATGATATCATAGAAGCTGCCAAATGTATTTTACCTCTCAGTGGAAATCCGGTTTTAGAGAACAGGCTGGGTACTCGGCATCGTGCTGCAATTGGCATATCCGAGGAGTCGGATTCCCTTGTCATTGTTGTCTCCGAAGAAACCGGAACGATTTCGGTCGTTGAGAACGGGGAGATGAGCCAGGGATTGAATTATCAGAAATTATTAAACAGACTGAACACGGCCCTCCGATATGGATCCTTTCAGCCTACATAATCTAATTAATGATATTAATTATGACTTTCAAGAAAACCCTATATTTATTCTTCCTATTCAATCTGCCATTGTTTTGGATCAATTCTTTATTAGCGGAAAAAAATCCGGACATCATTTATCAAAGTTCAGATTCTCTTATACTTCAATTTGATTTCGATAAACCCGGAATACAAACATTTATTCCGTTTTCTCCCCGGAAAATTTTATTGAGTGCATATTCGAAAAATGTCACTATTAAAAAGCTCAATGAAGAGAAACATGTGGAAATGGTTGAAAAAGGCACTTCTCTTGTCGCGGATATTGCTATTGGAGGAGAAGATGCTATTCAACCGGCCTTGAATATGAATTTGTTCCCGGCAAATGGTTATGAAGTCAAAGAGATCGGTACACCTGATAAAAGATCGGTTTTTGTTTTTACGCTCTATCCATACAAACTCAATTCCGCCGGAACAGAACTGGAATGGATGGAATCGATTCGGCTATTGTTTCGGGGAGAATCGGTCACTCTTCTTGAAAATGACAGTGCACGAACTCTTGCTCTATCAAAATTGATCCGGGAAAAATCAGCAGAACACCTTATATCCGAAAAATATTCAAAAAATACCTATAAAACACTTTCGGAAGAAAATAATCAATCAAAATTAAAAATTTGGGTTCAGAAGGAAGGAATTTACCGAATTCCTCAACCGATGGTCGTCAAAGCAGGCTGGGATATTTCCCGAATGGATCCGCGGTATTTCCGATTGGTAGGTTCGTCAGGAGAATGTCCGGTACGTATCGTTGGCGAGGAAGACGGGTCATTCGATTTTTATGATTACATCGAATTTTACGGGGAACCTCTATGGGATACTCAGAATAGTGACGGAAAACGGTTGGATGTTTTTGGCGGTTCCAATATCTATTGGCTGGAATATGGTAATAAATACGGGTTGAGAATGGCCCGGGAAACCGACTGGCCATTCGATGAGCAATCCTTTCCCAACTCTTATCTATACACACAGCATGAAGAAAGAGACGCACATTTTAATCGGCTTCCGTATGCGACAGATGTCAATGATGGAGATTACTGGTTTTATTCAGGGCCGATTGTGGGAGGTGAAAAACGCAGTTTTACATTCGATATTCATTCTCCGGATGGATATTCATCGCAACTGGTTGAAGTTAAACTGAAATTGCGAGGCCAGTCTCAAAGTGCTGCTGTAAATCCTATTGAGATTTATCTCAATGATCGAAGTGTTGCCAGGAGTCAATGGACCGGTAACAGCCCCATCCTGATCAAGAGCAGTGAATTCAGTCCCTTCTATCTAACGGATGGAAAAAACACACTCACTGTCGCCAACCAATCTGCAGAGAAAGAACTATCCCAGTTACTGATAGACTGGTTCGAGATAACTTATCCCCGTGAGTATTGGGCCGAGGAAGATTACATCCGATTTTGTGCGCCAAAGTATAGTGTTGGCGAGGAAATTCAGTTTAAAATCGAAGGATTTTCGAATGCTCCGATCCTTCTGTATAAAAAAGGTGTGAGTTATGTACTTGGCGGCGAAGTTTCCGCTGTTTCCGATTCTATTACCGGAAAGACGTATCAGCTCATTTTCAAAGATAAAATTATCAGCGATAAAACCGAATATATCGCACTGACACCACAACGAATCATGGCTCCAGACAGTGTGGCATTGATTGAACCATCAGATCTGTGTTCACAAAGCAGAGGCGCCGATTATATAATGATTACACCTTCGGATTCTCTCGGAGAAGACATATTAAATGATCTCATACAATTGAGGCAATCCCAGGGATTGATTGTGAATGTCGTAAATCTGGACGAAATTTATAATGTATTTAACAGCGGTATACCCAATCCTGAAGCGATTCGCCTTTTTTTGAAATACGCCTATCTCAATTGGTCTCCCAAACCTAGATTTGTGCTTCTTGTGGGAGATGGATACTATAACAACAGAGCGGCTCCCAAGTCGGGTAATGTTTTTCCGGTTCCTATGTACCAAACCTGGAAATATGGTGGTTCAGCAACAGATTACAAATATGCTTTGCTTATCGGCGATGACAATTATCCCGATATTGCCATTGGGAGACTGCCCATTCGTACCAGGCTGGAATTGGCCGAAGTGATTGATAAAATCATCGGCTATGAAAAAAGTCCACCCGATCTCTGGAAGAACCAATTTTTATGTATTGCATCAGGTGGATACGATAACGTATTTATGACTCAGACCAAGAATCTGATTGAGAATGTCCTTCCACCACAACTCCATTCGAACCGTCTTTATTTATCAGGAAGTTTGTCCGATCCCTATGTTGGTGGAACCGAAGATTTGCTGCGTTATTTTCAGGAGGGACTTGCGTTTGTAAATTTCAGGGGTCATGGGGGAGGCGCAATCTGGTCGGATGTAGGCCTGCTCGATTTGGATGACATTGAACTGATGGAAAATAAAGGGAAGCTGCCTGTAGTTACCAGCATGACCTGTTTTACGGGGGATTTTTCCGGCGGATTGATATCGCTGGGCGAGGCGTTGTTTTGTCATGAAAATATTGGTTCCATTGCCTTCTGGGGGGCCACAGGTGTAGGATGGGTTGATAACGATTACTATTTATTGACCGAACTCTACCGTATCATCAATGCATCACCCGACCTGACTCTGGGCGAGATGATTCAACAGGCGAAAACCAATTTCCTCCTGACGAATTGGGGCAGTATCCCGACATCCGAAGTCTTTCAATTTAATTTAATCGGTGATCCTGCTATCCGGCTGTCTATTCCAAATGAGAAGACAGAAGTGATCCTTGAAGCACAGTCTGTGCATAATTCGGATACATTGCATGTTCAGGGTGCGGGCATTACAGGGAATTACAATGTTGTCCTTGAAATTACCGACCATAATCTGGATGTTGTGAGCAGTCATCTTTCCGGTCATGAGGAACCCCAATGGAATGTCTCGCTGCCACTTTCGCAGAATTTTCGAGGAGATGAAGGCGGAATCCGTGCCTATCTCTGGGAGCCGGAAAGGACAGTGCAGGAAAATGGTTATGTTCCTTTTACAATCGGCAAAACATACTTTGATTCTCTGACAACGATTCCTTCAGTGCCTACAAATAACGACACAATCTTTTTCTCGGTTCGAGCCGAAAATTCAGATAGTATCCATCAAATTACATGTTATGTTTATTCTCCTTTTTCGGAAGCATTTTCAATGAAAAAAAATGAAAACAACCACAAATATTTTTCGATAAACGGCATCGGTCCTCTTGAGGCGGGTCAAACGCTTCGATATTTTTATATAGCGGAAAATTCAGATGAGACAATGACTGTAAGCGATACAATAACGATTCGGATACCGACACTTCCGGATGTGTTTATACAATCCATCGAGATTGGAGGAACCGAACAAGTTGAACTGAATACTATAATCCAAAATGCAGGAGAAACGGATATCCTCGATGTATCCGTAAAATTGACCTGTCCCGAAGTTGATTACAGTTACCAGGATGCTATTTCGGTTGAGGCATTGTCCCAAACAACATGGCATGCACCGTTTTTTTCAACAAAAGGGACGAAAATGTTTTACGCCTCCGTCAATCCAGATTCGACAAGCATAGAAAGCCGATACGACAACAATACTCAGGGAAAAGAAATTGATGTTCGATATTTCAATGTGACTCCGGAGAGTGGGACAACCTTTGGAGAAAACTCAGCAGACACCGTCGGAATTTCCGGCAAGTGTTTGTGTGTTATTCCGCCCGGTGCAGTCGCAAAAAAAACAGCGCTGTTTATTGATGTCAACAAAACGGCCGGTAATTCACAAGAAGACTCAAGTTTTGTGTCTTCTGAAATATATACCTTCTCTTTTCAGGCATTACCAGACAAGACGGTTTTAAATTCGGAAGCAACTTTAATATTTGAAACAATAAATAATGATAGCAGTTCAGCAAATAAGCTCTATCGTTTCAATACCTGTACCGGACAATGGATTTTGGTTCCTTCACTAATTTCGGATTCGCAAATAATTGTAAAATCAAACCGGCTTGGGAAATTCTGTTTTATATCGAGTGACGATATAAATCCGCCCATGATCGAAATGTTGGTTGAAAATCAACCTTTTTCTGATGATTCTTATGTTCCCAGGAGGGGGATTTTTTCGATTATTATTCAGGATGAATCCGGCGTGGATATAAATCCGGATAAAATTCAGGTATCTCTTGATCATATACTTCAGGAACAGCCGATTTTAACTGTTCCTGATTCTACGGAAGATCCAAGAAACCTTGTTCTCACATTACGACCGGAATTGGAACCGGGTGAGCATTCGATTGCTATTCAGGCTTCGGATATTCACGGAAATGTGGCTCAAACCGGAGAGATGCGGTTTCAAGTCAGTTCCCGTTTCGATATTCAATATTTGGGTAACCATCCAAATCCGTTTAAATATGAAACTGTTTTCTGTTACATTTTGACGGATGCTGCCAGAGAGGTTTCGCTCAAAATATATACAGTTTCCGGCAAATTGATTCGAACCTTCGCAAATTCGGAATTAATTTCCGCGGATTATCATGAGATCGAATGGGACGGAAAAGATGAATGGGGCAGTAATGTTGCGAATGGTGTCTATTTTTTCAGGTTAAAAGCGGAAGGCATCGAAAAGAGCAGGGAAATTAAAGGTAAAATAGCAAAGATACACTGAGTATGGCAGGAGATGTGAAAAAATATAAGCCCAATTTTCTTTTTATACTTGCCGGTTTTTATCTGGTCGTTTATTCTTCACTCCAGGCCGGACAATATGGCGCTTCTTTCCTGGAGATTGGTGTGGGTGCAAGGGCTCTCGGTATGGGGGGAGCCTATGCAAGTATAGCCGATGACGGCACTGCTTTCTACTGGAATCCCGCAGGTCTGGCGTTTTCGGAAAAAAGTCAAATCTCAGGGATGTACGGCCCCCAATTTGGGTCGATCGAGAAACCACTGGGAAATTTTCATTATCTCGGATACGCACAGCGCTTGCCGGGAGACGCAGTCATTGCTGTGAACTGGATTCGTATGGCCGTCGATGATATCCCCGTCTATTCAGAACTGCAGGGCAGTCGAAATGAACGGTATCAAAATCCGGCAATGCGGCCGACAGGGGATGTTGAAGGATATTTTAGTGATACTGAAGATGCCATTTGTTTTTCGTTTTCAAAAATGAATCGATGGCAAGCGGATCTTGGTTGGGAGTATCACCGGGTATGTATCGAAATGCCCGTGGGTGTGAATATCAAATGGATTCGACAAAGTCTGGGTCAGGGAGAAGCGTCAGGACTCGGTTTGGACGTTGGTGCCATGGTACGTTTTCATCTTGATGATTTTTTTGAGGTTCCCAAATTGGGCAGAATCGCTATGGGTGTCCATCTCCAAGATATTTCAAAAACAACTTTAAGCTGGAATACGAGACATAAAGATACAATTCCTGTGAATGTGAAAATAGGCTTTTCATATTTTATTGATTTTTTTGAACCCAAACATATGATTGTGATGGCATTTGATCACGATACTCGATGGAAAGGGAAAAATCATTTTGGAGTCGAGTATTGTGCTTTTCAACACTTGAGTCTCAGGATTGGATTGGAAGATAATCGATTTACAGGCGGTGCCGGGTTCAAGGTATGGATTTTTAATGTAGATTATGCTTTTATCACACATGAACTCGACAATCTTCATAGAATCAGCTGTTCACTTTCATTTTAAAAAAGGCAGATTGTCATGAAAAAGAGTATTTCTTTTTTCTTGATATTCGTATCTCTTTTTACTATCTTCTATTGCAAACAGAAAGTTACAGTTGAAAGTGAGAAGCCGTCCCCGATTGTTTTTCTGCAAAATGGAAGCGATACAAGTCAATTCGAAAGTGGAATTGATGCTATCCCGGAAGGAGATTTTATCCGCTTAGAATGGATTCCAAGCAGCGAGGATATCGTATCCGGGTATGAGATTTACCGAAGAACAACACGCGGTGGATCTTTTCAAAGGATCGCAACTGCAGAAGAAGTTGAAGCTTATCGGGATGCATATATTGATGAAACTGTTGGGATTGGCACCCGTTATTTTTATTATATTCTTGCAGTGACTCCGGATGGAGAAAAAAGCAATCCTTCAGATACACTGGATTATGTTTTAATCAAAAAAGCGAAGTTGATAGGGCCAATCGGGAATACCAATGATAGAATACCGGTATTTCGATGGAATGATGAAAATGACGTTACACAGCAAGGTTATGTTATTCGACTGATAGAACAGAATACTGAGAATTATATATGGATACATTTGTTGGCAGGGGATCAGATTAACTGGGGAGGACAGGAACAATCGATTCGGTTTAATGTGGATCATTCTGCTAAAATAGATTCGCTCGAAGTGAATCAGTCCTATCAATGGCGAATTGATATCGTCGGACCGGAAATGAATTGTGGATCCGAAAGTGTGTGGAGAGAATTTACTGTCAAATCACCCTAGAATTTGAAACGGAGGAAGAAAGATTATTATTTCAAGAGGTGTATATGCAGCATGAAAATAGAAGATTAATCGGAATTATTCTTTTTGGAATACTGCTCATTTTAGGTAATTCGTCGTTATTTGGACAGGGAGGTACAGTTCAAACTGGACCGAACAGAGCTGCCCAGTATTATCTGGGTTATGAAGATGAGTTGCTGATTCCGGTGAATATTTGGGGATTTGTTCAAAAACCGGGTCAATATATGGTACCGGACAATACGGAGCTCATTGCTCTGCTTTCATATGCGGGAGGTCCAACCAATGATGCCAAGATCAGTAATATTCGTATTATCCGGAATGATCCGACGCAGGGGAATATTGTTTATGTAATTAATGTCAAAAAGTTCATTGATACAGGTGATGAAAGATTGATACCTTCATTAAAACCGGGAGATACGATTATCGTCAAGGGTACAACGTTCCATTGGATTACACGGTTTTTTTCATTTATATCTCAATTGGCTGTTTTGGTAAATATATATTATTTGATATCTCTTTCTCAGTGGTATGCTGACAGAGAGAAGTAGATTGTAGTAAGGATAACAGATAAATTATGAAGGGTATTGTTTTGGCAGGCGGTTTGGGCACGAGATTGCTGCCTCTGACAAAGGTAACGAACAAGCACTTGTTGCCTATTTACAACAAACCGATGATTTATTATCCGATAAATACTTTGGTGACCGCGGGTATCACTGAGATTTTAATCGTCACCGGCGGAAACAGTGCAGGAGAATTTCTGAGGTTATTGGGAAACGGCAAGGAGTTTGGATTAAAGCATATCAACTATACCTATCAGGAAGGTGAAGGCGGAATTGCGGAAGCATTGGGGCTGGCTGAACACTTTTCAGATGGTGAAGCTGTTGTTGTAATATTGGGTGACAATATTATTGAAGATGATATCAGACAGGTTGTTGAAGATTTCGAAAAACAGAAATCAGGTGCAAAGATATTATTAAAAAAAGTGAAAGATCCTGAAAGGTTTGGTGTTGCTGAAATAGAAGGAAATCATATTGTTCATATTGAAGAGAAACCAAAGGATCCAAAATCAAATTATGCAGTGACCGGAATTTACATGTATGATGAGAAAGTTTTTGATATCATAAAAACATTGAAACCTTCCGGACGGGGAGAACTTGAGATTACGGATGTGAACAATGCATATATTCAAAAGGGTGAAATGACATTTGAAACACTTACCGGATGGTGGACGGATGCAGGTACTTTTGAATCTTTATTCAATGCCAACTGTTTGGTTTCGAACCAGTATCAAAAAAATGGATTTGAGGAATAAACATATTCTCTGGAGGAAAAGCATGAATAAAATATGTCTAATCGTTATCGTGTTTTTGCTTTGTATCAGTTTAAATCTTGAGGCGACAACCCAGTTCGGTGGAGAAGGTTTGTTTTATGTTAATTCTGCAAAAGTCATTCCTCCGGGATATTTACAATCTTGTACTGGTATCCGTTATTTCGGGAAAGTCGCAAGTTTTGGAAGCGGGCATAAAGCATTTACATTATGGAATGTCAGGGTTGTAAATTCTTTCAATTATGGCGCCGGAGAACATGTCGAGTTTGCAATTACTCCAATCATCTACCAGGACACCAATACACAAAAGGGCAATGCGTTGAGTGGAAAAGCAAATTCGATCGATGACATATTTTTATCTGTTAAAATCGGTTCTTATAGCATGTTGGAAAGCCCTTATGTGTTTGGAGGGATGCTCTATTTTAGATTGCCGACTGCAAAATCCCATAATATCATTTATGAACCCTATTCCGCCGGAAAAGTTGAATTCGGTTTAACGGGAATGGTGTCCTATTTCAGCAATGTGGCTTTTCCCGATGAAAGCTGGTCCTTTCATGCAAATTTGGGTTATTTAAACCATGATGATGTTGGAAAAGAATTAACGGATGATCCTGATGATGTGACACCGGAATCGATGAGCTCTGAGTTATTGATAGGAATCGGCCTTCTATATCCAGCCGGAACATTTGATTTTTCAGCTGAATTGAACGCAAGTTATTTTATCAAACGTCCTCCTGAAACCGCATATAGCAGAGAATCTGTCAGTTATCTCACAGCAGGACTCTATTATAAGCCTTATCGGTGGTTGACATTTGAAATGGCAATGGATTTACGGCTGTTCTCAGGAAAAGATTTATCTGTTTACTCGCCGGAAACCCACCTGCCGCCTCCGCCAACTGAGGATTTCCCAAATTATCCCACTTGGAGAGGAATTCTGGGAGCCAAGATTGGAATTTTACCTGCAGAATTGTACGCAACATCCACAGAAGCCACATTGAAGAGAAAAGCCCGTGACAGAAGGGCGATTCTTGAAAAAATGATGGAGGAACGAAAAGATACGGAAGATGCGGAAAGCGAGCTTTCCAAAATCAAAGCGGAACGGCAAAAAGTGGAAGAAGAGCTCGAGCGACTGCGAAAATTGCTTGAGGCTGAAAAAGACAAGAAATAAGTTTCATATAACTACATGATCGTAAATATTATTATATAGCCGAGTCTAGTTGCCCTGCCTGTAATCAATAGGCGGGGTTTTATATTCACAATCAAAATCAAAGAAAGAAGATTCATTGTGAAAAAGATCACTCAAATCCTTGTTTGGATGCAAATCATGGCTGGCTTTGTATATGCACAACAGACAAAAAATGAAATCGAATTTGACTATGGAATGCGTCTGTACCGCGAGGGCTTGTACGATCTGGCATATATCCAGTTTCAGCATTATGTGGATAATTACCCTCTCAGTCCCCATTCTGCCGAGGCGCAGTTTTTATCCGCAGAAAGTGCCTTTTTAATTAACAACTATCAGAATGCACTCAAATCTTATACATTTTATATTATACAAAATTCGGCTTCAGATAAAGCGGATCTTGCTCAATTCAGAATCGGAGAGTGCTTTGAGAAAATAGGCAAAATCGATGAAGCATTGAATGCATATTTGCGTGTAGATCAATTCTATCCAGCGAGTGTACGGTCTTCACAGGGTTTATACAAAGGTGCCAGACTTTCATTTACCCAAAATCATTTTAAAAGAGCAGAGTCAATATTAAAACAATTATTGAATAAATCTCCGAGCGGGGAAACACTTTCAGGGAGTTTGTTTCTTCTTGCGGATGTCTATAAAAAGCAGGAAGCATTCGACAATGCGATTCAACAATTACAGCGGTTGGCCAATAAACCCGTTCTTGCGGAAGATACAGGGAAAGCAAATTTTGAATTAGGCCAAATCTACAAAACGTTGGGATACTGGACCGAAAGTGAAAATGCATTTAAGAAAATATTAACACTGAAACCAAAAAATGAAATGCTAAGCCGAACCAATTTGCAGCTTGGACTTTTGGCAGAATTGCAGTCTCGGAATGAGCTTGCGGAATCCTATTTTGACAATGTTGGTGAAAAAGGAAACGATGATTCACTGCGTGCCGAATCTTTTTTCCGCCTTGGTAAATTAAGATATGAAAATAATGACTATCAAAAATCTCTGTCTTCATTTGAAAAGGCGGAAAAGCTATGTTCGAATTCAGATCGAAAGCAGTGGGCTAAAATTTGGATGGGAAAGTGTCAGCAATCGTTAAATAAAAATGATCTGGCTTTGCGGATCTATCAAAGTGTGATTGATCAAACTGATTTTTTAAATATAAAAAACCAGGATTTGATTAAAACTTGCCTGTTATTGACGGCCAATCTTCAAAATGAAATGGGAAATTATCAAATTTCGATTTCATTATATCAGGATTATCTTCAGACTTTTTCTACTGATTTATTAGATGACAGGATTTTATTAAAGATAGGTTCAATCTATCAAGATAAACTCAAATTAATCCATGAAGCAATTCGATGTTTCGACCATTTTCTGCAATTGTTTCCCGCTAGCCAATTTACCCCGGAAGTTCAGGTTCGTTATGCAGAATGTCTTCTCAAATCGGAACGGATTATTGAAGCTGTCGAAGTTTTCAATCAGATTCAAAATAAATATCCGGGAAACGAATGGGCGGAACTTGCCGGTTTAAAATTGGACGAAATCGAAAGAGATTATTCTTATCACCCCATAAAGAGTTTATCCGAATTAACAAACTTGATTGAAAAATCCAGTGCAGGAAAACAGGAAGAAAATCAGTTGTTTCTTTTAGGGAAAATCTATTTCGATCAGTTAAAACAATACCCGGAGGCGATTTCCCGTTTTCGGGAATATAGAAATATCTCGAATGATTCGGAGAAGAAAAACGATGCTTTGATGTATATGGGGAAGGGGTATGACTATCTTTTTCAAAAGGAGAAGAACCAAACATTTTTGGATAGTGCAATAACCGTTTATTCAGCGATTCTTGCGGATACGATGCAATCCGAAAGATCGATTGAAGCGGGTATCCGATTGGCAAACCTTGTTTCAGAAAAAGATCAAAAAAAGGCCGTTTCCATTCTTTCCGAGATTCTGAAAAGAGATTCAAAAAAAAATGATGAGATCCTATTCAAGTTGGGTTCATTGTCGCAGAAACAGGATTCGCTTAAAGCAGCCTATCGTTATTTTAGCAGACTTACAGACGAATATCCTGGTAGTTCTTTCGATGAAAATGCGCTCGGACAATGCGGACAAATCCTTTTTAAACTGGGCGATTTCACTCGTGCAGATTCAATCTTTAGGAAATATCAGACCCGATTCACTGAAGGGAGTTTCATTCCGGAAAATTCCGTTTTACAATCCATGATCGCCGAACGGGAAAACCGGAT
>Ga0315542_1001594_pt1 | contig 14064 bp, 8 predicted proteins | sample SalMarSW160120MG_FD_202541 | JGI IMG/M metagenome (GOLD analysis project Ga0315542, IMG submission 202541) | Salt marsh sediment microbial communities from the Plum Island Ecosystem LTER, Massachusetts, United States - Salt Marsh Sediment SW1601-20 ...
ATCGATCCCTCCCAGGGCCTGGACCAGGGGATGGACGTGCTCCTCTCCGACGGGGTCGTCGCCCGCCTCGGCGAGCGACTGTCGGCCCCTCGGGGCACCCCCGTCATCGACGCCGCCGAGCTGGTGGTGGCGCCGGGCTTCATCGACCTCAACGCCTATCTGCGGGAGCCCGGGTTCGAGTACAAGGAGACCATCGCCAGCGGTCTGCGGGCGGCGGTCGCCGGGGGTTTCACCGCCGTGTGCTCGATGGCGAACACCGAGCCCGCCAATGACGACCCGGCGGTGACCCGTTTCATCCGCGAGCGGGCCGCCGAGGTCGGCCTGGCCCGGCTCTACCCCGTGGGCGCGGTGTCGCGACGGCGCGAGGGCCAGGAGCTCGCCGAGATCGGCGAGATGGTGCGCGAGGGTGCAGTGGCCGTCTCCGACGATGACCGCCCACTGACCAGTGCCCTCCTGATGCGGCGGGCGCTGGAGTACGCCCGCTCGTTCGAGGTGCCGGTGGCGGTTCACTGCCAGGATGTGGACCTCAGCGAGGACGGTGTCGTCCACGAGGGCGAGGTGGCAACGCGCCTCGGCCTGGCCGGCATGCCCGCCGCCGCCGAGGAGACCATGGTCGCCCGCGACCTGGTCCTGGCCGAGATGACGGGCGGCCGTCTCCACTTCTGCCACCTCTCCACGGGCGGCAGCGTCGAGATGATCCGTGTCGCCAAGGCGCGGGGCGTTCAGGTTACAGCGGCCGTCGCGCCCCACCACTTCGCGCTCACGGACGAGGCGCTCGCCGGCGCCAACTACCATCCCAACTGGAAGACCAATCCCCCCCTGCGTTCCGCCGCCGACGTGGAGGCGATCCACCAGGGCCTGTACGATGGCACCATCGACGTCATCGTCTCCAACCACGCGCCGCATCACCCGGACGAGAAGGAGCTCGACTTCTCAGAGGCGCCGTTCGGGGTGGTGGGTCTGGAGACGGCGGTGGCGCTGGCCCTGGACCGGCTGGTGCACGGCAAGGTGATTGGCCTGCTCCAGATGGTCCGGCTGCTGTCCACCCGTCCGGCCGAGGTGTTCAACCTTCCCGGGGGGACGCTGCGCGAGGGTGCTCCGGCCGATCTCACCCTCCTGGACCTCAGGCGGCGATGGAAGGTGGATCCCGCGACCTTCGCGTCCAAGGCCCGGAACACGCCCTTCGCCGGCATGACCCTGCGCGGCCGGGTGGTGACGACCATCGTCGGCGGCGAGGTGGTCTGGCGCCTCCACTGAGCCAATCGACAGGTCTCTGCGGGTCGTCGGGAACCTCCCGGCCTGTGCTATCCTCGTCCTCCGCACGCGCGCGCGCCGCGCGAGCCCTCAGGGAGATCGAGGCCCACCATGAGCGAGCAAACCACCTCTTACAATGAGTTTGAAGCCGCCCTCCGGGAGGGCTACGACGGTCAGAACATCGCCGTCGGCGACGTCGTCGAGGGCACCATCGCCGCCATCCACGGCGACGTGGCCCTGGTGGACGTCGGCGGCAAGTCCGACGCGGTCCTGCCCCGGGAGGAGCTGGAGCAGCTCGGCACCGGTGACCCGGTGGAGGTCGTGGTGGTGGCCGTGGACGAGGAGATCCGGGTGTCCCGGCGGCTCGCGGTGGAGCGTCGCCTCAAGGAGAAGCTGCGCGAAGCGGTGGCTTCCGGCGAGGCCTTGGAGGGCAAGGTGGTGGGTCGCCGCAAGGGCGGCTTCGACGTCACGCTGTCGGGCGTTCGCGGCTTCTGCCCCATCTCCCAGATCGAGGAGGGCCGCACCGAGGACGTCGACCGCCACCTCGGCCAGAGCTACACCTTCAAGGTGCTCGAGTACGAGCCGGAGGGGAGCAGGCTGGTCGTGTCGCGGGCCGCGCACCTCAGGGAGCAGCGCGAGCGGCTGAGCGCAGCCACCTGGGAGCGTCTCGAGGAGGGCGCGGTGGTGGAGGGCACGGTGTCGTCCCTGACCAGCTTCGGCGCTTTCGTCGACCTCGGGGGAGTGGACGGGCTCGTACACGTCACCGAGATCTCCCACGGCCGGGTGAACCATCCCGGCGATGCCCTCGCCCTGGGCCAGCAGGTGCAGGTGAAGGTCCTGGATCTGGATCGGCCGAAGGACAGGATCTCTCTCAGCATCAAGCAGCTCTACCCCGACCCCTGGGAGGGGGTCGAGGAGAAGTACCCACCGCGAAGCCGGTTCGAAGGCACCGTGATGCGCCGCACCGACTTCGGCGCCTTCATCGAGCTGGAGCCCGGCCTGGAGGGGCTGCTGCACGTCAGTCAGCTGCCTCCGGGCATGGAGCTGGATGGCGAGGAGTTGGCGCCCGGCGCAACGGTGGCGGGCTGGGTCCGCGACGTGGACCCAGAGGCGCACCGCATCGGGCTGACCCTGCGGATGCTGCCCGAGCGCGATCCCTGGGAGCGCGTGGAGATGCGCTACCAGCCCGGCCAGATGGTGGAGGGCACGGTGGAGAACGGGGCCGACTTCGGCGTCTTCGTGGAGCTGGAGCCGGGCCTCAGCGCCCTGATCCCCATCTCGGAGCTGGGCCTGGAGCGGGACCAGGATCCCCGCCAGGCATACAGCCGCGGAGATGTGGTGACCGCCAAGGTGCTGTCCGTGGATCCGTCGCGGCAGCGCATGAGCCTCTCGGTCAAGGCTCACCGCCGTGATCTCGAGCGCCAGGAGTACTCCGAGCACCTGGACAAGAAGCCCGAGGCGCCCACCATGACGGGCTTCGGCCAACAGCTCATGCAGGCCCTGTCCAAGGACACCAAGAAGGCCAACAAGAAGTAGGGCCCATCTGCCACCGGCGGCAGCGCACTGCGGCCGCGCCGGCAATCAGCGACAGCGATCAGCGGCGGCGAGCAGCGCCTCCCTCGCGCGTTCTGGTGGCCCTTCGAGAGAACAGCACGCCCCTCGGGCGTGCCACTGGTGACCCGACTTCGCTTGCAGCTTCGCCGTGGTCAGCGGTGGCAACCTCGGGGAAGGCGCGGGGAGAACAGCGCCCTGCGGTCACCATGCGCTTCGGGAGCACCAGACCGGGGTGCCAGGCACGCGGTCTTGCCTCGAGAGGACGCGGTTCATCGCCAGCCAGAGCGTGCCTGGCTCCCCCTCCCGCGAATCTGAAACGTGGGACCAGCGCCCCGGGGAGCATCAGCGGCAGCGGGCAGCCGCGGCGGCAGGGGACACGATGACAAGGAGTGGGCTGCTGGAGGCGACGCCCGGATTCGAACCGGGGGATGAGGGCTTTGCAGGCCCCTGCCTTACCACTTGGCTACGTCGCCCCAGGGGGCGGCAGTCTAGTCCCTCGCCCCGGCAAATGCAACGCTTCTTCACGTGAGGAGTTGAAACCCGCTATCATCTCCGGCAACCGGAACGAGCGCGTCAGGCGTCTGGGGAGGGGGACGGATGGGCATTGCGGGCGACATCATCATGATCGTGGTCGCCGCCCTCGTGGGCGGCGTCGTGGCGCACCGTCTGAGGCTGCCCCTCGTGCTGGGGTACATCGTGGCCGGTGTGCTGCTGGGCCCCTACACGCTGGGGGCGCCGATCTCCCGGACCCATGACATCGAGCTCCTGGCCGAGATCGGGGTCGCGTTGCTGCTGTTCGCCCTGGGGCTCGAGTTCTCCCTGCGCTCCCTGCGTCCGGTCTGGCGGGTGGCCCTCATCGGGACGCCCCTGCAGATCCTGCTGACCGTTGCCTACGGCTTCGGGATCGGGCACTGGTTGGGGTGGGGGTGGTCCTCGTCACTGTGGTTCGGGTGCCTGATCTCGCTCTCCAGCACCATGGTCATCCTGAAGACGCTCATGTCCCAGGGCCGGATCGGCACCCTCTCCAGCCGGGTCATGATCGCCATGCTCATCGTCCAGGACCTGGCGGTGGTCCCCATGCTGGTGATCCTGCCGAAGCTGGGTGCGCTGCACGGCAGCGTCTCGGCCCTCGGCATCGCCGCGCTCAAGGCCGCCGTCTTCCTGGCCCTGATGATCGTCGTCGGCACCCGGCTGCTGCCGATCGTGCTCGCCCGCATCGCGGCCTGGGGATCGCGGGAGATGTTCCTGCTCGCCGTCACCGCCATCGGTCTCGGTATCGGGTACGGCACCTACCTGGCGGGTCTGTCCTTCGCCTTCGGGGCCTTCGTGGCGGGCATGGTCCTCTCCGAGTCGGACTACGGTTTCCAGGCCCTGAGCGACATCGTGCCCCTGCGCGACATCTTCGGTCTGCTGTTCTTCGTGTCGGTCGGCATGCTCCTCGATCCCGCCTTCCTGGCCGCTCATCTGGAGACGCTGATGCTCGTGGTCCTCCTGGTGGCGGTGGGTAAGGGCCTCATCTTCGCGCTCCTGGTGAGGGTCTTCGGCTACGGCAACGTGGTTCCCCTGGCTGCGGGCCTCGGCCTCTTCCAGGTGGGGGAGTTCTCGTTCGTGGTGGCGCGGGTCGGCCTCCAGAGCGGTTCCATCAGCGAGGAGCTGTACGGCATGGTCCTGAGCACGGCGGTGGTGACCATGGCCCTGACGCCGGTGGTCGCCCGTCTCACCGCACCTCTGTACGCCCTCCGCCGCCGATGGTCGCGAGCCGAGCCGCTGCAGACCCTCAACGTGCCCCCGGAGGGCCTGCACGGCCACGTCGTGATCGCGGGTGGTGGGCGGGTCGGGCAGGAGGTCGCCCGGGTGCTCCTCGAGCTGGAGCGACCGGCCGTGATCGTCGAGCTGGACCACCATCGCCTGGAGCGGGCGCAAATGGCCTCGCTGCCGGTGATCTTCGGGGATGCCGCCCAGCCCGTCGTCCTCGAGGCGGCGGGCGTGGCGGAAGCTCGCCTGCTGCTGGTCACCATACCCGCCATCAGCGTGGCCCGGGCGGTGGTCACCGAGGCGCGGCGGCTCAACCCCGACCTGAGCGTCGTGGCCCGGGCGGAAGGGGTCGAGCAGATGCGAGCCCTCTACGACTGCGGCGTCTACGAGGTCGTGCAGCCGGAGCTCGAGGCGAGTCTCGAGATCACTCGGCAGGCGCTCCTCCATCTCGGCGTCCCGGCCACAGACATCCAGCGGTACGCCGATGCCGCCCACCGGGAGCTTTACCCTCAGCCGGCCCAAGCGCATCCCCACGCGCCGCTGCTGGCCCGTCTGCGCAGTGCCGCCAGGAGCCTGGAGCTCACCTGGCTGCGAGCGGGTCCGTCCAGCCCGATCGTGGGCAGGACCATCCGCGAGCTCCTGCTCAGGAGTCGCACGGGTGCGTCCGTCGTGGGAGTGATCCGGGGGACGGAATTCCTGCCCAACCCCGACCCGGACTTCCGCTTCGAGGCCGACGATGTGATCGCGGCCCTGGGCGAGAGGCACCACACCGCGGCTCTGGAGGCCCTCATCGAAGCCGACGCACCATAGTGGCGCAGCGTTCTCGATCAGGGGCAGTGGACGGCGGCAGGGGACAGCGACCACGGTAGCGCTCAGCGGCAGTGACTGAAATCAGCGTCCACGACCGTCGGCGGCGACCAGCGCTCGGTGGCCGGCCACTCACGCGGGACAGCGCTCGTCGCGAGAAGAGCACGTTGCTCGGGCGTGCCACTGGTGACACCTTTCCGAAGCGACGCGATCAAGATCGGCTTCGCACGCGGCCGGAAAGGTGTCGGCGGTGGCAACCTCGGGAATGGCGCCGAGAGAAGGGCGCGGCGGGTCTTCCGCGCGCTTCGGGAAGGCCAAAGCCGGTGCCAAGGCCCGTTCAATCGCGACTGACCTGGGGAGGACCAGAGAGGGTGCCTGGCACCCCGTCTTGATTCGACAGTAGGCACATCGCATCATCCGAAAGGGTGCCTGGCACCCGCTCTGACCTACCCGAAGTGCGCGTCGTGCGGGTCGTGGAATCGAGGGAAGGGGTGGGGGGAACTGGAGCGGGAGACGGGATTTGAACCCGCGACGTCAACCTTGGCAAGGTTGCACTCTACCACTGAGTTACTCCCGCTCAGCGGGCGGTCAATCTACCAACCGCCCCGCGGCCCTGTCAACTCCCCGCCAGGACCGCGAGCCGGGAGCGATTACAATCGGGCGCCGCACGGGTGGCCATGAAGGGAGGGGAGCTCATGAAGCTTGGAGTCCTCCGCCAGCTGCCGGGGACGATGTACTCGGCCGTGGTGATGGAGCTGTTCGAGCGCCTGGCCTACTACGGGATGGTCCTGGTGCTCCCCATCTACGTCGTGGAGCACCTCGGCATCCGTGCGGATGTGTATGGTCTCGTGTACGGGATCTTCACCGCCGCCCTCTACTTCCTCCCCCTGGCCGCGGGGGCCCTGGCCGATCGTTTCGGGTACAAGCCGGCGCTGATGGTGGCGTTCGCGACCCTGACCGGCGGCTACTTCATGCTCGGGACCAGCACCCGGTTCGGAGTGATCTGCGGGGCGCTCGGGCTCATCGCCATGGGTGGCTCCATCATCAAGCCCACCATCTCCGGTACCGTGACCCGGACCACCGAGGTGGGCAGCACCCGGCCCGTGGGGTTCGGCATCTACTACATGATGATCAACGCCGGCGGCCTGATCGGGCCCGTGGTCGCCGCTCAGGTGCGCAACCGCACCGAGTTCCACTACGTCTTCTGGGTCTCCGCCGGGGCCTGCGCGCTGATGTTCCTGCAGGCCCTCCTCGCCTACAGAGAGCCGGTGTCCGCGGCGGACCGCGCGTCCGGGAAGCGTCTGAGCCAGGTGTTCGCCGAGGTCGTGATGGTGCTCAGCAACCGTCGCTTCGTGCTCCTGTTGGTGATCTTCTCTGGCTTCTGGGGCATGATCAACGTCCTCTTCGGGTTCATGCCGCTCTACGTCGAGTCCTTCACCAATCTTGCGAGTGTGGAGGCGGCCATCGACCGGGTGGTGCCCATCACCCCCTGGGCCGGGCACTGGCTGAACCCCGAGGTCTTCATCTCCCTGGACGCCGCCCTCATCGTGCTCCTGCAGGCCCTCATCAGCTACCTCACTCGGCGCTGGCCGACGATTCGCGCCATGCTCATCGGCACCACGGTGGCCACCGTGTCCTGGGTGTTCCCGGCGCTGGCCCCCACCGCCGGCCTGGTGGCACTCGGCATCTTCGTGTGGTCCATCGGTGAGATGACCTGCTCGCCGCGCTTCTTCGAGTACTGCGGGACCATCGCGCCGTCCGACCAGGTGGCGGTGTACCTGGGCTACAGCTTCCTCGCCATCTTCCTCGGCAATCTCTACTCGGGCCCGTGGGCGGGGTGGCTGTACGAGCGCTTCGTGCGCGCGCCCGCAGAGGCCGGCCTGCCGCCGAGCCCCGTGGTGTTCTTCGCGGGCGTGATGCTCATGGGCGCCCTGTCGGCCCTCGGCCTGTTCGTGTACGGGCGATTCGTCGACCCTCGGGGGGCCGGCGCCGACGTGAGGGACGTGTAGAATGCCGGTTCGAATGGAGGAGAGGCGATGGCGTCCAGCGAGCCGCTCAAGCTGCCGGAGAACGCCTACCGAGAGCTGAAGCCGGGCGAGGTCTACACCCCCGTCATCCCGGCGGAGCAGGGGGTGCCCGAGGTCACCGTCCGCTCGGTGACCTTCGGCCTGGCCATGGTGGTGCTCTTCTCCGCGGCCGCGGCGTACATCGCCCTCAAGCTCGGACAGGGCATCGAGTCGGCGATCCCCATCTCGATCCTGGCCATCGGCTTCTCGGCGATGCTGGCCCGACGCTCGACCCTGCTCGAGAACGTCAACATCCTGTCCTTCGGGGCGACGGCAGGGATCCTGGTGGGGGGCTCGGTGTTCACCATGCCGGCCATCTTCGTGCTCCACTTGGAGCGCCAGTCCTCCTTCTTCCAGATCTTCATCGTCCCGTTCCTCGGGGCCGCCCTCGGCGTGCTCTTCCTGATCCCGTTCCGGCGCTACTTCGTGGCCGAGATGCACGGCAAGCTGCCCTTCCCCGAGGGCACCGCCATCACCGAGATCCTCATGACCGGCGAGCGCGGCGGCCAGCAGGCCAAGGTCCTGGTGTCCGCCATGGGGGTGGGCTTCCTCTTCGACGGGCTGGCGCTCACCCTGGGGACCTGGCGCGACGTGTTCACGACCTCCCTGGTGGACGCGCTGGCGCCGCTCACGCACCGGGTGAAGGCCGTCTTCGCCATCAACACGTCGGCCGCGGTGATGGGGCTCGGCTACATCATCGGCGTGCGCTACGCCTCCATCATCTGCGCCGGCTCCTTCCTGGTCTACTTCGTGCTCATCCCCCTGTTCGCCTGGGTGGGCAGCCACGCCGCCCTGCCCCTGAGCCCGAACCTGCCTCCCATCGCGGACATGAGCGCCGAGGACATCTTCTCCGACTACGTGCGCTTCATCGGCATCGGCGGCATCTTCATGGCCGGGATCATCTCCATCGTGAAGATGTCGCCGGTGATGGTCCAGGCCCTGGGCAAGGCCTTCACCGAGATCCGCAAGCTGGCCAGGTCCGGGGGGGTGGAGCGGAGCTCGGCGCGGGTGGACAGCGACATCCCCATGGGGGTGGTGGGCCTGCTGACCGTCGTGGTGGCCGTGGCCATCTGGGTCTACTTCCGATTCTCGGTGCTGGCGGATCTCCCCGGAGCGACCCGACTGGCCACCCTCGCCGCCCTCCTCACCCTGGTGGTGAGCTTCCTCTTCGCTGCCGTCTCGGCGTGGGCCGTGGCCATGATCTCGGTGACGCCCATTTCGGGGATGACGCTGACCACCCTCATCGTGTCGGCGGTGATCCTCGCCAGCCTCGGGCTGTCGGGGGAGAGTGGCATGCTCGCCACCCTCCTCATCGGCGGCGTGGTCTGCACCGCTCTCTCCATGACCGGCTCCCTGGTGACCGAGTTCAAGGTGTCCTACTGGCTGGGGGCGACGCCGCGCCGCATTCAGTGGTGCAACTTCCTGGGGGCGGCGGTCGCATCGGTGACGGTGACGGCCATGATCATGCTCTTCGCCAAGGTCTACGGCTACATCCCGAGCCCGGCCCACGCCACGCCCCTGCCGGCCCCCCAGGCCAACGCCATGGCGGCGGTGATCTCCAGCGTCATGGCCTCGGCCCAGGCGCCATGGCTGCTGTACGGCGTGGGCGCGGTCATCGCCCTCATCGTGGAGATGCTGGGGGTCTCCGCGCTGGCCTTCGCCCTGGGCATGTACCTACCCATCGAGCTCAACACCCCGATCCTGTTCGGGGCCCTGGTGGCCGAGTATGTGCGCCGGCGCTCCCCCGACGAGGTGACCCGGAGGGCGCGCAACAACCGCGGCACCCTCATCGCGTCGGGCCTCATCGCCGGCGGGGCGCTGGCGGGGGTCGCGGACGGCGTCGTGCGCATGTGCAGCGAGTGGTTCCACTTCTCCATCTTCAGCTTCACGAACTACGGCTCTCTGGGCAACTGGCTGGGTCTCGGCATGTTCTGCCTGCTCGCGGTGTACGTGGCCTGGGACGCGGCCCGGGCCCGGGAGGAGGAGGGGGCGGGTCCCGAGATCTCGATGTAGCTGCAGCCAGCGGCAGCGAACGGCGGCGGCGATCAGCGTCGGAGATCACCGGTACCCCTCGGCGCGCCACCGCGGCGTGTCGGACCATGGGGCAGATAAAGCGACGCCGGGCTAGCCGAGATCGAGGGCGCCGGTAAGCACGGTGCCGTCCTCGATCGCGGCCGGCTCGCGCCCGGCGCGGACGTGGACCTCGCCGCGGACCACGACGTCGGCGCCGAAGCGAACGTCCCCCTCCACAGTGAGGCTGTCGCAGGCGACGAGCGACGGCGCGCCCGCGGGGAAGCGCGCCTCGAAGTCGTCGATGAGCTTGTAGTGGCGGCTGTCCAGCCGGATGGTCGGCGGCCGCGTACGGCCCGGGTTCAGGACGACGCGGAAGTCATCGGTGAGCCGGTAGGCGTCCGAACGGACCGCGAGCAGGTCGTCGGTGCTCTTGACCGGGGAAAATCGTCGGCGAGGCACCCGGACCGCCGCGGCACGGTGGAAGAGGGAGATGGCGCTGCCCATGGCCGTCTCGAGCTGCACCACCGGCGGCGAGGAGGGATCGCGGGGGTCCAGGGTCTTGTGGTTGACGATGGTGGCCAGGGGCAACACGCCGCCGTGGTCGTCGAGGAGCCGGGCCAGGGCCGGCAGGTGGACCCAGAGGTTGTTGGTGTTGAAGTACCGGTGGCGGCGGATGTCCTGGAACTCCTCCTCCTCTTCCGCCGGGCACTGCGCGGACTCCCGCAGGGCGAGGCCGTTCCCCCGGAGGCGGCACAGGTGGCCTCCCTTGCGGTCGGCGTGGGTGCGGTCGGCCACCTCCATCATGAACTCCAGCCCCTCGGAGACCATGTAGCCCAGCAATGAGGTGTCGATGACGGCGCCGAGATTGTCGGAGTTGGACAGGAACGCGATCTCGATGCCCGCGTCCAGGAGCTCCCCCAGGGTGCCCGACGTGCGCATCGCCGTGTAGACGTCGCCGTGCCCGGGCGGGCACCACTCCAGCTCGGGATCCGCAGGACACCGCGCCGGAGACCCACCGTCCACCAGCACCTTGGGGACGCGATGCTGCCGGAAGCCGAGGGGCAGTCCGCGGACGCTGAGCCCGGCATGGGAGGCCAGCGCCCGTTCGGTGTCGTCGGCGGTCCGGAAGCTGTTCATCAGCAGCAGTGGGACCTCGGAGCCGGTGGCCTCCCGCAGGGCGTGCACCTGGCGGGCGATGAGGTCGAGGAAGGTGAGGCCGCCCCGAACCTCGAGAAGCGACTTGGCTATCTCCAGGCCCATGGAGGTGCCGAGTCCTCCGTTCAGCTTCACCACGACGATCCGCTCGCAAGCGGCGACCCCGAGCTCTGCGAAGCCTCCGAGCTCGTCGGCGTCGGGCAGATCCGGAGCCGGCTCGATGCGATCGCGGCCGAGGGTCCCCCGGTCCCCGGCCAGATAGCGCCGGAGGTGGTGCATGAAGGTGGCCACCGCCTCCTCCGGCATGTCGGCCGCCCGCATCTTGTGCGCGAAGGGTCGGGTTCGTGGATCATCGTCCGTAGGGTCGGTCATGGGCCCTCCTGTCCGCCTTTCTGGCATAATGGTAAGCGGGAAGCGGCATGAGAACATTCTGGACAGTGATCCTGCTGTTGGGCATTGCTGCGACCGAGGTCGGTGCGGCGTCTCCCGGCGCGTTCTCGCCCCCCGCGACAGGGGGCGGCCTGCAGGGCATCGTCCACCGCATCAGCCGCGAGCATGGCGTGGACCCGCGGCTGGCCGACGCGGTGGTGCGGGTCGAGTCCGCCTACGATCCCAATGCGGTGAGCCGCCGCGGCGCTCTGGGCCTGATGCAGCTCATGCCCGCGACCGCCCGCCGTCTCGCCGTGGACGACCCCTTCGATCCCGAGGACAACGTCCGGGGCGGGGTCCGGGAGGTGGCTCGGCTGCTCGAGCGCTATGCCGGGGATCTGCCGCTGGTGCTGGCCGCCTACAACGCGGGCGAGGGCGCGGTCGACCGCTTCGGCGGCGTGCCTCCGTTCGCCGAGACGCAGAGCTACGTGACCCGGGTCATGAGCCTCTACACCGGGCGCCCCTACCGACTCGCGAGCACGCGCTCCGCGCCGGTGCGGATGCGGCGGGACACTGCGGGGAAGGTCGTGATCACGAACGTGTCCCGCTCCGAGGGGGGCGCGACGCTGCCTTCCGGGGGGAAACGCCTGGCGGGGGGCTTCGGGTCGCGCTAGCGGTCGGCGGCCGTCCGCCTCACAGGAGCCGGCTGCTGATGAAGCGTTCGATCCGGAAGCGGCCGTCCTCCCTCAGGTGGAGGAAGCGGATGCCGAGGCCCTGAACCCCCTCGCGCTCGCCGGATGCGCGGCGGACGATCTCGGCCGTGCCCTCGATGGGGCGAGGATCCGCCGGAAGGCAGAACAGCAGGTCAAAGCGGGCCCCCGGGGCGAACTGCTCCGCGCCACGCAGGAGCATGCCCGAGACCGACAGGTTGACGGTCTGGTAGAGCGAGCGGTCGCGACCGCCCTGGACCTCCACGTCCGCGTACACCAGAGCGCGCATGGCGACCCTGGGGGCCACGTCGAGGAGATCGCCGATGGCCTGCCAGAGGCGGGAGGTGGCCCAGTCCATGCCCACCGCGCGGTTCGCGCCCAGGGCCACCAGGCTTTGGGCAGCCTCCAGGAAGCCCGGTTCGGCGAGGAGCAGGAGGCCGGCGTTGCGGCTGCCCGAGGTGGGGTCGCGCACCGCGTCCAGCAACGTGCCGATGTCGATCTGCGGGGCGGGGTAGCCCACGATGAGGAGCTCGAAGGAGGTCCCCATCACCAGGTCGGGCACGAAGTCGGTGGCGTCCACGGCGTGGACGTCGAACTCGGCCCGGCGCAGCATGGGTGCGACCTTGCCCACGCTGCCCTCGAGGGCACCCACCAGGAGCACGTGGCGGTGCCCGTTGCCGCTGCCGGCGTCGACTGGAACCTCGTCCTCTGGTCGTGTCCTGACGCTCATGGTCGCCTCGCGGGGTCGAGCCGTCCGCCGCGACGCAGGGCGTCGGCGTCGGCATTGGACCCTCGACCTCTCAGTACCCCCGTCCCGGTCGGCAAATACGGGGGCGTCTCCATGGGGCCTCGATGTGCTAGCATGCGCGCGACATGGGAGACGGCGAGGGGCACACGGCGAGTCCGGGACACGACACGGCGAGCGACGACGGGCGTACGGCTGACGGCCGACGGCGGCCCAAGGTGTCGGGCGTCGTGACCTGCTTCAACGAAGAGCACAACATCGCCGCCTGCATCGAATCCATGCTGTGGTGCGACGAGATCGTCGTTGTGGACTCCCACTCCACCGATCGCACGCCCGAGATCGCCACCTCCTACGACAAGGTCCGGTTCCTTCAGCGCGAGTACTACGGCGCTGGCGCCCAGAAGAACTGGGCGCTGCGGCATGTCACGCACGACTGGGTGTTCCTCCTCGATGCCGACGAGCGCTGCACGCCAGAGCTGAAGGACGAGCTGGAAGACCTGCTGGCCCGTGGCCCCGAGCACGCCGCCTACACCATCAACCGCGACGTGTACTTCCTGGGCCGGCGCATCCGCTACTCGGGGTGGCAGCACGATCGGGTGGCCCGTCTTTTCAGGCGGGGCGCTGCGTACTACGAAAACCGTCGTGTCCACTCGCTCCTCCACACCAACGGCGAGGCGCCCCTGCTCAGGCGGTCCATCGAGCACCACATGGTGGACCGCAGCTTCGACGAGTACGCGTTCCGGATCGCCCGCTACGGGTACTGGGGGGCGGCGCAGTGCTGGCGCGACGGCACCCGGTGCAGTGCCCTCGCCGTCGCCCTGCGGCCTCTCTGGCGGTTCATCCGCACCTACGTCCTGCAGCGAGGGTTCCTGGACGGCGCGCGCGGCCTGGTGTTCTGTGTCCTGCAGGCTTATGGGACGTACATGAAGTTCGCCATCCTCTGGGGCTGGCAGGTCAACCATGCCCGAGGCATCGACCCTCAGCTGCCCGACTTCGACGAGGACGACAGGACCTGGGAGGGTCTGCAGCGCATCGTCGGGCGGGAGTCGGAGGAGAGGGCGGCGGAGGCCGAGCCGGTGCGCTAGCCGAGAGCGTGTGCGGTCGCCCCGCGGCCACGTTCAGCCCATTCCTGGGTACACTCATGGCTGCCGCCCGCGAGGCGGCGAAGAGAGCGAGTGGTGAGAGAGTTCCTGAAACGGTTCGCGCCCTACTTCAAGGACTACATACCGCGCTTCGTGCAGGCGGTGATCGGTGTCGTCATGGTGGCGGCCTCCACCGGGGCCATCACCTACCTGATCCGATCGGTCCTGGACGACATCTTCATCCGCAAGGACCGCGCCGCCCTGATGCTGCTGCCCCCCATCATCATCGGCCTCTATCTGATGCAGGGCATCGGTCGCTACGCCCAGACGTACCAGCTCGCGTGGATCGGCGAGGACGTGGTGCGTCGGATGCGCAACCAGCTCCTGGAGCACGTGCTCTCTCTGGACCTCTCCTTCTTCAACACCTTTCGGGGGGGCGAGCTCATCTCGAGGGTCACCAACGACATCAACCGCGTCCGCATGGCGGTGTCCCAGCACATCTCGGTGGTGGCGCGGGAGAGCCTGGTGATCGTGGCGCTGATCGGCGTGGCCAT
>Ga0315542_1001595_pt1 | contig 14062 bp, 14 predicted proteins | sample SalMarSW160120MG_FD_202541 | JGI IMG/M metagenome (GOLD analysis project Ga0315542, IMG submission 202541) | Salt marsh sediment microbial communities from the Plum Island Ecosystem LTER, Massachusetts, United States - Salt Marsh Sediment SW1601-20 ...
GAATAATAAAACCGTAACCAGCTCAATGCTCATAATGATCTGTCCTTTGATAAAATTTCGTCATCCAAGACGTTTTTTGAAAACTTCTTCATCCGGCTTGCACCTGCTTGTGGCCAAGACAGAGAAGGAATGAGGGCCTTTCCCAAAGGGCTGTCAATGGAAAAATATCTAATTCCTGGTTTGAAAACTCACCAGAGCCCAAAATCTATTTGTGGATAGCACAAGTTAATCTTTATCCCGACGAAAAGCAGAAATGCCCACCAGTAGAAACAAGAGGACCACCACCGGGATGAGAATCTTAAACGGATAAAGAGGAATCCGAAAGGCGCCGGCCGCCTTTTCGTTCATCTGAAAGGAATTCCAGCCCATCCAGATCGTCTGCCATAACAAGACACCCATGAAGCCGAGAAACGCTGCCAGAGCGAAAAACCGGGCAATGGTTTTCCCTTTCGGGCTGAAACGATCGTAGAATATCTCAATGCTGATATGCCCACCGGTATATAAAGTGTAAACACCTGCAAATAATATGAAAACACCGAATAACTGTCTGTTGAGCACCCAGCCCCAAAGAAGGGGGTGATTAAAAACATACCTTGCCACAACATCCAGAGCGGTTATCAGCATGATGATAAAGACCAGATAACAGAAAATCCTGCCGGACTTATCTGCAATGGCATCAATACTATCCAGGAATTTCTTCACTGCGTGAGACATTTGAAGGACCTCTTGATCGAAACAAGAATACATGAATGGGGTGCCCCACCGCAGGCGACCGACGAAACATGGTCAGCCGGCGACAGAGCCCCCCGGATGCAATTCCCTATTTTCCATGGGCCGTGGAGGTGCAGGCTCTATTTGAGAGTCTTCCTCCACTTCTTGAGGATTTCGATCGCCTCGGCGGCAGCCGGCCCTCTTTCTGCAATCTTGCTCCAAAGTTTCAGAGCCACCTCTTCACACTTCCGGTCACATGCCTCGTCCATAGGTGAGTTAATGACCTTGCCGGCTTTCACCAGTGCGGCCACTTTTTTCATTTCACCGGCATAGACTTTATTGAGTGCGTGAAAATAGTCCAACGCTGCGCCGGCCATGGCCTCTTTGAGATCCGGAGGCAGAGATTCCCAGGTTTTCATATTCATCAGGATCTGACCGGGAACCACGTCGTTCTGGCCGCCGATGAGGCGATAAGGAGCCACTTCCTGCCACTTGAGCCCGGTTACCGCGCTGACATCCCATTGGGATGCGTCAATGGTCCCGAGTTTCAAACCCATATAGGCATCTGTTCCGGGGATATATGTCCCGTGCGCTCCCAGCATGTTGTAATAGTCCGCCCACGACCCTTCCACTCTGATCTTCATCCCTTTCAGGTCATCACAGGTTCTGACCGCCTTAGTTGACATAGTAAACAGTGGTCCGTAGGAATGCATATCAAGCCAGTAAAGACCCTGCTTGGCGTATTCCTTGCGAAGCAACTCAACAAAGCCCGTATTGAAGAAGAAGTTTCGAATCATCTCCGCGCTCTTATACACGTCCGGATGCCCCGGCAGGTTGTATGCATACGGCAGACCGAATTCCACTTCCCCGATGGGCACGATCCCTCCCCACATGGCAGCAACAGCATGAAGCATGGTGAGCGTCCCTTTCTTGGTCGCTTCGAACAGCTGCTCTGCCGGAACCAGCTCCGGATCGGCGAATACGGCTATTTTTATTCGCCCTTTGCTCCTCTTTTCTGCGGATTTTGCAAATTCTTTCAGGAGTTCCATGGAAAGGTCTCCCCGGGGATAGGCAGACTGTATTTTCATCCGATAGACCTTTTGAGCGGCCATAGCCGTCATGCTTCCAAAAGACAAAAAGGCAACAAACATGGCAACCATAATAAGCGATCCCAAAAACAATCCTTTTTCACTCTTCATTTTTTTGCTCCTTTCGCAAGATGTTCATTCCTGAATGTTTCCTGTCCCTTTTCCGCCCTTCTTCTGTCACCCCCCTCCTGCCTGTGGACAACATGAGCGTGCCCATGTCGTCTGATTTCGCTGAAACCCCCGCTGAAAAACTGTCGGAAAATTATCGACTTTGCTTTTCCATATCCTTGACAGCTTCTCCAACCCGTCCATGAAACTCGAAATACTGAATACCTTTTTCATCCAGACTGGCTTTAATATTGATCCCGAAATTTCCCGCCACCAGGGTAGTAACGCCTTTTTTTCCCATAAGCTCAGCCACGAAGGGGCCTGCCCCTCCGCCGCTGTCCCGGTATGGGTTCTCCAGGGCTTCAATCAAATCCCTATTGGTGTTGAAGATCAGGAAAAAGGGACTCCTGGCTGCCACGTTTCCAACCTGGTCAGCGGCTGTTTTTCCGGATGAGGCAACCGCGATCAAACCTTCGCCTGAACCACTCTTCGGTACTGCTGCGCCATCTTCCACACGTCCCGTGGCAGATCCTTTTCCGCTGTTTCCCGCAGAACCGCCTGTGAAAAGGATCTCAATACCTTTCTCTTTGATCAGATCAGCCGCCTCGGGAGAAAACCTGGTTCCTTCGGGCAGTTCCATGCTGGTGCTGCCTGCAGCAACCAGTTCCTTTACCTCTTTGGCAAACACGAATCTCTTTTTCATTGCTCTCTCTATCTTGATCTTCCTCAAAAAAGACGCTGAGTGAGTGCTCTTCTACAGTTTTATCATATCGCCAATGGTGGCTTCCGTTGAGAGCAGTTCACCTCCGCTTCCATCAAAAACAATCTTGCCCCCGACTATAGTCATCAGCACAGGAATTTCGCCGATCTTGTGGGGATCAACGGCTAATATATCATCGCCGATGACGCAAAAATCAGCATATTTTCCCACTTCTATGGAGCCCTTGACATCTTCCATGTGGTCCTGCCAGGCGCCACTGATGGTGTACGTACGAATTGCTTCTTCTACGGTGATGCATTCTTCCGGCCCGCTCACCTTTCCTGAAATCAGACCTTCCCTCAACACAGCGGCCTGGACGCCAAGCCTCCAGTTGGGATAGGTCACCGGTGCATCAGAACTGCTTGTCAAGTTGACACCGGCATCGACAACCGTTCGTGTGGGCCATTCATACGCTGCTCTTTCCTCGCCGACCACCGTAGGCTCGAAATCCGCGATCATTGCGCTTATGAACGGCTGCATCGCAATCCCGCAATTCATTTTTGCCAATTCCTCAGCCTTTTCACGGCTGATAAAATCACCGTGAATAATATAGTGGCGTGGATTCTGTAGTGAGGAGTCTCTGACGGCCTGTTCGAATCCATCTACCGCGGCGTCGATTGCTCGATCACCCGTTGCATGAATGCCGATCTGGAAACCGTGATTGTGAATCAGTTTAATCATCTCGACAAGACTCTTGCGCTGCTCTTCATCGGTAGTGCCGGGGATAACGGATCTTCCGTGCCCCACGTTCCCGCTCACATAGTCCTCATTCATCCACGAGGTATACGTCAAAGGAATGCCGTCTGCAAAAATCTTCACCCCCGGGAATTGGAGCCATTCCTTATCCACCCCTTTCGGGACTTTAAAGGTCTTGAGGCCATTCTCCAAGTCTTCGTACGTGAGCGCCCCGTAATCACCCAATAACAACAGGACGGCTACCCGGGCCGTGAGCTTTCCTTCAGCCAGGAGCTCTTGATAAAGCTCAACAAACTCTGCACTCATAACACCATAAACGAAACTCTCCCCACCCGGGCCAATGGCCGCATCCGTAAAGCTGGTCACACCATTAGCGTTGAGATGACTCAGCGCTGTGAGCAGCGCCGTCTTCTTTTCTTCTCTGGTCAAAAGCGGCACGTGCACTGAAATCAGGGCCTGTGCGCCGGGTTCCTTAAATATGCCGGTCGGTTCACCGGTATTGTCCCTTTCCAACTCGCCTGACGGCGGATCATGCGTATCTTTCGTAATCTCTGCAAGTTGAAGAGCCTTGCTGTTAACCAGCAGCGTGTGACAGGAAAAGTCAGTAAATGCAACCGGGTTATCCGGTGAAACCGGGTCGAGATCCCATTTTCGGGGGAGCTTTGAGGGGTCGCTTTTACATTCCGCCAGAGAGCCTTGGTCCCAGCCGAAGCCGCGTATCCATTCGCCTGGTTCGCTTTTTTCCACTTCTTTGCGAAGGGCGTCGACCATTTCCGGAATTGTTTTCACGGTAGGATAACTCAGGTCAAGAGACAAAGGCGGCCTGCTCGCACCAAAAAAAGGCGCGTGCATATGCGCCTCATTAATCCCCGGCAGGATCGGCTTCCCTTTGAGATCCAACACTCGGCTATTGGGAGTAATGAATTTTTCAATCTCATCGTTTGTACCGACAGCGATAATTTTCCCGCCATTCACTGCGACGGCCTGTTGAATGCTAAAGTCTTTATCAACAGTAATGACTTTGGCATTTTTGATAATCAGATTGGCATTCATCATGTCCCCCTTTTCCTCATATATCTCATGGCGTTTTTCTATTCTTTCCCAAAATCAAGAGGCCCCCAAAAGAGTGCACTCACTCCTTTGAGGGCCTCATAGAATGATCTTGTCGGGCTTCCTCATTATTTTCTCATCCGAGAGTTGAAGACACGTTCACGCTATTGATCAATTACCGTGATGAATTGCTGCTCGCTATCCGGTGAGAGAATCTACTAGAGCCCGGAGACCCGATACGATCCAATGATGGCTTCGGCCTCTATTTCCACCAGATGTTCCGGCCTCGCCAGGGCCTTTACCTCAGCCATGGTGATCACCGGCTTGACATCTTTGTACCATTCAGAATATGCGCGCAGGTAATCCTGTCCTTTGGTGATGTCTGTCACATAGAAACGAACCCGCACCACTTCCGAGATTCTGGCCCCGGCGCGGGAGAGAGCCTCTTCTATCTTCTGGAGGACAATCTTGGTCTGGAGATAGGCGTCCCCGGGACCTTCCACTACCCCTTCGGGATTGGTTGATGTGGTCCCGCCTACGAAAACCATGTTGCCTACCTTCACTGCCCGGCTGTACCCCACTTTCTCTTCAAACGGGGCGCCGGATGAGAAGTTATCCCTTTTCAAAAGGTCCATTGCTCATTTCTCCTCTGAACGGCAGGGATACCATCATCAATATCATCTAATCAGCGTTCCGCCCGTACCGGTACCGGAAATCGTCCATCATGACGCAGCGCCTTATGAGGGTAAACATCCTCGGCCGTGTGTGCCCTTCTCCGTTGGTTGCGATGTGAAAAGAAGTGAAACCTTCTCCCGAGACGCCCACGCTGGCCAGGCCGCAGGAACCGTTTTTTACAAACGCCGCGCACTTGGCCCTGGAGGCCATTTTGCGGATATTGTTCAGATCATTTGAATGGATCGCCATGGTGTGGCCGTTTCCCTGCTCTGCTGCAATGGCCCAGGCAATGGCCTCATCCGCATCACGGCATCGCACCAAGGGGAGGACCGGCATAATCTGCTCGGTCCACACCAGTGGATGGTCTTTATCAGTTTCCAGAATGACAATCTTGGCGGTAGAATCCACATCCAACCCAATGGCCTTAAGGATGAAACCCGGGGTCTTCCCGATGAAGTCCATGTTGATTGCGCCCGGCGTTCCGGGGGCCTTAATCTCCTTGAAAATATGTTTGACAAGTTCAGCGCCCTGCTCCCGGGTGATCTCGTACGCGCCGTAAAGCTTCAGGTGCTCTTTCAGCCGATCCGCCACCGAATCGACCACGAATATTTCCTTTTCGCTGGCGCAGGCCATGCAATTTGAAAAAGATGCGCCCTCAATAATGCATCTTGCAGCCCTGTCCAGATCTGCGGTTTCATCTACTACAACCGGAGGATTTCCAGGTCCGCCTGCGATGACTCTTTTTCCGGTCTTGGATGCAAACGCAACCACCCCGTGTCCCCCGGTAACGGCGATGAGACCGACGTTCGGATGAGTCATGAGTTTCTGGGCCGATGGGACGGAGGGCTCTTCGAGACAGCAGATGCAATTGGGTGGTCCACCAACATCAACAATAGCCGTATTCAGATCCCGAATAGCCCTTGCGGAAGATCCCTTTGTCTTGGGATGGGGATTGTTGATCACCGTGTTCCCCCCTGCCAGCATCATGATTCCATTAAAAAGAATGGTGGGAACACCGTTCGTCACAGGATTCACGGAGGCAATCACGCCAATGGGAATTCTTTCTATGAGTGTCAGTCCCTTGTCTCCGGTGTAGACGTCGGGGGCCAGGTCTTCCATGCCCATGACCTGGCAGGAGGAGTGAATTTTCTTCAGGTTGTCTTCCGCCGAGCCCAGACCTGTTTCTTCGAATTCTTCCCGCGCATACCGCTCGGCGTTGGCCCCTCCTGTGTCCCGTATGGCCTGGATAATGGCCTCCCGCACAGAAAGAGGCAAGGCCACCAGGTGTCTCTGGGCTTCTTCAGCCGCCCTGATGGCATCTTCCATATCCTTGAACACGCCATCTTTCACATCCGGCCCTTTGCCCGGAATGCTGTGCGCCGGACCAGTGGTCTCAGCCTGCTGTTCCATCAACTTCTGTACGACTTTCTCGACAACCTGCGTAATCGTTTTTTCATCAAGACCCATGGTTCCCTCTCTTCTCTGTTTCCTGGCCTTCTCACTTTTCCGTGAATCTGATTCTCAGCGCCGCAGCCCTCACCCTCTTTTCTTCTGAGGCCACAGCGAGGTGACGCGAGGACCGTCGAATCGATATTCCAGGTCTTCTTCCGATGACTCAACCGAGTAAAACTCGCTGGTCCTCTTGACGGCCTCATCGAATCTTGAAAGACGGTTCATCGCTTCCTGATTATCTAACAAAGCGATTTCATGCACCAACGCGCCCAGCAAGACAATGATATGCGCAAAAGGGTCGATAAATGAAACCCCCTCGATGTCCGCTATCACGTAATCATCTGCGAAAGTGACGATGGGTGACTTGGGATTATCACTCAGCCCGATGGTCTTCACCTTGCATTTGCTTGCGTATTTGAGAATGTCAATGGTTCTCTTCGGGTAACGGGGAAATCCAATGACAAAAAGCAGGGTGGACGTATCGGCCTCGGTCATCATATCCGTGAGTTCCCAAGACAAGCTGGTGTCAACAAAAACGTTTTTCCGTATTTTCTTGAGCAGATATCCAAAATGAGAGGCCAGCGTTGCGGAAGCCCTGTATCCCACTACATAGACCGTGGCTGCCTGAAAGAGCTTTCTTGCAATCCTCTTCAGCTCGACATCCGAGATCGACCGGGAAAGATTCTCAAGATTCCTGATTGCATTGAGGCAATACCTCTGGATCGTTGTGCCGGTCTTTTCTTTTTTGCTCGCTTTGGCAAAACGCTCGGCGCTGGTCAACTCCGAATGGAGTAATCCTTTCATGAACTGCAGGAAATCGGCATACCCGGAAAACCCGAGGTCCACGGCAAATCGAATGATGGTCGGTTCGCTTACCTCGCATTCGGCGGCGATCTCGCGTGCAGTCATGAGGAAGATCTTCTTGTAGTCTCTCATGATCAGATCTGCCACCCGCCGCTTTTTCGGAGACAGGGTAGGATAGATTTTTATGATTCGTTCAAAAAGGTCCTTCTTAGCCGATTTCATGCCATATCTCCGGTGAAACCGTTACGAAGAGTCTCTGCCCTCTAACGATGCAAGAGCGTTTTCGGCCGCCGCTTTTGCTGCCAGCACATCTGATCTCTCCCCGGCCAGATACAATTTGCCGGAGGCCCCGAATACGGTGACATGAATGAGCTTGACATCAGCGGCCTTTTCCGCCTCATTGGCTGCATACCCGGCATACCCGGCCGGCGTCATCTCCAGGACATACAGGGTATCATCCTCAAGAATCATGCTGGCAGCCCGAAAGCGATTCACAATCTGGGTCATGTGCGCATCGATTCTGTCCACGGTCTGGGATGCGAGAATACTCGGCTTCATCCTGTCATTCATGTCGAGTCCAAGGTATTCCAGGACCGCGTCCGCCGCCTCATGAACTTCGGCCGGTGAATCCCCGTGGACCTCCAGCATGCCGAATGTCCTTTCAACCACCATTGCCCCCGGTTTTACATTGGTCCGCTTCAGGACAACGTTTGTAATACTGTTAATCTCGATGCCCGGGGCTATTTCCACAAAAAAGGCGGACTGCCCGGCTATGGGATAATACCCCAGGGCGGTACTGCCGATGTACCCGGCAAACTGTTTCTGTATTTGATCGATGATCGCAAAGGCCCTAAGCTCTATCATTTTCTTCTCTTTTCTCGCGATGAAAAGCAGTCCGACTACCTGCTTGCTTCAGTACCCGGGCAGGGCCGGCTATTCGACATTCCTGGCCAACTGCCGTTTATTCGGACACACCGCAGCCTGGGTGGTGCAAACGTCGTTCCCGAGGCACGCGCAATCCTGGTTGTTGCCCCCCACGAACCGACCGTAGCAGAAATCACCGATCGGGATGGATGTGGTGCAGTCCAGGATCAATTGCGACATGAGGAGACCGATAACCGGAGCAAGTCCAAAACCATGCCCGCTGAAACCGGTGCAGAAGACAAATCCCGGCACCTCTTCGGTGAATCCCAGCACCGGGAGCCCGTCAGCCATGGCGGCAATAAGGCCCGACCACATTCGGATCACGTGGATATCTTTCAGGACAGGAAAGTAATCGAGGACCGCTCTCGAAATGGCAGGTCCGATAAAGTGAAAAAGGGGCTTCCCTTCCCGGTGTATATACTGTTCGGTTCCGACAAAACCGCCCCAGAAAAATGGGCCGTGCACTGTCTGCCTTCCGTAAAACAGGCCCCGTGCATGGCCGAACATCTGAGGGAACAACGGGGGATACGGTTCCGTGATCATTGCCTCTGAAAAAACCGGCCGCAGGGGAATATCGAGCCCTGCCAGATTAGCGACCTTCCGGCCTGCCACACCTGCCGCATCAACCACCAGGTCCGTCTCAACTACCTGTTTATCGGTCACAACGGCTGTGACCCTTCCCTTTTGGACCCTGATGCCGACGACCTCTTCCTGGGTACAGAATCGGACCCCAAGACTTTTTGCCTTGAGGAAATACGCGTACGTTACCAGAAACGGATTCGCATGCCCGTCCGTGGGACAATAACTGGCGCCGACCACCATCTCGCCGATATAGGGATTGACCTCCAGGACCTCTTTCCGGTCGAGCATCTGCACATCGAGCCCGGCAGCCTGCTGTTTCTCCACTGACTTTCTCATGTCCTCCATCTCCTGGGCGTTTGTGCACAACCGCAGGTTCCCCTTCCGCACATATTCCACATCCATGCCCAGTTCTTCATGAAGCTCGCCATACATCCGTATGCTTTCCATCGCCAGGGGCATCTCTTTCAGATTCCTCGCCGACTGCCGGACACCTCCCCCGTTACTGCCCGATGCCTCGCCTCCAATATCCGATCTCTCAATAACAACCGACTTGACACCTTCCTTGGCAAGATAATAGGCAAGGGCGCATCCCATCACACCGCCACCGACAATGACAACATCCGCTGTAGTAGGCATTATTACTCCCGATCCTCAGAGTCTCCGAAAGACTCAAGACAGCCTCACTCCCGCCAAAAGCCTGCCCCGGCAGAGGGGAGGGGCTCCAACATTGTTTGAAACCTCTGGATTCCTGCTTTCGCAGGAATGACAGAATCCATAAAATTCGTCATCAGCTTGTTGCGAAAACGGAGAGCTTAAGCGGTCTCACCGGGGCCCTTGCCGTTGTCGGCGTTACCTCACCGGCAGGGACTCCCAGTTCACTGGCAAGAATCTGAGTCACCAGGCGCTGACACGTCTGGCCCTGACAGAGTCCCATGCCCGCGCGGGTGATCCGCTTTATCCCGTTCAGGGTCCTCATCCCGTTTCTGATGGCTTCCTTTATTTCCCCTTTGGTGATCTCTTCACACCTGCATATGACAAGATCATCATCGTCTTCAGGGGCTGCGCCGCTTCTCGCTGTCTCGACAGGTTGTTCGCCTTTCAATTCCCTGAAACGATTGATCACTCTGTTAACAATACGATCAACATCTTCCTCGGAAAGGGGTCCTTCCTGAGCCGCAGATACATCGCGCTCAGGTTGGGCGACCGTTTCCTTCACGGTCTGAGTCTCTTTTGATATTTTCCTGCCGGCATCCGTATCCGTGCCGGCCTTCTCATCTCGTCCCGATCCATAAATGATCCGGATATTCTTCTCCTTAATCAGATCGAGCGCAGCCGCAGATATCCTGGCATCTTCAGGAACAACGAGTTCCTTTTTCCCGTCTCGAAGCGCCTTGGCGATATCTTCAGCAAAAACAAAAGCAGGTGCCATTGGCTTCTCCCTCTTATTCCTTTCTCCCTTTCAGACTGGCCAGGGTGTCCACCACCAGTTTGGCTGCTGCCTGGATTTCCGCCTGTGACCCTGCCAGGTACACACGGCCTGCAGCCCCGAAAAACCGTATATCCACCAGACGCACATTGCAGTGCTTTTCCGCTTCATTGGCTGCAATGGACGAATACGCGGCGGGCGTCACTTCCAGCAGGTAGACGTCATCACCTCCCAGGACCAGCATTCCTTTACTGTTGCGGTTAATGATGACCGCCTGGTAGGAATCCACCTTGTTGATAATGCTGGTTGCCAGTATGCTTGGTGCCAGCCTTTCCTCCTCCTTGAGACCCAGTTCATTCAGGATCATTTTGCCCGCATGAATGATCTCTTCCTGGTCAAAGGAATGAATTTCAAGCATCCCGTAGCGTCTCTCCACGATCATCTCTCCCGGGCGGGAGTTGGTCAGCTTGAGTGCTATGTCAGTCAGATGGTTTACTTCAATGCCGGGAACAACTTCCACAAAAAGCGAAGCCATTCCCTCGACACACAGAAATCCGCGACAGCGGGTTGCAAACAGCGAAGCAAATTGCGGTTGTAAGCGGTCCAGGTGGCAATACGCCCTTAACTCTGCCATTCATTCATCTCCTCTTTCATGCTGCAGTATCTACCGACATTCGGTGTTTTTCACTCCCCTTCAACGATCTGTATCCCGTATTCTTTCGCCAGGTCTCGCGCCAGGGGGGTCACAACACCGCCTTTGGTCACGTGCACCGTACCCTTTTTCTCGTTTGCGGCGCTGTTGATATCTCTTGCTGTAATAATTTTACGTGAATGCTTGTCCCCTGAAGCCTGAACCTTCTCCTCCTGGTGATTTCCCGATTCCAGAGGCTGCAGCGCCAGCTTCCGGAACATGGCACTCAACTGATCCGTTGGAGCAAACGTAATCCCGTATTCTTCCAGCTTCTGCAGGATCCCGTTCACCTCCTTTCGTATTCTTATGTTGGAAAGTGTCTGGGTGAGCAGAAACCCGTCCCGTGAAGCCAGGACTTTCTTTCCCCGTGCCAGGGCCGAGCAGACGATACCGGAGGCATGGTCGTCGCAAATGAGAGTCGCCACCTTTGCGCCGACTTTCAGGCAAAAGGTGGGCAGGACCAGCACATCCGCTCGCTCCATCACCTTTTGCAGGCCTTCCGGTTTCACCGTATCAAGAATACACCGGGTCCCGGCCTGTTTTCGCACATCCTCTCCGCATACCCAGCCCCGGGCCGATTCATCCGTAAAAACACTGGACTTTCCGGCCGATTCCTGGATTAGCCGCACCTGATTCATGGCTTCACCCAGTCTTGACACCCCGGCGTGGAAAAAAATCAATACATTCGGCCCGTTATGTTCCGAACTTTTTCCAGCCTTATCGCTCTTTGACGGGGCGGATGAACGCATTTCTTCAAGCACCTGTTTCACTATTTCTCGAATCTTTTCTTCGTCAATCATATCCATCGCATTACACCCCGGAAACGGACCTGTTTCCATTTCCGTTGAGGCAGGATAAGGCAATGCCCAAAGGCGTGATCACCTGCGGCGCCTCGGGCTGAAAAGCCTCCAGCCTCAGGTTGTTCCCCACGATCCCTGTGAGGCCGTCAAGCTCGCAGGTCCCGCCGACCATGCAAACCCGTTCAGCTCCTTCAGAGTCTTCCAGGGAAGTTTCGACGATGCTCGAAATCTTATCAATCACGGGCCGTACAACCGGCAGAACCGAACCGCTCATGCCTTTGGTCGTCTTGATCTTCTCCGCTTCCTCAAAGCTCACCCTGAAATGCCCCGCCAGCACCAGGGAAAGATGCACTCCCCCGGTTGCCTCGTCACTGGTACGAACAATCTTCCCATTTTTTACCACGGCCACACCGGTGGTTCCTCCGCCCACGTCAACGATAGCTCCATCCCGTATTCCCAGGACCAGGTTTGCCGCGCTTGGTTCGTCCAGAATCTTGAGAACATCCAGGTCCGCACCCTCAAGAATATATCTGGTGGTCTCAATGTTTCCCGATTCCGTCTGTGGGGGATACGAGGTGGCTCCCTTTTCGATGGGCAGGGGACAACACCGCCTGATGTCTTCCATGAGCCCCCTGACAAGGTTCAGGGCGCCCACGTAGTCCACGATGAGTCCGCTCCGGACAACCTCGGCACGACGCATATTCGCCGCCCGGGGCACTCCTTTTTCATCTACGACAATCGCGATGGTTTTGTATGTCCCGATGTCTACGCCGGCGAAGAGGGACTGTGCGCCTGAGAAATCCCACAACTCAGGACGGTTCATCATTTTTCTCACTTTTTGAACGGCAGCTGTCATACAAGACTCTTATAGAGCTCTTTGCTGGGTGAAGGAATGACCACATAGCTCTGGATAAAGCCTTCCATCTCCGGTAACGCAATGCCGGCCTCCACCGCCGCGTTCACGGACGCCACATCACCGGTCATCGTCACGAATGATTTTCCCGCAAGGCCTGTGGCGCATCGAATCTCGATCAAATCCACGTCTGCCGCCTTTGCGGCCGCATCTGCTCCGCTTATGCACGAGGCTGACGAATAGGTTTCAATGATTCCCAGTGCCCTGAGCTCCGTAACAGGAGTGGCGCAGCTCAAGGCGGGAAAGACGGCTGGATGGACGTTGGCAAGAACAAAGGAATCCACCAGGAATTCACCGGCAACCTCTTTTCCAATATCCAGGGAATTCTGCACGGATCCTACATCACCTGAAATCATCGCCAGGTAGCGTCCGGGGCACGCCGAGCGGGCCATAAGGATTTCCACGTCGGACGCCTTGATCATCTCATCCGCACATTCTATTCCCTTTGCAACACTGTTTGTTTCGATGAGACCTATTGCCTTGAATTCCATTTTATCTTTCCCTGCATGTATTCAGGTTGCTTAGGTTTATAACCCGAGCCCTAAGGATGGCAGGAAGCCTTGCTCTCCGGCCCGGATCTTTACTGCCTGATCACCACAGCGCCGTCCACGGACACGACGCGTCCGTCTATGCTGGCATGCACCCGTGCTCCTAAGGCATTGTCCGGGATTTCACCCACGAGGGAGCCTTTCTTCACCTGTTGGCCTGCCTTCACCACGGGCCTGGCCGGAGCTCCCAGATGTTGTTTCAACGGGATCCGCACCTCTTTCACCTGGATTCCCTCTTCCATGAACGGGGGATGGTCCTCATACTGGCCGATCTGCAAACGTTCTACCAGCCTCCGGGTAGGAATTTTCCGGACATCCCTGAAAGGGGAAGGCTGATATCCGCTCTTCTTCGAAGCCCGTTTCACCCCTTCCTGCAACAAATCCCGCTTGATCTGTGCATTCACCTCTCTCGGGGAAATCATCATGGGACAGGCATATTTCTCACAAATGCCGCACTCGCAGCAGATCAAAGCATCATGAAGAATATCCTTTGAAAAAGAAGTCCTTGATCCAAGCTGGCGCATAATCTTGTGCGGCTCCAGAGAATGGCCGAGAAGATGACGCGGGCAAAGATCAGTACAACGGGAGCATTGGCAGCAGACCATCTTCGTAATACGCATGATTCGATCCGGGTCGTTGATCTTGCCGGTGATGATATTGTGATCGGAAGGCAGCACAATGACACCGCTGGTGGTCTTGGTCACGGGAGTCGAAAGATCGGAGGTCACCTGACCCATCATGGGTCCTCCGATTACCACCTTGAAATCATCCACCGTTACACCGCCCGCCAGATCAATGACCTCGGCAATACGCATTCCGATGGGCACCTTCATG
>Ga0315542_1001597_pt1 | contig 14052 bp, 14 predicted proteins | sample SalMarSW160120MG_FD_202541 | JGI IMG/M metagenome (GOLD analysis project Ga0315542, IMG submission 202541) | Salt marsh sediment microbial communities from the Plum Island Ecosystem LTER, Massachusetts, United States - Salt Marsh Sediment SW1601-20 ...
TCAGAACCATCCCCGTAGAAAAAAGCATAACTATGGAACACAATGTCGCCGATTTTGATAATCTGTCCAAGTTATTAGAAACAACTACAGGTCCCTATATGGTGACAAATTGTATCTGTAAGCAACTAAAGGACATGGAAGGTCAACCCTGTAAAGTTACAGCCCGTCGAGAAGTTTGCATGGGATTCGGAAACGCAGCTCAATTATATATTGATCAAGGTTGGGGCAGAGAAATTACTAAGGATGAAGCGATTGATATTCTTAATAAAAACCAAGACGAGGGCCTAGTATTGCAGCCAGATAATGCTCAAGAATTAAGTTTTATTTGTTCTTGTTGCTCTTGTTGTTGTGAGTCATTGACAAGATACCTTAAAATCCCCTATCCTGGAAAAGTTTCAATAAGTAATTTCTATACTGAAATAGATGAAGATTTATGCACTGGCTGTGGGACATGCATCGAAATATGCCCCATGGAAGCAATAGAACCTTTAAATAACATTTCAATGATTAAACGTGAGAGATGTATAGGTTGTGGGAATTGTGTAGCAAAATGTCCTTCAGATGCGATCTCACTAAATAAGAAAGAAAAAGAATTTGTACCATATAAAACCATGGATGATCTATTTGATAGGATAATGCAACGAAAATTAGCTCAAAAATAATTAACTCTTATCTTAAATAATCACATTATTATTTCATAAAAACTTGAATTAAAATATTAGAGAATAACTCTCATTTGGAAGGTTTAAATACTCTATTTTTCTTAAAAATATGGGATAAGCTTATGGGGAATAAAAAAGATAAAGAATATGGAGTAGTTTTAAAAAGAAATAAAAAATTTCGATTTAAAATTTTCCCTCAAAAGGGTAAAATTCCAAAAGAAGAAGATGAAACATATAAAATTGTTTGATCATCGCAAAAAATTTGTTTTTTCAAATTAGATTTTTATGTATTATAGTTAACTTTATCCAAAAGTTTTAGGAGATTTAAAGTCAATTATATAAGTTCCATAAACAATTTCTATTATAGAAATTACAATGAAATTTTAAAGTTTTAATCATGTATTCAAAACCAAAAAAAATTGGTCCAATTGAAATTAAAAATCGATTTGTAAGGTCTGCAACTTTTGAAGGAATGGCTACTGAAGATGGTTATGTTACTGAAAAGCATTTAGAATTATACAAGAATTTGGCTCAAGGTGGAGTTGGATTAATAATTACAGGTTATGCATATGTTCAAGAAAACGGAAGAGCATTCGATAAACAAACTGGTGTTAGTAAAGATGAATTTATTCCTGGCTTACGTAAAATTGCTGAAATCGTTCATAAAAATGGAAAAGGCTGCAAAGTCACATTGCAAATAGCACATTGTGGACGCCAATCCAGAATTCTTGAAAACACTATTGCTCCTTCAGCACTGGAGGAAAAATTAACTAGGAAAATGCCTAGAGAAATGACTAAGGAGGAAATTGAAGAATTAATTGATGCTTTTGCTCATGCCATTAGAAGGGCAAAAGAAGCAGGATACGACGCTGTACAGCTACACGGTGCTCATGGATATATCATTACTCAATTTTTATCTCCTTATATCAACATCAGAAAGGATGAATATGGAGGAAACTTAGAGAATCGAGTCAGATTCCTTGAGGAAATATATAGCAAAGGTATTGAATTAGTAGGGAAAGATTTTCCTATCTTTATAAAAATGAACGCAGTTGATTTTGTAGAAGGAGGGTCAACCTTGGAAGAATCAATTGAAGTTGCTAAAAAGTTAGAAAAGATAGGTTATGCTGCTATAGAAGTTAGCGCTGGAATCTGGGAGGTGGCAAAAATGAAAAAGAAGGATCTTGGGTGGAAACCAACCTTTTTACCAGAAAGTAGGATATTTATTGGAACTATGAATGAACCAGCTTATAACTTAGTTTATGCAAGAGAATTTAAGAAAAATCTTAAAATCCCTGTAATTGTAATTGGCGGAATTAATTCCCTTGATCTGGTTGAAGAAATTTTGTCTACAAATAGTGCTGACTTTGTATCCTTTTCTAGACCATTAATTCGCGAACCAAATCTTCCAAATCGATGGATGAAAGGTATTGGAAATCGAGAAGTTGAATGCATATTTTGTAATGGTTGTTTGTCAACAACAGTCGATCCTGGTTTAAGTTGTACCAAGATATTAGAAAAAGATGAAAAGGAGTAATTTTGATTATCATTTAATTAAAAAATTTCTTATTCGTGATCTTATGGGTGAATATGAGACTTTAGATGCTTCAATAAATAAATTTCTTAGATTAGCTACATTCTCAGTAGCAATAAAGCTATTCGAGTTTCCCGACGAGTTAGAATCGATCCAATTTTTAAAAAAACCAGAAAAAGATATAGCTTTATGTCAAATTTTTAGTTACGCGAGATATTATGGTTGGACTATGGGTTGTACGAAAGAGGATAATATTTGTCCGCTTGCTGATATAGCATTAGGATTTGAAAAAAGAAGTAAATTATTTGAAGAGGGGGCATTTTTTATTGGAAGATATAACTCTAATAAAAAAGCCGCTAAAAAAACCTCTGCTTCAATGTCTAACATCCCTTATGGAAAATTTAGCGCGATTGTTGCTGGCGCTTTAAGTCGAATAGATTTTTTACCGGATTTAATTTTGATCTGGGGAAATTCAGCTCAAATAATGCGAATAATACAAGGTTATTTATGGAATAAGGGGGGAAAGATCTCAATGTCAACATTCTGTGATGGAGTGTGCGCTGATACCATTAGCAATGCTATTATTACTGGAGAGCTTCAAATTGCGTTTCCTTGTTTAGGAGATCGCAGATTTGGAATGGCTTTAGATAGCGATCTAATAGCCTCAATCCCTTTTGCTTTAATTGATGAGATCATCAAAGGAATGGCTGAAACCCATAAAGCAGGTACCAGATATCCCATTCCTTTTCAATTATCTACCCCAGAGTTTTTCCTTAAATTAAAAAAACGATTAAAACGAGTGAATAAATAATCTTTTTTATAAAACAAAAATTGTTCCTAAATATCAGAACATATTGAATTCAGAGGGGATTTTTACTATAAAATCAAAATTAATAACGTTAGAAGAAGCAATTCAAGAGCATGTGAAAGATGGAGATTTAATTGGTATTGGAGGTCTATCTTTTTGGAGGAAGCCAATGGGCTTATGTCGCGAACTCATTCGTCAATCTAAAAGGCAATTAACATTATGCACTTTTGTTGGTGGAATTGAAGTGGATATGCTGATTGGAGCAGGATTAATCTCTGAAATAAAGGCTTGTTTCGTTGGAATGGAGATTTTCGGAATGGCGCCAAATTATCGAAAGGCAGTCGAATCTGGATCTATTAAGGTATCTGAAGAATCAGAGGCAACAATTGCTTTAGGATTAAGAGCATCGTATCTTAAAGTCCCTTTTATGCCATTAAAAGGAATTATTGGTACTGATTTTCTCAAAGTGAGAGATGATATTAAAGAAATAGAAGATCCCCTTGGTTCAGGAACACGAGTTGTTGCTGTACCTAAAATTGATTTGGATGTTGCTTTATTACACGTACCATATGCAGACGAATATGGAAATTGCAATATTGCGGGTGCTGTTTGGATGGATGATGACATAGCAAAAACTGCAAAGAAAACTATAGTTACTGCAGAAAGGATCGTGGAAACTGAAGATATTAGATATTTACCAGGTAAAGCTCAATTGCCCCAGCAAACCACTAAAGCAGTGGTGAAACTACCGTTTGGAGCACATCCTACATCTTGTTATGATAAATATACGTTTGATGCTACTCACATTCAATCCTATCTAAATATGGATTTCGAAAAGTACAAGCAAAATTACATCGACTTAGCTTCTCATTCGGAATACTTAGATCGTGCGGGAGGAGCAAAAATGATCTTAGATATCCTATTATGACTTTCTTGATAGGATTTTGGTTCTTAATCATTTAATTTTAGATATTCTACTAATCTATTTAGCACAATAAGATTATATTCCCAATTTAAGAAATTTCTAGCTTCCGCTTCAGTGCACCACTTATATTCTTGATGTTCATTACTCAAAGTGATTTTTCTTTTTTTATTGATCTCAACGGCAAAACAAATTTCTTTCATCTTTGTAAGATTTCCGTGCCACATCGTTTCAAACGTAAAACTATAATTCAAGTTAATAATGTTTTTGAGTTCTTTTATCCCTGTTTCTTCAAATAATTCTCTCTTTACCGTGTCAATTGGTTTCTCTCCCCTCTCTATACCTCCACTTATAGGTTGCCAATAACTATTCCTTTCTGGGACTCTTTGTAAGATTAATATTCTAAATATTGGAGTTTTTGTGAACACTAAGACTTGGACATTAATTCGCCCAATCATAGTTATAAATAATCAAAAAAATTATTTTAATAATTTTGGTTAACTTATATTTAAGATTAATTCTTCAATTAAGCACTGGTATATTCCCTATTTTTGGAAAAAAAACCTAAACCAATTAGACCAGCACCTATAAAAGGCAAAATTATACCTAGAAAAGGTGTGTATCCACCACCAGTAAGAATCCAATGATTGTACCCACTTGAATTATAAAAACCTTCCATCATAAAAATCCAAAATAGAGTCGAAGCTACAATTAACAATGCCATAACGAGACTCGTCCATCTGAGTTTCTTAAAACTCAATGAGTTTCGAATATGAACAATAGTGAGTGTTATTGTTATAATTGAGCTTGTAATAATAATTAACATTAATATCCAAGAAACCAATACAAGTATCACATCAGTTCTTAAAAGGTATATTGCCAGAGGTTCAGCATCAACACCTATCTGTGTCATCCAAACATAATAAAGAGTCGGAGTTGTATCATTAAAGCTGGTTGGAATTAAAACTGAAATAAATGATAAAATTCCTCCTAAAATGCTAAAAACCCAAAAATAATATCTAATTCTCAATTTAAATCATATTGTTAAATTTAATATAATTATTTTTAGCGAAGCAGCATAAATTAAAAAGGCTTCTGGTCTTCTATAAGTATATTTTAAAACCGATTTAAATGCTTAACTGCGATGTCTGTTCAAATTTCGACTAAAGAAGAAATAATGGCGTGGATAACGAGTATCTATAAACAAGGTATCCGAAGACCTGGCTATGATGCTGATTACTGGGTTGAAACTTGGATTAAGGAAAAATTGGAAGCTTTTGATTTTAATCAGATTACTCTTCAAACGCTTAAAATTAAGAGATGGAGATTTGAGAATCCTAAACTGCAAGTATGGAAAGGTGATAATCCTGAAGATGTTTTAGAGATTCCTTGTTTTCCCATTCCATATACAGCATCAGCAAAAGATGTAAATGGACAAATAACTAAAAATCAAAAAGAGGATTTAAGTGGAAAAATAATCCTAAACCGCTTTAATCTTATTAAATTACCAACGTCTTCTTTAAAAAGTCTTTCAAATAGATATTACGATCCTAGAGATGAATTTGATTCGCTTGATCAACTCATGCCGACTGGCTTTTTTAATAATCTAATGCAAGATGCGATACACGGGGGCGCTTCTGCTTTCATTGGATATATCAGTAATTATCCTTGGGAAACTCAAGATTATTACGCTCCGTACGATGCTTTAGAAAAGAAAATACCTGGGGTTTGGATCAGCCCTAAAAATGGCAGGAAATTAAATAATATGTTATTGAATAATCCAATTCATGCCAAGATCAATTACGAAGCTCAAATTGAAAGAGTTCAAACAAATAATATCTTTGGAATTTTAGAAGGTACATCAGATGAGTGGGTGATCATTAGCACGCATCATGATGCACCTTGGGCGTCTGCTACAGAAGAGGCTTCAGGCATCGCGCTAGTTCTTGCTCAAGCTAAATATTGGTCAGAAGTTCCTAAAAAAGACCGCCCCTTTAATCTCCTTTTCTTATGGAATTGTGCTCACATGGCAGGAGGGAAAGGCGGAAGATTTTTTGTAAAAAAAAATAAAAAATTACTTGAAAAGGTTGTGGTTTCTATTGTACTTGAACATGTGGCTCGAGATTGTAAAAAAGAAGAGGGAAAATTAATTCCACTAAACGATCCCGTAGTAAGATGGTGGTTTACAACAAAAAACTCAGTATTGCAAAATATTACTCTTAAAGCTATCAAGAAAGAAGATTTATATCGTTCTATAATCATGCCAACTGAAGGATTTCCTCCAGGATCGAAATATCCCCCTACAGATGCAGCTCAATTTCATCTTGCGGGAGTTCCAATTATTTCACTTCTCTCAGCACCACCATATCTCTTCGATCCTGCAGATACATTAGATAAAGTACATACATCTAGCTTAGAACCGATAACGAGAGCTGTTATTTACATTATTCAACAACTCAAAGGTAAAAGGGCTTCAGAAACAAGAAGACAACTTTAAAGTTTCTAATTCATTTTCTATTTTTAAGTTTAAATCAACCTTTTTTTAGTGATAATTAGTGTATATTAATACGACTTTAGAAACACTCAATAATCTAAGCTCGTGTTATATTGTAAAGTTTATGAAAAAAATAAGTGAGTTAAAGTATGCAAAATAATGAAACTATTGAACTAATAAATAAGCGACGAACTATCCGTGCTTATAATTCTAAACCACTTACTAATCAAGAAGAGAATATTATTATACAGGCCGCAATGAGAGCTCCGACCGCTGGAAATCTGATGCTTTACTCTGTTTTAAAAATTAGTGACCAAAAGTTGAAAGATAAGTTAGCTATTACCTGTGATAATCAACCTCACATAGCAAAAGCCCCCTTAGTTTTAATATTCTTAGCTGATGTACAAAGGTGGTGGGATTATTTTAAAATCTGTGATGTACAACAGAAATGTGATAAAATGAAAGTCAATTTTGAACTCCCACAAGAATCTGATTTACTTTTAGCATGTTGTGATGCCTTAATTGCTGCACAAAATGCAGTTGTTGCAGCTGAAGCTTTAGGAATTGGCTCATGTTATATTGGAGATATAATGGAGAATTATGAAACTCATAAGGAAATCCTTAATTTACCCAATTGGGTTTTCCCGATAACCTTAATTTGTTTTGGGCATCCAAAAGGAGATAAAGAAAAAATACCACTTAAGTCTCGTTTTCCTCAAAACTATATTGTTCATGATAACGTATATCATAGGTTAAACGGAGAGGATTATAAAAAGATGTTTAAAGGAGTTGAAAGAATGAGGATTATTGAATATGCGGAAAACCTCGGACAGCAAATTTATTTTGAAAAACTTGGAGCTGATTTTTCTAAAGAAATGCGACGTTCAGTGAAAGCTGCATTACAAGAATGGATTAGTAAATAATATATATAAAATTAAAATTTTAGTAGAATAGAAATGACAGAATTTGCAAAAAGTTATACCACGGATGAACTGATGACAGTTTTAATGTCAAGAGAAGTCCGTAATGATGATGTAATGATTGTAGGGGTTGCAACACCCATGGTATGGGCCGCTTTCACCTTAGCAAAATTAACACACGCACCAGATGCTATATATCATTATATCATGGGAAACACGTTCGTAAGAGAAGCTCGTCAAGTTTCCCTCTTATACCTTGAAATGAATACTACCAGAGCTTATAGATTTCAGAACAGCTGCGAATGTACTTTGGAATCATTGCCATCTGAAAAATTGACAACAATTGAGTTTTTCCGACCTGCTCAAGTAGACCAATATGGAAACACGAACAATATATGTATAGGAGACTGGAATAAACCGAAAATTCGATTACCAGGATGTGCTGGAATAGCGGATTTTAGCATGTTTTATTCACGTGGCTCATTTCTATATACACCTCGACATGATACCAGAACATTCGTTCCATCTGAACAACTTTATTTTATATCAGGTGTAGGATTTCCAGAGGGAAAATATAGTATTTGTGGAGGTGCTGGTCCTCAATGCGTCATTACGAATTTAGCATACCTTGATTTTGATGAAGAAACAAAGAAAATGAGATTGAAATCAATCCATCCTGATTTTGAGCTTGAACATATCAAAAAGTCTACTGGTTTTGATATGATAATACCTGAAGATGTGGATTGTACTAAACCTCCAACTGTGGATGAATTAAGGTTATTAAGGGAGAAAGTAGATCCTTTGGGAATCAGAAAACTTGAAGTCCTCGCGGGTAAAGAGAGAGAAGAACTCTTAGATCATATAATTCAAAAAGAAAAGCAATTTGTCAATCGATTTCCTAAAATCATTCAATATTAATCTGGTTAGCATCAAAACTAAAAAAACAGTTCGAAAACCGAACCTTATTTCTTTTAAAGTATTGTTTTAATCATTAAAATAGCAGATAAATTTTAAAAGTGCAAAAAATGGTTAAAAACAAAATTAGACTAAAAATTATTTCGAACTGGTTTACCTTTAATATCCTTTCGATAATGATATTATTAACTCAATATGTTGGTTGTGCCTCGGTATGGATGGGAATTATGTCAATTCCATTAATTTCTTATATAATCCTATTTTTTCAAAATCCTTTAATTTTGCAACTCGATCTTAGGTTTTTTTTAGGATTTCACGGAGCTTATATTGCATATTTTGGATTAGGCTTTTATTTTTATTGTTTAATATATAAATTTAGTCATCGCAACAAATTAATTAAAACAGGCCCATATAGATTGATTCGCCATCCACAATATTTAGCTTTCATTATTTTCACATTTGGGTTAACTTCAATATCACTCCAAACATCTCCTATAACTGATTTATTCATCCCTTTAGAATTTGATAACTATTTTATGATTAATGGCTATCTTTTAATTTTTTACATTTGGATAGTAGAGGTTTTGGCATATGCATTTCTTGCTAAAGTGGAGGAGCATGCATTAAAGACTAAATATAGTGATGAATATTTAGAATATGCAAACGAAGTTGGATTCATGATCCCAAAATTCTTTTCAACAAATTAGTAATAATTTAGAATGATATTTTCGTCGGAGGCAATTATGACTAAAAGAGATAAATCGCTTTATATTAAATTTCTCCAGATTTTTTTAATAATAACTGTAATGGGTAGCCTTATTATTCTTGCTACTCTACTTAAAGAAAGTAGCGATTCATTCTCTCTGGATATTAAAACCCAAAATTTTATAGAATCTTTAATTATACTAGCAATCTCATCCTTATCAATAACATTAGCAATCACATTAGTACTAAGTCTAAATGAGTATAAGCAAAAATTTATTCATAAAAGAACCATTTCAGCTGGTCGCTCTTACCTTTCAATGGAGGATATCTTTCAAAATGAAAATAGAATTAAGATTGTTAAAGAGATTATAAATAAACCCGGAATCCATCATAACGAATTAATGAGAACATGTGATTTGCAAAGTGGGCAATTGCAATGGCATTTGGATATATTGCTGATAAATCAAATCATTAAGAAACAAACTAAAGGGCAATATTCTCTTTACTTTCCAAACTTGAAGTCATTTGAGGAGCCATTAGAAAGTAAAAAAGGAATTATTAGAAATTCTAGTAGTCATAATGTTCTAGAAATTATTAGAAATAACCCAGGAATTACTTCGAGCATAATTGCAAAAAAGACCCATCTAGCTAAAAACACGATAAAATATCATGTTGATAAATTACTTGAATTAAAGTTGATCTATACTAAAAGAGTTGGTCGCAAAAAAGAATTATATCTTCTAGATTAAAAAGATTAAAAAAAATTATTCACTTTTGATTTCTCTATATTCCTTTGCTTTAATGATTGGCAAAATCGCTAAAAGGATGATAAATGCTGCTACAAAGTAAATTTGAGGTGGTGGAACTAAACCTGTTACACCTTCAATATCTATTTTATAACCCCAGATTTCTGCAATCAAGTTGCCAATAAACGGTCCGATGAGCATCCCAATTAACACGTTAAATATTAAATAATAACCTTGAAAATGTCCAGCTTTATCCTTTGGAAATAAATCATTCACCCACGTTTGAGCCGCAATTTGCCAAGTCGTCATTCCCAGTACCCACAATATCCCAAAAATGATCAATAAAGTTAAATCAGTAGTAAAAGAAAAGAGAATTAAGGATACACTTATGAAAAATACCGAATAAATAGCGAATTTCTTTCTACCAACTCGATCAACGAGTTTCCCAATAGGTATTCCTAGTATAATCGATACTAATAATGCAATAAAAATGACTAAAGATGACATAGTTAAATCGAGACCTATGTAGTGCTGAAGATATATGATTATGAAAGGAAAGAATACATTGAATCCTATAGCCCAAATCCCTATTGAAAGTAAAACCATAAATATATTTTTATTTTCCCTGATATTATCAACTCTAAACGTGCTCTTAATGTGATCCCAATATTTCATATCCAAGGGTTTTAAATCTGGCGAGTCTTTAGCTACATATGATCCACTTAAGCCTAAAATTCCTGTTACAATTCCAATTAAAATAAAGAAAATGTAATATCCAAAAGCAGCAATGATGAAACCTGAGATCCCATAAGTTATAAGAGTAGCCACCAAAGTCATAATTTCATTTATTGCGACAGCCTTACCCCTATTATCTAAAGTTGATACATCTATAATGTATGCTCTGTAAGCTGCATCATAAGCAGTTGCTCCAAAAAACGACATTATGCTATCAAAAAGAATTGCTGTTGTTACAGCCATTAATACAGTAGTAATAAAAGCAGCAAAAGGAAACATTGCTGTAGTAATTGCCCAGAATATGAAGCTATAAAACATAAATTTCCTCCTCGTTCCTTTAATATCACTCAAGGCTCCCATAAACATTGCCGTGAAAGTTGAAACTACTGCGGTTATAGCTACCATTAAAGAAACGTAAAATGGAATTGGAGCAATTACATTATAGAGAAATACGTTATAGTATTGATTTTCCACGCCAAAAGCTATATTTCCTGCTAATGCAATTAAATACAAAGAAGTTGTCGTAGATCTTGAAAATTTAGTGCTCATTCTAAATATCCTCCTAATGCATTAAAATTTTAATAGTACAATTTTTAATATGATTCAAAATTAAGATTAGTTAATTTAATTTTTGGAAGTTTAATATGGCAGAAATTGTCTCAACAATCAACTTTGCATCATTATTGATTGCTTCTATTTTAAGTTTCTATTTTTATATAAGAAGCGTGACGCCACTTACCCTTCAGAAAAAAATAGGGGATAAAGCTTGGAAAATTTCTAATCGTTATCGAATTCTCGCCGATACTTTTTGGACTATTTTAATTGTAAATCTAATTTTATGGATTTGGTTTCCCTTAAATTATATCAATTATCCAATCACTGATAATTATCTTATATTGTTAATAGTATCTCTAATTTTAATGGTTCCCTTCATTATTATAACGATAAAAGCTTTTCAAGACGCTGGAACAGAAACTGTTAAGGCATCGGAGAAAACTGAAATGTATGGAGGAATATATAATTATATAAGACATCCTCAAATGTTAGGGGCGACGCCAATAATTTTATTAATCTGTTGTCTTTTGAATTCACTTACTCTTTTAATAATATTCATTATTTTAATGCTAATAATTGTGCCAATAGTAATTTATTACGAAGAAAAAGATTTAATCCTTCGATTTGGAGATTCTTATTTAGAATATCGCAAAAAAACAGGGGCAATAATCCCCAAATTCTGGAATAAAAAGAAATAAATTACTCGTTCTTCAACTCAAACTTGATATTCTCGAATTTATCATGAATTGATTTGTAAATCTTAAATTTTCCATCATTCAATGCTTTTTTAACAAAGTCTTCGATTTCCCCTTCTTTCACCAATTCTTCGAATACAATTTTTTCCATTTTATACAATAACAGCTGTAGTATCTTATATTCAAACCGATTTTGTCTTTTTTCAATAAGCAATTCTGAAAGCTCTAAATGCTCTTTATGATCATTAATCTGTTCGATAAGCTTATCAACACCTTCTCCTGAAAGAGCATCAGTCATTGATACAGGAGGCCTCCAGCCCGTTTCAAAAGTGGTATCATCCAACATCATCTCAACTTGAACCGCCACATCTTCCCCACCAAGATCTTTTTTGTTGACATCATAGATATCACCAATTTCAATAATACCGGCTTTTTGCATTTGAATCGCATCGCCATAACCTGGTACTAGCACCACTACAACTGTATAAGCTAGATTATAAATATCAAATTCGGCTTGTCCAACTCCAACAGTTTCAATAATAATAAAATCCATCCCAAATGCTTCGTATAACAAGCTAATGTCAAAAACTGCTCTTGATATACCACCCTTAAAACCACGAGAAGCAAGACTTCGCATAAATACATTCGGATGTAAGGAGATATTCGTCATTCGAACTCTATCTCCAAGGAAAGCACCTCCACTGAATGGACTGGTTGGATCAACACATATAATCCCAATGGACTTTCCAGTATCCAATAATTTTTGCACTATAGCACCAGTAAGCGTGCTTTTTCCCACGCCAGGTGAACCAGTTATTCCAACGATGTAGGCATCATTTTTAATATCTTCAAAATGAGAAAATATTTCAGACGCAGTTTCGGGTTCATTCTCTAAAATTGTTATCAATTTCGCTAACGCAATTTTGTCTTTTTTCTTGAATCGTTCAATTAAAGCTTCTAATTCATCTTTCAAGTTAACAATTCCCCAGTAGGTTGTTCAAAAAATATTGATATGATAAAAAATATTAGGGGTCTTTTTTATTTTTTGAGAAAGCCAATATAAAAATTTCACTTTCCTCACAATTTGTATTAATATTATTTCAAAAATACAAATTTTACGTTAATTTTTAATTGACTCCATTATTGTTGGAGAACTAATTACCTTACAACTTTAATTGGGGATAATGTATGTCTGAAGAATATTTACCAACAAAGTCAAAGATAGCTTATGGAGGAATTTCATTTATCAGTGGGATTTTTTCTAATTTAGTTCTAGCAACATCGTTTACTTTCTTTTACAATGTAAAACTTGGGCTAAATGAATATTGGACGGGACTTGCATGGCTAATATTTATCATTTGGAACACGTTGAATGACCCATTATTTGGATTTCTTGAGGATCGTACTAAATCTAAAAAATATGGAAGAAGAATTCCATATATTCGATTTGGGGGAATAGTTTATGGAATTGTATTTATATTAAGTTGGATTCCATTTGTCAGCAGTTATAATCAGTTTGCTTTATTCTTAAACATGCTAATTGTACTATTTGCGTTTGATACGTTATTTACCTTAATAGGTTTAATCTCATATTCATTACCTGCTGAAATGGCTATAACTGGTGCTACACGTTCGAGTCTGAATGTATTTGGGTCTATTGGAGGGGCATTCGCATTATTATTATCTTTTATGATTCCTGCTTTGTTATTAACAGGAGATGAACCCGCGGGAAGTGATCCCAACTTTCCAATATTTCTCTTTACTGTGTTCTTCTTAGGTATTGCCGGAATAATCATTTTATACGTGAGTAGTTATTTTATAAAGGAGAATAAATATACAATATTAGAAGAACCACTTACTATTAAGTCTAGCATCGTGGAAACATTTAAAAATCGAGGATTCTTGATATTCGAATTGTCTAACTTTTTCTTTTTAATCGCTCAATATATACTAACGAATGGAGTTCTTTATTGGGTAAGTTTTGTTCTTGGGTTATCTGGTTTCACGGCAATGCTCCCTTTACTCATTTTTTTCGTTGTTATATTCGTATTTTTCCCAGTATATAATAAATTGATTGTAAAATTCGGATTAAAAAAGATCTTTTTCTCGGTATTAATTTTCACAGGGATTTCTTTTATCATTTCTTTTTTTATAGCGTGGAATTTTTATCTGTCTTTTATAGCTATGGTATTAATCGGGATTGGAATATCAGGATACTTTATAACAAATCAATTAATTATGGCAGATGTGATTGATAATGATGAGATATTAACGGGAAAAAGAAGAGAAACAAGTTATGCTGGAATGAACGCATTGTTAACAAAACCCACAAATTCATTAGGTCCTTGGATATTACTGTCA